>Ga0193726_1001160_pt1 | contig 22057 bp, 22 predicted proteins | sample H2c1metaG_FD_144928 | JGI IMG/M metagenome (GOLD analysis project Ga0193726, IMG submission 144928) | Soil microbial communities from a riparian zone of the East river system, Colorado, United States - H2c1 | ecosystem: Environmental > Terrestrial > Soil > Riparian zone | place: USA: East River...
GAAGGCGCACGCGGCGAAGCGTAAGCAGAAGCAGATCCAAGTTAAGGAAGTAAAGTTTCGTCCCGGGACGGAAGAGGCGGACTACCAGGTCAAACTGCGTAGCATCATCCGCTTCCTGACCGAGGGTGATAAGGCCAAGGTGACATTGCGTTACCGCGGCCGTGAGCTCGTGCATCAAGACATCGGTCGCCGGCTGCTCACGCGGATTTCTGAAGACCTCGCACCGTATTCGGTGGTGGAGCAGAACCCGCTGATGGAAGGCAAGCAGATGATCATGGTGTTCGGGCCCAAAAAGAAGTGAGCGGCAGACCGTAAAAAGTTTGTCACCCCGCCTGTAGCGGCAGTCTTTCGAAGGATACCGATCCTTCGCCGGATGGCTTGTGAGCAGGGCTAAAAATTAGGAGTCGATCATGCCCAAGTTGAAAACTAAGCGGGCTGCGGCGAAGCGTTTTCGCAAAACAGCGAATGGCTTCAAACGCGGTCAGTCCCACCGTCGTCATATCCTGACGAAAAAGCCGAGCAAGCGTAAGCGTCAGCTGCGCCGCGAGATGCACGTCAGCGAGTCTGATGTAAAGCGCATCAAGCAATGTTTGCCCAACGCTTAAAGCATCAGGAGATAACACATGGCACGAGTTAAACGCGGTGTCGTCGCGGGTCGGCGGCACAAGAAAATTCTCAAAAAAGCGAAAGGCTATTTCAATGCCCGGCGCAAAGTATTTCGCACGGCCAAGCAGGCGGTCATCAAGGCCGGCCAATATGCCTATCGCGGCCGGCGCGAGAAGAAACGTGAGTACCGCGCATTGTGGATCACGCGCATCAACGCGGCGTCCCGTTTGTGCGGCATGACGTACAGCACGCTCATCGACGGCCTGAACAAGGCGGGTTTGGCGATCGACCGCAAGGTGCTTGCGGATTTGGCGATGCACGATATGCCGGCCTTTACAGCGATCGCGGAAAAAGCCAAAGGCAGCCTCGCGGCGTAGCCCCGTGGGCGCAGCGGAATCCCTGTCGGCGCTTGTAAACCAAGCGCTTGCCGATGTGGACGCGTCGACGGACTTAAGTGCGTTGGACGAGGTGCGCGTGCGGCTGCTGGGCAAGAAGGGCCTGCTCACCGAGCAGCTCAAAGGTTTGGGGGCGCTTGTCGCCTCCGAACGTCCCGCGGCGGGTCAGCGTATCAACGATGCCAAGGCGGCCATTCACGCCGCGCTCGAGATGCATCGTATCCGTCTCGAGCAGGCAGCCATGGAGAGGGAACTGGCCAAGGGGGCAATCGATGTCACCTTGCCGGGCCGCGGTCCGGATGTGGGCAGCGTGCACCCCGTCACGCGAACGCGCCTGAGGATTGAGCAGATCTTTGCCCAGGCGGGGTTCACCGTGGTGGCGGGGCCGGAGGTCGAAGATGACTTCCACAATTTTGAAGCGCTCAATATCCCGCAGAATCATCCCGCGCGCGCCATGCATGACACGTTTTATTTCCCGGACGGCAGATTGCTGCGCACGCATACCTCGCCCGTGCAGATTCGCACCATGCGCGCCCAGCCGCCGCCGCTGTCCATCATCGCCCCGGGCCGTGTTTATCGCATCGATTCGGATATGACGCATACGCCCATGTTCCATCAAGTCGAGGGCATGGTGATCGGCGAGACCGTCAGCTTCGCCAACTTGAAAGCGATGCTGCACACCTTCGTCGAGCGGTTTTTCGAGCGATCTCTCGGCATGCGGTTGCGGCCATCGTATTTTCCGTTTACCGAGCCCTCCGCCGAGGCCGACATCGAGTGCGTGTTCTGCGACGGCAAGGGGTGCCGTGTTTGCAAGCACACCGGTTGGCTGGAAATTCTAGGCTGCGGGATGATTCATCCGAATGTCCTGCGGGCGGCGGGCATCGACGCCGAAAGGTGGCAGGGCTATGCCTTTGGCATGGGGATCGATCGCCTGGCCATGTTGCGCTATGGAGTCGATGACCTGCGGTTGTTCTTCGAAAACGATCTGCAATTCCTCAAGCAGTTTCCGTGAACGCGGAACCGACATGAAAGTAACCTATCACTGGCTGAAAGAATTTGCGTCCATCAGCGCATCGCCCGAGGAACTGGCCGCGCAGCTCACGATGGCCGGACTGGAGGTTGAATCGCTGGCCGCCGTGGCGCCGCCATTTTCCGGCGTCGTCGTTGGGCAGGTATTGGCAGCCGGCCGCCATCCGGACGCCGAGAAACTATCGCTTTGCCAGGTGACCACTGACGGTGAGAATCGACTGCAAATCGTTTGCGGCGCGAAGAACGTCCGCGCCGGCCTGAAGGTGGCGGTCGCCATGGTGGGTGCGCGTTTGCCGAAGAATATGCTCATCAAACGCGCCACGCTGCGCGGCCAGGAATCCAACGGCATGTTGTGCTCGGCGCGCGAGTTGGGCTTGGGCGAGGAGCACGATGGCATCATGGAACTTGACGATTCGTTGCCGCTGAATCGCAGCGTGCGTGAGGCGCTGGATTTGGACGACTATGTATTGGAAGTGAACGCGACGCCGAATCGTGGCGATTGCATGAGCGTGTTCGGCATCGCCCGCGACTACAGCGCGGCTCGAGAGCGGCGCTACATTCAGTATCCGCTTGCCCCCATCGGCAGCACCCAGGCGACAGTTTTTCCCGTCTCGCTTGAATCGCCGGGGTGCCCGGTGTTCGCCTCGCGTGTCATTCGCGGCGTGACGCCGAACGCGCAGTCTCCCCAGTGGCTGCGCGAGCGCTTGCGCCGCGTCGGTATCAACAGCATTTCGGCGATAGTCGATGTCACCAATTACGTCATGACCGAGTTGGGACAACCCCTGCATGCCTACGATATGGCCAAAATGGCAAAAAGCATTTCGGTACGCGCGGCCGCGCCTCGCGAGCGCATCACGCTGTTGGACGACAGAGAATACGAACTTGACCCGGAGTTTTTGGTCATCGCCGATGCGAGCGGCGCGATCGGGCTGGCGGGAATCATGGGCGGGCGGCGTACCGCCATTTCCGAGACCACCACCGAGGTGCTGTTGGAGTCCGCTCATTTCATCCCGGATGCCGTTTCGGGACGCGCGCGCCGCTTGGGACTTTTTACGGACGCCGCGCAACGTTTCGAGCGCGGCGTCGATCCCACCTTGCCGGCGATTGCCATTGAGCGGGCAACGGCGCTGCTGCAAGCCTGTGTGGGCGGCGCACCGGGCCCGGTACAAGTGACGCGTGGCGCCGCAAGCGCGCACCACGAGCCACGGGTGCCGCTGCGCCGTGACCGCGTGACCCGACTGCTGGGCGCGGCTGTGCCCGACGAGGAGGTGCGCGCGGTCTTGGGAGCCATCAGCGAAGCAGTTGAAACCGCGCCTGACGGGTGGCGAGTGCGCAAGCCCGCGCATCGCTTCGACATCCGAATCGAGGCGGATCTCATCGAGGAAGTCGCGAGGCTCAGGGGTTTCGACAGCATCGCGGAGATTCACGCGGTCGCGCAGCAGATTGCAGGCACGGCGACTGAAGTGCGGGTATCGAACGACCGAGTTCTGACGGCGATGGCGGACCGCGGCTATCGCGAAATCATCAGCTATGCCTTTGTCGATCCTCTTATGCAGCAGCAATTATTTCCCGACACGCCGACACTCAAACTGGCGAACCCCATATCGGCTGATTTGAGCGAGATGCGCGTGTCTTTGTGGCCTGGGCTCATCAATGCCTGCCGCGAAAACTTGAGAAGGCAGCAAACCCGCGTGCGGCTGTTCGAGATCGGCAGCAAATTCAACGTATCTGAAAATGCACAGAGCAGCGAGTTGCGGGAAATCGAAACCCTGGCCGGCATTGCAACGGGCACTCGCTGGCCGCAGCAGTGGGGCAGTCAGAGCGAATCCGTGGACTTTTACGATGTGAAGGGCGACGTGCTCGAGGCATTGACGTTGACCGGTGATGTGGCCGGCGTGCGATTTAAACCAGATTCCCTGTCAGTACTGCGTCCCGGCCGTGCTGCGCGAATTTATCGCGGCGATGAGCCTATCGGGTGGATCGGAGAGATGCATCCTCAAGTTGTGAAGGCACTGTATTTGCCGACGACGGCATTTTTATTTGAACTAGAAATGAAATCAGCATATCACTCTAAAGTGCTAAAATTCCATAAGATATCTAAGTTTCCGAGTGTGCGACGAGACCTCTCCATCGTGCTCGATGAAAGCGTCCCCCTCGCAGTTTTGCAGGAAAATGTTACTGTTAGCGCGTCAGGTCTATTGAGCGAGCTGCGGGTATTTGATGTCTATCGAGGCCCCAGCATAGAAACAGGACGAAAAAGTGTCGCTTTAGGCTTGATTTTACAGGACTCTTCCCGCACTCTTACCGACATTGACGCAGATGCAGTGGTAACCGCAGTGGCTACCCGGTTACGGGATGTATTGAGCGCCACAATAAGAGATCAATAAGCATGGCAGCCCTGACTAAGGCGGAAATGGCCGAAGCCCTATTCGATCAATTAGGGCTCAATAAACGCGAGGCGCGTGAACTCGTCGATCTTTTTTTCGAGGAGATTCGTGCCGCGCTGTCCTCGGGCGAACAAGTCAAGCTGTCCGGGTTTGGCAATTTCGATTTGCGGGATAAGAATCGCCGCCCTGGACGCAATCCTAAAACGGGTGAAGAAATTCCCATCAGCGCCCGTCGCGTTGTCACATTCCGTCCTGGTCAGAAACTGAAGGCGCGCGTCGAGGCATATGCTGGAACCAAGCAACAATAGCGAACTGCCGCCGATCCCGGGGAAGCGCTATTTCACCATCGGCGAAGTGAGCGATTTGTGCGGCGTCAAACCCCATGTGCTTCGCTATTGGGAGCAGGAGTTCCCGCAGCTCAAGCCGGTCAAGCGCCGGGGCAATCGGCGCTACTACCAGCGCCAGGATGTGCTGATCATCCGGCAAATTCGCAGCCTGCTGTACGAGCAGGGGTTCACGATCGGCGGTGCCCGCAATCGTCTCACGGGCGACGACGCGCAAGTGGACCTCAACCAAAGCCAACAGCTGATCCATCAAATGCGCTTGGAACTGGAAGAGCTGATTAAGATTCTACGCCGCTAGGCATGCTCGGACCGGCGCCTCGCCTCGAGCGGCATTCAAGATCTTGAAGCCCAATTGGGCTATCATTCGCGGTCTCGGTCGGGGCGTGGCGCAGCCTGGTAGCGCACTTGCATGGGGTGCAAGGGGTCGCAAGTTCGAATCTTGTCGCCCCGACCAATTAGTTTAAATTGCGGATCATGGGCATACAAACCTTGCGGCGGTTTCTGGCGGGCTTAACCGCGGTTCTGCTCGCTGCAGGCTGTGCATCGATGAGGCCGGCGCAGACTCCGAAGCCCGATGTTGCGCCCGCAAAGCAGCCGGCGGCCGGGCCAGTGACGGCTCCTTCGGCCCAGGCCCAGGCGCCACCGCCACCACCGCCGGTTTCCGCGCGAACGTCTGCACCCGCAACAGTACCAACGCCCGCACCTTCGGCTGCACGTGTGCCCCCGCCTGCGAGCGCCGCTCCTGCTGAGAGCCCGGCGAAAACGAAATCTCCACCGCCGAGTGCTGCGGACAAATCCGCGAACGCAGCGGCAGCAAAACCGCAGCCCGTCGCTGCGCCGGCGGCACCCACGTTGGATCTTACGAGCTTGGAGCAGCGTCTCAAAGACACGCGCGCCATCGGCGTATTCACGAAATTATCGCTGAAGAACCAGGTGGATGACCTGCTCGATGATTTTCGAGGGTTCTACAAAGTCGCCAAAGTTCATCCCAGCCCGGAATTGCGGCAGCGTTACGATTTGCTCCTGTTGAAGGTTTTAAGCCTGCTGCAGGACGGTGATCCGCCGCTCGCGGCGGCGATTTCGTCCTCAAAAGAGGCGATTTGGAATATTCTCGCGGACCCCGACAAACTGGCGAAGCTGTAGAATTGTATTTTAGGAGACGGCATGGCACTGCGCATATTTGCTCTTTTGACGATGGCCGCCACGGTCGGCGGCGCTCCGGTTCTGGCTGCCGACGGTCCGGCATTCAGCAAGGACCTCAAAGCGACCATTGCACTGCAGGGGATGACCTGCGATCAGGTGATCGATTCCAAACGCAATGCCGACAGCGACTACACCGCGACCTGCAAGGACGGTAACCGCTATCGCGTGTATGTGAACGCGCAGGGACGCGTTATCGTGCAAAAACTTTAGCCTCAATACTCGCACCAAGTTTTGTCGGGACGCCGCTACTGAAGTTTTGCGGGAATCGTACGGAAATGCTGTACTTGGCCCATGAATACAGACGTTAAGCTCGAAGGGTCTATCGCGCAATCGCCCTACGCCGGCCGCAGCGCGCAGATGTTTCCGCACCTCACGCCGGCGCAAATCGCTCGCCTCAGCGCGCACGGCCGTAAGAGCGCCATTCAAAGAGGCCAGGTGCTGGCCGAGCCGGGCGACCGGCTCCCGATGTATGTCGTGCTTTCCGGAAGCATCGAGATCGTGCAGCCAACCCTGACCGGGGAGACGCTCATCGTTGTCCACACCGCAGGAAGTTTTTCAGGCGACGTGGGCACACTGCGCGGCATCAGCGCCGTGGTGCGCATGCGCGTCCGCGAGGCCGGCGAGGTGCTGTCGATCGACGAGGCGCATCTGCGCACGATTTTTCAGACCGACGCGGAGCTGAGCGAGCTTTTCATGCGCGCTTTCATCTTGCGCCGTGTGGCCCTCATCTCGAGCCAAAGCAGCGACGTCGTCTTGCTCGGCTCGACTCACTCCGCCGGCACACTGCGGCTGCAGCAGTTCCTGACTCGCAACACCTACCCGTTTGTCAATCTCGATGTCGACAGCGACGCATCCGTAAGCGAACTGCTGGACCGCTTCCACGTCAAGGTAGAAGACTTTCCGGTGGTGCTCTGCCGCGGTTCCGTGGTGCTCAAGAATCCAAGCAACGAAGAGGTCGCCGCCTGCTTGGGGATGAACCAGGAGATCGACGATGACCGAATTCGGGACGTCGTCGTGGTCGGCGCGGGGCCGGCGGGGCTGGCCGCGGGAGTCTACGGCGCATCCGAGGGCCTTGACGTGTTGGTGCTTGAGACCGGCACGCCGGGCGGGCAAGCCGGATCGAGTTCGAAGATCGAGAATTATTTGGGATTTCCCACGGGTATTTCCGGGTTGGCCCTCGCAGCGCGCGCCCTGATTCAGGCTCAGAAATTTGGCGCGGAAATCAGGACTGCGTACTCCGCGCTGCACTTGAACTGCGACCAGCGGCCCTACGCGATTGAATTTGCGAATGGCCACTCGGTGCGCACGCATGCGGTGATTATTGCAACCGGTGCCGAATATCGTCAGTTGGCGTTGGAAAACGCGTCGCGCTTCCTGGGTACGGGAATCTACTATGCCGCGACGATTACAGAGGCCCGGCGGTGCGGAACGGCAGAAGTCATCGTGGTGGGCGGCGGCAACTCCGCGGGTCAGGCCGCGGTCTATCTCGCAGCCACGTGCAAGCACGTCAATTTGCTGGTGCGCGCGGATGGCCTGGCGGCCAGCATGTCGCAGTATCTCATTCGCCGTATCGCGGACACGCCGAACATCACCTTGCGTACGCGCACCGAAATCACATCACTGCAAGGTCGGGAGCAGCTTGCCCAGGTGACCTGGAAGACCGCGCCCGGCAAGCCGGAAACCCATGATATTGGTCACGTGTTCCTCATGACCGGCGCGTTGCCCTGCACGGATTGGCTGAATCCCTGCATTGCACTCAATGACAAGGGATTTGTCCGTACCGGCTCTGACTTGCGCAGCGAGGATCTGCCGGCATCGAAATGGACCAATTCCCGTCAACCCGAGTTTTTCGAGACCAGCATTCCCGGGATCTTTGCGGTCGGTGACGTGCGCTGCGGCAGCGTCAAGCGCGTCGCGGCCGCGGTAGGCGAGGGCTCGGCGTGCATTCAACAGGTCCATCGCGTGCTTCACGAGTGATCGCGGCGAGCATTTCGGATCCCGCGACCCGCTGGACCGAAAACGTATTCGACATTCAAGTCAGTTGGAAGTTGCGCCTCGATGTGTGAGTCTCGTGGCTGCCTGCGTAATCGCATGACGGCGCGCAAAATCGATCACGACAAGCTATTGTTTGGCTCATGAATGCACCGGTCACTCGAAGCGTCCGCATCTACCACAACAATCTTTGGTCCAGATATAAGGGCGCCATATTTTCCAAGATTTTTGAGAGCAGCGGCCGGAGCGGGATATCCACCAGCTTCGTTCAAGTGGCAGAAACGTCGCTCAATCGCAAGGGCCTCGGCGGCACGGATCGTTCCTATCACCAATACCCTTACAAGCTTTTGTTCACGACACCGTCCGAATTGATTCCGGTCTACAAATCGATTACAGCGCTTGCGACGGACCTGATCAAGAACCCCAGCGACTTGGCAATTTTGCCCGGCTATCATCGCCCCGAGTATTGGGCGATGTTGATCGTATGCGTTTTGCTGCGCCGTAAGCGCGCGGTATTCTGTGATTCGACCGCTTTTGATCAAGAAAAGAGCCCATGGAAAGAAAAAGCAAAGGCTTATTTTTTTCGGCGGTGCGACGGGTTTTTCTGTTATGGAAGTAGAAGCAAGGAATATGTCGCGAGCTATGGGATTGATCCGCATAAAATCTACGATGGTTGCCAGGCCGCCGCGCTCGCGCACGGCTACGACGCTGCTGCAATACGGGCGTATTACGGCAGCTACTCACCCAGTGCTGGTTCCTCATCCAGATTTCTTTACGTAGGCCGCCTGTCAAAGGAAAAGGGGCTGTTTGATTTACTCGACGCTTTTTGCCGGGTCCATGGACAAAATCCCGAAGCCACGCTTGGGTTGGCCGGGTCGGGATTGATCGAGGAGGACCTGCGGCAGCGGACACGAGCGCTCGGGATCGAATCGGCCGTGACACTGCTAGGCACGAAAACTCCGGAAGAGATCGGGAGGCTGCTCATGAGCAGTGCCGCGCTGATTCTTCCGAGTTACAAAGAACCTTGGGGACTGGTGGTCAACGAAGCGCTGAGCTTCGGTTGCCCTGTGGTCGTCAGCGACATCTGCGGCTGCGTACCGGAACTGGTAATTGACGGCGTCACCGGTTATTCATTCCGGGCCGGCGATGTGGGCGCATTGGCGCAAGCCATGTCGAAAGCGCAACTTTTATCCAAGGATCGGCCCGCGGTTGCCCTCAGGTGTTTGGACGTGATTGAAAAATTTACACCGGAGCAGGCCGCTGCCCGAATTTTGCGCGGCTGCGTTGCAATTTTGGACACTCGATGATCTGCTGTTAAGCTCTTTGGCCCTTGCGCACGGATGCAAGGTTCCCACCCACAAGGCGCATGGGTTGCCGCTGTCTAAAAACTGAAATATTTGCGCGGTAGGCTGGTTGGATGCCGAAGTCTACACCCACGAATGTTTGTGCCCTGCCGGATCAGCGTCCCTTGGCGACGATTGTGATCGTGAACTACAACTATGAGCCTTTCGTTGCGGCTGCGATCGACAGCGCCCTTGAGCAAACTTACGCGCCGTTGGAAGTAATCGTGGTCGATGATGGCTCGACGGATGGTTCCCGCAAGATCATTGCAGCGTACGGAAAACGCATTCGCGTGATCCTCCAGGAGAATGCTGGTCAAGGCGCGGCCTACAATGCGGGCTGGCTGGCGGCGCGCGGCGCGTTCGTGCTTTTTCTCGACTCTGACGATGTGCTGGCGAGGGGCGCGATGCAGAAAGTTGTCGGCGCATTCGAGCACTCCAATGCCGTCAAGGTGCAGTTCTATCTTCGGCAGGTTGATCGGGAGCTCAAGCCGCTTGGCTATTTATTGCCGAGTTATGACTTCTCGAGTATGGAGCCGCGCAAGCAGATCGCCGCCTACGGCTACTACGTGAGTCCGCCCGCAAGCGGCAATGCGTACCGCAAGAGCTTTCTCGACGAAATCATGCCGATTGCGGACGTAGAACTATATCGCCAGGCTACCGACGGCTATACGACGGGTCTGGCCGGCATGGCCGGAGAGATTGTGTCGATCGCGGAAATCTTGGGCTTTTATCGCGTTCACGGCGATAACTACGGCGGCGAGGCTGGCGTAAAAACCGTTAAGCAGCTGCATCATATGTTCATGCGTGACGTCAAGCGCGAGCATTCCCAGCACGCATTTGACGATCACTTCAATTTTCATTTTCCAGAAGATAGCTCGCGCTACTGCCCCGGACACACGAAGCTGCGCTTGTTGTCGCGCCGCATGCTGCCCCATGAGCATCCCATCAAGACGGACCGGGTTGGCAATCTGTTGCTCTGCGGTCTGCTGTCAGCGGTGCGGTTCCCGCATCTTAAGCTGCATCAGCGCGTGGTCGTTGCCATGGGGTTCCTGGCGCTGGGGTTGGTGCCGCGCCGCGTATTGCGCAGGCATTTTGCAGCGATCGTGTCGCCGCAAAAGCGCAACAAGAGTCAGTCGGCCAGTTTGCTGTTGGAAGTAGCGAATGCACCCTCGTCGCTTGGAAAATCGCCGCCATGAGCGATGCGCACTGCCATGAGGCGCAGCTGAATGATTTGGAGTCGGAGTGGCGCCTGCTGCACGAAGCCGCTCTGATTGCCGAGCGCGAGTATCGCATTGTGGCGCAACGCCTGAGGGCTGAGGCGGACCGATTCGAGATCGTAAAAGAGCGTTTCGAGATTGCTGAGATACTTGAGGCACGCAGTCTGGCAAAGCTTGAGTCCTTGCGAAAGCAGCGCGGAATCACCCCAATTTGCGCCTCCTCCGCAAAGACAGCCATCGTCGCCGATATAGGAGAAGACAACACGAGAAACTGAGAAAAGCCCTGCGGAGATTGCAAATTTTACACCGCAGCAAGCGGCCAAAGTGCTGTGCGCGGTTGCGTTTCTATTTTGAACGCACCACAATAACTCGACGCGTAGCGTTTTTGGGTCCTTTATTCGTGGGCGGGAGTAGCGCCGACCGACTCAGTCGCGCGCCAGATCCACGAGGGCTAGTCGACTGTGAACAACTCTAATAGAACGCCGAGCGAACATACGGCAGACTGCGCTCACCCCGTCGCGCCATGAAGCGGGTTTTGACGTACGGTACTTTTGATTTATTCCACGTTGGCCATATACGCCTACTCGAGCGCGCGCGGTCGTTGGGCGATTATCTCGTGGTGGGGCTGTCCACCGACGAGTTCAACTTGGGGAAAGGCAAAAAAAGTGTTTTCAGCTATGCGGAGCGGTTTGCGATACTGAGTGCCATAAAGCACGTCGACAAAATAATCCCGGAAGACAACTGGGACCAGAAACTCGATGATGTCATCGCCAATGAAATCGATATTTTCGTGATGGGCGACGACTGGCAGGGCAAGTTCGATTTCCTTAACACGCAATGTGAAGTTGCGTATTTGCCCAGAACCGCCGGCATCTCAACAACCTATATTAAATACCTAATATCCGAGCGATGAGTAAGGGGGCCGTCGATATTAAGTCTGGTCTTCGCTTGATAGCCGCCAGTGTATTTCGGCTCTGCGACTATCTCGTGCCCAAGGATAGTCGTATCGTTCTGGTCACTCATCCCGACGGCGACGATCAAGGCGCTTCATTGTGTCTGGCGCTGCAAAAATTGCACTGGAAAGGGGAAATTCATTGGCTGGTGCACCGGGATCCGGCGCCGTTCGGTGACTGGCAGCAGCGGCGAGGTTTGGGCAACGTTTCCATCCGTTTTTCGCATCTGCATTCGCTGCGCGGCATTTGGGCTTACTTCAGAGCGAATTGCGTCTTTTATACGCATGGCGCGTTGTTCAACTATGCGCCGCCCAGGGGAAAGCTGGTGGTTAACCTATGGCACGGCATGCCGATCAAGAAAATATGGCGAGGGGTACCTGGTTCAGAACTGCCGCTGTCCACATATCTGCTCAGCACATCCGCTTTCTTCAGCAATGTGCTCATTAAAGCGAGTGGGTTCAGCCCGGACAAATTACTGGTGACCGGACTGCCGCGAAATGATTTTTTGACCACGGTGCGCCCGGAATCCGTGGCGCAGGTGGCGCGATTGCGCGGCCATGCAGATCGCCTCATCTTTTTCATGCCCACCTACCGCAACTCGGCCCATGGATTCCTGACTCAGGATGGAACAGAGACCAATACGGTATTGGGCTTGAGCGAAGCCGATGCGCAACAACTGCATTCCTGGCTGGTGACAAATCACTGCAAATTGCTTGTAAAGCCGCATCCGATGTCCATTAATGTCGGAAAGCCATTCGAGGATGACGCGTACTGGGCAATGATAGACGAGCAGGCGCTCTTTAAAAGCGGTCTCGGTCTTTACGAACTATTGGCTCACGTGGACTTGCTGGTGACCGACGTTTCATCGGTGTATGTCGATTTCTTGGTTACTCAGCGCCCACAGATTCTTTATTTCCCTGATATGGAACGCTATAAGGAAACGCGGGGACTTCTGATTCATCCGCTCGAGGACTATTCGCCGGGCCCGATCGCGCAAACCTTTTCCGAGCTGCAGAGCTGTCTTGATGTTTGGATTTCGGGCGATGATTGTTGGCAGGCGCGTCGCGAGCAGCTTCGCGATCTGATGATACCCATGTCCCCGCAATCCGCGGCGGACTCGTTGCTCGCGGCACTGGACATCCGCGCTTCCTGATGAAAGGCGAAAACCGCGGGTTGTCGGCGCCGGCCGATCACCTTAGGGCCGATCGCCTCAGCTTGCCGCGCGGGAGAAAAGTCCGGCAAGGCGCCGTTGTATATCCTTGGCGAGCGGGCCGACGTACGGCTCGTGCATCATGCTGATATGGGTCCCTACGATCTCGACGACTTCTGCTTGGGGGGCGAATTGCCGCCATATGTGTCCAATTTGCGGCAGGTACAACAGCGGCTTGACTGTCGCCTCATACACAACCACGTCGCCGGAATAGCTTTTTGGAGTATAGGAAAACAATGCTTGGAACAGGCGATTGACAAAGGATCTATGGGTCGGCTGATATCGCGAGACGTCCATGATGCCTTCGATGGCGTATCCGCCACCCAGCTTTTGTCCTCGCTTCAGGCCGATTGCACCCTTGCCAATCGCCGTTGCATTGTTCGTAATGCTCCAAAGCAATGAATGCAGTGTTCGGCTCCTCATCAAGTCTCCGTGACTGAACCAACCACGCACGTTGCGCGTGAGTTCAAGCCAATAGCGCGGCTTCCAGCGGGACAGTGCCACGCCGGTGTTTTCCGGCACACCATCGATCATGAGAAGGGGCCCGACTTCGCGTCCGAGTTCACGTAATTTAGCGGCCATTGCGAGCGCAATAACCGCCCCGACGCAGTATCCACCCAGCAACAACGGACCTTCCGGCTGAAACATGTTCAGGGCGTCGGCATAGTGCTCGGCCAGCGATTCCACGGAGTTGCCAAATTCGATATCAGACATCCGTTTCGGCGGCGCTTGGATGCCGTAAAAACGAATCGAAGGCTCGAGATATCGTGCCAAATCCAGGAAATCGGTTCCAGCCACTCCCGACGCTGAGTGGACGCAATAGAACGCGGGGCGGGGCGGAGCGGCCGCAAGCGCGCAATCGTTGATCGGCACGATTGTCCGCTCAGAGTTGCGCGAAGCGTGCGCGAACAAAGCGTTGGTATTGCGAGGTAAAGCGGTGCTCAAGGGTGCACTCATAGACGATCGCGAGCCGACGGCCGAGAATTTTCGAAGATGCAACTGTCGCGGGAGGGCAGGACCTCAAAGATATATTTTATCATAGACATAATCTGTCGCATGGGGGCTTGGTACGTCGCTCCTCTTACGCTCTTATCCAAGGCCGCCCTTGATCTTGGTATTTCGCCGCTTTATTTATACCGAACAAACCCTACAGTAGCGACTGCAGATAGTGTAGGACGATTTGAAGTGCACGGAGCGGATTGCGCCGACAAGAGGGGTAAGGTGGGCGTGATAAATTGGAGTAATTATGGCAGTTGAAACCTCAATTACGGTCGGAACGTCAGCCGCAAGTTTGGTACCGAATCCAATTCAGCCGGCCTGGATCTTGGACGGCAAACCGATTGCGCGCCTGAAACTCTTGTCGAGCAGCGCTGATGGAACGGCGAGCACGTATTTCTGGGATTGCACAGCCGGCCGGTTTAACTGGTTCTATGGTTTCGACGAGACCTTCCACGTCTTGGAGGGCGAGGTCACCCTGAAGTACCCTTCGGGCAGTTCCCATCGGGTGGTTGCCGGCGATACGGTGTTCTTCCCGGCCGGGTCGAGCGCCGAATGGACGGTGGATCGCTACGTCCGGAAACTGGCTTTCTGCCGCACTCCAGTCCCCGGTTATCTGACTTTCGCCCGGCAGTTGGTCCGCCGCCTCAAGCGCGCCCTCCGTGGCTCAGGCAAGGAGGGCGGCGGTTCGGGCCTGCTCTAACCAACCAAGGCTCTCGGCCGACTCAAAGTGAGCAGACGCCGGCCTTGGAGGCGCTCCCGCTCCAGTACGTCAGATCCTGAACGCCCGACGGAAGGCCGCTGGAACCATAGATCGTAACTCCACCATGGAGGGAGAATATGTCAGCTCCGTTTCGCGATAGCGTGAACACCGGAGTTCCCGCCTGCGAGGGTATTTTAAAGGAAACCATCCCTGCGGCTGCGTTTTGAGTGTAGGTCTTTCCTGCGATAGTGATCTTGAGTACGCCGGGGCTGGTCAAGAAGGCCAGCAATTCAATGTTGTTTTCGGCCACGCCGGTGGCAATCCGGTCTTTTTGGCTTTGTTTTGGACCTGCTGCGATCGTCAATTCACGGCGATAGAAGTAGTACAGGACATCATGGGTGATCTGCGGCTGCTGGCCCGTCAGGAACCAGCCTGCATAATACCCGGTGAGATTGTAAAAGCCCGTGCCGATGTTTCGCTGCAGAGTGGCATCCGTAATCGGTGCGATGGCGGCGCTTTCCGAAAAATCGTTCCAGGTCACCAACTGGATCCAGTCCGCATCCCCTTGGATCGAATTGGTCCACGCGGCACGGTATGCCGCGCTGTTTCCGGATTCCCAAAAGAGAAAATCTTTGGGGCGGTATTGCTGTGGATCGACCGGCATCATGAAAATCTTGTTGTACGTCTTATGAATGATTTCCGGATCGTTAAACAACGCGTCGGCGCCCGCGACCGTTGCTGCACCCCAATCGCCGAAGCCGTAGGAAAAAGCGGCGAACGCGTCACCGGTAGCCGGCCATCCCAAAAATGTCGGCACAAAGGCGATGTGAATCCCCTGGGAGGTTAACCGGTTGATCACCGACTGCCACCAACTGGGGGAGTTCAGGCCGGCGTCAAATGCCGACACGACCAGGCGTCCGTCGCTCAAATGATAGGCGGCAGGGCTGGAGGCCACCGATGCAATGATCTCAACCACGGCGTCGCTGTCGGAGCCGAGAACGGCTATGTCCGGCATGACCACGATCTTAAAGCGAGAATCGACGGCGTGAGCTGCCGCGAGCATGAGGTGTAACGGGCTGTCGCTGTCGGTTCCATCGCTCGCCGACAACGAGTCGAACGTAAAGCCGGTGATGCCGCGCGCAATCGCGGTGCGTACTTCGCCCTCCATGTTGAGTTGCGCCCAATTCGGTTTGCTGCTTGCCGGCACACCCAAGGGCCTTTGACGCAGGAACCCGCCTTGTTTGGCAAACTTGCTCGACTCGCCAGTTGGACTGAGATACTCGTTGTTGTAGTAATCATTCGCAGGCGCGGCATTGTCGATCGAGACCGGGAATGGGTGGAAGTAGTGCGCAAAAACCTTCTTCGATGAATTGAAAAGAGCGTCCGTCGAGGGCATCGTCGAGGGGATGCACGCGTCTCCACCCGTGGATGCCGTGACCGGCGGAGCAACCGGCGGCGGTGCAGGTTTCGGCGGAGCGACCGGCGGCGGCGCAGGTTTCGTCGGAGCGACCGGCGGCGGCGCAGGTTTCGGCGGAGCGACCGGCGGCGGTGCAGGTTTCGGCGGAGCGACCGGCGGCGGTGCAGGTTTCGGCGGAGCGACCGGCGGCGGCGCAGGTTTCGTCGGAGCGACCGGCGGCGGTGCGGCCGTCGACGTTGCATCTATTGCCAAGTCGCTCGAGCGACTGCTGGATCCACAGCCGCTCATTGCGGAGAATAAAAAGAAAAACGTCAGCGGAGCCAATGCTGAAAGCGCGCTCGACCTGCATCCCATAGCCACCTGTTCCTATCTTTAGTAATTCACGCGGAACGCGAGCGGCTATTTGCCAGAGTTCACAAAGACGGCTGTTGCCGCCGCCTTCGGGAACCCCGCTATCTGTCACTCACAGACCGGAAGCTTTGCGTCACCGGCTTGCGCCGGGTATGCCCTTGAACGAGAGGCAGTAGAGCATGAGAAAATCGATGGGGCACGCTGTCGTACTGCACAGACACGCGAAGAAAATTCGGCGTTGAAAGTGTGATCGAGTACCACCAGCGCGCGAATACGAAAGCGGCGTCGAAGAAGCTGCTGCTTCGACGTCTTGGTGGCTTAAAAGATGGAGTTTTCTCCTCTGCCGTTTTTAGATTCGCGTTGCAATCGAGCGCGATGCAAAACGCAAGAGAGAGGGACGCCGAAAGTCAAGTCGCATTTTCGCGTCCGTGGATTGCCGCCGCGGATGCCGTCGCGAATTTTGTCAAGTGAGAGGATGCGGTGCCTGACGGCGGGAGTGTCGGCGATAGCCGACGTCGTTGCCGCCCATTTTGAGTCGTCATAAATTGCTGTACCACTGCTCGGCGCCGGTGCAGGGCCATACCGCCGGTGCATCTTGGCGGTGCGCTCGGCGGCATCTGCCAGGCGAATGCCGCGTGTCAGACCATACCTTACGTACGGCAGGGCAGATATCTGGCATCTTTCTTCATCCCTGTCTGGCGAACTACGTACAATCCGATTGCGGGGATTTAGGGGTATGAATGCGAATATTGATATACAGCGCCAATTTTGCGCCTGAGCCCACCGGTATCGGCAAATACTCGGGCGAAATGGCCAGCTGGCTTGCCGAGCGCGGGCACGAGGTTCGCGTGGTGTGCGCGCCGCCCTACTACCCGGCATGGCAGATCGACAAGAAATATCGATGGCCGCTGTTTCGCCGCGAACGTTGGCAAGGTGTCGATGTTTGGCGAACTCCACTCTGGGTGCCGAAGTCGCCGCGCGGGCTCACTCGAATATTGCACCATTTATCGTTTGCGATTACCTCGCTTCCGGTGATGCTGTGGCAGATCGCCTGGCGCCCGCAAGTTGTGCTGACGGTCGCGCCCGCATTTATGTGTGCACCGACCGGCCTGTTGACCGCATGGCTGTGCCGCGCAAAGGGCTGGCTGCATCTGCAGGACTTCGAGGTGGATGTTGCGTTCAGCATGGGGCTGCTGAAAGGCGAACTGTTGCGGCGAATCGCGCTGCACGTGGAAAGCTGGCTGCTGCGCCGCTTCGATACGGTATCGACCATCTCCAGGCGGATGACCGAGCGCTTGGTTTCCAAAGGTGTGAGGGTCGGGAAAGCCCGCTATTTCCCGAACTGGGTCGATCTATCTCGGATCAAGCCCCTGAAAAATGCCGGTTATCGCACGCAGTTCGGCATCTCCACGGACGCCATCGTCGTCCTATTCTCAGGGACGCTCGGTGGTAAGCAAGGACTGATGGTGATCCCTGAAGCTGCGAAAATTCTTGAGTCACGCAAGGACATCGTGTTCGTCGTGTGTGGCGATGGCATCATGAAGCCGCAACTCGAATCCGCCGCGGCCGGCTTGTCGAATCTGCGCTTCATGCCGCTGCAGCCATCAGCGAGCGTGAGCGACTTGCTGGGGATGGCGGACATTCATCTGCTGCCGCAGAGTCCTGATGCCGCGGACTTGGTGCTGCCGTCCAAACTTTGCGGCATGCTCGCCAGCGGCCGACCGGTGATCGCGGCTTGTCGTGCAGAAAACGAGATCAGCGAAATCGTCTCGGAGTGCGGCCTGGTGGTGCCGGCGGAAAACGGCGCGGATCTGGCGCGCGCCATCATCAAACTCGCGGATGACTCAGAAGACAGGTTCATGCTGGGTCGTCGGGCGAGAAGATTCGCGGAGGAGAATTTCGAGCGGGAGGCTGTTTTGAACACCATGTTCGCGCCGATTGAAAATGAAAATGAGCTCGCCGCAGAGGGCAATGATTTGGCGGCATGAAAAGCAATTAATGTTGCCTCGTTGAACATAATGTGGCAGTACATTGAAGTATTCTCCAGTTGGGCCCAGCATCCGCAAGAAGTAGAAAACCTATGAGCGCCAAAGCGCACGCAGCCGTGAATATCAACATCCGAAACCCACAACGCTTTCGCCGCTGGCTTGGGCTGGTGGCGTTTTGCTTTGTCGGCGCAATGGGGCTCGGCGCAGCGCCTGCAACCGCGGAGCCGGAATATCTTTTGGCCCCTGGGGATATTTTGAAGATCAGCGTGTTCAAGAATCCCGACTTGAGCCTCGACGTGCGAGTCTCGGAGTCCGGAGCGATAGGCTATCCGCTCATCGGATCGGTTCCGGTCAAGGGCCTGACGCTGCCGGCGGCAGAAGGCAAGATCGCCCAAATGCTCAGAGACGGCGGTTTTGTGGTCAACCCGCAGGTAAACATATTGCTGACCACGGGATTCGGTAATTTGGTGTCCGTGATCGGCGAAGTCAATCACTCCGGCCGATATTCAGTCGATTCGGCGGGCGGGCACGTTTCAGGGATGCTGGCGGCAGCCGGCGGCGTCGGGCCCAATGGCGGTGAGATCGTCTCGGTCTCCGGCGTGCGCAATGGCAAGGCGTTTCGGCGCGACATCGATATCGTCAAAATGTCTTCGACCGGAAATACCGCGGACGACATCGAGCTTAATGGCGGTGACACGGTCTATGTCAATCGTGCACCAATGTTTTATATTTACGGGCAGGTGCAGAAGCCCGGCCAGTACCGCCTGGAGCGCAGTATGACCGTGATCCAGGCGCTCGCCACGGGGGGCGGTGTCACGGGCAAAGGGACGCAGCGCGGTATCGTTCGACATCGGCGTGACGCCAATGGCAAGGTCAAGGAGGAGGGCGTTTCGATGGACGACGACGTCCAGGACAGGGACGTCATTTATGTCAAGGAAAGTTTGTTTTGATCAGGTTCGACTTACTTAGTTGCAGCCACGGAGGCCGCGCTTAACATGAGCTTCAATCAATTCATGGTGATTCTACGTGCGCGCTGGCTGATCGCCGTGGGTACATTCGTGGCAATAGTCGTTTTGATCGCATTCGCAAGCCTCATTTGGCCCAAGCAATATACGGCGATCGCTTCCATCGTCATAGACAGCAAATCCGATCCCGTTGCGGCGGCCGGCGGCGCGGGGGCGGCTGGACAGCCTCCGAACTCTTACGTCAATACGCAGGCCGACATCATCGGCAGCCTGCGCGTGGCTCGGCGAGTCGTGAAAACCCTGAAGCTCGACCAGCAGCCTGAAGCTCGAAAGCTTTGGGCGAAGGGCACTGACGATGACATCAGCGTGACAATCGCCAACCTTCTGCTTGAGAAGAAACTTCTCGTTGCACCGGCTCACGACAGTCCGACACACGCCAGCAATGTGATCGATATTTCCGTGAAATGGTCGGACCCGGTGACGGCTGCCGCGCTGGCTAACGGCTTTGCACAGGCCGCCATCGAAACCAATATAGAATTGAAAGTCGAGCCCGCCAAGCAGTACTCGAGCTGGTTCGACGAGCGCGCGCGTGCGCTGCGTGCGGATTTGCAGGCGAAGCAAAAGTTGCTATCCGATTTTCAAAGCAAGAACGGGATAATTGCAACAGACGAGAAACTGGACGTCGAAAACGCGCGCTTGGCAGAGCTGTCCACCGAGATGGTAACCATCCAGGGCCTGCGACAAGACAGCCAATCGCGGCAACATCAGGTGGGTACCGACATCAATTCGGTGCCGGAGGTCCTGCAAAGTCCGGTCATCCAGTCGCTCAAAGCCGCCTTGTCGCTGGCCGAGTCTAAACGGCCCGATATGGCCAGTCGCCTCGGCAAGAACCATCCGGATTACCAGGCGCTGGAAGGCGAGATTACCAATCTGCGAAGCCGTATCGCGGTGGAGAGCGCGAATATTGCCGCGTCGCTTGGCAGTACGACCCAGGTCAACTTGCGGCGTGAAAACGACATTCGCCAAGCTTTGGAGGCCCAAAAAAAGCGGGTCCTCGAGTTGAAGTATCAACATGACCAATCTGCGATGTTCCAAAGCGACGTTACATCGGCGCAGCGTGATCTGGACGAAGTGTCCCAGCGGCTGGCACAAAGCAACCTGGAAAGCCTGACGCAGCAAACCAATGTGGTGCAGTTGAGTACGGCATTCGTACCCACGAGCCCTTCAAGTCCCAAGCTGATCATCAATTTGATACTCGCGGTGTTTTTCGGCGGGGTATTCGGGATCGGTGCTGCGGTGGCTGCCGAGATGCGCAACCGGCGCGTGCGCGAAGACGAAGATATGGTGGACATTCTCGGCGTACCGTTGCTCGGCAGGATTGAGCTCATCCAGTTGCGTGCGAGTGATTCTCGAGTTACGCAGATGGCGCCCGGGCGACTAGAGCCATCGGCCATTTAAATCGCAGTTCGGAAAAGAAGTGCCCAACATGAGTAAAATAGCCGATCGGCCCGTCAAAAGCAGGGATGTTCCGCCCGATCGCGGCCGAGCGATAGGCGCAATACTCGTGGAGCAGGGCCGGCTGAGTGCCCACGATGTCGACGAGATTCAGCGCTTCGCCAATTCGCACGGGGTGCGATTTGGAGAAGCTGCGGTCCAGATGAAACGCATCACGGAACGCGACATCGAGTCGGCGCTTGCCCAGCAATACAATTACCCTGTATTGGCGCGCGGCGGACAGGGTGGGGTGGCCGATGACGTCATCGCGGCCCACCAGCCGCAAAGCGAGGCGGTTGAACCACTGCGCGCGCTGCGCAGCCAATTGATTCTCAGATGGTTCAATAACGCTACTCGCAGAGTTTTCGCGGTCACCAGCCCTGAGCGCGGTGAAGGCCGCAGCTGGCTCGCCGCCAATCTGGCAACCATGTTTGCACAGCTCGGAGAGCGCACGTTGCTGATCGACGCCGACATGCGGCATCCGCGCCAACATCGATTATTCAATATCGACAATTCGGTCGGACTGTCGGCGCTGCTGACCGGACGCGCGGGCCGGGAAATTGCGCGCCGCATTCACCCGCAGCTGCGGTTGTTCGTGCTGCCGGCGGGCATCATTCCGCCCAACCCTCAGGAATTGCTCGCGCGCCCGGTGTTCGAAGTGATCCTCGATCATTTTGCCGCGCAATTCAGCCTGGTGATCATCGATACGCCGGCGGTGTCGGAAACCGCGGATGCGCAGATTCTCGCCGCAAATGCCGGCAATGCGGTGATGATTGCGCGCCGCAATTACACGCAACAGTCGAAGTTGGTGGCGGCGATGGAGACATTGACCGATACGGGTGTAAACGTCATCGGCAGCGTCATCAATGCGAATTGAGGAGAGTAGCGCGCTGTTGCTGCAGGAACTCTGCGGCTGTTGTTTAGGTTTGGCAAATGAACACCAAAGCATCGAACAACCTATTTAGCCTTCGGGTGCTGCTCGCACTGGTGATAGTGCTGATCGAAGTGGTGTTCATCAATAGCTTGTTCACAGCCGGAATCGAATTCATTCTTTCCAGCGTCGTTGTCACGATGGCGCTATTGATACAGCTAAGATTTGGCATTCGAGAGAATGTCGCCTCTCCGGCTGACCTGATTGTTTTCATTTTCAATTGGATGTTTCTGGACCTGGCCCCCAAAGTCCAATTGATCAACATGCCGCAGCGTCTCGTCAATACTTCTACGGTTACGATTGATGGAGTGGCCGTTACAAATCTGGTTTGCGCGCTCTTTATGATCGCGTTCACGCTCTTTTACGCGTTCTTGAGCAAGCGCGCTGAAAATCAGCCGCCGCGCGATGCCGCGCCGGCCGATTCCCGTCGAGAGTTTGCGGCGGGTGCTGTGGGTCTGGCACTGGTGGTGTGCGTGATCGTGGTCGGATTGGCCGCGCCGAGGGCCTATGCCTCGGTGGAGAATTCCGTGACA
>Ga0193726_1001161_pt1 | contig 22042 bp, 12 predicted proteins | sample H2c1metaG_FD_144928 | JGI IMG/M metagenome (GOLD analysis project Ga0193726, IMG submission 144928) | Soil microbial communities from a riparian zone of the East river system, Colorado, United States - H2c1 | ecosystem: Environmental > Terrestrial > Soil > Riparian zone | place: USA: East River...
CAGAAGGATCTCGATCGACAGCGGGTCGAACTCGCGATGTACTCCAACGAGAATGAAGTGCGCATTGTTTCCTCGAGTGAGAGGGAGAAGGAACTGCGCAGGATCCGCAGCGCGGACCCTGAAGGGCGTTCCACAAACGGCGGCGGAGGGCGATTCGCAAAGCGTCGCGCCTCCAATGGCTCAAGAAAATTGGAAAGCGAGAAAGAGGCGCAAGATGAGTCTTGAGAGGACGAAACGCAGCGTATCCGATCCCGCGGCCACGACGGTCGTGGTGATGCGCCTTTACATCGCGAACAACGCGCCCAATTCCATTCGGGCTGTCGCCAATCTTGAAGCGATCTGCAGGGAACACCTGCAGGACAAATTCAAGCTTGAAATCATCGACGTTCTCGAATATCCGCTGCGCGCCCTGGCCGATGGCATTCTGGTTACGCCCAGCCTCGCCAAGATGTCGCCATCGCCGGCAACGAATATCGTCGGCAACCTCAGCGATAAAAGCAGCGTGCTGCAAGCGCTCGGAATAGAGGCATCAGTCGCATGAAATCCAATCAGCCTGCGCTCGACCGAAATCCTCCTCGCCAGAATGCCCGGTCGGGGTTGGAGGGTGGAATCCTGCGGCTGGTCAAGAGCCTCCCGGAGCGGCGAGCCATCGAATCGGGCCAGATCGACGCGGTGATCGATCCCGCGACCGGCAAAGCCTTCCTGCTGCCCGAGGCGCAGCGTGCGCTGCGTGAGGATCAGGCGCGCGTCCGCAGCCTGCTCGCGCTGAGCTCGGACTGGTGCTGGGAGCAGGACGAGCACCACCGTTTCGTCTCGCACACCGGCATCGCGAGCGGAAGGTCCGGGATCTACGATGAAAGCATCATCGGCAAGACGCTCCGGGATCCGCCGTTCGACAGCATGAGCGAGGTGGATTGGCAGGCGCACCTGAGGCTGCTGGAATGGCGCGCCGCCTTCCGCGACATCGAGCTGGGATGCACGGACCGCGCCGGCGAAGCGCGCTGGGTCAGCATCAGCGGCGAACCGGTCTTCGACGAGCAGGACCAGTTCAAGGGCTACCGCGGCACCATGCGGGATATCACCCTGCGCAAGCAATCGGAGGCCCTGGCGCAGAAGCCGATTCGCGTGGCTCGCGACACCCTCGATGCGCTTGCCCTCCAGGTCTGCGTGCTCGACTCGGCCGGGACCGTCATCGTGGCGAACAAGCCGTCGGGAACGTCCGGCGCCGGCAGCGGTGGCATCGGAGCAGGTTTCCCCGAGGGCGCCAACTATCTCGAAGTATGCGACCAGGCCCGTGGCAAGGAGCGCGCGGACGGCCTCGCGATCGCCGCAGGGATCCGTCAGGTGATTGCCGGGGACAGTCCGCTGTTTCGCCGCGAGTGTGTTTGCGACTCGCTGGCCGGGAGGTGCTGGTTCACCCTGACCGCAACAGCCTTTCCAGGAGACGGCGCGGCGCGGGTAGTCGTCCTGCGCGAGTACCTCATCGAGCGCAAACGCGTGGAACGGATTTCCGGAAACGGCGCGGCGCACGCGGCCGTACGCCGCGTCGGGCGCAAACGCGTGGAACGGTTGCAAGGGCCCGATGGCAAAGATGCAGAAGGAGGCGCCGTTGTAAACAGCTTGCTTGCTGCTCTGCCGCGCAAGGATTATGCGGACCTGCTTTCTGGCCTCGAGCCGGTCACGCTGACTTGCGGCGAGGTGCTCTATGAGCCCGGCGAACCGATCCGGCACGTTTACTTTCCCAGCGATTCCCTTGTGGCTCTGCTGACGACGGTCGGAAGCTATGAGGCTCTGGAAGTCGGCCTGGTCGGCCGGGAAGGCATGGTCGGAATTTCACTCGCGCTGGGAATGAATGTTTCGTTCGTGCGCGCCCTGGTGCAGGGAACCGGGATGGCTCTGCGCATGGACGCCGCCCGCTTTCGCAAGGAGTTCCGCAAGAGCCTGCAGCTGCAGCGTGAGCTGTACCGCTATACCCATGTCAAGCTGACTCAGGCGAGGCAAACCGCCGCGTGCAACCGCTTTCATCTGGTGGAAGCGCGCCTCGCCCGCTCCTTGCTGATGACCCGCGACCGCGTAGGCTCGGATCCATTCCTTCTTACGCAGGAATTTCTGGCGGACCTGCTCGGTGTGCGACGAGTCGCAATCAGCCAGGCCGCCGGCGCCCTGCAGCAGCGCAAGCTGATCAGCTACAGCCGCGGCAAGATCAGGGTTCTCGATCGCAAAGGCCTCCAGGCAGCCTCTTGCGGTTGTTACGAGGCGGTGAAGGACTCGTAAGACCGCCCGCGCACTGAGCCCGGGTTCGAGGCCGTCGGACGGCACAACAGAGGATAAACTCCATGAATGTCACTTTAAGTCTCGCCCCACTGATATCGCTGGTTGCCGGCATTCTCATTTTCATCGCGCCCCGGATGCTGAACTATATCGTCGCGATCTATCTGATCGTCGTCGGCTTGCTGGGGCTGTTCGGCGATATCCGCCTGAGATAAACGCAAGGCGGCGCCCCGGCTGCGCGTCCGCGCCGCGGAAAACGGAAATGTCGTTTACAAAGGCGGCGTGCTTCCTCCTGCCGGTTCTCGCGACGCTGCTCGCGTGGCCGCACGCGGTCGCGGCAGCACCGGTCCCGGTGCGCTTCGCCGAAGGCGTCACCCACGGTTTCCTCATGCTGCGCTCGGCCGACGACAACGCCCTGATCGCCTCGGGCGATCTGCTGCAAGTCGCGCGGGACGGAGCGGTCGAATGCCGCATGGTCTTCCGCTTTCCCGACGGGTCGGTGTGGGATGAGATCGTGGTGTTTACCCAGGACCGTGTCTTTGCCGTGCAGACCTACCGCCTGCTGCAGACCGGACCGGTATTCCCCGAGGACAGCGAGGTCTCGCTGGAGCGAGCTTCCGGGAAATATCGCGTGAAAACCACCAGCCACAAGGGCGGGCGGGAGGAGGTGCTCGAAGGCACGATCGAGCTGCCCCCTGATACCTACAACGGCATCGTCCTGACCGTCGCGAAAAACTTCCTCGAGGGAGCGGGCGAAACCATCCACTTGGTCGCCTTCACGCCCACGCCGCGGCTCATCCGGCTGGAGATGGTGCCGGCGGGCGAGCACAAGGTGCTGGTCGGCGAATTCGCGAAGCCCGTGGTTCACTACGTGCTCAAGCCCCGGCTCGGGCCCTGGCTCAAGCTCTTCGCCGCGCTGCTCGGGCGCAGTCCGCCGGACTACCACGCCTGGATTGCCACCGACACGGTGCCGACCTTCGTGAGGTTCGAGGGGCCGCTGTACACAGGAGGGCCGGCCTGGCGGATCGAGTTGACGAGTCCGCGCTGGCCCGACTAGGGGGAATGTTTTCGGCCGATTCGGGGAACTGCGTTCATGGTTCGACGAACCCACCACGAACGGCTTGGCTAATTCAGGACGTTCCTAGTACGCGAGCAGTTCGCGGGCCGGTTTGAAAGAGTCGATGCGATCGCAGATGACTTTGATGATGACCAGCAAGGGCGCACCGAGCAGCAGGCCCCAGATGCCCCACAGCCAGCCGAAGAACAGCAAGGCGATGAACAGCACCGCAGCATTCACGCGCGCGAACCGGCCTTGCAGCCAGGTCGTGAACAGCACACCGACCAGAGTTGCCACCACGAGCGACGCGCCTGCTACGGCGAGCCCCTTGAGCGGCGAGCCGAATTGCAAATAGGCGGCTACGCCGCTTGCAATCGCGATCGACCCCGGGCCGAGGTAAGGGACGAAGTGCAGCACGCCGGCGGCGACGCCCCAAGCGCCTGCGTTTTCCAATCCAAGCGCCAGAAAGACGAGCCAGGTCACGATCGCAACCGAGGTGTTCGACACCAGCGTGGCGAGCAGATAGCGCTGGATCTGCGCGTCGATCTCCTCGAGAATCTGCACGGCGTCTCTCTTGCGCGACAGCGACGGCCCGACCAGCCCCAGCAGCCTGCGGCGGAAATGCTCGCCCGAAGCGAGCAGGAAATAGGTGAGCAGCAATACGATCGGCGCCTGGCCGACGACGGAAAACAGCAGCGCGGACTGCGTGAGCGCGTAGTCGCGCAACCAGGCGGTGGACTCGGTGCCCCGGGCTGCAGCCGGGCGCGTTACCCCGGCCTTCGCGCCCGCGTCCGCGGCGGCTCCCTGGAGTTCGTTGGCGGCCTCCTGCATGTTCTGCAGCGCCGTCGGGCCGCTTTCGCGGGCATCGCTCAGGGTTTGCCGCAGCTTGCGCGCAGCCTCGGGGAGCTTTTCGACCATCGCCGCGGCATCGTCGCTCACCGAAAACGCGACCCAGGAAAAGCTGCCGGTAAGGACGGCGAGCACCACTGCCGCCCCCACGGGGCGCGGAATGTGACACGCCTTCAGCCAGTCCACCACCGGGCGCAGCGCGTAGCTCGCGAGGATTCCGAGCAGCAAGGGAACGAAAAAGGCGCGCGCCAGATACAGCGCAGCCACGACTGCGATCACCGCGAGTGCGCCGACCGCCACCATCATGCGCGAGAAGCGGAAGGTGCGGACCGCGACCGATGCATCCTGACGCCGGTCCGGCGGCCACGCCGCGGCGGATGCGTCGGAGGAGACCTCGGGGTCGGCTTTGCTCTTGGGAGCGGAGGTCAGGACTCTACCCCGGCGGATTTCATCGGTCCGACGGCAGGTGCTTCAAGAAGCTCGCCTTTTTTCCGACCGCCCGCTCTCGCGGTCCAGCACGCGTCGAGCGAGTGAACTGCTGCGCCGCGGTTTATCCGATCGTGGCCGGAATCCGGCGCGCTGTTCGGCCATGGCCGCCTGCTCGGCGGGAAGGTCGACAACGCACAGCAACTCGCTGCCAAACCGGGTGACACCGAGATCCGCCATCAACTGCTTTTCCTGCGCTTCGGATCCGAGCCGGAGAAAGCACAATGCCTGCCGCTTCCCCGGCTGCTTCACAGTCAATATATCCATATGGGAAATTTCGCCAAATCCGGTGCAAAGCTCATGGATCGTGGTTCTTACGCTTGCTATGTCCTTGCACGCAACCAACGATTTAAGGTCTCGCATGTCGTTCCCCGCGAATTTCACCTAGACTCCGCGATTATCGTGCACGCGAGCACGGCGCGCTGTTCGCCAGCACACATATAGCCAAAATGCAGCAACGGAATTTGTCTAAAAAATCTTCCGCACCCCAGCCCATTTCAGTCGGGAACGCAGGATCGCTTTCGGTCCGGTCAGGGCTGGAAACTCAGTCGGTCAAGCCCTCGAGCAGCGACGACAAATCGTCGGCATGCTCTTCCTCGCTGGCCAGTATCTCTTCGAGCATGCGGCGCGTTGTCGGATCCTGTTCGCCGAGATAAACGACCATTTCGCGATAGCTCTCGATGGCGATCCGTTCTGCGATCAGGTCTTCCTTGATCATCTCCTTGAGAGTATCGCCTTCGACATATTCGGCATGGCTGCGCGTGGCCAGGCCGTCAGGCGAAAAGTTCGGTTCGCCGCGCAGCTGGATGATGCGCTCGGCGATGCGATCGGCATGCAGCATTTCCTCGTTCGCGTGCTCGAGAAACTCGGCCGCGACGGGCTCGGCGTGGATGCCCGTAGCCATGAAATAGTGGCGCTTGTAGCGCAGTACGCAGACGACCTCCGTCGCGAGCGCTTCGTTCAGCAACTTGATCACGGCCTCGCGATCGGCCGCGTAGCCGGAGGTGACCGCGCCCTCTTCGATGTTTTGCCGCGCGCGCTTGCGCAAGGTCTGGATGTCGGTCAGCGGCGGCCCGGTCTTGGTGACTTCCTTCAGTGCGGTTTGTTTCATCTGTGAATCCTTTGTGATGTGATGAGGGGATCGGGCGCGCAAAGATCTTGAATGAGTGATCAACCGGCCCGGGCGGACGGGAAGGTGTGACCCGATATGCGACCTTCCTCCAAATCGGCGCGTTTCTCTGTGCGCCAACGCACGTTAAAATCACGGCATTCATGTCAACATTCGCACAACCCCTTGGCGCATCAACGCGGATAAGATATCCGGGTGGAATCGGGTTGTGGCTGAGATGTCCTGAGGTTGAAACAGCGCGATCCATCACGTCACTCCGGCCAGGGTGAAGGCGTCGCACTCACCGTGGAGAGGAAAGCTGAAAATTGAAACTGAGCGGTGACAGCATCAGCGACACCCTGCGCCATCTGGCGGCGCGCCTGCGCGGCAAACACGCGGCGCATCACTACCTCGACGACGAACCTCCGCTGCGCGCGGAACTGTTCAGCATCGACCAGATGGAAGGGCACGGCAAGACTCTGGCGGGTTCGCACCGGCTGAGCTCGCGGCGCACGCCGGACCAGCTCCTTGCGCGGCTGGCGAAGAACGAAGGCGTTCTGCTGGAAGCCTGCAACCTGCTGACGGCGGCGGTCAAGGCCAACCGCAGGATTTCGCCGGCGGGTGAATGGCTGCTCGACAATTTCTATCTGATCGAAGATCAGATACGCACGGCCAAGCGGCATTTGCCGAAGGGTTACAGCAGGGAGCTGCCGCGGCTGGCCCACGGCCCATCGGCCGGGCAGCCGCGCGTGTACGACATTGCGCTGGAGGCGATCTCGCACGGGGACGGGCGGGTGGACCTGGAAAGTCTCAGCCGCTTCGTGACCGCGTACCAGAAGGTCACCACGCTCAAGTTGGGCGAGTTGTGGGCCATTCCCATCATGCTGCGCCTGGCGCTGATCGAGAATCTGCGCCGCGTCGGAGCGCGGGTGGCGGCCAGCACCATGGACCGGGATCGCGCCGACGCCTGGGCGGATCAGATGATGGAGATCGCCGAGAAGGATCCGAAGAGCCTGATTCTGGTGATCGCGGACATGGCGCGTTCCAGTCCCCCCATGGTGAGCTCGTTCGTCGCCGAACTTGCGCGGCGATTGCAGGGACAGGGCCCCGCTTTGGCATTGCCCCTGACCTGGATCGAACAGCGGCTCTCCGAGTCCGGCCTGACGATCGAGCAGTTGGTACGGTCGGAAACCCAGAAGCAAGCCTCCGGACAAGTTTCGATCAGCAACAGCATCGGCAGCCTGCGTTTTCTCGGAGGGATGGACTGGTGCGAGTTTGTCGAAACGATGAGCGGCGTCGAGCACACACTGCGGGAGGATCCGGGCGGGATCTACGGCACTATGGATTTCGCGACGCGTGACCGCTACCGGCACGCAATCGAGAAGACGGCGAAAGCGAGCCGCCTGTCCGAGGGCGAGGTCGCGCACAAGGCGATTCAGCTGGCGCAAGCCGCGGCCGATGCGACGGCGCAAGCCCGGACCTCCGTGGACGCCGGCGGCGATCGCACTTCGCACGTGGGCTATTACCTGATCGACAAGGGTCTGCCGGATCTCAAACAAGCAGTTGAGGTGCGCCTGTCGATCACCGAGGCCGTGCAGCGAACCGCCCGACGGTTTCCCTTGTTTCTCTATCTGGGCGCGATCGCGCTGCTGACGCTGATCTTTTCCGGGAGCTTGCTGGCCGAAGTGCATGGCGGAGCACTCCACGGCTGGATACTCGTCTTGGTAGCGAGCCTCGTGGTCTTGTGCACCAGTCATTTGGCAATCGCGCTGGTCAACTGGATGGCAACCTTGCTGGCGGCGCCCCGGCTGTTGCCGCGTCTGGATTTTTCCAAAGGAATTCCGCCGGAATGCCGCACGCTGGTCGTGGTCCCGACCCTGCTCACCAGTGCTCAAAACATCGAAGCTTTGAGTGAGGCGCTCGAAGTCCGGTTCCTGGCGAACCGGGATGAGCACCTGCATTTTGGTCTGCTGACCGACTTTCGAGACGCGCGCGAGGAAACGCTGCCCGAGGACGGACCGCTGCTGCTGCTGGCGAAGAACCTGATCGAGCAATTGAATGAAAAATACAGGAGTGACAAGGACAGCGCCCAGTCCGATGCCTTCTTCCTCTTCCATCGTCCGCGCCGCTGGAATCCCCGGGAGCGGCTGTGGATGGGATACGAGCGCAAGCGCGGCAAGCTGGCGGATTTGAACGCGCTCCTGCGCGGCGGCGGGCAGGATCGATTCTCGTCGATCGTCGGCGCGACCGAGGTATTGCCCGGCGTGAAGTACGTCATCACGCTGGACACCGATACGCAGCTGCCGCGCGATTCGGCGCGTCAGTTCGTGGGCGCGATGGCGCACCCCTTGAATCGTGCGCATCTCGACCAAGAGCGGGGGCTGGTGACCGAAGGTCACGGCATCCTGCAGCCGCGCGTGGCGGTGAGCCTTCCGGGCACGAACCGGTCGCGGTATGCGCGACTGTTCGGAAGCGAGCCGGGCATCGACCCCTATACGCGCGCCGTCTCCGATGTCTATCAGGATGTATTCGGCGAGGGTTCGTTCATCGGCAAGGGGATCTACGATGTCGATGCGTTCGAAGCATCGCTCAAGGGACGCTTCCCCGAAAACCGGATACTGAGTCACGACCTGCTGGAAGGTTGTTATGCACGGGCCGCGCTGTTGAGCGACGTGCAGCTCTACGAGGAATATCCGTCCCGCTACGACGAGGACGTGAGCCGCCGGCACCGCTGGATACGCGGGGATTGGCAGATCGCATCGTGGCTCCTGCCGCGCATACCCAAGCGCGCAGATTCCGACGACGGCCGCCGGCAAAATCCGCTCTCGGCGCTGTCTCAATGGAAAATCATCGACAACCTGCGGCGCAGTCTCGTCCCTGCGTCATCGACCCTCCTGTTGCTGCTGGGCTGGACCCTCTTGTCGCCGGCCTGGTTCTGGACCCTGGTGGTGATCGGCATCATCCTGATACCGCCCCTGATCGCCTCGATTCTCGACCTGTTCCGCAAGCCCGATGAAGTGCTGCTCGGTCAGCATTGCGCCGGGGCATTGCGCTCGGCGGGCGGGCACTTCGCGCAGACGGTGCTTACGCTGGCCTGCCTGCCCTACGAAGCCTGCTTCAGCCTGGACGCGATCCTGCGTACCAATTGGCGGATATTGATCACGAAAAAACAGCTGCTGGAATGGGCCCCGTCGGATAGCTCAAGCGGCGTGGATCGCGATGATCGCACCGGCTTGATCGCCTCCTGCCAATCGATGTGGATAGCCCCCTTCATCTCCATTGCATCGGCGGGCTATCTGATGGCATCGGCACCGGCCACGCTCGCAGTGGCGGGACCGATTTTGTTCCTGTGGTTTGCCTCGCCCGCAATCACCTGGTGGATCAGCCGGCCCCTGGAGCGCCGTGAAGCGCGCCTGACGGCCGATCAGCTCATTTTTCTCCAGAAAATTTCCCGCAAGACCTGGGGATTCTTCGAGACCTTCGTCGGTCCGGAAGACCACTGGTTGCCACCGGACAACTATCAGGAGCACCCGGTCGATGTGGTTGCGCATCGCACCTCACCGACCAACATGGGGCTGTCGCTCCTCGCCAACTTGTCCGCCTACGACTTCGGCTACATTCCGGCCGGTACGCTGATAGAACGCACTGCGAACGCCCTCGCGACGATGGCGGCCCTGACGCGGTACCGGGGTCATTTCTACAACTGGTACGACACGCTGTCGCTGCAGCCGCTCGCCCCGCTTTATGTTTCTTCGGTGGATAGCGGAAATCTCGCCGGCCATTTGCTTACCTTGCGTCCGGGACTGCTCTCGCTGCCCGATCACAAGATCCTGAATGCGCGATCGTCAGGCGGCTTGCTGGACACGCTGAGATTGCTCGTGGACGCCGCGGCGGAAGGGCCGCCGGCTGCACGGATCCTGCTCGACCGACTGCAGAGAGATCTGGAGACTGCCCACGAATCCCCGCCTGCCACGCTCGCGGCGGCACAAACGTGGCTCGCACGGCTGGCGAGCTCCGCCGCGCAGGTGACCGCCAGCCTGGATAGTGTCCCCGCTGCCGCACCCGAGAGCGACGCGCAGCGGTGGGCGCAGGCGCTGACCCGGCAATGCAGCAGCGCCCTCGGCGAGCTGAGCCTGCTCGTCCCGTGGCTGTCGCTGCCTGCCGGCCCGGGCCGACTCCGCAAGGTCCTCGATACCGTCGGGATCCCAAGCCTGCGGGAACTGCTGACCATCAACGCGCAGCACCTGGCGGCAATCGAACAAGCATTGGTTCCTGGAGCGACGCCCGAGGAGCGCGGCTGGCTGGAGGAGCTGCGGGGACACTTCGCGGCGGGAAGCCGCCGGGCCGAGGAGCGGATTGCTTCGATCGAACGCCTGGCGCTGCAAGCGGGCGAACTGGTCGCAATGGAGTACGACTTCCTGTACGACAAGGCGCGTCATCTGCTCATCATCGGCTACAACGTGAGCGAGCGCCGCCCGGACCCGAGTTGCTACGACCTGCTGGCCTCGGAAGCGAGATTGACGACCTTCGTCGCGATCGCGCAGGGACAACTGCCGCAGGAAAGCTGGTTTGCCCTGGGCCGCCCGCTCACCAGCACCGGCGGCGAACCGATTCTCCTCTCGTGGAGCGGTTCGATGTTCGAGTACCTGATGCCGCTCCTGGTGATGCCGACGTATGACAACACCTTGCTCGACCAGACCTATCGCGCGGCGGTGAGACGACAGATCGCATACGGAAACCAGCGCGGTGTCGCCTGGGGCATATCGGAATCCGGCTACAACACGGTCGACGTCCGTCTCAACTACCAGTACCGCGCGTTCGGCGTGCCCGGCCTGGGGCTCAAGCGCGGATTGGCCGAGGATCTGGTGATCGCGCCGTACGCTTCGGCGCTCGCGCTGATGGTGGCGCCGGAGGAGGCGTGCCTGAATCTGCAACGGCTCTCAGCTGAAGGGATGGAAGCAAAATACGGCTTTTACGAAGCCGTCGACTACACGCCGTCGCGCCTGCCGCGCGGGCAATCCAGCGCCGTGGTGCGCTCGTTCATGACGCATCACCAGGGCATGAACTTTCTCTCTCTGGCCTATCTGATCCTGGACCGTCCGATGCAGAAGCGCTTCGAGTCCGATCCGACGTTCCAGGCGACCACCTTGCTGCTCCATGAACGGATTCCAAAGGCCGCAGCGTTCTATTTCCACACCGCCGCGCTTTCCAACATTCGCGCGATTTCCAGCGGCCCGGGGAGTCCGGTGCGCACATTGAGCAGTCCGGACACGCCGATCCCGGAGGTGCAGCTGTTGTCGAACGGCAGATACCACGTGATGGTCACGAACGCGGGCGGCGGCTACAGCCGCTGGAAAGAGCTCGCCGTGACCCGCTGGCGCGAAGATACGACCTGCGACAACTGGGGCACGTTCTGCTACATCCGCGACGTGAAGAGCGGGGTGTTCTGGTCGAATACCCATCAGCCGACGCTCGAGCGGGCGCATTCCTACGAGGCGATTTTCTCGGAGGGACGGGCGGAATTTGGCCCCCGCGACCCCGATTGCGATACGTATACGGAGATCGTTGTTTCGCCGGAAGACGATATCGAGCTGCGCCGGGTGCACATCACCAACCGCGCGCGGGTGCGCCGCACGATCGACATCACAAGTTATGCTGAAGTGGTTCTCGCCGCGCCGGCCGAAGACGCATCGCATCCGGCGTTCGGCAATCTATTCGTTCAGACCGAGATCGTCCCCGAGCGGCAGGCCATCCTCTGCACGCGCCGGTCCCGCTCGCTCGCCGAACGGGCTCCGTGGATGCTGCACCTGATGGCCGTGCGCGGGGTGGAGGCCGGAGAGATTTCGTACGAAACGGACCGCATGCGTTTCATCGGCCGCGGGCGGACCGCTGCCGCGCCGCAGGCGATGAGCGATTCCGCGGCGCTTTCGGGCAGCGCAGGTTCGGTGCTGGATCCGATCGTCGCGATCCGCTATCGAATTACCCTCGAGCCGGAGCAGGCGGCAACGATAGACATGGTCTCCGGCATCGGTGCCACCCGCGACGCGGCCTTGAGCCTGGCCGGGAAATACCAGGACCGGCATCTTGCGGACCGGGTTTTCGAGCTGGCATGGGCCCATAGCCAGGTGGTGCTGCGGCAGATCAATGCCACCGAGGCCGACGCGCAGCTTTTTGGACGCCTTGCGGGCTCCGTTATCTACGCCAATCCGAGCTTGCGCGCGGACGCGGACGTCCTCATCAAGAATCGTCGCGGGCAATCCGGCTTGTGGAGTTATTCCATTTCCGGCGATCTGCCGATCGTGCTGCTGCAGATCGGCGACCTGGCGAATATCGATCTGGTGCGTCAGTTGGTGCAGGCCCACGCCTACTGGCGCCTGAAGGGACTCAGCGTGGACCTGGTGATCTGGAATGAAGATCACGCCGGTTACCGGCAGCTGCTGCAGGAACAGATCATGGGACTGATCGCCGCGGGCGCCGAAGCCCAGGTGGTGGACCGGCCCGGCGGAATCTTCGTGCGGCGGGCGGAACAGATATCGGATGAAGACCGCATCCTGATCCAATCGGTCGCGCGCGCCATCATCGCCGACGGTCGTGGGGCCCTGGTGGAACAGATCGAACGCCACGGCTTCGTCGAGCGGCGCATCTCGCGGGCGGAACAGACCGACCGCCGCAGCTTTATCGAGAAGCGGGTCTCGCGGGCGGAAGCGAACGACCGTCGCGGCTTTGTCGAGAGGCGGGTCTCGCGCCTGATGCCGGCCAGATTCCAGCGTCTCGAACCCCCGGCCGTCGAGCTGCCGCGTCGCAACCTGATCCTCGGCAACGGACTGGGCGGCTTCACCCCCGATGGGTGCGAGTACGTCATCACGACCGGGCACGCGCAGGTCACGCCCGCTCCCTGGGTGAACGTGCTGGCGAACGCGCACTTTGGAACCGTTATCTCCGAGAACGGCATGGCCTACACCTGGAGCGAGAATGCCCATGAGTTCCGCCTGACGCCCTGGGCCGACGATCCGGTGAGCGACGCGAGCGGCGAGGCCTTTTACCTGCGAGACGAAGAAAGCGGGCGTTTCTGGTCGCCCACGCCGTTGCCCAGCCGCGGCGCCACGCCGTACGTCACCCGGCACGGCTTCGGTTACAGCAGCTTCGCGCACGCGGAAGACGGCATCAGCTCGGAGCTCACCGTCTACGTGGCCCTGGACGCCGCGGTCAAATTCTCGGTGTTGAAAGTGCGCAACGATTCAGGCCGCGTGCGCCGGCTCTCGGCGACCGGCTATGTCGAGTGGGTGCTGGGCGACCTGCGGCCGAAATCGACCATGCACGTGATCACCGAAATCGATGCGGCGACCGGCGCCTTGCAAGCACGCAACGCCTATAGCACCGAGTTCGCCGATCGGATTGCATTTTTCGACGTTGACGACATGACCCGGACCTACAGCGGCGACCGCGCCGAGTTCATCGGGCGCAACGGCACGCTGGCGAATCCGGCGGCCATGGCCCGGTCTCAACTCTCCAACGAGACCGGGGCCGCTTTGGATCCCTGCGCGGCAATCCAGCTCGCGTTCGAGCTGGCCGGCGGGGAAGAGCGTGAGTTCATCTTCAGGCTCGGGGCCGGGCGCAACCTCAACGATGCACGCAAGCTGCTGCTGCGCTGCCGTGGTCCTGCAGCGGCGCGCGACGCGCTGGAAAAAGTGCGGCAATACTGGCAGCGCACGCTGGGCGCAGTGCGGGTGGAGACACCCGATCAGTCCCTCAACGTGCTGACCAACGGCTGGCTCCTGTATCAGACTCTGGCCTGCCGCCTGTGGGGGCGCAGCGGCTACTACCAATCGGGCGGCGCCTTCGGTTTCCGCGATCAGTTGCAGGACGCGATGGCGCTCATCCATGCCGAGCCCAGGCTTCTGCGCGAACACCTGCTGCGCTGTGCGGCGCATCAGTTCCGGGAAGGCGACGTCCAGCATTGGTGGCATCCGGTATCCGATCGCGGCGTGCGCACGCACTGTTCGGACGACTACCTGTGGTTGCCGCTGGCGATGTGCCGCTACGTGCTGAGCACGGGCGACACCGGAGTGCTGGATGAACCGATACGCTTCCTCGAGGGCCGGGCGGTGAACCCCGAAGAGGACTCGTATTACGACTTGCCCGGCCGCTCGGAAGAGTCGGCCGATCTATACCAGCACGGCGTGCGAGCCATCCTGAAAGGTCTCAATTTCGGCGAGCGAGGCCTGCCCCTGATGGGTTCCGGCGATTGGAACGACGGCATGAATCTGGTGGGCATACACGGCAAAGGCGAAAGCGTGTGGCTGGGTTTCTTTCTGTACGAGGTGCTGATGCGGTTTGCCGAGCTCGCGGACATTCGCGGCGACACATCCTTCGCCGAGCGCTGCCGCGCCGAGGCCGCACAATTGCGCCAGAATATCGAGCGCAGCAGCTGGGACGGCGAGTGGTATCGCCGCGCTTACTTCGACGACGGCACCTTGCTCGGATCGGCGAGCAATACCGAGTGCCAGATCGACTCGATTGCGCAAAGCTGGTCGGTGCTGTCCGGCGCGGGCGATGCCGGGCATTCGCGCATGGCGATGGAGGCAGTGGACAAGCGCCTGGTGCGCCGCGATCACGCGCTGATCCAGCTCCTGGATCCACCGTTCGACAAATCGGCTTTGAACCCCGGCTATATCAGGGGCTACGTGCCGGGCGTGCGCGAGAACGGCGGGCAATACACGCACGCCGCAATCTGGACGGTGATGGCCTTCGCCGCGCTGGGCGACAGCGCTCGCGCCTGGGAACTGTTCGACATGATCAACCCGGTCAAGCACGGAAATTCCGCGGCGGCGATTGACGTCTACAAAGTGGAACCTTACGTGGTCGCCGCCGACGTCTATGCGGTCGCGCCGCACACCGGCCGCGGCGGCTGGACCTGGTACACGGGATCCGCCGGCTGGATGTATCGGCTCATCGTGGAATCGCTGCTGGGCTTGAAGCTGGAAGTCGACAAGCTGCGCTTTGCGCCCTGTCTTCCGGCGGATTGGGAAACGTTCAAGCTGCATTACCGCTATCGGGAGACGGTGTACCACATCGTCGTCCTTCAGACCGCGGACAGGAAGACCCGTATTACGGTCGACGGCGTCGAGCAGCGAGACGAGGTCATTCCGCTGGTCGATGACCGCAAGGAACATGCGGTCGAGGTAAGAATTCAACGGGCTCAGAGCGAAAGCAAGCTCGCGCTCGCGGATTCAGCTCTTGTTTAATCGTCCGCAAACGAGCGGCGCGCATTCTCCAAAGTAAGGAGCAAGGCTGGCGCGACTATCTATTGCGTTCCTGCCCTCGCTCCTGACCGCGCTCCTCGCCTCTTTCGCGGTCTCTCTCCTGTCCTTGCCCCTGTCTTGGCTGCTGCGGCGCGCCTTGCGGATTGTTTTCCTGGCTTGACCGTGGCATCTGCTGCTCACGCTGGTCTGGCCTTTGCTGCGGCGGCTGGCTTCGATCCTGGACTGCCGGTCCTCTCTGTTGAGGAGGGGCTTGCGTTGGGGCTGATCTCCGGTCGTCTTCGCCGCCTCTTTGCGGAGCCTGCGAGCGCGGGACACTGCTCTGCTGCGGCGACGGTGACGGATCGGAACGACGGATGTCCTGCTGCTGCCTAGGGCTTCTCTCCTGAGGCGCTCCCTGCTGTCCCCGCTGGGAAGGCGCGGGCGCTCTCTGCGCTGCCTGTGCCTGATAGTGCTGCCGCACTACGGTGGTACGCGGCTGGTAACCGTAATTCTGGCTGCGAAGCGCTTGCTGCTGCTCCACCGGGGGATACCGGTTCCCGGAGTACTGCCGTTGATAGACGGGCAGCGGGGCGGGCGCCGGAACGGAACTGCGGCTCCACCGGTCCCATCCGCTGCGACGCTGCTGCCATGCATTGCCCCAGTGCTCGCCCCAGCGCGGCGGCGCCTCCGACCGCCACCCGCGAAAGTACACGGGAGGAGCCCGGTAGTAGCGCACGGGGATTCGCAGGACGAACAGCGGCACGACCTCCGGGCCCACAAGCCACCAGGGCCCGTTGTACCAGGAGCTCGCGTACCAGTTGTCCCCCTGGTATACCCAGTACATGCCATCGTAAAAGAAAAAGTTCGAATCCAGTCGCGGAGCGTAATAGACCGGGTAGCCGGGCACCTGGACGAGCTCCGGATACAGGGGCAGGTTGATCCCGATGCTCACGCCGGGAAGCGCGATACCGACACTCACCTGGGCAATGGCCGAAGTCACCGACCCCAACAGCATCCATAGAACAACGAGTCCGTAGCGCATTTTCCGTCCTCCAGATCGATCACCGGAGTCGGAGCCTTGTCGCCGGGAGGCGACACCAACCCCGGATCTTCCAAATGGGCTCTCGCATCAGACTATCCGAGTCCGCCTGGAATATTCTGTGCGCTGTCGTACATTGCCTGGAACAGAGTTCCCGGTCAGACGGGCGCGAGCAGCGCGGACTCCACCAGCACATCGACGCCCTCCGCCGGCACGATCGCCCGGGCCGGAATGTTCTTGCCGGCACGCCACTCGGCCACCGCCTTGTGTTTGGACTCGCCGCTAACGAGAAACATCACTTGCCGCGCGCGGCTCAGGCGCGCCGCACTCAAGGACACGCGTTGCGGCGGCGGTTTGGGCGCGTCGAACACCGCCAGAACATCGGGCGACCCGGGCGCCGTTCCCCACTCATGATCGGGGAACAGGCTTGCCGTGTGGCCGTCCTCGCCCAGTCCCAGCAGCACCAGATCGAACTCGCCGACTGTCCGCAGTGCCTCTGTATACATTAGGGCTGCCCGAGACGCGCCCAGCTCGCCCGGTATCGCGTGCAACTGAGACGGCGGAATGGGCACGCGATCGAGCCAGATCTCCGCGGCCATGCGCGAATTGCGCGCCGCATCGGCGGGCGGCAGGCAGCGCTCGTCGCCGAAATAGATGTGCCACGCGGACCAATCGGTTTGGGCTGCACATAACTCCCGATAGATTGCGCGCGGCGTGTTTCCGCCGGCGAGCACGAGGTGGAATCGTCCGCGTTCGCGAATAGCCTGTGCCGCGCCGGCGACGATAGCCTCGAACGCGGCTTGCTGCAACGTCCGCTCATCGGGAACCGCATGCCAGCGGTGCAACTCTGTGAAGGCCATATTGCGTCTCATTTTAACGACATCATCCGGAAGGCCATGTTCGCCAACGCACGGATGAGGTTTGCTTTTGAATATTCGTTGCGCGTCTGCTATCGCACAGATGAACCATTCAGAAAGATGGAGTATGTGGAACGAGGGCAGGGCGCTCAAGGAAAATTTGCGATGAGGTAATCGTTCATTGAGAAGGAGAAACGGATTCATGCCAAACCATACTTTGAATACGTTTCTAAGCATCCGCGCCGGTCATCCACCTTTTCCCAACGAAATGCGCCTGGGGTCCATCGCGAACTGGGCGCTCAGGCGTAAGCACCCCGGCACCGGACGGTCGATGGAAAAGAAATGCCAGGGGTGCAGGACGGCCAAGCCGCTGAGCGAGTTCTATGAGGTGCGCGGCGGGCGCAACCGGGGCATCTATCGGGTGCGCGAGCGCGACCGCAGCTACCCCCTCGGGAAATGCAAGGCCTGCAGGATTCTGCAGGTACGCGAACGACAGCTGCTCATCAAACACCATTCGGAGATCGCATGAAAAAAATTCTCGCAATACTGGTTCTGGTACTCCCCCCGTGCGTCGCGCGGGCCGACTTCACGATGCCGATCGACTCGGTCAATGCGCCGTGGTCGACGACTGTCTCGGTGCAGGCGACCGCGTCCTTGCTCGGGACGGCGACAGATCCTGCCACAGGATTGCACCTCACGATTCAGGGGATGTCGGTGCCCATCTCATTCTCCTTCGGGCAGTCGCCGCTGACGTTCAACTTTCCGGCGTCGCAAAGCCCGCAGACGGTATACGGCTTGCGCATAGATCCGATCCTCGTGGGCGGCAAGGGCTGGTCGATGCCCATAGGCCCGAGGATGGATATTCCCTTTCCTGTGCCCGACTCCCTTCCGGCCAATCGAAGCTATACGGTCATCCATACGGGGCCGCTCCTGGGATCGGGGACGCTGACCGGACAAGTGGGCCTGGATATCGCGCCGCCCAGCACGCCGACTTCGCTGACCGCCACCGTGGCGGGCGCCGCGAACATCAACCTGGCGTGGGGACCCTCGTTCGACGATACCGCCGTGACGGCGTATCTCCTGGAGCGTTGCGAGGGGGCCGGGTGTTCGAACTTTGCAGCCCTCGCCTCGACCATAGTGGCGACCACTTTCGCGGACGGCGGCCTGACGCTGGGAACGTCCTACAGCTATCGGGTCAAGGCTACCGATGCGAGTTCGAACGCCAGCCCGTACTCGAATGTAGCGACTGCCATTACGGCAGTTGTGGCGCCGCCTCCTTCAGGGCTTTCCCCCGATGGAAGCACGGCGGTACCGCCGAGCGGCACGCTACTGACAGCGGCCGGCACATGGTCTTTCGGAACAGGGACAGGGGGCGGTGGGGTTGTGCTGTTGCTGAACGGGAGACAGGCTGGCGGTGGCTACGGGGCCAAGCTGTACGTATTGAATCTCGGCAAGATCTACACGCTCAACACGACAAACAATTGGTATCTGTGGGGCGGTACGAGCTGGAGTCAGGTCGCCGCTCCGACGGCGACCCCATAGCTTGGGTGCCCGCGCCGGCCGCCTGCATGTTGTCGGCAGCCGGCGCGCAGTCCCCGGGTCGAGATCAAGCCCCTGACGACGGGCTTGCCTCCCATTTCCAATTCCGGATTTCCGGCAGATCTTCGCCGTGCTCGCAGATGTATTGCTTGTGCTCGAGAAGCTTCTCCTGAAGCTGCTGCTTGAGATAAGCCCCCTTGTCGCCCGTCTGCGGCAGGCGATCGATCGTATCCATCACGAGGTGGAAGCGGTCCAGATCGTTCAGTACTGTCATGTCGAAGGCGGTGGTGATGGTGCCTTCTTCCTTGTAGCCGCGGACGTGGATGTTGTCGTGGTTGGTGCGTCGGTAGGTCAGCCGATGGATCAGCCACGGGTAGGCATGGAAAGCGAAGATGACCGGCTTGTCCTTGGTGAAGAGCTCGTCGAATTCCCGGTCGCTCAAGCCGTGCGGGTGCTCGATCTGCGGCTGCAGCTTCATCAGGTTGACGACGTTGATCACGCGGATTTTCAGATCGGGCAGATGCCGCCTCAGGATGGAAACGGCCGCGAGCGTCTCCAGCGTGGGCACGTCGCCGCAGCAGGCCATGACCACGTCGGGCGCGACGCCCTGGTCGTTGCTGGCCCACTGCCAGATGCCGATGCCCTTGATGCAGTGCTTGACCGCGGCGTCCATCGTCAGCCATTGAGGAGAGGGATGCTTGCCCGCGATCACGACGTTCACGTGATGCCGGCTGCGCAGGCAGTTGTCCATCACCGATAGCAGGCAGTTCGCATCCGGCGGAAGGTAAACGCGCACGATCTCGGCCTTCTTGTTCACGACGTGGTCGATGAATCCGGGGTCCTGGTGCGTGAAGCCGTTGTGATCCTGGCGCCAGACGTGCGAGGCCAGCAGATAGTTCAGCGAGGCGATCTTCCGCCGCCACGGCAGGTGCAAGGTGACCTTCAGCCACTTGGCGTGCTGGTTGAACATCGAATCGACGATGTGGATGAACGCCTCGTAGCAGTTAAAGAGGCCATGCCGCCCGGTGAGCAGGTAGCCCTCGAGCCAGCCCTCACATTGATGTTCGCTGAGCATTTCCATCACGCGCCCGGTGGGCGCGAGAAATTTGTCGTTCGGGTCGGTCGCGGCGTTCCATTGGCGCTGGGTCACCTCGAAGAGGGCGCCCAGTCCGTTGGACAGGGTCTCGTCGGGACCGAACACCCGGAAATTGCGCTGCTCCTCGTTCAGCTTCACCACGTCGCGCAGGAAAGGCCCGAGCACGCGCGTATCGCCGATGGCGCGCACTCCCGGCGAAGGCACGTCGACCGCGTAGTCGCGGAAATCCGGCATGCGCAGGTCGCGCAGCAGCATGCCGCCGTTGGCGTGAGGATTCGCGCCCATGCGCCGTTCGCCCATGGGCGCGAGCTCGGCCAGTTCCGGCTTCAGGCGGCCGCCGGCATCGAAGAGTTCCTGCGGCCCGTAGCCCTTCAGCCATTCTTCCAGCCGCTTGAGGTGTTCGGGATGGGCGGCCGGGTCGGAGAGCGGCACCTGGTGCGAACGGAAAGTGCCTTCGACCTGCAGGCCGTCGATCGTTTTCGGTCCGGTCCAGCCCTTGGGTGAATTGAGGACGATCATCGGCCAGCGCGGACGCTCGACGGTGCCTCCGGCGTGAGAACCGGCGCGCGCGTCCTGCTGGATTTTCCTGATGGCCTCCACCGCCGTGTCGAGCGTCGCGGCCATGGCTTCATGCATCAGCTCGGGCTCGTGACCCTCGACGAAGTAGGGCGTCCAGCCGCAGCCGAGGAAGAACTGCTCCAGTTCTTCGTGGGTGATGCGGGCGAGGAGGGCCGGATTGGCGATCTTGTAGCCGTTGAGGTGCAGGATCGGCAGCACCGCGCCGTCGGTGACCGGATCGAGGAACTTGTTGGAATGCCACGCGGTGGCGAGCGGCCCGGTTTCCGCTTCGCCGTCGCCGACGACGCAGGCGACGACCAGACCGGGATTGTCGAACACGGCTCCGAATGCATGGCTGAGCGAATAGCCCAGCTCGCCGCCCTCGTGGATCGAGCCGGGCGTCTCCGGCGAAACATGGCTGGGAATCCCGCCCGGAAATGAAAATTGCTTGAAGAGCTTCCTCATCCCGGCCTCATCCTGGCTGATATCGGGATAGACCTCGCTGTAGGTGCCTTCGAGATAGGTATTGGCGACCACCGCCGGGCCGCCGTGCCCGGGGCCGGAAATGTAAATCATGTCGAGATCGTATTTCTTGATGACCCGGTTCAGGTGCACGTAGATGAAGTTCTGCCCCGGTGTCGTGCCCCAATGCCCCAGCAGCATGCGCTTCACGTGCTCCAGTTTCAGCGGCTCGCGCAGCAGAGGGTTGTCGCGGAGATACATCTGTCCGACCGAAAGGAAGTTCGTCGCGCGCCAATAGGCGTGCATCTTGTCCAGCGAATCCGCGGTCAGCGTCTTCGCATGGGCTTTCGTATTCGCGGTTCGATCCGCGATTCCTTCGCGCCGGGGCCGGGCTGCAGTGAGTGTTTTCATAGAGGCTTTCGTATTCATGGGTTGATCCTCTGTTCCTTCGCGCCGAGTCCGAGGATGCGGCAGGCCGAGCGCGCAATCACGAGTTCTTCGTTGGTGGGCATGACACGGACCTTGACCCGGGCGACATCCGCCGAGATCGGGTCCGCATTTTTTTCATTTCTCGCAGAGTCGAGCTCGATGCCTAGAAATCCGAGCCCGGCGCAAATTCGCGTGCGAACGGCGGGGGCGTTTTCGCCGATGCCGCCCGCGAAGACGAGCGTGTCCAGTCCGCCCAGCGCGGCCGCGAAGGCGCCGATCCATTTCCTGATCTGGTAGCAGAACAGAGCGACCGCATCCGCGGCCCGCGGGTCTTCGGCCTCGCGCCGCAGCAAGTCGCGCATGTCGGAGCTCGTTTCGGAGACTCCGAGGAGGCCGGACTTGAAGTTGACCAGCTCGTGGAACTGCTTCGCGTCCATGCCTTCGGTCCGTGCCAGGTACCAGAGGAGACCGGGATCGAGGTCGCCGGAGCGGGTGCTCATGGGTACGCCTGCCGCCGGGGTGAACCCCATGCTCGTGTCGACAGGCCTGCCCTCGCGCACCGCGGCAAGGCTCGCGCCGTTTCCGAGGTGCGCCAGCACGATCCGGCCCCGGGCGACAGCGGCGCCTTCGGTGCGGATCAATTCTCCCATCAGGAACTCATAGGAAAGCCCGTGAAACCCGTAGCGGCGGACGCCTTGCGACTGGTACCGGCGCGGGATCGGCAAGAGCTGCGCCACGCGCGGCAGATCGTGGTGAAAAGCGGTGTCGAAGCAGGCGATCTGCGGCAGTTGCGGGAAGCGGCGACGGAAGGTTTCTATCAGCAAAATTTCCGCCGGCAGGTGATCGGGAGCCAGGGGGATGAGCCCGCGCAATTCCTCCACCAGCTCCGGGGTCAGCCGTTGCGGTTCGTGGCAATTCGGGCCGCCGTGAACGACACGATGCCCGACCGCAGCGAGAACGCCGTCCTGTTGACGCTCCTCGATGCAATCCATCAGCGCTCCCACCGCGGACAGGTGATTCTCGGCCGCGACCGGCCGCGTGAAACCTTC
>Ga0193726_1001162_pt1 | contig 22034 bp, 22 predicted proteins | sample H2c1metaG_FD_144928 | JGI IMG/M metagenome (GOLD analysis project Ga0193726, IMG submission 144928) | Soil microbial communities from a riparian zone of the East river system, Colorado, United States - H2c1 | ecosystem: Environmental > Terrestrial > Soil > Riparian zone | place: USA: East River...
ACATCCATAAACCCGAAAGAACCACGACAGGAAAAAAACCCCACCTCACGGCAAACGCCGCCTTTGGAATGGTTGCTACCGGCCCATAAACAAAACCGATAATGGGCACACTCAATATAATGTGTAGCCATCTTAATATTTTTCTTTGTGTGGATGCTTTCATACGAAAGATGATCATTTGAAAAAAGGACACACCCGCTAAATAGGAAACAACTGCTTAATGATGAACCTATTCAACTTTAGTGTGCCCTTTATTGTTTTTATTTAACTACTGTGCTATCCGACCGCCAGCCGCAATTGTATTTTCCCTGGAAGTTTCCACGGTACAAGCCACCAAATCGGAAAAAAATTATGTTGGCCGAGACAAACAAAACAATAGCCAGTATGGCAGCAAATTTTGTAATGGTGGTAAGGCTGGCTTTCTTTGAAAAGTTGCCAAACACGTATCCAATAATAAACACCATACATGCTGCAAACAATATTCTTGTTATTATAATCGCTACAAAAGGCATAGTTTAAATTTTAAGTGATTAATATTTTTCGGGCTCAGAAAGATTTATTGAATTTTTGCCATTCATCCATTTCCCCGTTGGAAACTCTTAATTTGATCCAGGAATCTTTTCCTTCAAGATGAACAACATAGGTATAGGCATTCGCTGGTTTTTCAATTTCTTCGACCAGCACAATTGCATAGTCAGGATATGATGATTTCACTTCGCGTCTCATATTGCGGGGAAGCTTGCTTTCATTATATACCCGAACGGTATAGAGCCATCGGCCATTGTTATCATAACTTACTCTGTAGTCAACATCATCAAATCGGTACTTGGCCACGAAACCACCTGGCACCTCATATAAACTTGTGCTTGAAACATCCCCTGGTTGATGATAGTCTTTGGCAATATTGGCATTTTCATGATTTTCCTTTCCCGAATTCAATTGCTGTGCAAAGGCTTCGGTACAGAAAATAAATGCACTGGCTGTCATTAGGAAAATAATCTTTTTCATTTTGTATTTTTTAGTGATGAATAATAAAACAACGTTATTTAGACTTCCAGGCCCAAAGCTCGGACGCATTATCACTGAAAATTTTGAGAGTAGATGAGATGGGAAAATGTTTCGACAGAAGAGGGAAGATTGAAAGCCCTATTTTTTATTTGGTGACTCTTGTCAAATTTTCTTTATAAAATTCACTTACAGGAATTTCAATGTTACCAATATTTATAAGGTCTCTTTTAATCACTGTGATCTTGTCTGCAGCAACAATATAGGATCTGTGAACACGGATAAATTTATTAGCGGGAAGTTTCTCCTCTAAAGAAATCAAGCTCATTTTTGTCATAACAGGCTTTGGAGAAGAAGCAAGGTGTATCTTGATATAATCTTTCAGGCTTTCAACAAAAAGGATATCTGAAAATAATATTTTCACGCGCGTGTACTCCACATTCACAAAAAAGTGATCTGGTTCTTCCTGCCCTGGCGTAGTTTTATCATTCTTTAGATCAAATAATTCCTTAGCCTTGTTGCAAGCTTTCAGAAACCGATCAAATGAAACCGGCTTCAAAAGATAGTCTACTACGTTCAGGTTATACCCTTCCAGTGCATATTGCTCATATGCTGTTACCAGGATCACCATAGGAGATTGCTGCAAGGTTTGTATAAATTGCAACCCACTTAGTTTGGGCAGTTGTATGTCGAGGAAAATGAGGTCAACTTTCTCCTTTTGCATTGCCTCCGTGGCTTCCAACGCATTCCTGCATGCCTTTACCAATTGCAGGTAAGGCACTTGTTTTATATTATCGACCAGCAGGTCAAGCACCAGCTTTTCATCATCAACGGCAATACATCGTATCATTTTAATTCCAATGTCAGGTGAATATGAAAAATATTATTTTCTTTGAGGATAATAAGTTTATGCTTTCCTGGATAGAGAAGCATTAGTCTCGATCTCACATTTTCCAGCCCGATGCCCCTGGCCGGGTCCTTGCTCTCCAATCTATTTTCACTGAATTTATTTTTTACATCAAATTCCAGCTTCCCGTTTTCACCAGCCAGGTGAATTTCTATAAAAGGTTCATCAATTCCCATACCGTGTTTGAATGCATTTTCTACAAACGGTACCAATAGCATAGGTTCTATATTTCGTTCCAGTTCTTTTTCCGGCAGGTGGAGATCTGCATTTATTATTACGTCGTCACCAAACCGAAGAGTTTGAAGCTCGATATAACTCTTTAAATATTCAACTTCTTTGAACAGGGTAACTTTCCTTTCATCCGACTCATACAACATATACCGCATCAGGTCGGCTAATTTTATCAGTAAAGGTTCCAGGAGTTCAGATTTTTTTCTCGCAAGAGAAACAAGATTTGTAAGAACATTAAAAATAAAGTGTGGGCTTATCTGGGATCTTAAGAATTTCAACTTGATGGAAAGCTGTTCCGCTACGATCTCTTTTTGTTTCTTATCGTATGCAATTTTATCTACAACGAGCCGGTACACGGTACTGACGATGAGAAAAGGTACAGTTGGAAAGAAAAGAATCCTGTTTGCCCACTCGTCCAGGATCACTTCCGGGTACCATAATTTTGTTATCAACAATTTCAAATGATAGGAGCCAATAAGAACAAGAGCAATTGCGGGTATAAAGAGCCACCATCTTCGCTTATTGAAAAATAATGGATAGAGAACGAAGGCATTCAGGTAAAAGAGCCCGACGTTGTAAAGATTCGTAATGGTATAAAATGATCCGGGAAAAGATCCGGGCCGGATATTTCTATCATCAATAAAAAGGTGAGGCAAAATAAAAAGAAGGCTCCATATAAACAGGTGCAAAAGAATCGAAGTATATTTTGAATTGAATCTGGTCACAGAACATTTTAATGCACAAAGGTAACATTGATACCTTATGCAAAGGAGTGATGATGACACAAGAGTTAATTGTAGCCGCAAAAGCAACAATTCTGGAGACCGGTTTTCCTTTTCTACCTTGTAGCTATTCAGTTTGAAGATAGTAGCAGCTCCATTTTTACATCCGCAGTGACCAAAGGCGCATTACTTGCATCCACATGCACAAAACCATATTTTTTATATAAACCGATCGCCCGTGTTAATTTACTGTTTGAGTACAGGAATATTTTTGTAGCGTTTATTTCTTTTGCTTTCTGTAAACATTTTTCAAGGAGCATTTTGCTGATTCCCTGGCCCTGGAACGCAGGAGCAACCGCCATCTTCACGAGCTCAAAGATGGAATTGCCTTCATTTGCCAACCCGGCTGTACCTACTATTTCATCTCCTGATTTTGCAAGATAAATATAGCCGTCCTTTTCAAGGATCATTCCTTTGGGATCGTTTATAATTTCCAGGTCATGTGATTCAGCAAGATCAAATTTGTGAAGCCATTCCCAATTGAGTTGCTTAAAATCTTGTGCGTATTTATCTGAGTAGTCAATAATTTCTATCATGGCTTCTTTTTTAAGAAAGGTACAAATTTATGAGGGTGAGGAGGAACCAACAAGGATCTCCCTGGCATCGGCTATTGATTAAGTTTACCTGGCTCCCATTCATATTCATTATTGCGTCGCTTAACAGCACCTCACCGATATATAACATGGGTAAAAGACGGATGAAAAAACGTGGAAAAGACGGTTGTTTAAGATTTACCCAGGTAGCAATTTTGAATTAATGATTTTCAGAAATTTTTAAACACTAAAATCTATAAATTATGGCAACACTAAGCAATGTTTATGTAACTTTTGGAGTTCCTTCTTATGCTACAGGAAATCAATGGGACGGTGATGATATTCTCTTCGCTGAACTCAGGATCTTTAACAATGATGGTATTAAATATGTTGGCACAGCTGCCCCGGAGGTCCGGCATCAACCGATTGGAGCAGGTCATGCGATCTATATTAATATTGCATTCACTCCGAATGATCTAAGAAAGATTACACCCGACAATGTGTATGAAATGGAAATTTATTTAACGGCAACTAAAGGTGTCGGAGATGGAAAGCCAGGCAATACCTGTACTTTCAGAACGGAAGCCGTGCTAACATTTAGCGATGGGCGCAAACTCTCGACTGGGTACAATGACCCCGCCAGGCAAATAACCACAGACATCGGTGGTTCTACATCGTTGCTATTTAGAAAAGCGGGGTTTCACAATGCGCCTACATTAATTGAGCCTATTGGATGATTTTCCCAATCTAACCATATTCGGCTCCGCGGGGGCCTCTTTTTATAACATTATTCATCCAAGAATGCATTCGGCTCCAGAGGAGCTTCCTGTTTATAGGAATATCAATTCAAAATTGTATTGGGCTCCGTAGGAGCCTCCTATTTGTAGCATCGTGTCTTCAATAACTTATTCGGGTTCTCAGGAGGCTCCTACGGAGCCATTTTTCAATTCCAATCATCTATAAACAGGTGGCCCCGTCGGGGCCTTTTACAATAACTTCTATTCAAGATTGTGATCGGCTTCGCGGGGGCCTCTTTTTATAACATTATTCATTCAAGAATGCATTCGGCTCCAGAGGAGCTTCCTGTTTATAGGAATATCAATTCAAAATTGTATTGGGCTCCGTAGGAGCCTCCTATTTATAACGCGACCAATTCAGGAAATATGCATGAGGCTCCTATGGAGGCATTTATCATTTTCTATAAACAATCCTTACGGGCCCCAAATTATTCCTGTGCAACAAATTTGTTTAATTTATGAAGTTCCAGGATCGTTCCGTTTTCAGTTTCCTGGTACATGTGAGCAAATCTTTGGTTGATCCTTATTTCATCATAAGTATAAGAAGTTCTCTGCAGCACCGTGTTAGAATATACATCGTTAAACCCACGAACCAATACATACAATTCAACATCTGCGGCAGCAAGATCCTCAAGAGAAAAACCTGATAAAGGGCTTTCTTCATCTATCGGGTGCACCACTGTCCAGTTCATTGGCAAACTTTCAATGCGGCTACGTTCCAGGGGCAGGCTATAATATTTATAATTTGCCTTGCCATTTTCCTGGATCAGCATAGCAAGATTTACCTGCACGGTTACATCCGTGAGCGCATGCTGTTCTTTATAGCATACAAATCGAAACATGAGAGCCGTCTTATCGCGGTACGGTGCTATAAGAGCATTATCGCTGAATGCAAGATGAGCCCTTGGCCTTGAAAAACGTCCATAGATAAGACCGGTAGCGATAGCAAAAGAAAGAAGACCACTCATACTTTCAATGGAAGCAACGAGGTTGGCGGCATCCCCCACCGGATTTACTCTTCCGTAACCCACAGTAGTAAATGTTTCGGTACTGAAAAAATAAATCTCTTTATACATCTTCCAGCCACTGTGGGAAATCATCCCTGTAAACTCAGCCTGACCGATCCATAAATAAATGAGCGTGTATAAGAGGTTGAGGCCAATAAAAGATAAAAAAATAATCCCTATGAATTTCCAAAGGGGCAATGAGATCAGCCTGTAATAAATGCTGAACCGGCGCCAGAATGGCCACCCAATTTTGCGCAGGTTAAAAGTGCCGTCCCTGTTTATAAAACGACCACCATTAATATTTCCCGTAGTGCTGAAGCCTGTGTCATTATTGAGTGTTGATACAGGATTGATGCGATTTGAAACAGCCATGATTAAGAATTTTGAAAACAAAACTACGGAGGATGGACTCATCTCCAAGCAGGAGGTGAAAGGCGAAAGGTTTAAGGTAAAAGGCTAAAGGCAAGAGGATAAAAGGCAGGACACATGGAATGAGCATCATAAAACGACTTCCTGTTCTTCGTGGATTGGGACGGGGTGGCGATTCCTATCGCTGTTTTTTAAATATTCTTTCCTGATTAGTACCGCTGTTTTATGTTCACCAGTATGGCTCCATCCCGGCGGCATCACAACATATAACAATTTGTTTTTTATTCCAGGTGCCTTTTTTATGTCCCTAAATAAATAGACGATCTCTCCAAAATAAACATCAAGAAAACTATTCGGATTTATTTTTCGCGTGATTCCATACTGAACAGGAATCTCTCTTTTTTCAGGCTGCAATGTGCGGAATACCCTATCCCATATATTCAAAAGATTGCAAAAATTTGTGTCCATATACAAAGGATTCTTTGCATGATGCACGCGGTGATGGGAAGGTGTAAGGATAAACCTGTTGAGGAATCCCAACCTTGCATCCTTCAAAGTATTTTCTCCTACATGAATAAAGGCTCCCCATGTACCGTCAATAAACATGATAAAAAACAACAAAGGTGGATTTACTCCAAGCAGCAGGCAAATTGAGGTGCGAATGACATCAGCATAAGGGGCTTCCAAAAAAAAATGTGCATAGCTCACAAAAAGATTCATGCTCTCTGGTGCATGATGGGAAGAATGTAAGCACCAGAACAATCTTACCTTATGCCCTAAGTAATGGTAAACAAAATGAGAAAGTTCCCACACCACGTATCCATAGATTAACCAATACCAGGTAAAGGTTGTTTTTATCAATCCATATTTACTGAAAAGGCCGATACAAAAAGCAACGGCAGCAATCGAAAGAAAACGGGAAATGAACCTATTGAACACGAAAATTAAAAAAGGAACTTTGTAATCTTCTATCCTGAATTTTTTATAAACAAGCGCCCTTATGATTTCAATAACCAGGAGCAATGGGAGAATCGGTGAGATGACGGATAAAATACCCTGGAACGTGAGAAACCCGCTATAGTCGCCGGATTTAAATGTTTCAATTACCTGGCTTATTCCAAGAAATGAAATCACTTCATCATATAAAATTTTAAAGAATTCCATTTGCGATGGATTTTGAAAAAATAAAACTACTGGCAAAAAGGAAGAATCCTTATACCCGTGGTAAGGTACAAAAATTTACCAGGGGATTTTTGCGAGAACGATGTGTGAGTAAACCTTTCTCATCTTTAAAAAATTATTAATTTAACGGGGCGCCGATAGATTGCATATTGGTTTATAAATTTTGCCACACATAGGTGCCAACAGACCCAGCGGCAAGTTTTAGCGTGGCACTCATCCCTTTAAATTGGATCCTGAAATTCCGTGGCAGGTTTTTATCGTTAACAACGATCAATACAATTTTTCCATCAGGCGTCTTATACGCTACATTAGGCAATACATCACTATTTTCAATGATAGTAGGCCGTATTACTGAAGGTTGTTCTTCATCGTTGGTAAAAGAAACGGACGCATCTCCCGGATAGGTGGAAGCAATACGTACGGAACCAGGTCTTACAAATTTTGAAGCATGAGCCACCGCGTAATATGCAATGTTCCATGAAACATTATTTCCGTCAATAGTAATGGCTCCCTGGCAGGATGGACAACCACCGTCATTTGTATGCGGACCGTTTGAAGGATCTGCAGCGAGGTTCCATAATATCACATTCTTACTCCAGTTTCGGGGCGCCCCAATGATCAGATCTTTTACGGGAGAAGCGATCTTCATCGGAATAGCCGTTGCATCTTCCACCACCATTTGTTCTGTGAAATATAAATTCTTATCTGGTCTTGCCATGTGAACAGTACTTAATGCGGTCATGTCTCCTCCATAATGATGAAAACCGGATCCATCAACATATTGGGCGGCTTCGGGGTCATTAAGTATTGACAAAGGATAATCGGGGCGATCGCAGTTGTGATCGAATAAAATTATTTTAGTCGTTATGCCTGCCATTTTAAATGCAGGTCCCAGGTTGGTCTTAATGAATTCTGACGCATCAGGTGCATACCACGGCATACTGGGCGTATTGTTCGCATTCAATGGTTCATTTTGAATGGTCACGGCATCAATAGAAATGCCTTCCTTTTTCATTGCTGTGATATACTTTACAAAATAATTTGCATAGACACTGTAGCACTCTTTCTTCAGGAACCCTTTTTTCGCCGCGTCATTTGTTTTCATCCATGTCGGAGCGGACCATGGCGACCCTAATATTTTTATAGCCGGATTTATGGCAAGGATCTCTTTCATTACCGGAACCACATCTTTCAGGTCCTGCGCCAGGCTAAATTTTTTGAGTTCAAAATCTGCTTCTCCCTTCGCGAGGTCGTCGTACGAAAACACAAAGCTGTTCATATCCGAAGATCCGATGCTTAACCTGATATAACTTACTCCGGCATTCGTTCCATCTTTATCAAATAATTGATGAAGGACTTTGGACCGCTCCCCGGCATTCATTTTACTCAACAATTCTGCACTGCCACCTGTGAGTGCAAAACCAAAACCATCCATCGTTTGCATAGTTTGATTTTCATCAATGATGATTGCTGTTCCCCTCGCCCTGCCGTTGTTGGAAAAGCGAATAGTATCTTTTTGCTTTTGAAATAACATGGAACGATCCGCATTTGTGATCCACGATTCTATGAAGATTGGTTTTGTTGTTTGAGCCAGGCCGGGGTTGGCAGACAAGAGTGCAAGGATGATCAATCCCATTACGAGTTTCTGTTTTGTCATTTGTTTAACCAGTTAAGTTTGCATTGATAAAGTGCAAAAATACCCGTATCCTGCAATTATTTGCGTGGGCACAGGCATTAATGAGGGACGGATAACTTCTTCTGATCGGGAAGTTTCCGAAAAAAATGTAAGTAGATGGGATGAAGCCCCGGCTTTAGTGGAATTAATTACTTACCGGTTCAAGTTTCTGAGCAAGTTTATTTTGCGTGACCAATGCGACTATTTTTTGCGCTACTGCTTTTGATGAAGCTGGATTCTGACCCGTTATAATATTGCCATCTTCGACTACGTAACCAACATAGTCCTCTCCCCTGCTATATATTGCACCCAGGGAAACAAGCCTGGTCTCCAGTAAGAAAGGCACTACCGATGTCAATCCTGATAGTTCTTCCTCCCGGTTGCTGAAGCAGGTCAGTTTCTTATCTTTTACCCAACTTCCTCCTGCTTCATTTTGTAATGATAAAAACCCGACTACACCATGACAAACAGCACCAATGGGTTTGTTTTCGTGGTTAAATTTTTCAAGGATCTGCTTCAATTTTTTGTTGTCTGCAAGATCCCACATCGGTCCGTGGCCGCCAGGAATGAATATTACATCAAAATCATCCGGATTTATTTCTTCAAGCAAAAGCGAATGCGACAGAAATTCCATTGCCTGGACGTCTTTAAGAAAGCGTTTTGTATTATACGTCGCAAGAATGATCGACCTGCTTTTTGGATCAAGCGGAATTGGACCGCCAGCTGGAGAAGCAATCGTAAGGGTGGCTCCTGCATCTCTAAAAATATAATATGGAGAGGCAAGTTCTTCAAGCCATACGCCTGTCGTTTCATCGGTGTCACCCATTTTTTCATGTGAGGTTGCGATGAATAAAACTCTTGTTGTTTTCATTATATATATTTTTTAATATCAGAATTAAAGAAAAAAATTGCACTATATTTTGGTTATACAACTTGCCTTTGCCTGTTTACAATAACATGAGGTTCCCAGTTGGTCATTTCAGGCACATTTCTGTTTCTATTGTTTAAACCTGCCTCCATGATTAACCTCGCCATTAAATAGCTGATCGTTGACTCCGCTCCCTGGTTAAGGTTTACATACTTTTCTTCCAATCCATCATAGCATCCACCCGTGCACGGATTGTAAATGACCTGGTGAAGATGATTGTTCCCCAAAAACCAATTAAATGCGATTTCCATTTTGCGTAAATAATTTTCATCCTTAAACTCATGATAAAATTTACTTAATGCAAGGACCGTGTATGCCACATCAATCGGCTGCTCGCCACCGATTGTTAAAGGGGCGGGTTCATCTCCTTCCTTCATCCAGTTTTTATTTGAAATTACTTTTATGCGATTTTTCGTAAAGATCATCGACAGGAGAAAATCGAAAGTGGCCCTGGCGGTTTCTTTATACACTGCCTCCCCTGTAGCAAGCCAGGCACATAACAAAGCTTCAGGTAAAAGGCTGTTGGCATAAGTAAGATAGCTTTCAAACCATTGCCATTCATTTTTCTTCTCATGCCTGTACATCTGGACAAGCCTGTTTGCGAATTCTTTTATTACTACGATCCCCTGGGCCGACTTATTTCTCAGGTTGCGGTAGTACAGTCCTTTTATTACAAAAGCCATGGCTCTCGTAGAATGAATTTTATTTATATTCAAGATCGAATCTTGCAGAATTGATTCTGAGAGTGCTGTAAGTTCTCCAGGCAACAAATGACTTATCGAAAACAAATAACCCAGGGCCCAGATCGCCCTCCCATTTGAGTCCTCCAGGTTTGTGGAATTATTTTGTTCGGTAAATTTTTTTTCTTCATTTACATAATTAAGAAAAGATCCATCAGGCTGCTGGCAATATTTTATAAAATCCAGGTAGATCTTTATGTATTGCAGATCGGCTTCATCCCTCGATAGTTCAAAATGCTGGCATAGTGAAACGAGTGCCCGGGCATTATCATCCAACGTGTACCCGGAATCGATATCGGGATGATTTATTTTGGAAAACTGTATCATTCCAAAACCGGTGGTCATTTTTTTGATATGATTAAGATTGATGTCAGGCATATTGTATCGAAGCGAGATCTTTGCGCTTACAACTTTTTCAAACAACATGGCATGTGCAATCGCAGCATTTTCCCAGGCGGTAGATGCCATCACGTGCAATCCGTTCGAACCGATATTTTTTCTATGCTGCTCATTTTTCAATAGATCGAGTATCGCGCCTGTTAACTGTGCCGGGTTTTCAAAATCGAACGTAACACCTGCATCATTTTTTAAAACCTCGAGGGCATGCGGAATAGGAGTAGAAATGATCGGGCAACCGCAACTGATGGCATAAGAAAAGGTACCGCTTACAGCCTGGTTACGATCTTTTGAAGTAAAAAGGTAAATATCCGTGAGCTGCAGGTATTCCAGCAAGTCAGGCAGTGGTAAAAACTGGTTAATAAATTTTACATGTTGCTGAAGTTGCAATTCTTCAACTTTCGCCTCCAGCATTTTTCGATAGATTTCTCCTTCCTGTTTTACAACCGAGGGATGGGTTTTCCCTATTATAAGGAATAGCACTTCAGGGTATTCTTTTACCACCGCGACCAAAGCGTCCAAAGTGGTTTCGATACTTTTTCCAGAGCTAAGCAGGCCAAATGTTGAAAGAACTTTTTTCCCTGATAATTTATACTTGTTCTTCAGGAACTGTTCATCCAAATGCGGTACTAAATGGGTGCCATGAGGAATAACTGTGATCTTTTTCTTTTGTATCCCATAGTCATCCCTCAATATCCTGGCTGAGAACTTAGTCATGACAATGATCGATTCTGCGCAGGCAGAGATCTTTTGCACATTTTCTTTAAATCTTTCATCGGGATGCGGAAGCACCGTATGAAAAACAATCACCACGGGTTTGGTAAGGGCACAAAGGAACTGTTCGAGCTCCAATTCCTTTTTTGAAAAAAAACCAAATTCATGTTGGATCATGACGATCCGGATGTCGGCGTTCTCATTAATGTCTGTTGCCAGTTTAGCAAACGAACCAGGTTGATCTACGTTGAGGATGTATTTTATTTCGTCCGTGTAGCTGTGTTGTTCACTTTCCGATTCCAGGGCACAAATATCCAATTTGAATGAATGGCTGAATTTATTTTCCAAAGCTCTTACAAGGTCCTGCGAGTAGGTTGCTATTCCACACTCACGGGGAGGATAAGAAGTGATAATTAAGATTTCAGGCAAGGGAGCTTTGATATTATTTAATACTATTTTGTTATTGATCATTTTATACTGTTAGGCACTAACTTTTATACTGTTAAGCATTAATTCTTTTAAAAGCGCTGAAAGGCTTACTGAGGCACAGGCAATCTGCTCATCGGCTGCACCATAATAGATGTAAAGAGTGTCGCCGGACAATCAAACTCGGGTTTGAATAGCGGGTAAGGAAGCCTGGCGATTTCAAGTTGTGGATTTTGAAGGTCCAGTAATGCAGCGCATGCTGAATAAACATATCCTTTTATGGTATCATGAACTCCGTGATAGATCAATAACCATCCATGTTCCGTCTCTATGGGAGGGCACCCTCCTCCTATATAACTTACTTCGTGTTTGTATTTTGGAGAAAGCACGATGCTCTCATTGAAATCAAGAAAATAATTTTCCCAAAAATCCGCATTGAGTTCTTTTAAATCGTTTACCGATGTAATTTGAATATCCGGTCTTATCCGGTGCAGGAAATTTAATTTTCCACTGATACGCCTTGGAAAGAAAATTACATTTTTATCCCAGACGTATGCTTTCTTTCCGTCTTTCTCATGATTTCTACCGGGCAAATTGTAACGAAGATATTTTTGATTGATCACTCCTTTCGATTCCGCAAGATGCCGGAATTCATCATAGGTGACCTGGGGGACTATAATGCCTAGCTTTTTGAAATCTTTCAGATCGGAAGAAACAGCCAGGGCTCCCAGTGCATTGATGCCATCGTAAGCAGTGTAGGTGAGATAATACAGATCATCAATCTTTGTGATCCTCGGGTCCTCAATGCCATGCGATTCATAGCCGAATTCGTAGTTGAGAATCGGCTTGTCGAATCTTTCTACAACAGTCAAAGGTCCTGTCAGTTTACAATATCCGATGCTGGAATAATTATTTTTAGCTACGGCTCTGTAAAAAACATGGACAAATTCACCCTCATCTATTATAGCAGGGTTTAGTACGCCATCGCATTCAAAACCAAGCTCGGTTTTCTTCAAGAGGACACCCTCTTTTTTAACTTCTATCATCTTATTATTGAAATTCTTTTGTTGAAAAAACATCCATTAAAATACAATTGCAGGGCGCTATAAAACGATTCCAGCGGTCGGTGCAAATGAATCTTAGCTAGAATATCTAAAATTCGAAACGTACTTATTCGTAAATCATTACTTAACTAAAAAAACATGAGGTGATTAAAGCTGATAGCAAAGAGTGGAGAGAAGTCAGGAGGTGACCCTAAATATAGGGTGGTGTAAAAGGGAACTGAAAGTTTGCAGAACTAAAAATCACATCGCGAAGATACGGTAATTAACCGGGTATGTAAGGTTTATTATAAAGTCGTAATGTTTCAAAAAAAATATTCTGATAAGATACGATCCACTGCTGGTTAAGGTATTGAGAAGTTTTTTTCCGGATCCATAAATTTAAGAATGTCATACAAGGGTTTAACATTTCATATTTAATACAATTGGGGAAAATCTAATTCTTCTCCAATAGTGGCAAAATTCAGGCATTAAGAAAAATCCCAGGTAAAACAGAGACTGCATATTCCTTCGTTTACTATAGGAATGATCTCAAAATGTTTACCCGGGATTAAATTCTTTCTTTTCTAATTGCAATAGTAAATGAGCCTGCGAAATCGTGGAATTGTTATCGCTCGCAGATCTCTTTCAATTTTGCAAGGGCTTTCGGCCAACCATCACCAAGCATTTTTTCCCATTGTGGGTCTAAATTCATTTCCGTCTTTAATTCCGTTTTACCATTTTTTTCATTAAAACTATAGGATTCAGTGGTACCGATCCATGATTTTGCCATGGCACTTTCCCTGTCTTCGGAGCCATCGGAATTTATCACGGCAATATGATTTGCGAGGATGTATTCGTAAGGTTTGCACTCCGCAAGGTTTGCAAGCGTTCCTCCCCCGCTCTCCGAAACAAATCTTATATTTTCCCCTTTCTTCCAATTGCCTACATAATAAGAGCCGGGCCATCCGACATTGATCCACTCCCTGTATGTTATTGGATCTATCATGGTGTCCCAAACTTTTTTTGGACTTGCAGTAATGTCAATTTTTGATTCTAATTTTTTCATGTCATTTATTTTTTTAGTGTAACGTTCAGAACACAAAGATGGAAGGTATATTCTTTATAAACGAGGGGTAACTGCGACAGTTTTAGTGTCAATTGCGACACGGGTATTTTTTTGTTGGGGCACATTATTTGAATGAGTGCACGCGTACCATGTATTTTAAAATTTTAATACTATGAAATACCGGGGAATAAATTACGATACCGGAACAAAAACGGTGATTGGAGGACTTACACGTGAAAAGTTTGAACCGGATCGAATCGCAAAAGAGATCAGCATCATTAAAAATGAATTGCATTGCAATGCCATAAGAATTTCGGGCGCTTCTATTGAAAAGGTTGCCAAAGCATCTGAAATTGCTCTTCAATCGGGCCTGGAAGTTTGGTTCTCTCCTTCCCTCCCATATGATGACCAGGAGAATACGTTGAACTATATTATTGAAGCTGCGATCATAGCCGAAGATCTTCGAAAAAAATTCCGCGACATTGTTTTTGTAACGGGATGTGAATTGAGTTTGTTTACCACCGGATTCGTAAAAGGGGCCACGGGTGATGATAGAATAAGAAATCTTTTCAGTCCTTTTGGTCTTATAAAAAATATGCTTGGTGTGAGACACAGTTACAACATTAGGCTCAATAAGTTTTTGGTAGCTGCTGTCAACGAAATAAGGCAACGGTTCAAAGGAAAGATCAGCTATGCTTCCGGGAGCTGGGAAAAGATTGATTGGAAATTATTTGATATTGTCAGCGTAGATCTCTATCGGGCCTCCTACAACAAATCAATTTATTTGAAAGAATTGCAGAAATATAAAAATATGGGGTTGCCTTTCTGTGTCACTGAGTTTGGTTGCTGCACGTACAAAGGCGCCGAAGAAAAGGGTCCGATGGGTTGGGCCATTGTGGATTGGAAAAAAGAAGTGCCGGAACTAAAAGGAGAATTCGTTAGAGACGAACAAGAGCAAGCGAATTATCTTTTAGAATTGATGAAGATATTTGATGATGAAAAGATTTTCGGCGCATTTGTTTTTACTTTTATCCTCGAGAATTATAAATATGATGTTGATCCCGCCCATGACCTTGATATGGCTTCTTATGGAATTGTAAAATCATTAGGTAAAGGCGAGGGTGGCTATAAAGATTTGCCATGGGCTCCCAAAAAAGCTTTCTTTGAAATAGCGAAATATAATGAAACACATCAACGTTAGGACAAGTTAATAGATTAGAGCTATGAGCTTCGAGCCGTGAGCCTTGAGATTCGAGTAAAGAAACTCGTAACCCGAAACCCGAAACTGGAAACTCTGAACTCTGAACTTGAAACTCTATCTCTTTATGTCATCAAGATCAACACCCAGCAATTGCTTTGCCACTAGGCGCAAGGAACTATAATCTCCCTGCAAATGGCAAGTGATCTGGCTGTACGCAAGGCGCTCTCCACTTTTTAATTCTTTTGCTGGCGATGAAGATTCAATTTCATAAAAGGGGCCAAGTTGTGAGCCGTCCTGCAAAGGGCCATCGTTATATGAATTGATCACGTCTCCTTTGTAAGGTTCTTTTTGAATTTCCCATTTAGAATTAACGTACATGCCTTGTTTATCGATGGATGGAATAATAAGCGTGAGTACATTATTTTTGAAATCGAAACTTGCCGCCATGGGTTTAGCGATCATGGGAGAGATTCCGATCTTGCTCCTGTATTTGCCGTCGCAGGTAAAGAAAAGTACACTGTCTTTAACCTGCAATCGTTCAGGAGGAATGGTACCAAAATAATTATCTGTAATAAGTGAACGTGCATCTTTCTGCGGATGAAAAGGAATGATGATCACAGTTTGAGGAGTGGGCGTAAACATGCCCAATAACCAGATGGACAACAAACCATTTTCTTTTTTCCAGTCGCTAGTGCCGGTATTTGTGATGGAATTCTCAGTTTCGAATCCTACAGAATGAATGTTTTCAGGGATATCTTTCCCTATTGTTTCACTTACCTGCGCTTTGTGAAGCAGGCTGATTTTTCTTTCAATAGAAATAGTAAAATGGGTACCGCTGTAATTAGTGAATGAGGCATTTTTTGTAAAGACAGCCTGAGATGAATCAGCTTGCTTTATATCATAACTGACGGTATCAATAATAGGTGGCACCTGCCAGTGTGCAATATTGAATGAGTCACCTGCATTGAAATAAATAGAATATTGTCCTCCTTCCGGGCCCATCCAAAAACGATTTTCGCCTCCTACGGGATTGAATTGTTTCTTTTTTTCACCTGAAGCAATCAAACCATAATTTATCCATCCAAAGCTGGAGCCGGTATCGCCGGTTGCGGTACTTGTCATCACCCTACCCTGGTATTCGGCTGATAAGAGGACTTTCGCTTTTCCTTCATCCCCTACCAGTTCTATAAGATTATGTCCATGCTTTTTTAGAAATTGTAGATCATACCCATAGGAACCTTTGGCATTTGTCAAAGAATCGGTATTTGAAGATTTTTGATCACTATTATTATTACAAGCAAAAAGGATAAAGAGGAGTGACAAAAAACCGGAGGATCTTTTAAAATGATTCATATGGGGTCGATCTTATGAATGAATGGATAGGTATCGAAGGTACTCCAGATGAATAAAAAGATGGACGTTATCTACCATGTGCTCCCGATAATTTTCTAAAGAAACCAATTGTATTGCCTAAAACCTATTACCTATCACCTATTACCTTTTACCTATGGCCTCTCGCCTAAAACTTATCCAACTTCAATTGGCGGTAAATTCTTAATATTGCAGCCCATTTGCCCAGATGGCGGAATTGGTAGACGCGCCAGACTCAAAATCTGGTGTCCGCAAGGATGTGCAGGTTCGATTCCTGTTCTGGGCACTTAGGCCGGTATTGCGCCGGCCTTTTTTTTATTGATAAATTGCGGAAAATAGAATTAATGCTGCTAACAAAAGTATCTACCTTTTTACATCCTGGACTAAATTAACAAGGACATGATTCTCGCACGATAGGGCGGCGTTTTTGCAGCTTGTACCTATTCCTTTTAATACTTTATATTAAATTCTCCTTCAGTAATTGAAATAGGTGGGAAAATTCCAGCTGTTGAATCAGCCGGTACAATACACTCAAAAGTCCCTTTAATATAGGTATCTGTTGCTTCCAATATATTTATCTTACCACTTCCTTGCGACGAAAACGGGGATGTTAAACCTGCGAAAAAAACCCCACCGCTGGTGCGATATATAGTGATCTTGTCATTATTATTGCCCAAAATTCGTTCGCCCACTGAAGGATATGATTGGAAATCCAGGGTTATTCTACCATCACTATATAGGCCTTCTATAGATGGTGTCGGAGGAGGCGCTGAAAGACCTCCAGTTCTATGAATAATTATTTGGGCTGATAAATCATTAAAAAAAACTCCATCTACTTTTCCCTTTAAATATCCTTTGGATCCTGGAGGAGCATCATGTTTTTTGCTGCAGGAAATGGCAGAGAGGGTAAGCAATGTAGCTAGGATAAGGTTCTTTTTCATACGCCGTGGCTTATTAACTAAATATACCTCAACTTTTGCTTGATAGATAGATTAGTTAGATAGAAGATCAACATCGGCGTAAGACTCAACGGGAAAAACCCCGAACTTCCAGATCGATATGACGACTTATATCTCACTTCGCTTACTAAATTTGAAAAGTATCTTTCGAGTAATCTTAAAAATATAAATGATCGAACTGCCTTCAGGCTTACTCTTTCGTTGCTGGCTACAGTAAATGGTCAACCTCGGCTTGGAAAGGCAATTGAGAAGTTAGATGAAGATGCTGTAGATGAATTTTTGTCGCAACATTAGTTGACCGAATTTAATAATATTAGGCCCTCGCTCTCGGTAGCCTTATTGGTTAGAGCCCATCGCTAAGATAGAATGACAAAGGGTTGCAAAAACCAGAGAAAAGCTCTATTTTGTAAAAAAAGCCATTATGAAGATTTTCCTCAGTATCTCATCTTTCCTTCTGTTCATATGCTTATTAGGTGTCCAGGGCGGGCTCACATCCTGTACAAAGGATCACACCATTATTGATACTGTCACTGTCGTAGAAAAGGATACTTTAAGAATTACAGACACCCTTGTTACCGAAGCTATTCTCACTGCCAATCCATGGAAGTTGACTGAGCTTCGCGGTGTAAGCGGAGGCGACACACTGGTTTATTTTAGAGGCGGCTCAAACAACACGAACGATTATACAAACGAATATTACGTATTTAATAGCGATCATACTGGTTACGAAATGGACAACGCTGGCCTTACTCACAACCTTACCCAATGGTCGTTGTCGAACTCGGCTATTCCAAAACTTACAGCTACCTATCAGATTAATTCGTCTAAAACTATGATACTTACATGGGATAATTTAAGGTTCAAGAATAAGAGCCTGTACTATGATGAATATTATTCAAATACAGTTGTTGGCAGCAATTTTCATGGGCAGGCCATCCGAATAGCGAGGTGATATATTTGATTTTGAAAAACTGATTAGTGCTTTCTATAAAAAAACAACCTTTAATATCCATATTCAATTAATGGATTTACTCTAAAAAGCCATTTAGGTAACCTAGTATTGTTTTGGCCTGCATCATTAGGCTCACATGACTCTGTGAAGGAACAATGGCCAAATGCGATTTTGGTATCGGTCCCAAATCAGCAGATACGCCACCTCCCAGTAATTGATATGTTTTCATCAACTCAATTTTATCCAGGCCATCATTGTCGCCCGAGATGAGCAATACTGGCGAAGTAATTTTCGCAATATTGGTTTCACCCATGTCGAATGGCGTCCTGGTAAAAGCAATCATCTGTTCTAAGAACTTTGTCCATTTTGTTTTGTCAGGCGCTACTGCATCATATGCCACTTCCAGAGGGGTATTCGTTAAAAATTCAGGCTTCAAAGCTTTAAACCCGTTGATTACTTCGGACCGCCAACCAGTACTTTTATAAGTAGAAGAAATAATCACTAATTTTCTTACCCGTTTAGGGCTTTGTATTGTCAACTGGTAAGCCACGGAACCACCCATACTATATCCTGCAACATCAGCACTGTCAACTTTTAAGTGATTCATTACTCCTTCTACATCACTTGCAAGGGTAGCAAAGTCTAATTTTCTGTCTGAATACGGTGTGTGCCCATGTCCTTGCAATTCAATGGCAATAACTTTTCTTGTTTTTGATAATTCAGGTATTAATTGACTCCAATTCATCTGAATGGTCATAAAAGCACCATGCAATAAAACGATAGGTCTGCCCTCACCGTATACTTCGTAATAAACTTTAATGCCATTGACAGCAACATAACCACTGTCGGCAGGTTTACTCTGTTGCCCGTTCGACTGAAATACTGTAAAAAAAACCATAGCAATAATTAATACCAATTTTGGGACATTAGATCCTTTTAATACTCTTTTCATAAAAAGTTTTTAAAATTATTTTGAATTTTATTGCCAATACAAAAATAGAAGTGCTTTAGGATTTTACGCTGCGTAAAAACGACAATATCAGGGGGGAATCGCGCCAAATAATACCGTTATGCAGGAAAAAAGTATCAGGAGTTCGAATTTGGGGCTCTCCGAGCAAAATGCTTTTTACCAACTACTAAAATTAAATCAACATTTTTATTTCGGTTGTCGGACTTAGACCTGAAAATTGATACACAAAGTAGAAAGAAGACAAACTACTGCGTAAAAGGGTTTGTGCATAGGCCATCGTTAGATCACTTTTTAATTATTGGCTTAAAGCTGAATAGGGCTTACGCCGTTGTTGGTGTTCAAGTTTGGAAATCGTTGAGCAAAATGCTTTACACCAACAACCAAAATTAAATCAACTTTCTTTCATTTCGGTTGTTGGTCTGGAACCTGAAAATTGATGAATACATTAGGTTGAAGACCAACAACGGCGCAGTAACACAGAATTCTCAAGCTTGACAACGCACGGAGCGCTAACGCAATTTTCTTCTCGCAATTCTTTCAATAATTATCTTTACTCCAATAAAGAAAAAGTTTTAAGATTGTGCCAACATCAAAATACTGTGTATACGTTATTGAATTATCAAAGCGGGTATTTTCAGAAAATGCCAGGTTTCGAGCCGCAAATCCTCAATTCAACGGAGTACTTCAATGCCTTTACGTCGGCATGACCAGTAAGACGCCCGCAGAAAGATTCAAACAACATAAAACCGGGCAGAAAAGTAAAAAGGGATTTGACCTTTCGTCCTCCATAGTTAAGAAATATGGAAGCTATCTGCGACCCAGCCTTTACGATCATTTAAATTTAAAGCCGATGACCCGACAGGAAGCGCTGAAAATGGAGGAAAAACTTGCCTGGGACTTGCGACGACAAGGATATGCAGTTTGGTTTAATTGAATGATCAGTCTGTATGCGAATCTTCACTTAGACAAGCCAGGAGTCGAACTCGTTCATCGTCCTGCATAGATTAGCAACCCGAGACCCGCGATAAAAAAAATAAACATGGCTGTTATCAAACCAGTGGTGCCTTTTGGTGAAGCCCGAAATTCTTTCCATATAAAAACGCCCCAGAGTGCGGCGATCAATGTAGCTCCCTGGCCAAGACCGTAAGAAATAGCCGCCCCTGCTTTTCCTGCAGCGATCAGGTTCAGTGAATTTCCTAGGCCCCAGATCAAGCCACCCAATACGCCCACCATGTGCAACCCGAAATTTCCCTTGAAATATTCTTTATATCCCGTCGGCGCACCTTGCAATGGTTTTTTCATTAAGATGGTGTTGAAACTAAAATTGCTGAGGAATATTCCAACAGAAAAAATAAACACTGCAGTATAAGGTGTCATCTTACCGGCCGCCGGACTTGCAAAATTTTCGAGATCCATTGATGCTGCTATAAAACGATAGAAGAAGGACATCAGGATACCTGCGATCAATGATATGACGATGCCTTTAGAGGAAACATGTTGACTCGCTTTGCTGGCTTTTCTATATGCGATCGCATTGATGATAATGGCAACGGCAACAAGCGCCACGCCTGCAAATAAGAAAACAGGATCGCCTTTTTGTGAAGCCGAATAATTCACCATGACGCCAACCACAAGGGCCAATCCGATAGCGATCGGAAATGCAACTGCCATACCTGCAATTGCAATCGCCGCTGAAAAAAGAATATTGGCGGCATTAAAAATAAGACCTCCAAGTAGCGCACTAATGATATTTGACGAATCAGCCTGTTGCAGATCCTGCAAAAAACTTCTACCCTCTTTCCCCACGCTACCTAATGTAAGTGCTGATAAAAGAGAAAAAAGAAGAATGCCGATCACGTAGTCCCAGTAAAATAATTCAAAGCGCCAGGTTTTGCCGGCAAGTTTTTGTGTGTTGGCCCAGGAGCCCCAGCAAAGCATAGTAATAATGCAGAAAACTACAGCCAGCGGATAATTTTGAACAATGAACATCGTGGAATTTTTTATTGGATAAAAAGACTATTTGCATATATATTCCTCTACCCTTTTCCCCATACCCCATACCCTCTACCCTCTACCCTCTTCCAAAGAATTTAAAATATTTTTTTCGCTGCTTCTTCGTTTGTTTTTATTCCATTTATTATTTGATCGGAATAAATGATTGCCTCGGAAGCATTGATGGCCTCATCTTTCGACGGATTTGATATTTTCAATCGTACGGTATGTTTTCCTTTTGCCAGGTCATATTTCCAGCAAAGTTCATAGCGCCGCGTTGTATAACTTGCCGGCAACTTCGGTGATTCAACCAGCTTGCCATCCACAAATAATTCCGTATTGAAAACATAGTTCGATTCGCTTCCCCATTTTGCGGCTTCACCTTTTAATACAAAGCCGGTTCCCTCAAAGGCAAAACTGATTTCATCTTTACTGGAATTCCATGTAACCGGGATCTTTGCAACCGGGTAAACGCCCTCAAAACTTTTCTCGAATTTTACCGTCGCCGGTTGTTGTACGTTGATCGTTATGTTATCGTTCCTGATCTTTCCCCCATTTCTTTCAATATTTTGCAGCGCATGTCTGAATCCAATTTCATAGACATGCGACAAACTCATCGTAGTGTATTTAAAATCGATATTCTCTGCTTCTTTCAATCCCATTTTCCAGTAAGCAGGTATTTTATCATAGCCAAGAATGGTTCCCAGTATTCCGCCTGCAGATGAAGGATTGCAATCGGCGTCCTGGCCGCACCGGGTGGTGATCTCCAATGTTTTTGTGAAATCTTT
>Ga0193726_1001163_pt1 | contig 22025 bp, 20 predicted proteins | sample H2c1metaG_FD_144928 | JGI IMG/M metagenome (GOLD analysis project Ga0193726, IMG submission 144928) | Soil microbial communities from a riparian zone of the East river system, Colorado, United States - H2c1 | ecosystem: Environmental > Terrestrial > Soil > Riparian zone | place: USA: East River...
TTCTGCGCGAGCAGCGCGAGGGCGCGCGCTTCGGTCAGGTTCTCGCGCTGCGCTTCCGGAATCTTGCGCCAAGTCGGCCCGCGCGAATTCGCGAGTTTCTCCCAGCCGGCGCGCGCCGCCCACTCCTTCAGTTTTCCGGCCGGGACGCCGTCTTTCTTGTAGTCGTGAAAATCGTAGGCGATCTTTCTGGAATCCAGCCACGCGAAGGCCTTCTTCATCGTGTCGCAATTCCTGATGCCGTAGATTTTCGGTTTCATTGCCCGGCCGATCCGAAGGAACCGCGGTGGCGCCCTACGGCGCCGGCGGCAGCCGGATGGCCATCGCCGTAATGTCGTCCGACGGCGCGACTTCGCCGACGAATTGCCCGACCGAATCGATGACCGCATCGATGACCTGCGCCGACGGCCTGCCCGCGCACGCGAGGAGCAGGCGCTCGAGCCGCTCCTCGGTGTAGAAGTCGCCCGCCGCGTTCATCGCTTCGGTGATGCCGTCGCTGAACACGAACAGCAACTCGTCGCGCGCGAGCGTGATGCTGGCGGTGCGGAAGTCGGAATCGTCCTTGATGCCGAGCGGAGTGCTGCGCACTCCGCTCAGCGCCGTGGCGGTGCCGCCGGTGCCGACGACATAAGGCGAGTTGTGGCCCGCGTTGCAGTAACGCAGCCGGCCGCTGCGCAGGTCGAGCATGCCGAAGAACAAGGTGACGAACATGAAGCTCGCGTTGTTCTGGCACAGCTCGCGGTTGACGCAGGCGATGATCTCCTCGGGCTGAGGGGCCGATCCATCCTTCGAGCGCAACAGGCGCGTCACCACGCGCACGATGTCCATGGTGCGGGCCATGAAGAGGGCCGCGGCCAGGCCCTTGTCGGAAACGTCGCCGACCAGAAAACACAGCTCGCCTTCCCCGACGTAGAAGAAATCGTACAAGTCGCCGCCGACCTCGCGCGCCGGCTCCATCGCCGCACAGATGTCGAGCGCGCCGGCGCCGGACCCGCCGGGCTGGCGTTCGGGCAGCATGCTCGCCTGGATCTCGCGCGCGAGCCGCAGCTCCTTCTGGATATGCTCGTACACGAGCTGCTGGCGCATGCCCTGCAGGATGGTCTCGTTGTTGCGGCGCATGCGCTCGGTCAGCACCCGCAGCAGATTGCGCGCGATGCCGGGGTTGGGCAGAATCCTCGCCCAGAACGCCTCCTGCGGGATGATCAGGAGGCGGCAGCCCTGCTCCGCCACCACGTATGCGGACACGGGCTTGCCGTCGATGATCGACAGTTCGCCGATGCAGCCGCCGACGTCGATCAGGATCTGGTTGGCCGAATCGACCGCGTCGAGGTGCACCCGCAGCTGCCCTCCCAGCAGCATGTAGATGTGCTCGTTGGTCTGTCCGGGGCTGAGCACGACTGTCTCGGCGGCGAATTCGCGCACCGGACAGCTCTCCAGCAGTTCCTGGACGATGCGCGGCGGAATCTCCCGGAACAGCTGCAGCGGCGACTCGTAGCCTTCGCGGCGGCGGTCAGCCGACTGGCGACGCTCCGCGGAGATGCACGTCCCGCCGGCCAGAGCGAGCGGAAACACGCAATCGCCGACCGGCTTCCTGCGTCCGGGATTGCTGTTGCGATTGGTGAAGCCGCGCTCTTGGTACATGACAGGCTCTCGTTCGATCCGCCACGCGACACTGTCCACTGTCGCTCTCGTCCGCGTGTCCCCTTTGTCAGGATATCATGGCGCCGTTACGCACCTCGCCCGTCATGCATAGCGCAGAAATCCGTATCGCCAATCAGCTTGCCGAGATCGGCAAGGTCGCCGACCTGCTGGATGCGTTCGGCCGGCGCCACGCTTTGTCCGAGAGGGTGCGCCACGACATGAGCATCGCGCTCGAAGAGGTCGTCAGCAACATCATCCACCATGCCTACCGCGACAACGCAAGCCACAGCATTTCCGTATGCCTGCGGCTCGCCGCGGACGAGCTGCAGGCGGAGATCGTGGACGACGGCACGGCGTTCGACCCGCTCGTGCACGACGCGCCCAAGCCGTCCGGTTCTCTGAACGAGAGGACGCCCGGCGGCCTCGGCCTTCACTTCGTCAAGTCGTTAATGGATAATGTCCGCTATTTTCGCGCCGAGGACGGCAATCATCTCACTCTGGTCAAAAGAACGGCGGGGCCGGCGGTTTCGGCGGGCGGGAGGAGCGCAACGCAACTCTCCGAGACCATCGAGAACGGAGTCACCATCATTGGCATCAGCGGCAGGTTCGACAGCACCGTTGCGCGGGAGGTCAGGGAGCGGCTGTCGCAGCTGATCGGCAGCGGCGCCCACCGGATGCTGCTGGATCTGCACGGCCTGGAATACATCAGCAGCGCCGGCTTCTGGTCGCTGCTCGCGATCGGCAGAGAGATCGAAACCCGGCAGGGCCGCCTGGCCCTGTACGGGGTCGGCGATGAAGTGAAACGCCTGTTCGATCTTGGCGGCTTCACCGGGCTCTTCAGGATCTGCCCGACGCGCGAGTTCGGTCTTGATGCCGTGCGCGGTTCTGCGAGCTGACAACTACGCGGCGCCGGCTCTGTCAGGCCTTGCCGCAGCATCGATGCATTGCACGATACCCTAACGAGGATCGCACATGGAAATCACCGAGTTCAAGTCCGGAACCGTCACGGCGGTAGCGCTCAAGGGGCGCGTCGACAGCAGCACGGCGGGCACGCTCAAGGACCGGCTGTCGAAACTGATCGAATCGGGCCTGGCGCAACTCGTCATCGATTTCCGGGACGTCGCCTATATCAGCAGCGCCGGCTTCAGGACGCTGCTCATCGTCGCCAAGCAAAGCGCGGACGCCCATGGACGGCTCGCCCTGTGCGGGATTGCGGGCGAGGTGAAACGCCTGTTCGACATCGCCGCGTTTACCGATTTGTTCCTCATTCTTCCGAGCCGCGAGGAGGCCATCGCGGCAATCGCTCAAGCGGGTGCTTCCGGAAAATCCGGAGCGAGTGCCTCCGGGAAATCGCGCACCTGACCTGAGTGCCAGGCGCTCAAGTGTCCGGCGCGGGGGCGATGAAATGAGAAGACCCGCCAATCTCGTCTACACACTGGACGATATCCCGCCGCTGCATGTGACGGCGTTCAACGCGATCCAGCATGTCGGCCTGATCGCCATCAATCTGGTTTATCCGCTGCTGGTATTCCACCTGGTGGACACCCCGCTGCCGATGGTCGCCAACCTGCTCGCGGTGGGAATGATCGTGCTGGGTGCGGCCACGCTGCTGCAGGTGATGCGACTGGGGCCGATCGGCAGCGGCTTTCTGTGTCCCGCCACGTTCAGCGCCGCGTATTTGAGTCCGTCGCTGCTGGCGGCGAAAGCGGGCGGGCTGCCTTTGCTGTTCGGCATGACGTTGTTCGCCGGGCTGCTGGAAGTTGCGCTGTCGCGCGCGCTGCACCGGCTGCGCGCGGTGTTTCCCGCCGAGCTCTCCGGTGTGGTCATATTCATGATCGGCTTGAGCGGCGGCGCGGCGGGACTGCGCTCCCTGCTCGCGGCGGACGCGGCACCGGTCAGCGCGGCCGAATGGCAGGTCGCCGCCTTCACGCTGGCGGTGATGGTGGGATTGAACGTCTGGGGCAAAGGCCTGCTGCGCATGCTGTGCGCCCTGATCGGACTCGCCGCCGGCTACGCCGCCGCGGCGTTCGCGGGCTTGTTCGGCAACGGGCAGCTCAACGGCATGGACAACATGCCCTGGGTTGCTGCGCCAGGCTTCGGCCATCTGTCATGGTCGTTCGAGCTCGTCATGGCCGTGCCCTTTGCGATTGCCTGCGTCGCGGCGACGATGAAAGCGCTGGGCACGATCACGGTATGCCAGCGCATGGTCGATGCCGACTGGGTGCGTCCGGACATGCGCTCGGCCACGCGCGGAGTGCTGGCGGACGGCATCTCGACTGCGTTGGCGGGGCTGCTCAACGCCGTCGGCACCAATACTTCGACACCGTCGGTGGGGCTCGCCTCCGCGACCGGCGTGGCGAGCCGACGGGTGGGCATCGTGATCGGCTTGTTGTTTCTGGCGCTCGGCCTGTTGCCGAAGCTGACGACGCTGCTCGCCTTGATGCCGCGCTCGGTGATGGTGGCCGCGCTGCTGTTCTCGATCTGCTTCATCCTCATCAACGGGGTACAGGTGATGACTTCGCGCCTGCTCGATTCGCGCAAGACCCTGGTGATCGGCCTGGCCCTCATCGCGGGATCATCGGTCGAGATTTTCCCGGTGATCGCCGCCCATGCCGGCGCGAGCTGGCGGCCGATGATCGGCTCGTCGCTGGTGTTCGCCACACTGGTCGGCTTCACGCTCAATCTGCTGTTCCGGATCGGCGTGAAACAGACAGTCGCGCTCACGATCGAGCCGGCGCGCATCGACGCCCAGCAGGTCGACGATTTCCTGCGGCAACAGGGCGGCCGATGGGGCGCGCGTCCGGACGTGATCGGCCGCGCCAGCTTCGCGGCCAATCAACTGGTGGAAGCGGTGACCGAGAACTGCTGGAAGAGCGGTCCGCTCACCCTCCAGGCGAGCTTCGACGAATTCAATCTGGATGTGCGCCTGTCATATCGCGGCGAGCCCCTTGAGTTTCCCGACCGCCGACCGACCGACCAGGAAATCCGCGAAACCGACGAAGGCATGCGCCGGCTCGCCGGATTCATGCTGCGCCACAATGCCGACCGCATGCGCTCGGAGGCGCAAGGCGATGTCGCGACCGTGCATTTCCATTTCGACCACTGACTCCATCACCAGAGACGCGGAACATGAAGCGGCCACCCAACCTCGTCTACTGGTTCAACGAAAATCCCCCGCTCGGCGTGACCGTCCTGAGCGGACTGCAGCACGTTGGCCTCGTCTCGATCTTTCTGCTGGTGCCGGTGCTGGCGTGCCGTGAGGCGGGCTTGGCGCCGGAGAAGATCGTCGACGTGCTCGCGCTCTCGATGCTGGTGATGGCAGTCGGTCCCCTGCTGCAACGCTTCGGGCGGGGCGGCATAGGATCGGGATTTCTGTGTCCGCCGATCTTCGCCGCGCCTTATCTGCCCGCGGCGGTGCTGGCGCTCAAGGCGGGTGGCCTGCCGCTCATGTTCGGCATGACGATCTTCGCGGGCGCGGTCGAGGTCGTCGTCTCGCGCCTGTTTCGGCCGCTGCGGCCGTATTTTCCGCCCGAGGTCGCGGGCTTCGTGGTCGTGATGATCGGCGTCACGATCGGCATGCTCGGCTTCCGCAGTCTGTTCGGGACCGGCGCGTCCCATCCGAGCGCCGCCTCGCTCGGCGTCGCCGCGATCACCCTCGGCACCATTCTCGCCCTCAACATCTGGACCAAGGGCGCGACCAAGCTCTTCTGCGCGCTCATCGGCATGGTGGTCGGATACGTCGCGGCGGCGATCCTCGGCGTGCTGCCGGCGGTCGACCTCGAACGCCTGCGCACGGCGCCTCTGGTACGGCTGCCCGATGCGAGCCATATCCACTGGGCCTTCGACGCGAATCTCATCGTCCCCTTCGCCGTGGCTGCCGTAGCCGCGTCGCTGCGGGCGATGGGCGACGTCACCATCTGTCAGAAGACCAACGACGCCGCCTGGACGCGCCCGGACATGCGCACGATCAGCGGTGGCGCGCTCGCGAACGGATTGAGCACGGCGCTGGCCGGTCTGCTCGGTACGATCGGCACCAACACCTCGACCAGCAACGTCGGCCTCGCCGCGGCCACCGGAGTCACCAGCCGCAGGGTTGCGTACGCCGTCGGCGCCATTTACCTGCTGCTCGCCTTCATGCCGATGGGAGCGACCGTCTTCGTCATCATGCCGGGGGCCGTGGTCGGAGCAACGCTGGTGTTCGCCTCGTGCCTGGTATTCATCAATGGATTGATGATCATCACTTCGCGCATGCTCGATTCGCGCCGCACCTTCGTCATCGGGCTGTCGTTCATGCTCGGTCTCGCTGTCGATGTGCTTCCGGGCGTTTTCGCGGGGCTGCCGCCGGCGGTGCGCCTCTTCACCAGCAGCTCGCTCCTGCTTGGGACGCTTTCCGCGCTGGTACTGAACGTCGTCTTCCGGCTGGGCGTGAAGCGTACCGTGACGCTCACGGTGGACCCGGGTCGGGTCGATCCGGGGAAAATCGAACAGTTCATGCAGGCGCAAGGCGCCGCCTGGGCTGCGCGCCCGGACGTGGTCGGCCGCGCAACTTTCGCGGCCAATCAACTGGTGGAGGCGGTGACCGAGAACTCCTGGAAGAGCGGACCTCTCGCGCTGCAGGCGAGCTTCGACGAATTCAATCTCGACTTACGCCTCTCCTACAACGGCGAGCTGCTGGAGTTTCCCGACCGGCGGCCGACCGACCAGGAGATTCGCGAGACCGACGAAGGCATGCGCCGGCTCGCCGGATTCATGCTGCGCCACAACGCCGACCGCATACGCTCGGAGGCGCACGGCGGCATCGCGACCGTGCATTTCCACTTCGATCACTGATGCCGGCGTGCGCGGGCGATTTCCGTGAAAGGCCGCTCGGCTAGTTCTTCATTCGCGCCTTGACCGGATCCTTGACGTTCTCGATCTTGTCGATCTCGACGTTCTGCACTTCGCCACCCACTTTTTCGACGCGGCGGATATAGATGGTCTGGATGATGTCGCGCGTTTCCGGATCGATCGAAATCGGCCCGCGCGGGCTCTCCCACTTCATGCCCTTGGCCGCGGCGATCAGGCTCTCGCCGTCGGTCTTGCCGCCGGTCTTCTTCAGCGACTCGTAGATCAGGTGCATGCCGTCGTAGCCGCCGACGGCGAAGAAATCCGGATTGCGCTTGAACTTCGCGTTGTAGGCCTTCACGAACTCCCGGTTCATCGCGGAGGGGTGCCTGAAATCGTAGTGGAACGCCGTGATCATGCCGATGCTCGCGTCGCCGATGGCGGCGAGCGCGGTCTCGTCGGTGATCTCGCCCTGCCCCAGCACCTTGGTCTTCTTCGGGTCGATGCCGAGCGCGACCAGTGCCTTGGCAAAGGCCGGCGGCTGGGCGCCGCCCGGCACGAAAACGAAGATGCCTTCCGGATTGGCATCCTTCATGCGCTGCACGAAGACCTGGAAGTCCGGATTGACGACGGGCATGCGCACCGAGCCGACGATTTCGCCGCCGGCCTCCTTGAAGGCGCGCTGGAACGAGGATTCGGCGTCCAGCCCCGGGCCGTAATCCGAGACCATGGTGTAGATCTTTTTGATTCCGTTCCTCGCGGCCCAGGCCCCGAGAGCTTCGCAGTTCTGCGGCACCGTGATCGACGCCCGCGCCAGGTACGGCGACTTCGTCGTGACGATCGACGTCGCGGCGTTCATCACCACCATGAATTTTTTCGCTTCCGATGAAATGTCGGCGACGGAGATCGCGTTGGGCGTCAGCACGAACCCCGTCAGGATGTCCACCTTGTCGCGGACCACGAGCTCCTGCGCGAGCCGCTTGGCGACGTCGGGGAACGGGCCGCCCACGTCCCTGCGGATGATCTCGATCTTCTTTCCGGCCACGCGGTCGCCGTGCTGTTCCATGTAGAGCTTGATGGCGTTGTCGATCTGCGTGGCCGGGTCGGCGAACTGGCCGGAATAAGTCAGGATGACTCCGATCTTGACCGTCTCCTGCGCGAGCGCGAACGGTGCGGCGAAGACGGCAACTAGGCTGAAAAACGCGGTATATAGTTTTCGCATCGCTATTTCCCCCTTGGATGATACGAGGGCTTGCGCAGGTACGCCGCGAAGCCGGTCGCCTATCGTAGCGGCAATTCAGGCAGCGCCACAAGCCCCGTGCGCGTCTCCCGTCCCTGGATTCTGCCCACAATCCGTATGGGCTGGCCGATCTGCAGCGGATGTACGTTGGCGCACATACTACGGACCCCGGTTGCTATACCTTCTACCACGGCCCTTGGCGATGTTTGCGTTTCAAGGTACTGACAAAGAGAGTTTCGAGGTTCCAATGGCTGTGCGCCCCACACCGGCATCCCCTTCACCCAGGCAAAACCATCTTCTTGCCGCTCTGCACGCGGCCGAATACGAACGCCTGCTTCCCGATCTGGAACCGGTGCCGATGCCGCTCGGCAGCGTTCTGTACGAGTCCGGCGGCCGTCTGGAGCACATTTATTTTCCCACCACCTCGGTGGTTTCCCTGCTCTACGTCATGAAGGACGGCGATTCGGCCGAAATCGCCATCGCGGGCAACGAAGGTCTGGTCGGGATTGCATTGATCACGGGTGGCCAGACGACGCCCAGCCGGGCGGTCGTGCAGTGCGGCGGCCAGGCCTACCGCGTGAAACCGGGCCCGCTGAAGCTGGAGTTCGACCGCGGCGAGGCGATGCAGCGTTTGATGCTGCGCTACCTTCAGGCGCTGGTGACACAGATGGTGCAGACCGCGGCGTGCAACCGGCATCATTCGGTGGAGCAGCAATTCTGCCGCTGGCTGCTGTTGAGCATCGATCGATTGCCCACGAACGAGTTGACCATGACGGAGGGCTTGATTGCCAACATGCTCGGGCTGCGTCAAGACGGCGTCTTGGGCATCGCCCAGCAACTGGAGAGCGAAGGCCTGATTCACTACGAGGGCGGCCGCATCACGGTGCTCGACCGACCGGGGGTGGAGGCGCGCGCCTGCGAGTGCTACTCGGTGGTCAAAAAGGAATTCGACCGCTTGCTCCCCGACCAGATGATGGCCTGAAGCCTTGTCGCGCCCAGCCCGCACGGCGGCACGACGACCGCACACCCGCGATGCCCCGCACGCGATTCACACTTTCTGATGCAAACGTCGGCGCCGTGAAACTCGTCCTGCGGCTGTTCGCGACGTTCCACGGGTTCATCGCCTTCCTCTTCGTGTGCGCGGCCTTGCTGCTGATCGTCATCGCGGCTCACGCCGGCGGGACAGCCCTCGTGGACGGCGTCAACGAGGCCGCAGCGCAAGGGATCATCCAGGCCATTGGCATCGCCGCCGTGGCCGTAGTCGCATTGCAGATCGCACAGACCATCATGGAAGAGGAGGTCGTGCGCTTCGCCCATGTGAGCGGGCCGACGCGGGTGCGCCGGTTCCTCTCGCGATTCATGGTGGTGGTCGTGGTTGCCATTGCGATCGAAGGGCTGATCGCGACCTTCAAGGCCCTGCGCGACGATCCGGCGCATCTTCCCTACGCCGCAAGCATTCTCGTCGCCGTCGGCGCGCTGATGGCGGGATGGGGCTACTTCATCCGCTGCAACCGGGATGCCGAGGAACTCGAGCCGGAGGCCATGCAGCAGGCCAAGAGCGAGGACCGCAAGGTCAGCAAGTAAGCTTGCGCGGCCCGGATCCCTCAGGTGACAGAGTGGTGATGGCGGCCGCGCACCGCGCTGCCGCCATCACGGATCAGGCAACAATATCGCCTGTTCCAGTACACTTCACGACTTGCCGTATAGCGCTTTCGTTTGGTTCATGCAATTGCTTTTAGCGTCGTCTGCGAGAGCGTCGCACTTTTCCTTCGCCGCGGAGTAATCGGCATCGCGCTTGTCCGATTGCGAGTCTTTGCGTGCATCGGCAGCGCCCATGTTATTCGCATCGCTCTTTGCGTTGGCAGACGTGTCGACGGTCATGCTGTCTTTCCCGGACTTGTCTTGGTCTTTCGACATTGCGTCTGTCGACATTTGCGCCATCGCGCCGGCGCTGAAAGCCAGACTCATCGCAATTGCAATCGCATTGATACCGAACTTACTCATGGTCGTTCCCTTTGGTTTGCTGAATCAATGGGTGCCGCAATGGCGGAATTGCCCGCTATCGCGGCGGTTTTCACGCAATGTCAGTCGGCGTGATCGGTTTCCTGCACGCGTTTCTGCCTATTGGTGAGCTGAGACGGAACCGGCGAGCGCGAAACCGCTCGCCGGTGGCCGATTGACTTGCGCTGAAGCGATTATGCCGTCGACACAGCAGGTACGGATCGAACAAGAATACCTGCCCGGTCCCGAGGCCGCTTACGACTTGCCGAAGCGCGCCTTCGCGTCGTTCATGCAATTGCTTTTCGTGTCGCCTGCGAACGTATCGCATTTTTCCTTCGCCACGGCGTAATCGGCATCGCGCTTGTCCGATTGCGCGTCGTTGCGCGCATTGACGCCCTTGGTCATTGCCTTGTCGTTTGCCGCGCCGGACGTCTCGGCGGCCTCTTTATTCGCCTTTGCGGTCTTCATTCGCGCCTTTGCGTCGGCTTTGGCGGCAACCGCGTCGGCCTTGGCCTTCTCCACGCAGACGTCTTTGACATTGCCGCCCTGGTCATCGCATTTTTCCTTGGCCACCGCATAGTCGGCGTCTGCCCTGGCAATGCGCACCTTGTACCGGGCGTCCACTGAGGGCTTGTATTTCGCCCGCAACTCCGCCCTCGCGACCTTCTCCTTGCCGCTGGCCTGGGCCTCACATATGTCGTTCGCATTGCCGGACAGGGATCCGCAGGCCTCCTTGGCGGATTTGTACTCGGCAGCAATGCCGTCCTTGGAGGATTTGTATTGCTCTTTCGACATGGTTTGCGCCATCGCGCCGGTACTGAAAGCGAGGCCGATCGCAATCGCAAAAGCATTGATATTGAACTTGTTCACGGTTGTTCCTTTGTTTGCTGGACCATTGGGCGCTGCGATGGCGAAATTGCCCGCTATCGCGCCTATTCACGCTCGCTGATTGTGCCTTTCGCAGAGGGGACTTTCTGTGCGCCGGCGCTCATAGCGCGGAAAAGAACGCCTTGCTCGCGGCACCCTCAACCGCTCTGGGGAGGGTGGTGTCGTTGGCTCCCGACAATACAACCGCACTGGATGCGCGCGGGCTCTGCGCGGATGTTGTATATGAATGTTCCGATTCTTACGTGCGCCAACGCACCGAGCATTCCATGGAGAGAGGGTAATAATTGCGACGTTTGCGACCTTCGACTCTCATTCAGAAAAATCGCATTCACCCATCCAAAGAAAAGGAATCACGACATGTCTAAAATTATCCATGCCATTTTTGCGGTCGCCTTGGTCGTCCCCGCTCTGGCCTTTGCGGAATTGCCGGTTAGAAGTGCGAACGGCGTTCTGGTCAACGGCAAGGGCATGACCCTCTATACGTTCGACAAGGACGTGGGAGGCAATAGCAGTTGCAATGGCAACTGCGCCATAAACTGGCCTCCGATGGTCGCAGTCGGCGAAAATGCAACGGGCAGCTACACGATCGTTACCCGCGGCGACAGTTCAAAGCAGTGGGCCTACAAGGGCAAACCGCTGTATCTGTGGGCGAAGGATCAGAAGCCTGGCGACAAGACCGGCGATGGCGTAGGCGGCACCTGGCACGTCGCGATGCCGTAGTGGTAAAAACCCGACGCGCGCGCGTCGGGGAATGACGATGTGAGCGGCAGAGTGCCGCTCACTCGAGCTTCGCGCGGAAATGATCCCAGGTACGCTGGAACAGGTTCGCGTTCCACAGTTTCTCCCGACAGAGCGCGATCTCCGCCTCGCTGAAGACGTACGGCTTACCGATTTGTAGGGCCATGTACTGCCGGTAGGCGTTCTCCTCCATGTAGTTCGCGAGCACGAACGCCTCGACGATGTCCTTGCCGACCGTCACCGCGCCGTGCGACTTCATCAGCGCCGCCGGCCGGTCCCCGAGCGTGGCTGCCAGGCGGTCGGCCATCGGCCGGTTGTTGATCGAGTTGGGCGAGTCGAGCAGCGGCACCGGATAGACGAGCGAACCCTGCGCGTAAACGGGCTTGTAGCTTTCGCCGACCATGGTGAGGAAGGTCGACCACTTCGGATGCGCGTGTACGATCGCCTTGATCTTAGGCCGCACCCGGTAGATGCCGCAGTGCAGGTGGCGCTCGAGCGGCGCATTGCCTTTCCCCTCGATTTGATTCGCTTCGAGGTCGATCGTGCAGAGGTCATCGGCGGTGAGCCGGCTGCGCTGGCACGAACCGATATTGATGAGGATGCGGCCGTCTTCGAGGCGGATGCTGCAGTGGCCGTTGTAGTCGATGATATCGGACTGCTCCAGCATGCGGATGCAGTCGACGAGTTGCTGCTTGGCTTCGATCTCCGCCGTCGTGTCCTTGTGCTGCTTCAGTTGGGTCTGCGACATCGCGTTCCTTCCGGATTCGTTGGCTACCAGTTGACCTGCGCGCGAACCTGACTGCGCCACAGTTCCCAGGCGCGCATCCCGGCGGTCTGATTGACCGCGTCGGCGAGCCGGCCTTCCTCGGGATCGAGCGCGGCGATCGGCGCGCCGCCCTTGAGCGCCGCGGTCCAGTGCTGGACGCGGGCATTGACTTCCGTGTACACGGCGCGGAACACCGCCGTCTGCAGCGTCGGCCCGCAGGCCACCGCTCCATGCGCGCGCATGAGCGCGACGTCCTTCTTGCCCATGACCGAGGCGAGCGCCGCGCCCTTGGGCGCGTTGCTGACCAGCATGTCGGTGGCGCCGAACTTCTTGCTGATGTCGAACACGGGCACGCCCCCTGCGATGAAGGCCGCATTGTGGAACATCGCCTGCATAGGCACGCCGACCAGTCCGAATGGAATCACCGACGCAGAATGGCTGTGCACGATGGCCATGATATCCGCCCTCGCCTTGTAGATCTCGCCGTGGATGAAGCGCTCGAGGAAACTGGAGCGACCGTTGGCGTTGCAGGGATTGCTGTCCAGGTCGTACTCGATGATGTCCTCCGGCGTCACCAGGGCCGGCGAGACCGAGCGTGCCATCAGGTAGCGGTCGGGCGCCTGAGGATGGCGCATCGAGACGTGGCCGAAGCCGTCGACGACCCCTTGCGCGACGAGGATGCGACTGGCGGCGGCCAGATCGCCGACCCGTTCGGCCGCGACGGGGCCACCCGATTGGGGCGCATTGCCGTTCATGCTTTCTCCGTTCCTGGTTTCAAATAATCACCTGGGTCATGATGCCCTCCGGAAAAATCTCCTCGGGCGTGAATTGTCGTTGCGCGATGCCCTGCTGGTACGTGTAGAGCGCCATCTGTTCCCAGGTCGCGCGATTCTCCTCGATGCCGTAGGGAAACGGGTCTCCGCCGAATTTGTCGCGCATCTTGCGCGCGTAAGTGGGAAGCCACGCCAGCGGGTAGCGCGACACCGCGGGGTCGAGCAACCGCTCGACGCTGCGGCGTTTCGACTCCAGGAACGCATTGTAGAGGTTGCGCGCGGCCCAGGGGTGCTCATCCGCGATCCGCTTCCTCATCGCGAGGATATGCATGATAGGCCAGACTTTGGTGCGCTCGTAGTACTCCTCCTCCATTTCGAGGTAATCCGGAAAGAGCCGCATCACGTCGGGATGGCCCTCGAGGAAAGAGGTCGGCGGGCGCGCGATGATGGCGCAATCGATCTCGCCCGCCGCGAGCAGCTGGCTGAGCGACTTGTCGGCGATGCGCGTGAGCTTCAGGCCCTTCGGAAGCCTGAGCTCGACCTTTTCCTGGCGGCCGGGCGCGTTGGCGCCCGCCTGGACCCAGTGGACGTCGGTAAGCTTCACGCCCATGTCGTTGTGCATCCAGCCGCGCATGTATACGGCAGCGGAATGCGCCCACTCAGGCGAACCGATCTTCTTGCCTTTCAGGTCCTTCACGGTCTTGATCCTGCTTTTCCTGTTCACATAGAAGGAGCTGAAACGGAACAGCCGCGAACAGACCACCGGAAGCCCGATGATGTCGCTGTCCTTGCGCGTCACCTGGGCCGCGAATTTCGCGAAGGAAAGCTCGGACAAATCGAATTCGCGATTGGCGGTGAAGCGCGCGAAGCACTCGTGATGGCCGAGGTTGAGCCAGTTGTGGTCTATGCCCTCGGCCTGGACGACGCCCAGCCTGAAATCGCGGAAATGGTCGTAATCCGTTGTCGCGATGGTGAGTTTCAGCTTCGACATGGGTTCCCTTGAGAAATTGCACCTTCGTGAGGCGCCGATAATAGCGGAATTTCCCGCGAACCTGTGTGGCGGAGGACCCGCCAGGACGGCGCGGATAGGCGCAGAATGTGCATCTGGCTAGCGAGCTCTGACTAATTCATGGAGAAATCTTCCACCGTGCGGCAGTTCATGCGGAAGGCACTATCGCGGTTTCGGCTGGATAGTATTCGCCGCCGGATAGCCGCCTTTGCAATCCTGGGAAAATCTTCCGCACTGCGACAGCTGATGCAGAAAGCACTATCGCAGTTTCGGCCGGATAGCATTCGCCGCTGGATTCCCGCCTTTGCCATCATCGGAAAATCTTCCGCCGTGCGGCAGCTGATGCAGAAAGCACTATTGAAGTTTCGGCTGGATAGTATTCACGGCCAGATTGTTGCCTTTGCAATTTTTGCCGCGCTGATCCCCTCTCTCGTCATTTCGCTCATCGCTTACGCGCAGAGCCACCGTGCGCTCACGGAAAAGATCACGCAGGAGTTGGTGACCACGGGGTCGCAAGCCGGGCGGGAAACCGACGTGTGGCTCAAGGAGCGCCTGTACGACCTGCGTGTTTTCGCCGCCTCGTCCGTCGTGTCCGAAACCGTGGCCCGTCGCGGCCAGCCGGGACGTCTTGTGGAGTACCTCAACTCGGTCCGGGCGCGCGTCGCAGACTACGAAGAACTTCAGCTTGTCGATGCCAATGCCGGATTGATTGGCAGCAGCGCCCGCCGCGCGGGCCCGGTGCACCTCCCCGAAGGGTGGGCAAAAAAGTTCGAATCTTCGCGCAGCCTGGTCGGTGAACCGTACTGGGACGAGAAGGCGCAAAAGATGATTGTCATTCTCGGCGTGCCCGTTCTGCAGGCAAACGGGCGGATATCGGGCGCGCTCGTTGCACGCACGAACTTTGCGGAACTCACGCAAGTCCTTCGCGTTTTCAGCGTCCGTTCGGTGGGGCACGTGTACCTGGCGACTGCCCGGGGGACGCTGATTGCCGATTCGCGGAATGGACCTGCCGACCGGACGATGAAGGATTTGACGCTGGGAGTCGCGGATCGATTGCTGGCAGCCGAGGGCAAGGTCGTCGAGCACCGCGGTATCGACGGAGACGAAGTTCTGGGAAGCGCTCAACGTCTGTCACAGGCCGCCTGGCTCACGGTTGCGGACATGCCCGTAGCCGATGCCTATCGCCAGGCGAACCGGTTGAGAAACGTAACCTTGCTCGTCATCGGCGTCCTTCTCGTTGTCATCGCTGTCGTTGCCTACTGGCTTGCAGCCCTGATTGCGCGGCCTCTCCACCGCCTGACGAGCGCCGCGGCGCAGGTGTCCGCAGGCGATCTGCCAGTGGAACTCCCCGCGAGCGGAGGTGGCGAAGTGGGTTACCTAACGCAGGTCTTCAATACTATGGTCGAAAGCCTGCGCAAGCACCACGATGAACTCGAACGTCTCTCGACGACCGACACCCTGACGGGATTGAGCAACCGGCGGCATCTGATGGACCTCCTGGCTCATGAGACAGAGCGCGCAAAGCGGGCCGGCAAGCCCTTCTCGGTTCTCATGCTGGATGTCGATCATTTCAAGAAGTACAACGACACCCACGGTCACCAGGCCGGAGACGAGGTGCTCGCGCGCGTCGGCGCTGTGCTGCGCAATTCCATCCGTCCCTACGATTGTGCCGCGCGCTACGGCGGAGAAGAGTTCCTGGTCATGCTTTCGGCGACTTCGCTCGACCGCGCCGAGGAATCCGCGGAACGGATTCGGAAACAGGTCCAGGCGGAACGGTTCGAGGGCGGGTCGGTGACGATCTCGATCGGCGTGGCCGAATATCCCTCGCAGGGCGATACTGCGGAGTCGGTTATCGGGCAGGCGGACGCCGCGCTCTACGAAGCCAAGCGCGCCGGCCGGGATCGGGTGATGTGCGCCAGCGCAAAGCGCAAGAAGGCGGTGGCTTCCTAGCGGCCCGTGTCGGCGCGCCGGACGACCAGCGAGCGCGAAACCCAGCCTTCGGCTCCGGCATCGTTCGTCACCCGTATCCAGTCCCCGAGGTACGAGAGGCCGGACAAGGCGCTGCTTGATTCTGCAGTGAATGAGACTGCGAAGTTCGTACCCGGTCCGTTACGGACATTGGCGCGTCCGCTGGCACGCAGCTTGACCGGTACCGCGAACGGCGTTTCCCCCGAACGCATACTGCCCAACCTCCCGCCCGCAAGCTGGTGAGCGCGCGCCGCCGCCTTCGCCTGGTTGGCCAGGTAGAGCGCACCGCCGAAATTCTTGCGCTTGAATTCGGCCGAGCTCAATTGCATCAGCCGCAAGCCCTGCCTCGACTCGGGTGAATCGCGGCCCGAGCTGGTGATCGATTGCAGCGCCACGTCTGCCTCCGCCATGGCCGAGGCAGCCTCCGCTCGACTGGTCAGCGATTGCAGTTTTCCCATGGCCCCGACCACTTCCTGCAGGGCCTCATCGAGCCTCGCATTCAGACTGTCGATCACGGCATCACGCTCCATGAGCTGGAGTTCGAGCTGCGCCGCGTGGCGCTCGAGCTCCGCATTCCGGGGTTCGGCGGCTTGGGGCGCGGTACGGGACAGCGCACCGCATGCCGACAACGACAGGACCGTAACGATGGAAAGAGTACGGTACATTTCTGCCTTCCTCAACTGATGAAGGGGTCGAGCTGCCGGTGGGGCGCCCGGCGGTTGGATCGGCGGTCTCCGGGCGTTTCGCAGACGTGCCCAATCATGCAGTCGCCAGGCGCAGCAAGTCAAGCAGGCAGGCGCCTGGGTATTGGTTCACTTCAATTGGAACCAGTACCGGCGCTTGAGTGTCCCCTGCTCAAGGTCAGGTTGCGCCGATTGGAGCATGCGCGTAACGCGTGAGAAAATGCGCAAACGGTCGTTGATTGGAGGAACGCGGGTGGAAAAAGTGCTGGCGGCTGTGCGGACGGGTCCGGGCCGGACCGAGATCCGCGAATTTCCCATGCCGGACATCCCGGAAGACAGTGCGCTTCTGAAAATGGAGGTTGCCGGGATCTGCGGCACCGACGTCAAGCTCTATGCGCACCCGCCGACCCAGAGCCCGGTGATCATGGGCCACGAGAACATCGGCACCATCGCCAAGGCCGGCCGCGAATTCACGCGGCGAAAAGGATTCAAGGAAGGCGACCTCGTGTTCGTCGAACATTACGTCATGTGCGGAAAATGCGAGTGGTGCCATCTCGGACAGTACCGGCATTGCGAGAACACCGACTGGCGCTCCAACCCCGACGGCATCCGCTACGGCTACACCTCGGCCGAGAAAGCGCCGCATTTGTGGGGCGGCTTCGCGCAATACGTATATCTTCCGTGGAATGCTGTCGTGCACCGAGTGCCGGCGGGCGTCTCACCGGAATTGGCGGGGCTGGTCACTCCCATGGCGAACGGCGTCGAGTGGTCGCTCTTCGACGGCGGCGTCGGCTACAACTCCACAGTGCTTATCCAGGGTCCGGGCCAGCAGGGGCTCTCGCAAACGGTGATCTGCAAACAGGCGGGCGCTTCGCTCATCATCGTCACCGGCACGTCCAAGGACGCGGCACGTATGAAAGTCGCCAAGGAACTCGGCGCCGATTATGTGATCGACGTGCAGAAGGAGGATCCGCTCGCGCGCATCCGGGAGATCACCGGGGGCCGCGGCGTGGACGTCGCACTCGACTGCACCGCAGGCGCCGGCACCCTGCCGATCCTCCTCGGAGTGGAAGCATTGAAGCGCAAAGGCGGGACGATCGTGGTCCAGGGCGAGATGAAGGAGTTCCCGAATTTCCCGCTCGAGCGGGTCACGGTGAAATTCATCACCATCAAGAGCGCGCGCGGCCACAGCTACAGGGCCTGCGAACTCGCTCTCGCACAACTCGCCTCGAAACGCTTCCCGCTGGAGAAAGTGACGACCCATACCTTTGGATTGAAGGACGTCGACCTCGCCATCCGCTCGGTCGGAGGCAAGGGCGTGCCGGACGTGATCCACGCTTCGCTGATGCCCTGGAAGTAAGCCCGCACGCCGATATTTGCACTCAGCGGCAAGCCCCGCGGCGCGGCCGCGAATCACGCAGACACGAGCTTCATCTGTTCCAGCACCGCGCGGCCGAGCAGGCCATACGGGCTGGCGAGCGTCTCGACGATCTCGAAATGGTTGTAGCCCTGTGCGACGAGAAACTGCACGGGCTTGCCGGCCGCCTTCAGCGCCGCGGCGAAATCGCGCGACTGACGCTGGAATTCGGGCGTCTCGAGCGTGCCGTGCGCAACGATGACCGGGCAATTCAGCTTCCCGAGATGGCGCTGCGTGCTCAAGGCTTCTTCCATCTCGTCGGTGAACTTGACGTAGGAGCTGCGCGCGGAGAGCCGCACCGGCTTCAGATCGTACATGCCGCTGCAAAGCAGCGCGCCCTTCACCGCGTCAGCCGGCAGATCGAACTCCTTCCGCCAGTCGGTCAGGAGCGCAACGCCGGCGAGGTGCGCTCCGGAAGATTGCCCCGATACGTAGAGGCGGTTCGGGTCGCCACCGAATTCTTTCGCGTTGCGGTGCGCCCACGCGACCGCGCGGCGCACCTGCTCCGCCATCGGCATCAGATCGCCGCCCAACTCGAGCGCGTTGGCGAAATCCGGAATGACCAGATGCGCGCCCGCATTCACGAACAGTTCCGCGAGGAACGCGTAGTCCTTCGCAGCGCCGGCGCGCCAAGCACCACCGTGGATGAAGATATTGATCGACGCATCGGGACGCCTCGCCGTGAAGACATCGAGCCCTTCGACCGGGGTCGGGCCGTATGAATAGCGGCGCGGCGGCCCGAGCCGCTTACGCGTGATTTCGCTGTTGGTCGCAAACCGGCCGGTGACCTGCGGCTGGTTGGGCGCATAGACGCTCTGGGTGTAAGCGTCGTCCAGCTCCTTCTGGTCCAGGTCGAGCCATACGCGCGGCCCTTTCACGTGCGGCACCGGCTGCGCGAGCGCCGGGCCTGCGGCGGCAACCGCCGCGCTGGCCGCGCCGACTTCGAGGAACTCTCTCCGCGTGATGCCGCCTGAATCCCGCTGCCCGCGCATCCTTGCACCCCTTTTGCCCTCGTTAAACGCGAAAGGACTCCAACGTCTCCGGCGCGAACAGCTCTTCCGCTTTCAGCCGCCGCTTCGACAGCCCCTGCTCGTGGTGATAGCGCAGAAAGGTATCGAGCACGTGGCGGTTGGGCTCGACACCATAGGGCCACCAATCGTCGCCCAGTTCCTGGCGCACCTCCTCGACGTGTGCAGCCTGCCACGGGAGCATGGTGGTCAGCGCCATGGTGGTGTCGAGGTTTTCGTAAGTCCGGCGTTGCGCCTGCACGAAGGCCTTGTAGAGCGATTGCGCGATCCAGCGGTTCGCCTTATACAGCTCGCGGCGGACGACCACGGTGTGCATGATCGGAAAGATTTTCGTCTTGCGATAGTAGGCCTTCTCTACTTCAACGAAATTCTCGAACAGGCGCTTCACCGCGTCGGGCCGCGTGGCGAAGGTCGAGGGCGTGCGCGCGGTGTGCAAGGCGTCGAGCTCGCCGTCGGCGATCATCCGTGCGAGCGTCTGCTTCGGCCCGATGGGTTTCAGCTTGAACTTCCCGGGCAGGTCGAGCTTGAGCTTCTCGTCGCGGCCGGGTTCCTCCTCGCCCCCGGTGCGGTACTCGCAGCCCGCGGGCTCGACGCCGTACTCGTCCTGGAGGATGCCGCGGATCCACACGGGTGCGGTCATCTGGTATTCCGGCACGCCGATTCTCTTGCCGGCGAGGTCCTTCGGCTCGTGGATGCCGCTCTTTGCGGAAATAAAAATGCACGAGTGGCGGAAGAAGCGCGACGGAAACACCGGGATGGCGATGAACGCCGGATCCTCCCGCATCAGCGACACGCAATACGAGGAGAGCGACATCTCCGCCGCATCGAACTCGCGGTTGCGCAGCATCCGGAAAAAGGTCTCCTCGACGAAGAGGTTTTGATAAATGAGGTCGATGCCCTCGGGCCGCACGCTTCCGTCGGCGAGCGCGCGAGTTCTATCGTAGTCCCAGCAGGCTAGGGAAAGTTGGAGTCTGGGCATTCTTGTTCCGGGTAGTCAGCACCCTCACCCGCTCGCTACGCTCGCCGCCCTCTCCCGCTTGCGGGAGAGGGATGGGGTGAGGGAAGAATTTACACCGTCACCGGATCGGTATCGAGTGCCGGAAAGAGACCGTGCTTCGCGCCTTCCTTGTAGTGCTGTCCGACCGGCAACTCGATGGCGCAGGAGCGCACGCGCTGCGCCGCCGGGTCCAGACCCGGGATGGGCTTGCCTTCACGATTTGCTTTGGCCGCACGCAACAAGCGGCTGCGCGTTCCGACGATTCCCTTGTCGGTCATGCACAGATGTTCTTTCGTGCGGTCCTGGATAGCGCCCATGGACTCCTGCAGCGACGCATCCTGCATCGCAATGCCCTCAACCCCGCTGTAGGAGCGGCCGCGTTTTTGCGAGCCGCGGTCGATCAGGTAGTCGTTCGACTTGTTCGCGAGCGGAACGAAGGTGCCGGGCACGTACTTCACGTGGATCCCCGCGCCTTCCTTCATCGCCTTCAGTTCCGAATCCGTGAGCACGCGGTTCGGGTGATAGTTGATGCTCCACGCCCAGCAGTGCTCGTCGTCTATCGGCACCCAGGCGTGCGCTCCGAGGGGGTGCCCGGCCCGCGGCGGAATGATCGTATGCCAGGGCATGATCCAGGGCGTAATTCTCCAGTAGTAGCGCCCCTGGTCCGCGTTGCGCCGCGCCCCGATGAGGAGACCCCCGTCGAAATCCACGACTTCGAAGACGGGCATGCGGTCGTTCAGGTTGTATGCGTTGGCGCGGCTCCCCTTGAAAAGCGGATCGGTCTCGAGCTCGCCCGAGTGGAGGAAGGACACGTGGCTGGAATCGATCCCTCCCTCGATCGCTTGGAGATAGTTCGACTCCTGCACGCGCTTGGAAATGAAGCGCCGCTCGGCCGACACCGTCGCCCACTCCAGATCGGGCGGCGCGGGCTTCAGTTCCGGCGGCCCCATGTAGATCCACACCACGTCGCCCTTTTCGACGGCGGGATAGGACTTGAGCTTGATCCCTTTCCGCATACCCGACTCCTCGGGCTCCGAAGGCAGGTCCACGCATTGCCCGGTGACGTCGTATTTCCAGCCGTGATAGGGACAGCGAAGGCCGCAATCCTCGTTCCTGCCGAACCACAGCGATACGCTGCGATGCGCGCAGAATTCGTCGATCACGCCGATGCGCCCCTTGCTGTCGCGAAACGCCACGAGCTTCTCGCCCATGATCTGGACCCGCACGGGCGCGCCGTCCGGTTCCGCGATCTCCCAGCTGTGCAGCGCCGGGATCCAGTAGCGCCTGAAAAGATCTCCCATCAGGGTGCCGCGATCAGTCCGCGTCAATTGTTCGTTCTGTTCCTGGGTCAGCATGGTTCAGTCCTCAAGTCGAATGCATGAATCAGTCCGCGGTCGCGCCGGAAGCGCGCACGATCGGCCCCCAGCGTTTCAGCTCGGCGGCCACGAACGCCGTGAACTGCTGCGGGTCGAGGTCACCGGGCTCGATGCCCTCGGGACGCAGCCGCTCGCGCACATCGGGAGCCCGCAGCGCCCGCCGCACCTCGGCGTTGAGCCGGTTCACGATCTCGGGCGAGATGCCCGCGGGGCCGGAGAGCGAAAACCAGATCGAAGCGGTCAGCTCCGGATAGCCCAGCTCCGCGAAAGTCGGCACTTCCGGAAAATCCTGAACGCGCTTCGCCGAGCTCACGGCGAGGGCGCGCGCCTTGCCCGCCTTGATCTGCGTCGCTGCGGTCGTCAGCGTCGTGGAGGCCACAGGCACGTGGCCCGCGATCAGGTCGGCGACCGCCAGGCTCGCGCCCTTGTAGGGGACGTGGGTCATATCGATTCCGGCGACCTGTTTCAGTTGCTCCGCGATCAGGTGCCCTTGCGTGCCGTTGCCCGGGGATCCGTAAGCAAGCTTGCTGGGGTCTTTTTTCGCGTAGGCGATGAATTGCTTGAGATCCTGCACCGGCAGCCCCGGGTTCACGACTAGCACGCCGGGCGGGCCGCCGAAGAGCGCGATGTGGGCGAAATCGCGCAGGGGATCGAACGGGAAGTTCTTCGAAAGCGCGGG
>Ga0193726_1001164_pt1 | contig 22021 bp, 18 predicted proteins | sample H2c1metaG_FD_144928 | JGI IMG/M metagenome (GOLD analysis project Ga0193726, IMG submission 144928) | Soil microbial communities from a riparian zone of the East river system, Colorado, United States - H2c1 | ecosystem: Environmental > Terrestrial > Soil > Riparian zone | place: USA: East River...
GTCGAACCAGGAGCGCGCGATCGTCAGGCCGACGTCCGGCTTGAGCTGGAAATCGGCCGAGACGACCTCGACCGGGATGCCGGGAGAAAGCTTGGCGAAATCCTCGATGGCGAGCTTCGCGGCGGCAATGGTGTTGACGCCCGAGAACGACGAATAGGGCCCGTTCATGTCGCCCAGCACGCCGATCCGGATCGGCGGATCGGCCGCCTGGGCGAGTCGCGACACGAACGGTGCGGCGAGCGTCGCGACCCCGGACAGCAGGATTGTGCGACGTGTAGTGTCGTGCATACGGCATTCCTCCCTGCGGTCGGGTTCGAGCCCGTCCGTAACATAAAATAGGTTTCCTCGGCCCTTGAGCGCCGCAAGCGCAGGCCCTGTTGGTCTTCCGTCGCGCGAGATGCGTCAGCCGTGGCCCGAATCGGGGCCGGTCAGGATCTCGAGAGTCCGCTTGAAGAAGCGGCGGCGGGTCCTGCCGTCGGCGGTCAGAAGACGGGCGATGTTCACGGACAGCAGAATCCGGGCGCGCAGTGATGCTTCCTCGCGGGAGAAGCCCAGGTCCTCGAAGGCGTCGGACAGGAAGGCCAGGACCGCCTTCTCGGAGTGGGCCACGGTCACCGCTGCACGGGGATCCATGGTCGCCCAGATCCGCATCGCCTTGTCGAGCTCGAAGGTCTTGTCCTCTAGGCTCAGCTTGGCGAGCCGACGGATCCGGGTGAGTGGATCCGGTTCGCCCGCCATGGTGCGATCGATCAGGCCTCGAACGCGCTGGGCGCTGAAGGAATCGGCGACCGCTCCGAGATAGTCTTCGAAGTCGCCAAAATGATGGTAGAAGCTGCCTGTCGACACGCCGAGCCGGGCGGTGAGCGCCGACAGCTTCAACCCGGCGATACCGTCCTCGCGCAACACGTCCTGCCCGGCGTGCACCCAGTCGGTGCGACCGAGCCGGCCGCAGCCCGTGCGTCGCGCCGTCTCCTGCCGGCCCGCACCGTGGCGGAGCGACGAGGGTCTCTTCAGCGGTGTCGGATTTACCATCCCGGCGCGTCGGTCTCGCGAGCACCCGGTCTCACGAACCGGTCGTACCCCTTAGCATCGTCCTGCGGCCGGCGACAAGGCGAAGCCGTCGACGGATTGCATACAGTAAGTTACGTTACGGATTGACGGGGGGAGCAGGGATGCAGGGACAAGAGACGGTCGCTTCGCCGGCAAACTATCCGCGCCTCAGCCTCGGCCAGATCCTCAGGCGGTCCGCCCGGCTGCGCGGTCCGGCCCTGGCGGTGGCCGACGATGAGCGCGAGCTCAGCTGGTCGCAGTTCGCCGGGCGGGTGGCGAGACTGGCCGGCGCCCTGAAGGCATTGGGGCTGACGCCGGGCGGGCGCGTCGCCATCCTGGCCGAGAACAGCCATCGCTATCTCGAGAGCCTGTTCGCGGTGCCCTGGGCGGGCGGTGTGGCGACGCCGCTCAATTTCCGCCTAGCCGCGGCCGAGCTCGCCCGCATTCTTGGCGATTGCGGCCCCGAGATTCTGCTGGTCGACGAGGCGCATCGGCCTCTCGCAGCCGAGCTCACCGCGATCGCGCCGGTCCGCCACGTCATCCAGGCAGGCCGGGAGCGGGCGCCCGCCGGCTTGCTCGCCTACGAGGCGCTCGTGCAGGAAGCCGACCCGGTCGCCGATGCCGGACGCGGCGATGGCGACCTCGCCGCCCTCTTCTACACCAGCGGCAGCACCGGCGAGCCGAAGGGCGTGATGCACAGCCATGCTAACATCGTGTCGGCAGGCTTCGCCGGCATTCCGCCGTTCGGCCTCGACGGGAACGCCCTCGTGCTGATCTCCGGCCCGCTCTTCCATGTCGGCGCGACCGGCATCTGCCTGCCAGCCATGATGGCGGCCGCGAGCATCGTCCTGCTGCCACGCTTCGAGCCGGGCCGCGTCATTGAGACCATCGAGCGCTACCGCGTCACCAACATGACTGCCGTTCCGACGATGCTGCGCATGCTGGTCGATCATCCGGAGGCGAAGCGGCACGATCTGTCGAGCCTGCGCATCGTCACCTTCGGCGGCGCCCCCATGCCCGACGCCCTGCTGAGGGAGCTGCTTGCCCTGGCTCCCGGGACCCGCTTCCTCCACTGCTACGGGATGACCGAGACGACGGCGAGCTGCACGACGCTGCCGGCGCAGTACGTGATGCCGGAAGGGCGCCCGCTCGGCAAAGCCCTGTCGATCGGCCGCGCTATGCTCGGGCACGACATTGCCATCCTCGATGCCGAGGACCGCGAGCTGCCACCGGGCCAGATCGGCGAGATCGCCGTGCGCGGACCGGCCGTCATGGCGGGATATTGGCGCAAGCCGGAGCTGTCGGCAGCAGCCCTGCGTGGCGGGTGGCTACATACCGGCGATGCCGGCTACCTCGACGAGGACGGCTTTCTCTTCATCGTCGACCGCCTCAAGGACATGATCATCACTGGTGGCGAGAACGTTTATTCGCGCGAGGTCGAGGACGCCGTCCATGCTTTCCCGGGAGTGGCCCAGTGCGCAGTGATCGGCGTGCCGGACGAGCGCTGGGGCGAGCGCGTGCACGCCATCGTCACGCCGTCGCCGGGCCGCTCGCTCGATCCCGAGGCGCTGATCGCGCATTGCCGCGCCCGCATCGCCGGCTACAAGTGCCCGCGCTCGGTGGAGGTGCGCCCCGAGTCGCTGCCGTTGAGCGGTGCCAACAAGATCGACAAGGGCGCCTTGCGGGCCCCCTATTGGGCCGAGCGGCGCAGCCGGCTCGTCTAGGGACCGGCTCGAGCCCGCGCTCGACCTTGCCGCGTCAGCCAAAGTTCAGAAAGGACGGAAACATCCACCTTCACTGCCAGCGGCAGTCAAGGATTGGTCGTGTCCCATGGCGGCAGGGCGTGAGTTCTGGGCGATGGCCATGGCCGTGGTCAACTCGACCGACGAACCTCTGAGCAAGGAGACGAACGGGCTGTTTCGTCGACGAGGGCCAGCGGTGAAAATTAGGCAATCTTCCCTCGTCTATAAATACGGTGGGGCGTGCCTGCTGAATTAGCGACCTCGGCAGCGGAAGAGATGATCTCCTTGGACTGGACAGGCATGGCTCGCCAATGGTGTACCCGTCCTCACAGAGACAAGGCGGGTGCATCCCGCGACAGGAGCTCAAGGCTCCTTTTGAAAAGCTCCCGGTCACCGGAGAGGCGGAATTCCCCGATGAGGGCGACATTGGCTGAGAGAAGGAGATGTGCGCGCAGCGCGGCGTCTTCGGCCACGAAGCCCAGTTCGGCGAAGGCGTCGACGAGGAAGGCCAACACCAGTCTCTCGGAGGCCTTGATGCTGGCGGCGGCGCGCGAGTCGGAGGTCGCCCACACGCGCATGGCGCGATCGAGGCGAAAGATTGTGCTGTCGAGGGAGATGGCCGCAAGGCGGCGGATACGTGACAGCGGGCCCGTGGCGCCGGCTGCGGCGCGCTCAAGGATCAGCCGGACGTCGTCCTGGCTGAAGTGGCTGGCCAGCGCCGCGAGGTAATCCTCCATATGGGCGAAGTGGTGGTAGAAGCTGCCGGTAGAGACATGCAGCCGGCGCGTCAGGACAGAGAGACGCAGGCCCGCGATGCCGACCTCGCACAGCACGACCTGGCCGGCGGCGATCCAGTCGTCGCGATGAAGCCGGCCGTTCTTGGGCGCTGGTCTGCGATCTTGCCGACTTGCCTCAGGCTTGGTGGCTGTCCGCGGCCGACGCCTGCGAGGTGCCGGCTTGCGCTCCCTGCCCATCGCGCGGGAGGCCATCAAATGCCTCCGGCATGGATCGCGGTGTGATAGCCGGCATTGCCTAAAAGCATGTCGAAGACGCAGAGCCGCTTGAAATAGTGGCCGACGGCATAGGCTTCGGTCATGCCCATGCCGCCATGAAGCTGGATCGCCTGGGCGCCGACGAAGAAGCCGCTGCGGGCGATCTGGGCCTTGGCGGCCGAAACGGCACGCTGGCGCGCCTCGCCGTCGCTGAAAGACAGCGCTTCAAGGCCCGGCCGCAGGATCGAGCGCGCCTTCTCGACTTCGACATACATGTCGGCAAGCCTATGACGCAGCGCCTGGAAATCGGCAAGCGCGCTGCCGAACTGCTTGCGCACCTTCAGGTAGTCGCAGGTGATCCAGAGCGCCTGATCCATGGCGCCGACCGCGTCGGCGCAGGCGAGCATCGTCGCCTCCGCGATGGCAGGTGCCATCAGCCCGGCGCCGCCGCCGATCGGACCGAGCAACGAGTCGGGCCCGACGTCGACGCCATCCAGCACGAGCTCGGCCGCGCCCCGCCCGTCGACCAGGCGGACGGGAGTGCAGGAGAGGCCGGGCGCATCGCGGCCGATCACGAAGAGGCTGATGCCTGCTTCATCGTCGCCTGCCCCCGCCGTGCGCGCCGAGATGATGAACCGACCGGCATCGTCGCCGCCCAGCACCACGCACTTGCGGCCGTGCAGGCGGTAACGATCCCCCGATGGCGTTGCCCGCGTCGACACGAACGACAGCCGACCGCGCGCTCCGGGCTCGTCGTGGGCAACGACCGTGAGATCTTTTCCCGCGACCAACGAAGCCAGCAGGCCCGCGCGCTGTTGGGGGACCGCGGCAAGGTCGAGCACGCGCCCGGCCAGGCCGGCGGCGGCGAAGGGCTCGAGCACCAGGGCGCGACCGAATTCCTCGGCCAGCACCGCCGTGTCGTGCGGCGTGCCGCCCAGGCCGCCGACATCCTCGGCGTGACCGGCGCCCAGCCAGCCCATTTTAGCGAAGGCTTTCCAGTTGGTGCGGAAGGCCGTTGGCCGGTCGCGCAGCATCGCCTTGCGCGCTTCGAAGGAATAAGCGCGCGCCAGGAAGCCGGCCGCGCTGTCGCGCAACAGCCGCTGCTCCTCGGTGTGGGGCGAGCGCGAGCGGTTCTGCGTGCGCAGGAGATTCGTGGCGATGATGTTCTTCTGGATCTCGTTGGAGCCGCCATAGATGGTGGCGGCGCGACGGAACAGGAATTCGGCCGTCACATCGAGGGCATGGGCCGGCGCCGTGGCACTGGCCGAGGGCGGAGCGCCCACTGCGCCGGTATCCGACTGCATGTTGTAGACCGCGCCGTAGGATCCCAGCGTCTCGACCTGGAGCTGCAGGATGGATTGCATCAGCTCGCAGCCGCAGAGCTTCAGCACCGAGGGCAGCAGAAGGTCTTCGTCGCCGTCGAGCGCCCGCTCGACACCGGCTTGCAGGGCGAGAAGGTCGATCTCAAGCTCGGCGATGCGGCGGCGGAAATCGGCGTTGTCGATGAGCCGGCCGGCCGCGTCGGGCTCGGCGCGCGCCAATTCCTTCAGCACGGCAAGATTGCGCTTGTTGCGCGGCACTTCGGCCGTGGCCACGCGTTCGTTGCTGAGCAGGAACTTGGCGTAGTCCCAACCGCGCCCCACCTCGCCCACCAGCGCGTCGGCCGGCACGCGCACATTGTCGAAGAAGATCTCGCACAGGCTCTTGGCCTCGTCGATCGTCTCGATCGGCCGCACGGTGATGCCGGGAATGTCGAGCGGCACCAGCAGAAAGGAGATGCCGCGCTGGGGTTTCGCCTCGGGATCGGTGCGGACGAGGCAGAAGATCATATCGGCCAGCATGGCCTGCGACGTCCAGATCTTCTGGCCATTGATGATCCAGGCCTCGCCGTCGCGCACGGCGCGCGTGCGCAACGAGGCGAGGTCGGACCCCGACTCGGGCTCGGAGAAGCCCTGCGACCAGAAGGAACGGCCCTCGCGGATGTCGGGCAGGTAGCGCTGCTGCTGGGCTTGGCTGCCGAAGGTGTAGATCACCGGGCCGACCAGCGAGACGCCCTGGATGTTGACGACCGGCGCACCAGCCATCATCAGCTCTTCCTCGAAGACGAGGCGCTGCCGCGCGGACCAGCCCGGGCCGCCGTGCGCCACGGGCCAGCCGGGCACCGACCAGCCCTTGCGAGCCAGGATCGCTGTCCAGCCCAGCGTATCCTGCCGGGTGGGATGAACGGCACTGCGGGTCCGCTGCGCCATCTCGCGCGGCAGGTTGTCCTTCAGGAAGGCGCGAACCTCGGCGCGGAACGCCGCGAACGCGGGAGACGGGCCGGCGCCACGGCCGGCCGCCCCTATGTCCGCCACCAACCTACTCTGCCGCCTGCGCCCTCGGCTGCGGCGGCGCCGTCTTGACGCCGGCCGCCTTGAGCGCGCGCTCCTTGGCCTGGGCGAGATTGTAGGTTCGGTTCATCATGATGCGCTGCGCCGGCAGCCCGCCGCCGGCCTGCAGGGCTACGACGAACTGCCAGCCGCCATAGGCATCGGCGGTCAGGTCGCGGATCAGGTTGTAGACGCGCATGCGAGTCTCGACATCGACGTCGTTCTTGGTGTGCAGGTACTTGCGGATGAACTTGCCCGACACCTCGTTGCGCAGGTCGGCCTCCAGCGGCAGCGTCAGCACCAGCCCGCCGCCCAGATCGTGCAGGTAGCGCACCGTCTGGTGATAGTTGGCCGCGTAGTAGTACTTGGCGGCATTGATGGCCAGCGTGTTGGGAAACACCATGCCCGACTCGGTCTTCTCGAAATGTCGGCAGGCATAATCGAGGCTCATGCGCAGCATCTCGGCGTAGGTGATCAGCTCGGAGATCGAATTGAGCGCCGTCGGATCCTTTTCCTTGCCCTGATGCTCGGTGACGAGCTGGGCCAGGCCCACGAACAGCTCGGTCATGCGCACGGCTTCCACCACGCCGCCGGTACGCTCCCACAGGCCGAGCGACTGGGCCAGCCGGCTCGCGAGCTGCACCTCGCCGGCGAGGAAGACGCGGTCCCAGGGAACGAACACGTCGTCGAACACCACGAAGCCTTCGGGCATGCTGTGATGCGCGCTCGCCGGATAGTCGAAGGCGTTCAGCTCGGCCGGGGCGAAGGAGCGATTGATGATGGTCACGCCCTTGGCGTTGACGGGGATGGAGAAGGAGACCGCATAGTCCTTCTCGTCCTGGCGCATGCCCTTGGTCGGCATCACCACCAGCTCGTGGATCACCGAGGCCGCGGTGATGTGCAGCTTGGCGCCGCGCACGACGATGCCGTCCTTGTTGCGGTCGACGATGCGGACGTAGAGATCGGGGTCGTCCTGCTCGTGGGCGCGGCGCTTGCGATCGCCCTTGGGATCGGTGATCACCTCGGCGGCGCGCAGGTCGTTGTCGCGGCAATAGCGGTACATGCGCTCGATGTTGGCGGCATACTGCGGATTGACCTGCGCCACCTCGTCCTTGACGCTCATCAGCGCCATGTAGACGCCCGACACCAGCGTGCCGATCGACGTGTGCTTCATCATCTCGATTCGGCTGGCGAGGTCGGCCTCGCTGCGCGGGATCTGGTAGATCCGATGGGCCTCGCTGCCGTCCTCGGTGCGGTAGCGCCGAAGCTCGCCGTACTCGGGAGAGGCGTAATCGTAGTCGGCCGCCGTCAGCGCGATCGGCACCTTGAAGCGCGGGCTCTGGGTAATGTCGGGGATGCTTTCACCACCCCAGTAGGTGACGCGACCGTCGCGCAGGCTGTCGACATATTGCTGTTGCGTCTTAAGGCCCATGGTTTCCTCCTTGCGCTCGAGACGGCGCCCACTTCCCGGCAACCATAACTTTACTTACGGTGGCAGGCAACCGCCGGCTTCCGGCTGACAAAATGCCGGTAAATCGGGGAAATCAGCGGTTGGCGTAACCCGGCTTGCGCCTTTCCAGGAATGCGCTCACGCCCTTGCGGAAGTCGCTGGTCTGGGCACACAGGATCTGGTTGCGATCCTCCATGGCGATGGCGGCATCGAGGCTGCCGGCGTCGACGCTCATGGTGAGGCATTCCTTGGTGAGCCGCAGGCCGAGCGGCGAGGCCTCGAGCATCGCCTCGACCAGCGGCCGCGCCCTCTCGACCAGCTTGTCGTCGGGCACGACGTCGGAGACCAGGTTGACGCTGAGCGCGCGCCGGGCGTCAATGAAGGCGCCGGTCAGCAGCAGCTCGGACGCGATCGACACGCCCACCAGGCGCGGCAGGAAGTAGCTGACACCGATGTCGCACGCCGACAGACCGAGACGGATGAAGGCGGCATTCATGCGCGCGCTCTCGCCGGCGATGCGCACGTCGGAGGCGAGCGCCAGCGCAAAGCCGCCGCCACTCGCGGCACCTTGCACCAGGGAAATGACGGGCTGCGGCGCTCGGCGCATGCGCATGACGATCTCCGCGATCCGCCGCTGCGCCCGCATGCCTTCGGCCGCGCCGCCGACGGTGGGCCCGGCCGAGGCATTGCGATTGGCGTTCTCCTTGAGATCGAGCCCGGCGCAGAAGGCGCGACCGGCGCCTTGCAGGACGACGACGCGCACCGAGTGATCGAACTGGAGATTGTGGAAATAGTCGAGCAGTTCGTCGACCAAGGCAGGATTGAGCGCATTCAGCCGCTCGGGACGATTGAGCGTCACCCAGTCGACGGCGCCTTCCTTGGCGACTTGGAGAATTCCGGAGGTCATGAACGCTCTCGCCGGGTCGTGGTCGGGATGCGGTTGAAGGCGACATCCTTGTCGACGCGGATGTCGGGCGGCAGCCCGAGCACGCGCTCGGCGATGATGTTGCGCAGAATTTCGTCGGTGCCGCCCTCGATGCGGGTGGCGGGCGAGCGCAGCAGCATGGCCTGAAAGCGGCTGGCCGCGGCATCGTCGGGATCGATGTGCACACCCATCTGGCCCTGCAGGTCGAGGGCCAGGGTCGCGATCTCCTGCATGGTCGTGCCGGCGACCAGCTCGCCGATCGAATTCTCCGGCCCGGGAGTCTCGCCCTTGGACAGTGCCGAGATGGTACGGAAGGCGGTGTACTTCAGGCCGCTGGCCCGCACCGCCCAGGTGGCGAGCCTGGAGCGGATGGCACGATCCTCGATGATCGGACCGTCGGCCGTGGCGAAGCGGCAGCAGAAATCGAACAGCTCGGGAAAGCCGGTCGGCATGTTGGCGCCGATCGAGAGCCGCTCGTTCATCAGCGTAGTGAGCGACACCTGCCAGCCGCCGCCGACCTTGCCCAGGCGCTGGCTGTCGGGGATGCGCAGGTCGGTGAAATAGACTTCGTTGAAGCCCGACTGGCCGTTGACCTGCTTGATGGGACGGATGTCGACGCCCCTCGACTTCATGTCGATGAAGAACATGGTCAGGCCCTGGTGCTTGGGCACCGCAGGGTCGGTGCGGGTGATCAGGATGCCGAAATCGGAAAAGTGCGCGCCGCTGGTCCAGATCTTCTGGCCGTTGATCACCCAGTCCTCGCCCCGGCGCTCGGCCCGGGTGCGCAGACCGGCGAGATCGGAGCCGGCCGACGGCTCGGAAAAGAGCTGGCACCAGATTTCTTCGCCGGACGCCAACGGCGGCAGGTAGCGCCGCTGGAGCCTAAAAGTGGCCATGAGCCGAACGCGTCTCCTCTGCGCAGAATCGCTCGCAAAGCGACGCATGAGAATAGGTTGATAAGGCTGGCGGCTTCCAGCAACCGCTAATATCCGGCGGGATTCAGTTCTTGGCATAGCTCCACCCCTGATCGAGCGACGCCACGATGAACTGAAACCGCGCGGGATAGCTACTAATGACGATTAGGCCGTGTACTCCCAAATCGGCCTGATCAGAATCCTCTGACAATCTCCGATTTTCGCATTTCTACTGAAGGGGGAACTTGAGAGAACCCGCGCCGACCAACCGCTTGAATATTCGTCGGCCTCGCACAGGTGGGTGGCCCATGCGAGGCCTAACCACCCGGCCTAGCTTGTGAGGAGGTGTGGCGAGTGGCTGTCCTAACGTACTGACAGATCTCGCCAACCCGCTGGTACATTGGAATACCGTTCGTCAGCGTCATTCGGCGATATGGGTTTACCCCTTAAGGGTGCTGGCACCAAGGCGAACTACCGCAAAATTAGAGACAAGCCCAGTGTGCAGGTAGTGGGAACGGCCCCGACCAGCCGCGCCAGGCGTTGCGCCTTTTTCCATGCAGCGACTATGCCCGACAATGCTTTGCGCGGGGTTGAGACACGGCGTCGACGCGGGAGGTCCGCACATGAGGGGGAGACGACGGCCTGTGACGTTCCGAGTACTGGCAGCGATCGTCTTCAAGGCCCACCCGGCCTTCGTTCTCGTAGAGTCGATCCACTTGCGCACCCTGCGCTGGCTAATGCCAACGGCTTTACTGACGGCCTAAGGCGTTTGCCCACCCAAGACCATCTTGACCATTCGCTCTCGACCAAGCGGCGCCAGGCAGGCATTCTTGTGGATGTCGATTCGGCTCTCCCAAGGAATAGTTGAAGTCTCGACAACCTCAGCTTCCTCGGTAGAGCGACATCATCTACCGCTTCCTTGGTGGGCCGCCGAACCGCGTCAGCGCGCCGCGCGGGTTGCGGCCTGTGTCACGGGATCGTCAGATGCGCTGGCGACGTGGGCCTCTTCGCACCAATTGAGCGCCGCCGGTGGCAATGTTCGACGGGCCGCAACCGCCTCGGCAGCGGCGCGGTCGACGCACTGCTGACGGCTCGTCGTGTAGTGGCTCGACATCAGGCGGCCGTTGGGGTCGTGGCCGAGGCCCAGCACATGGCCAAGCTCGTGCCGCATGACGCTTGCGAGATCGTAGCCGCGCACGCGATCGACATAGACGATCACGACGCCGCCGAGGGGCTCCACCGCCTGGGCCGCGGCGAGCGCATGGCCGACGATCATACCGCTCACCGGCGGCGGGCGGCCGCCGCGCACCGGCACGATGATCCAGACTGGCTCTTTGTCCGCCGCCGGGTCGGTGTCGAGCCGCACGAAGCCGTTCAACACGTGGTTCCATTCGTTGACGGCGCGCAGGATTTTCGCCCGTTCGTACAGGGTAAATTGATCGTCGATGGCGATCCGTACGATTTCGGGCTTAGCGGTGGCTGCGCGATGAGTGGTATAATCGGGTGCGTTCTCGCGCAAACTAGTGATTTCTTCGATCGTCGATGGATCTACCGGCTTGCTAGCGACGAGATGATCGGAACTGACGCAGCCTCCGAGTAGAGGTAAAACCAGAAACGGCATGACCAGAGGGATCATGATTTTGCGACGCATGGGGAACGGCTCCTTAATGCAAGTCGCCACGTCGATTATGTCCGTCGTGGCAACAGATGCTCCCGCAAGCGATGATCGGTGCGGATTGGCCTGCCGAAAGCGGCCACGAAAGCCCACCTTACGGTACAACCTTTAGTCGTCGGACGACTCTAGCAGAGTGCGACTGCGCCTAAGCGTGTCAAGTTTGTAACCGGATGGGATATTGAACCAAAATTTGTCACCACCGCCGATGCACTAAGGTGTGGCTGGTGTTGCTTCGGTATGGGAATACTGGGGAGTGTCGCGTGGAAACGGCGCTTGATAAGAGACCTCTGGAACAATGGTAATGTGGGTGGTGTCATGGGGCCAAGGTTAGCGACAATCGTCGTCGAGTCTCGTTTGCTTGTTCGCGAAGCGCTCAAATCGCTAATGGCAAAACATTCCTATCGCGTCGTTTGTGATGTCGCGTCGACAGCGGAGATTAGTGGCGCAACCATCTCCGAGGAACCCAAGCTTGTAATCCTGGGCGCGCAATCTGCCGACAATGCGCTCACCGAGGCTGTCGCCATCCGTAAGCTGTGGTCCGATAGCAAGATCATCTTGCTGTTCGAACACGCTTCCCCCGCCGATCTTCAGAAGCTGTTAACGTCGCAAATCGATGGCTGTGTTCCGTTGTTCGTATCTCCAGACACGCTGATCGGCACGCTAGACATGATCGTGATCAGGGATGTCCGCGTCATGGTCATGGCCGACGCGAATCGTCCGATGATCCAACCAGCGCAGCCAGAGAAGTCAGATCCGTCAGAGATCAAGATGGAGAAGCTTCAGTCGGACGGTGCCGAACATGAAGACGTATCAGTTAGCATCGGCGCCCTGCAGAACGCTCAACCTCCGGTGGCGCCTCGAATTCACCTGGGCCTGTCGGAGTGCGAGGTCCAGATCCTCGATGGTCTCGTGAAGGGGCATGCCAATAAAGTAATCGGGCGCACGTGCGACGTCAGCGAGGCGACGGTCAAGGCCCACATGAAGTCGATCCTGCGGAAGATCGGGGCAGGGAACCGCACGCAGGCGGCTATTTGGGCGAGGGAGCACGGCTACGCTGCCAACGGATTTAATGGCCGCCTATTGAATCCTGACTCGGCGCGGAACGCCGCTTCCATTACCGAAGCGGCGATCAGGTCGGTAGCCACTAAATTTGCCATTTAGATGCATCCGAGAGATGCATCTAGTACGCGAGAGGACGAACCTCCAGCCTTAGCTCGTGCAGGCGCTATCGAGCCGGTAGGCGGCGGGATACGGCAAAGGCCCTGAAGCGCATCAGCGAGTCTGATTTTGATTCAGCGGTGCAGCGTCACCGGTTCGCCAGCGCTGGAGCTTCCGAGCGATAAGAACAAGCGTTCCAGCCTTCGCGCAGAGCCATGGAAACGCTCGCCTGAATCGATGTCCTCGATCTCAACGATCCTGGCGCACCGCCTGCCGACCGCGTTGATAGCGTGCACGCGGTACCTGCCGTCGCAGATGAACCATGACACGATGGTTTGAGCCATAACGGTTCCCTCGGTACTTTCTTTCACTAAGACTGCAGCTGCAGTCACCGTGGCTAGTTCGCAGACAGACCCGAGTCCCACATATCCTGCTGGCTGGACAAGTGTGCGCGCGCGTCATTCTGGTGACCGCTTCCCAAAATTATTGCAGCGCGATCCAATCACGCGAGTGTGGCTGGACTCACGGTCTATGCAGGACATTTACTTCGCTTATGCGAAAGACCCACCGGTATTGGATTGAGATCAAAGATGCCAAAGGCTCAACCATATTATGCGTGGCTGCAGACTGGGACGGGGACGATCGACGCGCCGGCGTCGCAACGATATTGCGCCTCGACGGGGTGCTGGACCGCACTTCTGCTTCGAGGCAATGCTCGGGCCAAGACGTGGGAAGGAATATCGACGTCGACAGGATGGGCGCGTCGTTGGAAGCCATTACACCAGCAAAGAAAAGACCCCGGCACTGACCTCGGGCCGAGTTGGGCCAGCAATGGGCCTATGTGATGCGGGGGCCTCCTACCACGCGCCCGCCCGCCATCGCCTCACTGCCTCGTGCCGGGGGCGACCGGCAAAGCATTACTACCATCAGAACAAGAACGGTCAGGGACGCAGTAGAGAACGATTGATGAGCTTGCCGACGGCAAGCGGATATACGACCAAGACGTCATGCGCCGGATGCAGAACTAGTCCAAAGATAGCGCCGCGACTGGTACGCATATGGCTGGCAGTTCCCAATCCGCAAGAGGGCTAGGTGTCTTACAGAACGACGCGGCGGCAGGTTCTTTCTTCTGCGATCGCCTCCACAATTTCCAGCGCAAGTTTTGGCGTCGACTATGCCCATGCGGCCGAAGATTCGTTGTCGGCCGGATTCTCCAAGAACAAGCTCCATTTCGGGTCAGCGGTTCGAATCGAAGAGGCTGTGAAAGATCAAGTTTTCCGCAATCTACTATTGCGCGAGTGCGAGTACTTCACACCAGAGGTCGAACTGAAGTGGGATGCAGTCGAACGTTCTCCTGGCTCCTTTGATTTCAGATCGATGGACGCCCTGACGGACTTCGCGCTAACTAACAACAAGCAACTCCGCGGACATACTCTCCTTTGGCATCTGAGCGTGCCGCATTGGGCTACATCGTTACTGCCAGAAAAAGGTGGATGGAGCTTTTTGCAGCGATACTTCCAAGCCGCACTCTCTCGTTATGGGAATGCAATTGCGGAATGGAACGTCATCAACGAGCCAATCGAGACCGGCTATCGGACGGACGGCTTGAGAAGCAGTATTTTCTTACAGGCATTTGGCGTCGACTACATTGCGCGCGCGTTGTGGGAGGCCCGCCGGCTGGCGCCGCGGGCGAAACTACTGATCAATGAGTTCGGCCTCGAATATGACCTGCGGGTCGAACACGAGCGGCGCTACCATTTCCTCAAACTTCTCGACCGGCTCAAGCGCGCCGACGTTCCGCTGGACGGCGTAGGCTTGCAAGCGCATCTGGATCTGTCGAAGGGTGTCATGCCTGCCAATGTCCTGGGCCGGTTTCTCAAGGAAATCGCAGATCTTGGGCTGTTCATCGTGATCAGTGAGCTGGACGTTAAGGAGCACGACTACGTCCTACCGATGGACCAGCGGGACGCCCGTGTGGCAGATGAAACCAGGCGCTATCTGGATGTGACATTGGACCAGCCTGCCGTCCGCGGACTGACGACCTGGGGCTTGAGCGACCGACATTCCTGGTTGCAGGTCACCAAGGACGATTTTGCGCGCTATCCCGACGCATGGAAGGACGGTTCCAGCCCGGGGCTGAACCGGGGCCTGCCGTTCGACTCTTCAATGAAGCCAAAGCCCATGTATCGGGCAATCGCCCAATGCGCCCGCCGGCGGTGACGAAAAACTCGGACAAATTCGCGGGCGTCGATGGGTTACTTTACTACTCTGCCTCCTGGTATCTCTGATCAGTGAGACGCGGCTTGTCGACGTAACCAAGAGTACCGCGTTCGATCCTGTCGAGGACCAGGACGCGGTGCTTGGCCAACTTTCGGTACGCTGCCAGACCAAACCCTTGTCCATCAAATACATCCAGAGACCGATGGTCAGCGGCACGGTCCAAAACAGCCACCAGAGCAAGATAAACACCGGGTTGATGCGCACCATGTACCAAGCCCTCAGCCAGAAGCTGTCGAGGACAAGACGAGTGCGCTTCCAGGTGTTCACATACAGCACGCCCAGAGAGACGATCAAGCATGCCAGGTTGAGAGACGACACCCAGATCATCCACTCAGGAAGGGTACAGGTGCCCTCGAAGGACCGATAGGTTTCCCACGCAGAGACAAAGGTACCAAGAGCGTTGAACTGCAGACTGAGGCAGGGCAGAAATATCAGCCACGCCAGCAGCCTTTCCTTGAAAGTGTAGCCCATGGCAGTCAATGGCCAAGTCAGCGACTGCCAGAAGCCGGCCACCCAACGCTTGCGCTGGATGACGCTCTTGCGAAAGGTGTTCGGCACCTCCTCGATCAACGCCCCTTCGATAATACCGAGACGCTTGCCGTTCTTGTGGAAACGCATGCCGACTTCGGGATCCTCAATCGTAACCCACGGATTGAAGCCTCCCAACTCGATCAGATCAGAAGCTTTGTAGAAGAGTCCCTTGCCCAAGACCCAAAAGGGAGTCTTGCCGTTGGACTGGTGCGCGTACTTGAGCCCATCCCAGGCCATGTGATCCAAAGAGTTCATCGTCGCCGCCATGCTGCTCAATGGGTTGCCGGCCACATTCGTAGCCTGCAACACATCAAAGCCTTGAACAGCGATGCCGACCGCCGCCGCCGTGAAGTGATCCGTCGGAGGACAGCTGTCTGCATCGATGTAGTCGATCAAGACATTGCTCAAATTCTCCTTGTCTCGAAGATCGGCTACGACCTTGTATAGAGCGTAGATCAATTGCCTCGTTTTTTTGGGTGGAAGGTCGCGGTTACGCTCGCGCCTCCCTTGATGCCACCAATAGACGTGCGGGCAGCAGTCCCACGCTTGCCACACCCGTGCCCAGGACGGATGGTCGGTCTTGGGCACGGCGATCACTTCGACAAACGGGTACCTGATTTGCAAACGCCGTATGGACGTCAGCGTTTCGGTATCGTCGCCATTTGGAATAGCTATGACCTTGAATCGCGCGGGGGGATAGTCCATCTCCTCCAGTGAAGCAAACGTGGTGTCCATCGTCTTTTCCAGTTCATGCAGAACTGGATAAAAAAGAACGATGTACGGCCACTTGCTCTTGTCTGGATCAAGCCGACCAATCAGCGACATGTCGACCTTGTGGACCTTTCGAGTAAACCAAAAAACTTCCACACACCAAATGCCGAGACTGACCAGCATCACGATGATGAATATCACGTCCAGATATTCGTACGCCCAAGACGGCACTTCCAACTGCTGGCCCCAGTTGAACCACCCAATGAGGGCGGCCCGAACCTGACCAACCATGCCCACGACGGTTTCCATTTGAAGTTACTTTCCGACGTCAGCAACGAGAGGAGCCGGGTACGGGCTGCGAGTAAGAACCGCCGTATCCGATGAATTGGTTGAGCCATTCAGCTGGGTGCTGACCAGTGCGCCGACCATCTTTCCTTTGTCCGGAAAAGGAAAGCGATACTGGTACATCAATCCGTTGTACGGATCCTTTGACGAGAATACCACCATCTCCTCGGCCTTCGGATCGACTTTGATGCCCTTCGCCCACCAGTTGGCCGTGCCTTGCGAGTGCGTGTTAAGAAATTCATTTGCCGAACTTGGACCGCCAAGGTTCCATGAAAAGAGGGCATTGATATCGCCGGAGGCGTTAACTTCCGAGACGGCAACGGCGATGCACATGGAACCACCGCTGATAAAATCAACTTCACCTGTCCAAAGTCCGACCAGGCGCTTGTACTTGTCGGGAACGTCATCGGCCGGAGCCTTGTACTGCCAAGCCATCGGCTGATCGCAAACACGCTTGTGCTGCACTGGCCCGAGCGACGAGGTCTCCGACGGGGACTGCTCAACCGGTCCGGGGTAATTGGAACAGGCAGCGACAAACGCAAGAGCAATGAAGGCCGCGAGAGGACGCTTATTCATGTGAAGGCCCTTCCTATGTGAGATGCCGTGAACTCCCCTCGGCGATTAAACGAGAAGCTTGCCCCTCTGGAGCTCCGCCAAGCTTTGCTGGCTCCGATTGACAGGGGACTTCGCAGTGGCGACCCAATCGATCAGTTCGGCCATCCCCGCCTCGAACGAGCGCCGAGGCTGGAAACCGAACACCTTTCCGATCTTGGTGATATCGGCGAAGCAGTGCCGGATGTCACCGACGCGATATTTGTTCATGATCTGGGGGGCGATGTTCTTGTGCAGCAGGCGCGCCAGCAAGTGCGCCATCTCGCCGACCGTGATCGGCTTTCCGCTGCCGACGTTGAAGGCGTCCCAGATGCGCTGGTCGCTATCCAGCACGATCGCGAAGGCTTCGGCGACGTCCTGGACGTGGACGAAGTCGCGTCGCTGCTCGCCGTCCTCGAAGATCAGCGGCGGCTGATCGCTGAGCAGGCGTGAAATGAAGATCGCCGCCACGCCCGTATAGGGATTGCTCAGCGCCTGCCGCGACCCATAGGCATTGAACAGCCGAAGCGCCACCGTCGGAATCCCGAGCGCACGACCGACCGACAAGAACATCTCCTCGTGATCACGCTTGTTCACCGCGTAGATGGAGGCCGGCTGGAGGAGCTTGTCCTCGGCTGTTGGCAGCGGCGTAAGCGTCTCGTTGCCTTCGACGAGTTCCCAATGCCGGTCGACGAGCTGTTCGTTCGTGCGCAGCTTCGGAAACACCGGCGCGCTGCCGGACCGGCGGCCATACGCACCCTCGCCATAGATCGACATAGACGAGGCGACTGCGATCCGTTCGATCGTGTGCGGAATCCTCGACAGCGTTTCGAGCATGACCGCCGCGGTCATGACATTGTTGCGCGTATAGTCGACGATGTTGGTCATGCTCTGGCCGACGCCCACGGAAGCGGCGAGATGAGCGAGATGGGTTACGCCCTCGATGCTTTTCCCGAACACGCCCTCGTCGAGAAGATCGCCCTTGATGCGCGTTGCGCGCGAGTTGAGATAGACTGGCCACCCGTCGTCATCGACCTCCGCGTCGCCGTGAACCTGCGGCGACAGGCGGTCGAGCACCGTCACCTCGTACCCGCGCTCCAGCAGGGTGTCGACCAGGTGAGAGCCGATGAATCCCGCGCCACCGGTCACCAAAACGTGCTTTCTCATAGCGCTGCCCCTTCCGCCAGAACAACGGGGGCGCGCGAGACTTGAGGCGCATACGGGCGGGCATCAACCTGGCGAACGTTGTCTTGACGAAGTTCGTGATCGAAATACGCGACGGTCCGGCGCAGGCCCACGGCGAGCTCGACCTTCGGCGCCCAGCCAAGCATGGCTTCGGCTTGGGAGATATCCGGCCGCCGCCGTCGCGGATCGTCGATAGGCAGCGGTTTATAAATGATCTTTGAACGGCTGCCGACGATGTCGATGATGATGCGAGCCAGTTCTCCGACCGTAGTCTCCACCGGATTGCCGAGATTCACCGGGCCGAGCGCGCCGTCGCCGTTGTTCATCAACCTGGCAAATCCGTCGATGAGGTCGCTTACGAAGCAGAACGAACGCGTCTGTTGGCCGGACCCGTAAACAGTGATGTCGTTGCCGAGTAATGCCTGGACGACGAAGTTCGACACCACGCGACCGTCGTCGGGTTGCATGCGGGGGCCGTAGGTATTGAAGATGCGGGCCATGCGCGTGACCAGCCCGCGGCGCGCCCCGAAATCGGTCACCAGCGTTTCCGCAAAGCGCTTTCCTTCGTCGTAGCAGGAGCGCGGTCCAACGGTATTCACGTTACCGTGGTAGCTCTCGGTTTGCGGATGCACTTCTGGATCCCCGTATATTTCGGATGTGGACGCATGGAAAAGTCGCGCCGCGTTCCGCTCCGCCGCTTGCAGGCAATTGTAGATCCCCTGGCTGCAAATCAGCGCCGTGTTTACGGGATCGGCCTGGTAATGCGTCGGCGATGCAGGGCAGGCCAGGTTGTAGATGTGATCGAAACGCGGCAGCTTGTGTTCGAAAGGCCTCACGATGTCGTGTTCAATGACCTCGAACCGCCCGCTGGCTGCCAACGCGCGGACGTTTGCTGGCCGACCAGTGTGAAAATTGTCGATACAGATCACATGGTGGCCTTGACCCACCAAGTGTTCGGAGAGATGCGAGCCCAGAAAGCCCGCGCCGCCTGTCACTACAATGTTAAGCTTTTTCCGCGCGACCACACGTGCTGACGCTGAAAAACCAACTGCGACGCTGTCCATGATGTGTTCCCCAAGCCATTAGCTCACCCTTTCGGCTCTTCCCAAAGCCGCAGACGATGAGAGTTGGCGTTCTAAGGCGAGGAAAATCTCAGAGCCAATGGCGATTTTGAGGCGGATGTCACAACGAAATCACAGGAGGCTCTCGTGGGTGAGGCATCTAGTCACGGCAATCAACCGGACCGTGTGCCTGTCACTCTGGATGTCGACTTCCGGACACCGCTGATCGGCGGGCTTCCGACCTGCTCTGAATTGTGCCGTAGGCGAAAGGCGATGCGCTTGACGTTGGCGAGCGCGTCCCGGAGCTCGGCGAGTTCAAAAGCAAGGAATTCGAGCGAACTATTGGCGCGAACATGACGGCGCAATTGCCGGCTTTGTTCGGGGTCAGCCAGGAGCAAGCCTACCGCTCGATCAGGTTGAATAGGCGGCAAGGGATCCTGTCTCCTGGACTGGCAAGGTCGCACCGAACCAGTCCGAGCTCCTTCATCAGGCCGTCAAGCGCCTGGCCGGCGCGCCGCAGGTCGTTAGCGAAGCAGATCGCCCAACGAGCCTCGATCGTCATAACGAGTACGATGCAAACACCACTTTAGATTGCAGTGTCGTTTGACGCCAAAGGTAAAGATTTTGTCGGACAAAGTTAATATCGCGTGGCCTCGCCCGCTTTCTGCATTGTCCCAACCCGTACAGTGGGTTGTAGCTGCCGCAAAGCGCAGTATGTTCGCGCTTGGGAAGGTGTTGGTTTCCGGTGGGACGTGGGGTTCCAATTCGAGAAACCATATTGCCATCGGTCTGCCGTAGCCCTCGCCGTTGTCCGGGGGTGACGTCGCGAGTTTGTTAAGCTGCAACTGGTCAGCACGGGTCGGGATGCTTTCCAGTTCTGTCTTGGGATCCTGACCGAGGGAAGCGGGGCTTTGCGATGACTGCTGTTCGCGAATCGGATGCCGGTTGCATTGAACCGGACAGTCCACTGGAGCCTCTTGCCCGTGTCGGCCAAACGGACGGCCCTGTGCGTGTCCTTTTCGTCGAAGACGACCGGTACCACCGTGAGCTTCTCGTCACCGAGCTGGCGAAACGTGGATTTGCCGGCTGGGGTTTTGCCGATAGCGCCTCGCTGCTCGGCGCGCTCGACACCGGCGTGGATGCCGACATCATCCTCGTTCTCGACGAAGCCCGCTCGAAGACGTCGGGCATCGACTTGCTCGCCGGGCTGCGCCGACACGGGGTGGACCTGCCGGTCGTCTTCCTGGCCGGTCGGCCCCCGACCGCACACGAGAGCCTGACCCTCGACAGGGGTGCGATCGATTTCATCGACAAGGCGCGTGGCGTGGATGTTCCCGTCGCGCGGCTCGGGCGCGCGGTCGAAGCCGCCAAGCTCCCGGCCGATCCCAGGCCCAATAAGGTCATGGTCTGCGGCAAGCTTATCCTCAGACCGGACGTCGACCGGGTCAGCTGGGACGGGGTCGACGTCGGCCTCACCCATGGTGAGTACAACATCGTCCATCTTTTGGCGTCGAATGCGGGTCGCTTCGTGAGCTATCGCGCGATTTACGACCGCATGCACTACGAAGGCTTCATTGCAGGGAGTGGCGGAGACGGGTATCGGGCGAACGTCCGATCGGCAATCAAGCGTATTCGCAACAAGTTCCGCGAACGCGACGCGATCTTCGCCGAAATCGAGAACTACAATAGCTTTGGATATCGCTGGGGAAAGCCGAACGGCGCCACCTGAGCGGAGCGTTATCGCCCTAGGTACGCGGACGCTGGAATGGCGGCCGGCCGTGGCGCGAGCGCGTCGAGGGGCATCTGCCAGATCTTGCCAAACTCTACCTGGCGGACACCGACTTGCGCCCGCACAAGATCGGGCGCCTGCCTGCCAGGTTATGCAAAGTCGGCGCGATTGGAACGGGCGTCCAAACTATGCGCGGACCGTTCGCCGATACGTTTCCACAATTTGCATCATTGGCTGTCGGGAAAAGACAAATTTATGTCGGCCGTGATCAATGCGTGAATTGCACCAGTACCGCACTTAGCCGGCGCGAACGACGGCCGGCAAAGACATGGAACGCGTCTTGGTGCTGCGAACATTGGTGTCGCTCTCGTGTTGCGACGAGTCATCGTCCCCCGGCGCCTATATGTGGAGAAGATTTGTGATTTCACCGAACGAATCGTGCAATCGTCTTTTGGCGGCGCTCCCGAACGCCGACCTTGATTTGCTGCGGCCCCACCTTGAAATCGTCGATCTCGATGTGCACCAGGTACTGGAAGTGCCCGGCGACGTTATCTCGCATGTCTATTTCATCGAAAGCGGTTTGGTCTCCATCGTCGGCGTTACAAAGCCCAAGCATCGCATCGAAGTTGGCATGATCGGCTACGAAGGCATGACCGGGTTCGGCGTCGTACTGGGCAGCAACCGTTCCGCCAACGAGCTCCTGGTGCAATCCGCTGGATCGGCGCTGCGAATCTCCCCCCCTCACACGGCGCTTGCGAATGGACGCGGCAGCCTCGACGAACGGCTCGCCCGCTGGCTGTTGATGCGGCACGACCGCCTCGAGACCAATGAGTTCTCGACCACCCATGAATTACTTGCCCTGTTGCTCGGCGTACGCCGAGCGGGCGTCACCGTCGCCCTGCACGGGCTCGAAGGCAGAGGCTTGATCCGCTCCTTACGCGGTCGGATCCGTATCGTCGACCGGCTTGGTCTGCAGCTCGCAGCCAGCGGCTTCTATGGCGTTCCGGAGTGCGAGTACGAGCGTTCGATTGGTTTCGCTTCCGGAAAAACGTTTCATCAGGTCTTACCAGTCGCTTACGACTCGGGCGAGGCCTTGCTGCCCATGCCAAGCGGCAGGCGACGTCGCCGGTGCGGCGCCCCTGCGAGAAATAAACACTGAATTCCCGCGAGCGCTAAGGGGCCCGCCCCGAGCAGCCCGCCGAGTCGCGGAACTTCATGGGCGTCGTGCCCGTCCAGCGCTTGAAGGCGCGCACGAGCGCCGCCGGCTCAGTATAGCCGGCCATGTAGGCCACCTGGGCGATACGCATGTCGGT
>Ga0193726_1001165_pt1 | contig 22014 bp, 23 predicted proteins | sample H2c1metaG_FD_144928 | JGI IMG/M metagenome (GOLD analysis project Ga0193726, IMG submission 144928) | Soil microbial communities from a riparian zone of the East river system, Colorado, United States - H2c1 | ecosystem: Environmental > Terrestrial > Soil > Riparian zone | place: USA: East River...
GGCGATATCGTCGCCGACCGCCTTGCGGACGGCGCGGCAGGCTGCGATGTCGCGATCGGCATCGCCCCACATGTGGAACTTGCAGGCCCGGAAGCCATCCGCCACGTAGCGCTGCGCCAGCTCCACATATTGAGAGGCCGAGGTCAGAAAGAAATCCTCGGCGGAAATCACATAGCTCGGCAGGGATTTCCGCCTGCAGCCCAGCAGCTGGTAGGTGGGAACGTCGAGCAGGCGGCCCGCCAGGTCCCACAGCGCCATCTCGACGGCGGCAGACACACGGCTGGCGCCAACGCGCCGGGCTTCGGCGCGGCACGCGGCCGAAGAGGCAAAGGGCGCGAGCGTATCCAATCCAATGATGGCGTTCGCCAACGCTGGTCGGACGGCGCTCAAATAGGCGAGCTCATCCTCGAGCTGCGTCCACGCAATTCCCGTTCCAACCGCCCCGTTGTCGCCGTGGACGGTCGCGACGACGGCCGCGTAACGGAAGATCGTCGAGCCGAACCGGATCGGGGCGCGTCCCTTGTCGTAGGAAACGACACCGAGTCGAAGATCTTTGATCTGAAACGAATCATGGTCCACGCGTTATGCTCCCGGCAACTTCCGCACCATATTACGATGTTCGTAGAATAATCGGCATTCTTTTACGAAATAGCTCATATCACGACCAATATCTTGCGAATTCATATTCTCTGTGATTAGGTCGGACCAGAGTTCAACTTCAGTTTTACAAGGCTGGTGCGCGACGATGATCCCGGAATACAGTCTTGCCGGAAAAACAGCGCTCATTACGGGAGCGGCGCGAGGGATTGGCACGGGAATAGCGGAAGTCTTTGCCGACGCAGGCGCCACCGTCGTCGTCAACGCGCTGACCCACAAGCACCTGGATGGTTTCGCGGCAGCGCTCCAGCAGCGCAGCGGGCAGCGCATCGTTCCGATCGCGGGCGACGCGACGCTTCCTCAGTCGGTCACCGACATCGTGGCCCGCGCGCTCGCTGTCACCGGGCAGATCGATATTCTCGTGAACAATCTCGGCGATTCGATCCGTCGTCCCCTGGTGCCGCTGAAGGAAGGCGAAGCTGGCGTTTCGGACGAGGAGATCCAGACCATCCTGTCGCTCAACCTCATGGCCACGATCTACTTCAGCCGCGCCGTCGGCCGGCACATGATCGCGCGCCGGCGCGGCAAGATCGTGAACATCTCGTCGTTCGGCGCGCTGCAGGGCGCGCCGGGCAATAGCCTGTACGCCGCGGCAAAGTCGGCCCTGACCGGTCTTACGAAGTCGCTGGCGCTGGAGTGGGCGCCGTTCGGCATCGGCGTCAATGCCGTCGCGCCCGGCATCTTTCCGGATGTGGTGACGTCCGGCCAGCGTGCCTACGACGAGACGGTCGAGGCAGCCAAGACCACGATCCCTCTGGGACGGGTGGGCAGGCTGCGTGAAGTCGGTTTGGCGGCACTTTATCTCGCGTCGGAAGCGTCGGACTACATGGTCGGGCAGACATTGCCACTCGACGGCGGGTTGACGACCTGATGGCGAAGAGGCTTCCCGCCGATCAGGCCAGCGCCGTCGACAAGCTCGATGAGCTGGACCGGCGGCTGATCGACCTGCTGCAGGTCGATGGACGACAACCCAATACAGAGCTGGCACGCAAGCTCGACGTGACGGAAGGTACCGTCCGCAACCGCATCGCCAAGCTGCTCGACGACAACCTGATTCAGGTCGGGGCCTGGGTCGACCCGGTGCGCGTCGGCGGCCAGATCTACGCCCACATCGAAGTCGAGGTCGAGAACTCCCGCATCGATGCCACGGCCCGCCAGCTCGCGCAGTTCGACGAGGTCAACTTCGAATTCATCCAGACCGGCCGGGCGGACATCCTGCTTGGCTGCTTCTTTCGCTCGACGCAGCACATGGATGAGTTCGTCACCCGAAAGCTGGCGCGCGTGAAGGGCATCCGCGCGACGTCGAGCGTCATCGTCCTGCGCATCGTGAAGCGAAACTACCGCTTTCCGTCGCTCGCGCAGGAGCCGGTCCGGCGCAAGGCCGGCAAGCTTTCCAACGGAAGGAGCGTGCGGCGCCATGCCGAAAGCAAGGGTTAGCGACGTCGAGCTGTATTACGAGGAGACCGGCAGCGGCTTCCCCGTGATCTTCTGCCACGAGTTCGCCGGCGACCACCGGTCGTGGGAGCAGCAGGTGCGCCACTTCGCCCGCCGTTACCGTGTCATCACCTACAATTACCGCGGATATGCGCCGTCCGACGTGCCGGCCGATCCTGCCGCCTATTCCCAGGAGATCCTGATCGCCGACATGCGCGGCCTGATGAAGTCGCTGTCGATCGAGCAGGCGCATGTCATAGGCATTGCCACCGGCGGCAACCTCGCGCTGAACTTCGCGATCGCCCATCCCGAACTCACGAAGTCGGCGATCGTCGCCGGCGCCGGCGCCGGCACTTCCGATCGCGAGAAATGGCTGGCAGCGGGGCGCGCCATGGCTGACGGCATCGCCCGCAACGGCGCGGCGGCCATCGTGAAGAGCATCGAGGGCGCGCCGCAGCGCCAGGCGCTCTTGACCAAGGATCCCCGTGCCTGGGCGGAATTCATCGACATCATCCGCGAGCTGTCGCCCGAGGGCGCCGAAAGGTCGATGCGCGGCGTCCTGCTCGGCCGCAAGCCGGTCAGCGACCTGGTGGACGGAATCAAGGGGCTGACGATGCCCGTTCTGGTCATGGTCGGCGACCAGGACACACCTGCCTGGGAGGCGAGCCTCCTGGTCCATCGCCATGCCCGGCATTGCGGATTGGCGGTTTTTCCGTTCACCGGCCACACGCTGCCGGTGGAGGAGCCGGCGCTCTTCAACAGCCTCGCCGATCGGTTCCTCGCTTCCGTCGACAGCGGCCGGTGGGGCTCGTGGAAGGCGGCAGCGTGATGAGCGAGCTGCACAAGATGACGGCAACGCAGGCGCGCGCGCTTCTCGCCAAGGGAAGCATCTCTGCGGAGGAGCTGGTCCGCTCGTGCCTGGCGCGCATCGAAGCGCGCGAACCCAACGTCGCTGCCTGGCAATATCTCGATCCGGCGCTGGCCATCGGACAGGCGCGCGCCGTCGACAACTTGGCCGCCGACGCCCGTGCATCCCGGCCGATCGCGGGCATTCCGGTCGGCATCAAGGATATCTGCGATACCGCCGACATGCCGACCGCCTACGGATCGCGCGCGCGCCTCGGTCATCGGCCGGCCATCGACGCCACCTGCGTTGCCCATACGCGCGCCGCGGGCGGCGTCGTCATGGGCAAGACGGTGTCGACCGAGTTCGCCGGCCGCTATCCCGGCGTGACGTCCAATCCGCACGATCCGCGCCGGACGCCCGGCGGATCGTCGAGCGGATCGGCGGCGGCGGTGGCCGATTTCATGGTGCCGCTGGCGATCGGCACGCAGACCGGAGGATCGGTCCTGCGCCCGGCCTCCTATTGCGGCGTGTTCGGCTACAAGCCGACCTTCGGGCATCTCAGTTTCGAAGGAATCCATCACGGCGCCGAGAGCTTCGACACACTGGGCTGCATGGCCCGCTCGCTCGACGACATCCGATTGTACCGCGATGTCCTGATGGGCTTTGCGACGCCGGCGGCCGCACCGTCGGTCATCGGCAAGCCCCTGAGGATCGGCTTCTGCAAGACCTCGAAATGGGACGAGGCCGACAAGGCAACCCGCGACCTCCTGGAGGGGGCGGCCTCGCGGCTCGCCGCGGCGGGCGCCGCGGTGAGCGAGCTCGTGCTGCCGGCCGAGTTCGACGAGATCTACGAGCTGGCGGGCAAGCTCTTTGCCGTCGAGTACGCGCGCGCCATCACGCCGGAGCTGCTGCAATCGCCGGAGAACCTGTCGGGCGCCGTCATGACGATGGTCAAGGACGCGGCGCGCATCGCGCCCGAGACCTACGTGGCGGGCCTCGCCCGGGTCGACGCGTTGCGTGTCGCCGCGAATGCCGTCCTGGACGACTACGATATTGTGCTGACGCCGAGCGCCGGCGGCGAGGCGCCGCTGACGCATGACTCGACGGGGCCGGTCACCTTCACGATCGTCTGGCAGGTGCTGAGCCTGCCCAGCCTCACCATGCCGGCCTGCACGGGGCCGAACGGACTGCCGGTCGGCGTCCAGCTCGTCGGCAAGCGCCACAAGGACGTAGAGTTGCTGGCCGCGGCCGACTGGGTTTGGCGCGAACTTGGCGGGGAGGCGTAGATGCGGACCTCCGGCCATTTCACCATCGCCCAGCTCCCGCTCGAGCAGCTCAACGAGGCGACCGCGCGGCGGCTTGTCGTCGGTCGGAACGTCATGCTGCAGCTCGTCTCGATCAAGGCCGGCAGCCGCCCGCCGGCCCATGCCCATCCGCACGAGCAGGTGATCTGGATAACGACGGGCCGCATGAAATACCGGCTCGGCGACGCGGAAGCCAGGGACTGCCTGCCGGGGAGCCTCGTCGTCATCCCGGGCGGGATGCAGCACGAGACCTGGTTTCCCGAGGACACCGACCTCGTCGAGATATTCAGCCCGATTCGCGAGGACCTGCTGCCCAGGGAATGAGCCGTGGAGTGAGAAGATGGCCCTGATCGAGTTCAAGTCAGTCGGAAAATCCTACATCGCCCGCAGCGGTCGAAATGCTGCGGCGGTGCGCGACTTCAACCTCGATCTGCAAAGCGGCGAGTTCTTCTGCCTGCTCGGCCCCTCCGGCTGCGGCAAGACCACCGTGCTCGCCATGCTGGCGGGTTTCGAGCTGCCGAGCCGCGGTACCATCATGCTCGACCGCCAGACGATCGACCGGCCGTCGCGCGATCGCGGCGTGGTCTTCCAGGGCGACGACTCGCTCTATCCGTGGCTCACCGCGCTCGAGAATATCGAGTTCGGCCTGCGGCTGAATCACATGCCCAAGGCCGAACGGCAGAACACCGCGCGGGAATATCTGCAGCTCGTCGGGCTGGGCGGCCAGCAGGACAAATATCCCGGCGAGCTGTCCGGCGGCATGAAGCAGCGCATCCAGATCGCACGGGCGCTGGCCAACCGGCCGAAGATGCTGCTGATGGACGAGCCGTTCGGCGCGCTCGATGCGCAGACGCGCGGCACCATGCAGCGCGAGCTGCGCCAGATCTGGCGCTCCTCCGGCATCTCGGTGTTCTTCATCACCCACGACATCGACGAGGCGCTCGTCCTGGCGACGCGGATCGGGATCATGACGGCGGGTCCCGGCGGGACGCTGAAGGAAGTGGTCACCGTCGATCTCGACGAGGAGCGTGTCCGCACCAACCGGAATTACGGGCTGCTCTACGAGCGCATCCATTCCTCGATCCGCGAGGAGGTGCAGCGCTCGACCTCCCTGCAGGGAGCGGCGTGACATGACCGACATCGAGGCCGAAGTCCCGTCCGCGTCGCTGGCCAGCCGGCTCCTCGACGCGCTACGAACCTCCACGGGCGCCGTGCCCTACATGGTGAGCTTTGCCGCACTCCTGCTGCTCTGGCACGTCGTCTCGACCTACCTGATTCAGTCCATCCTGTTTCCGCCGCCGCTGGCGGTCTTCGTCCAGCTCGCGAAGCTGATCGAGGACGGCACGCTGATCGACAATATCGCCGCCAGCCTGAAGCGCATCCTGAGCGGCTTCGTGCTGGGCGCCATCATCTCCATTCCGATCGGGCTGGCGATCGGCAGCTTCAGGATCGCGCGCAAGCTGATCGAGCCGTGGACCGAGTTCCTGCGCTTCGTGCCGGCCACCGCCATGATCACCACGGCGGTGATCTGGTTCGGCATCGGCGAGGGCTCGAAGATCTTCCTGATCGCCTACGCCACGGTCTTCATCATCATCCTGAACACCGCGGCCGGCGTGTCCTCGATCGCGCCCAACAAGATACGCGCCGCGCGGGCGCTGGGCGCCAACGACGGACAGATCTTCTTCCTGGTGACCTTGCCGGCCACGATACCGTTCATCCTCACCGGCATGCGGCTGGCGATGGCGAATTCCTTCGTGACGATCGTGGCGGCGGAGATGGTGGCGGCCAACGACGGGCTGGGCGTCATGATCTGGAACGGCCGCATGTTCATGCTGATCAACGACATCTTCGCGGCGCTTCTCACCTTGGGGGCCCTGGGCTTCTGCGCCGATCGTCTGTTCCGCATCGGCATCTATCGCTACGCCCGGCGCTATTCGCCGGTCACCTGAAGGGCGGGGGTTGTTTTCGCGTTCACTGTAGGAGGGGGTTGATATGAGAAGGTTGATCACGGCGGCAGGTCTGCTGCTGCTGAGCTGGACGGCGGCGGTCGCGCAGACCGGCATGAAAATGACGATCGCCACGGGTGTCGATCCGTCATTGGCGCAGTTCTACGTCGCCCAGGCGGGCGGCATCTTCAAGAAAAACGGGCTCGACGTCGATCTCAAGCTGGGCTCGAGCGGCTCGGCGATGGTGCCGCTCCTGGTCAACAACCAGATCCAGGCGGCGCTGGGCGCCGAGCAGGCCGGCATCCAGACCCACAACCTCGATCCCAACATGGTGATCGTGGGCGAAAGCATGATGGGCACGCGCTATCAGGCGATCATCGGCCGCGATCTGGCCGACCTCGCCGCGATGAAGGGCAAGCGCATCGGCGTCGCCGTGGGAACGGCGAGCGACGTGTTCTGGCAGGCGCTGTTGGCCAAGCTGAAGCTCGATCCGAAGGACTACAAGGTCATCAATGTCGAGCCGCCCGAGATGCTGGCCGGCCTCGAGCGGCGGGACGTCGATGCGGTTTCCTCCTGGGAGCCGTGGAGTTCGCGCATCCTGGCCGGCGTGCCGGGGGCGAAGGTGCTGACCCTGAACGAGGGGATCTTCGTCATCCGCGACTATGTCTATGTCAACAAGGGCTGGGCGGAGAAGAACCCGGCCGCCATGAAGGCCTTCATGCTGTCCATGGTCGAGGCCACGAAGCTCTTGATCGACAAGCCCAAGGAGGCGGCGGGCTACGTCGCCAAGACGCTGAAGCTCGATCCCGAATTCACGGCGCAGCTCATGACCCGGGTGGACTTCGAGATGCGCCTCAACAAGGATGCCGTCGAGCACATGAAGGAAATCGAAAAGCAGCTCGCCAACACCGGCAAGCTCACCAAGCCCATTGTCTGGGACAAGATCTTCTGGCCGGAGCCGCTTGCCGCGGTGGATCCTGCGGCCGTCGAACCCTTGTTCAAATAGGCGTCGGCAAAAGAGCAAGCCATGCGAAGGGTCATCGGCAAATGATCATCGTCGAGCCGATCGCCCTTCGCATTCCAACCGGACCGAAGCCCTGCACCTCGTCTTCTGCCGCGTGAGGACGCGCGACGGTGCCGAAGGCTTCGGCGAATGCCTGTGCGGTCGACCCGCCGTTCAGCTGGCGTGCCGCCAACAATCCCGCTAGGCTTGCTTCAAACAAGACCGACACGGAGGAACGTTGTGAGCAACGGGCACCAGGTCGAGACGCGTAACACCGCACACTTCCGCCACGACTACGCCAGCGACCAGTCGGACCTGCGCCGGCTCTATGAGCAGGCCAAGGCCGATCAATGGAACGCCGCCCGCGACATCGACTGGGCGGTGCCGCTCGCGGGCGATGGCGGGCTGATCTCGGACGATCTCGTCGATATCCATGGCACGCGCTTCTGGGACGGCCTCTCGGACACCGATCGCGTCGAGCTCAACCGCCGCGTCACCCGCTGGCGGCTCTCCACCCTGGTGCAGGGCGAGCATGGCGCCATGCTGCTGTGCAGCCAGCTCGTCGAGAACGTGCAGGGCCAGGACGCCAAGCTGTTCCAGGCGACCCAGGTGGCCGACGAGGCGCGCCACAACGAGGTGCTGCAGCGCTATCTTGAGCTGCGCCTCGACGGCGAGATCTATCCGGTCGGCGGCAATGTCCGGGAGATCTTCGACACGCTGCTCGGCACCTCGTCATGGCACCTCAAGACGATCGGCCTGCAGCTCGTCGCCGAGACCTTTGCCGTCTCGCTGTTCCGCATGCTGGCGGAGTCCTCCAAGGATGAGGTGCTGCGCCAGGTCTGCCGGCGCATCCTGCAGGACGAGGCGCGCCACATGGGCTTCGCCATGCTGTCGCTGCCGGCCATTGTCGGCCAGGCGACGGAAGCCGAGCATCGCGAGATGGAGGATTTCGCGGTGTGGGCGCTCAGCCGCACGCTCTCCGGCATCTTCCCGCTCGCCGTCTACCAGGAAATGGGGTTCGGCAAATCGGAGCTCGAGGAGATCAAGCGCTATCGGCGCGAGCGCGCGGCCGGCGGCGACGAGACCGCCTTCCGCAAGTACTTCCGCCGCGACCTGCATGGCGGCCTGGTGCGCAACCTGCGCAAGGTCGGCCTTTTGACCGAGCGGATCGCGCCCAACCTGCAATCCTTCGGCATCAGTCTCGCCGCGTGAAACACATCGGTTCATCGCCGTCGATGACAGACGGGCGCTCCGGGTAAACTCCCGCCACGCGGCGACGGAGAATCAGGAGTACGAAACTATGTCTGTCGATCCCCAGATCCAAGCCTTGCTCGATCGCGGGACTGGCGTACCGGCGACGCATACGCTGCCGGTCGCCGAGGCACGGCGGCTCTACGAAGCGCGGATCGCCGTCATGGCGCCGCCGGCCAAGGTGGCGAAAGTCGAGCAGCGCCGCATCGACGGGCCAGGTGGCCCGATCGAACTGCGGATCTATACGCCCATCGGCAGCGGGCCGTTTCCACTCATGGTCTTCTTCCACGGCAGCGGCTTCGTGCTGTGCAGCCTCGACACGCATGACGGCATGTGTCGCAACCTGGCAGCCGGCATCGGCTGCGTGGTGGTGTCCGTCGACTACCGCCTCGCGCCGGAGCACAAGTTTCCCGCCGGACCGGACGATTGCCTTCTAGCGACCCGATGGGTGGCGGCGCACGCGGCCGAGCTTGGAGCCGACGCGAGTCGAATCATGCTGGCCGGCGACAGCGCCGGCGGCAACATGGCCGCCGTCACCGCGCTGCGCGTGCGCGACGAAGGCGGCCCGGCGCTCCGTGGCCAGATGCTGCTGTATCCCGTGACCGACTACCACACGCCGGGTACGCCCTCTTATGTCGAGAATGCCGACGGCTACGGCCTGACGCGCGACACCATGGAATGGTTCTGGGCGCACTATCTCAGCGACGCCGCCGAGGCCCAGCACCCCCATGCCTCGCCGTTGCGCGCGCCCGATCTCGGCGGCCTGCCGCCGGCCTACATCATGAGCGCCGAGTACGATCCCCTGCGCGACGAGGCCGAGCGCTACGGCGAGCGGCTGCGCGCCGCGGGCGTTCCCGCCGAGATCACGCGACGGCCCGGGATGAATCACGGCTTCCTGTTCTGGGTCGGGCTGGTGGGCGGCGCCGACGCGGCGATGGCAGAGGCCTGCGGCTGGGCCCGTCGGATCTTCCGAAACTAGTCGCCGCCTACGGGACACCGCTTTCGCGAAGCGTTCTATCGCCCGAGCATCTCCATGACGGCGTGCGCGCCTCGACTGGATATGTACATCAGGCCGTGGAATGGGTTGTTCATCTCCACGATCAGGAAGGTCGCCCCTGCAATCGCCAACGCCGTCAACGAGATCACGGTGAGGACCGTGGCGTTGGCGCGGACATAAAGGCTGAAGCTGCCGAAGATCGCCATGCTGGACAGAAAGATCAGGGCGAACACAGGCAGCAGGGGCGTGGTCGCCGTTTGCTGGTTCATCACCAGCCAGCGAAGGTCGGAGAGGCGGTTGGTGAGCTGCAACGCCTGCGACTGAAACCATCTTTGCGCCGCATCGGCAGGCTCCAGCTCCACAATCTGCCGCTGAACCTCGGTGAATTGGTTCGTGCCGGGATCCGACGTCGGACCCGTCGGTCCGAAGTCCTCACGGGGCCAGTGGCCCTGGAAACCGCGGGCGGCGACGTGGCGTATGTGTTCGCGAATCGGCCTCGCGCCCGGACCATAGGCTTGCAGGTACTCGTCGAGATGAACGATGCTGGCGAGGCTCAGCCGGTATTCGGTCTCGACCGTCGCGCGATAGCAGGCGGCCGACTGGATCAGCAGGCCCAGAGTCAGGGCGACCAGCGTTGCCATCAACCCCATCGCCAGCTTGATGACATCGACGGACTCGCGGCTCAGGTGATGCTCCGGGAGCCGGTGCCGCAAGGCCATGCCGATGCCTGCGCCGGCGATCGGACAGAGGAAGGCCAGGGAAAAGAGAAGCACGGAGATCACGGCGAGCGCGCCTGCCATCGTTCGGCGGGAGCAACGACTCTCGCCTTGCGTCAGGCCATTGGTGTGATCCCCGACCGCGAGCTCGCCCCCAAATTACGCCGAAGGGCCGGCGCACCACATCTCTTGGGACCGGTCGGTCGGCCGCCGATCCTCAACCAAGGATAGAGCAAATGCATTTCGCGCGGAACGCTCTTCAGGGTGACCTTTGTATCAAGGCCCCTTCGTGCTCCAGCAGCCACTTCTTGCGCGGCAGTCCGCCGCCATAGCCGGTCAAGGTGCCGTTCGACCCGATCACGCGATGGCAGGGTACGACGATGCTGATTGGATTCTGGCCGTTGGCGAGGCCGGCGGCGCGCACCGCCTTGGGCTTGCCGATGCGCCGCGCCAGCTCGGCGTAGCTGATGGTGCGGCCGCGGCGGATCTTGCGCAGGGCACGCCATACGCTCCTCTGGAACGGGGTACCGGGAGTCTCGACCGGCAACTTGTCGATGACGTCGAGGTCGCCCTCGAAGTAGGCGCGCATGGAACGGGTGAGGCCGCCGGGATCGCGCGCGGCCTCGAGCGTGTAGCCGCCCTTGCCGTAGTAGCGGTCGAGCAGCTGGCGCATGCGCGCCTCGTGATCGGTCCAGTCGATGGTGCGGAGGTTGCCATCGCGGTCGGCGACGATCAGAAGTTCGCCGATCGGCGTTTGCAGCCGGTCGACCAGCAGTGCGAGGGGTTCTTTCTTTCGATCAACCATGGGAGGCCATCCTGAGATGTTGGGCGGCATAGGCGTGCCATGGCCGCCATGCCGGCGGGGCGTTGTCTTGTGACGCAACGATCATCGTCTCGTGTTCCCATTCACCGGGAGCGCGCAGGCCGGGGCGCTTGGCGATCAGCGGTGCGAGCTTGGGATCACGGGCGAGGTGACTGTCGATGGTGACGATGTCGGCGCCCAGGTCGAACACGCGGCGCACGCGGGCGACGATGGCCGGCAGCGCCTTCACCGAGGGGAAGCGAATGGTCACCAGGACGGAATTGCGTTGCGGCAGATGGGCGACGGCGACGCTGCCAGGCTTGCCGTCGAGCTCGATGCGGCGGTGCCACACAGCGTCCTCGATCCACTCCGTTCCCGGCGTAGCGCGTGCAGCGAGGGCGGCCAGCATGCCGGGCCAGTCGTAGGGCGGCCGATAGGCCAGGCGCAGCGTCACGCCATCGCGCGCCGAATTGTCGGCGCCACCCCCCTTTTTGCGAGGTTGGCGCCGGAGCGCGCTGGGCGGCCGGCCGAACAGGTCGCGGAAAATCTCGTTGAAGCGGCGCACGCTGCCGAAGCCCGAGGCCAAAGCCACTTCGGTCATCGGCAGGCGCGTGTCGTGCAGCAGCTGCTTGGCGAACAGCACGCGCCGCGTCTGGGCGACGGCGATGGGCGAGGCGCCAAGATGGTGCTGGAACAGCCGCCGCAGTTGGCGGCCGCCGACGCCCAGCCGCTCGGCCAGCACCTCGACATCGGCATCGCCGCCGTCCAGTGCGCCGTCGGTGATCAGCGCCAGCGCCCGGCTCACCGTATTGGCCGTGCCGCGCCAGAAGGCGAGGTCGGGCGCGATCTCGGGCCGGCAGCGCAGGCAGGGGCGGAAGCCCGCATCCTGGGCGGCGGCAGCCGAGGCGAAGAAGCGGCAGTTCTCGAACTTCGGCGTGCGCGCCGGGCAGATCGGCCGGCAGTAGATGCCGGTCGACGTCACGCCCACGAACACGCGGCCGTCGAAGCGGGCGTCGCGGGTCTCGAAGGCGCGGTAGTAGGTTCTGCGGTCGAGCAATTCCATGGCGCTATACTCGCACCCGCGGGCAGGCGGCGCTCGCGGTTTTCGGACCTGTATATGGCGCGGGATATATGGCGCGGAGTGGGCGGTATCGTTCAGCGGCGCGTTCGGCTTACCCGATAGGCGCACCGCCGGGCGCCGGCAAGGATATGATCGACCCGTTCGACGACAAGCCTTTCGCCCAGCACTTTGCGGAAGACTGCGAGCTCCGAGCGACAGAGCGCCTGGCAGGCCGCCGCCGCCGCGCAAATCGGGCAGTGGTCCTCGATGAACAGAAACGTGCCGTCCGGCTGTTCGGAACAGCTCGCCATATAGCCCTCGCGGCTGCGGATATCGGCAAGGGCCGCGAGCTTGCCGGCCAAAGAGCGCCGCTGTGAAAGTTCCTTGCGATACAAGGCGAGACTGTCGCTTTCCCGGCGCCGGACGAGTCTTTCCAGGCCCTTCTCGCCGAATACCGACTGGGTGGCCTTCAGCAGTTCAAGCGTCAGGTCGGCGTGCCTGTCGGGAAAGCGGCCATGCCCGCGATCCGTCAATTGCCAGTACTTCTTCGGCCGCCCGCGCCGCTGGCGGCGAAATTCGGCCTCGACCAGGCCGTCCGCCTCGAGCTTGCAAAGATGCTGGCGTGCGCCGGTCGGAGTCATGCCGAAGCGCGAGCCCACGTCGAAAGCCGTCTGCGGCCCCCGCGCCTTGAGGTGGAACAGGATTCGATCGTCGCTGGATCGCGGCATCCGGGCTTGACGGTCCTTTTAGTAACTGATTACTTATTTAAAGTAATTGCTTTGTAAATTAGGCCGGAAAGCTGCGCACCACAAGTCAATCGCAGCCCGGCGAGGGAGAAACGATCGCCATGGGCAAGGACGCGGTGACGGATGGCTGGTCCGCGCTGCTGCGGCCCGCCTGGCTGCCGGCGGTGGCGGTGCTGGTGGGCGGCGTGCTGCTGCATTCCATGAACGTGCTGATGCTGGCCACGGTGCTGCCCAGCGTCGTCGAGGAAGTCGGCGGCGCCACGCTGATGAGCTGGACCAGCAGCGCCTTCCTCGCCTCGTCGATCGTGGCGGCGACCTGCACCGGCTACCTCACGGCCATCGTCGGCGCGCGCAACCTGTTCTGCGCCGGCGCGCTGATCTTCGGCGCGGGGGCTCTCGCCTGCGCACTGGCGCCGTCGATGGGCCAGATCGTCGCCGGCCGCTTCGTGCAGGGCTTCGGCGGCGGGTTGCTGTCGGCGATGGCCTACGTGCTGGTGCGCAACACTTTTCCCGAAACCCTGTGGGCGCGCGCGGTGGCGCTGCTGTCGGGCGCCTGGAGCCTGTCGATCCTGGTCGGTCCGCTGACCGGCGGCGTCTTCGCGCGCTACGGCGACTGGCGCGGCGCCTTCTTCAGCGTCGCGGGCCTCGCCTGCATCCTGGCGGCGGTCGCGTTCCGCGCCTTGCCGCGCACGCTCGGCGGCGGTGCGCGCCCGCGCGTACCGGGCCTGCGCGTGGCGCTGATCTGCCTGGCGATCGCCGCGATGTCGCTGACGGCTGTCGCCTCCCATCCTGTCGCCAAGGTCGGCCTCTTCGTCGGGGCCATCGCAGCCCTCGTGCTCACCCTGATGGTCGATCGCCGCGCGGCGACGCCGCTCCTGCCGAGCGACGCCTTCTCGCTGCAGTCGGCTACGGGCATCGGCCTGTGGCTGACCCTGCTGGTGTCGATCGCCTACAGCCCGCTGCAGATCTTCGTGCCGATCTTCCTGCAGGTCCTGCACGGTCTCGACCCTCTGAGCGCCGGCTACATGGTGGCCGGCGCCTCGTTCGGCTGGACGGGGGTCTCGCTCGTGGTCGCCGGCGCGTCGCCGCAGCGCACGGACCGCTTGCTGGTCGCCGGTCCGGTGATGATGGGAGCCGGCCTGCTGGGCCTTGCCCTGCTGATTCGGCTCGAGCCCGCGGTGATGGTCTTTCCGGCGATCGCCCTGACGGGCGCGGGCATCGGCGCCTGCTGGGCCTTCATCGCCCAGCGCGTCATGACCGGCGCACGCGTGGGCGAGGAGGACAGGGCAGCGTCCTCGCTCGCCACCGTGCAACAGGCCGGCTTTGCGCTGGGTGCCGCGCTGGCCGGACTCGCGGCCAACGCCGCCGGCCTTTCCGCCGGCCTCAACCGGGCGGACGTCGCCGCCGCGGCTTTCTGGGTGCCGGTGAGCTTCGTCGTCGCGGCCCTCGCGGCAACGATCATGGGCAGCCGCCTTGCGCGGCATTGGCCGGCCGCGCGCGATTGAGGGGCTTTGCCGGTGGACTCCGCCGGTCCACGGGCGCACCGTCGGCAACTTCCCGGGTTTTCCAGCGTTCGCGCTTTGACCGCGTCACCACGGGTGGCGAAGGAGTGTCCGGCCAATGTCGCTGGGGTTTCCAAACGAAAGCCGCTTCTACGATGCGGCGGTGCACGCCGTACGGTTTTCGGGATACGACGGCGCGCTGGAGGCGCCCTTCTTCGTGGGCGAAGGCGCCCTGAAGCGGATCCAACCCGACATGCCGTCCGATGAGGCGGGACTGCTGAACGCTTTCGACCTCCATCGCGAGCGCATCTATGCGATCGCCTCCAAGGTGTACGAGCGTGGACGCAAGGGCTCGTACGACCTGCTGCCCGAGGACTTTTAGGTCGGCTGCGAGGCCCGCGCGTAGGCCACCGACGCCGCATAGAGCGCCGCCAGGCGGTCGCTGCGGACTTCCTCGACGAGCGTGACCATGGGTGTTCCGAGCCGGCCTGACGGGTCGACGACCGTCATGCCGCGGGTGATGCCCGGCGCGAGGGAAATGCCCAGGCAGGCGCGCAGCGATCGGGTCACCATGCCGGGCTCGACGACGACGGCGGCAGCCAGGGGATCGATGAAGAACAAGCAATCTCCCTGGCCGTTGCGGATGTGCCTTTTCCGCTCGTGCTCGACCAGGGCCTGCGCGAAGGCCTTGTAGTCGCTGTTGGCCACGGGCTCGAACATCCGGTCGATCTCGTCACCCATCAGAACGTGCGCCAGGCAAGGCTCCCAGGGAACGACCGTCGTGTCGATGGCGGCGGCGAAGACGATGGCGGCCGCCTCGGGGTCGGAGAAAATATTGAACTCGGCCGCGGGCGTTACGTTGCCGCGGCCGTAGGCCGTGCCGCCCATGATGGTGAGCCGCCCGATGCCGCCGGCGACGCCGGGCGCGCGCTGCAGCGCCAGCGCCAGGTTGGTCAGCGGGCCGATCATCAGAAGATCGACGGGATCGGCTGTCTCCGCTGCGGCCGACAGCGTGGCGACCAGGAATCCGACGGCGTCCGATCCGGCGATGTCGGCGGTCCGGGCGGGTCGCGGCGCGCCGCCCAGCCCGTCCTCACCATGGACATGGTGGGCGTCGACCCAGTCCTGGGCGAGCGGCTGGGCCGCACCCGTGTGCACTGGAATGACCGCGCCGGCGTGGGCAAGCGTGGCGAGCACGTTCCTGGTGGCGGTGTCCAGGCTCACATTGCCGAACACGGTCGTGATGGCGCCCGGCGCGCGGCCGGCGGCGATCAGCAGCAGCAGCGCCTGGGCGTCATCGACGCCGCCGTCGGTGTCGAGAATCAGCCGGTTGGGCGCCATTCATGCTTCATTTTTGCGCCAGCCGATCGGCATAGATGTTGGGATAGGAGGCGACCTGGCCAGCCTCGTCGGGAAACCGCGTGTAGTAGACGAGGGAGACCGGAATGATTTCCGGCAGCGGCACGGAATAGGTCGTCCCGCGCGCGACCATCGCATCGATCTCTTGTTCCGAAACACCGAGCGACCAGGCGGCCAGCGCGCGCGCCTGCTCGACACGGATGCAGCCATGGCTCAAGGCGCGCTGCTCGCGTTTGAACAGCCCTTTCTCATTCGTGTCGTGCAGGTAGATGAACTCGTCATTGTCGAGGTCGAACATCATCCGGCCGAGCGGGTTCTGCGGCCCCGGCGGCATGTAATGCAGTCCTTCATTGCGGATCATCAGCGGTGTCGGCGTCCAGGCGGGATTGAACTGGATGGCGAACATCGAGGAGAGAAGTTCCGGGGTCGGGGCCGCCGGCTTGCCGACCACGACGCGGCTGCGCAGGACGGGGACACCGTCCTGCAGGGCGACCAGTTCGAAGGACGGGATGTTGACCAGGACGAACTTGCCGTGCGGAGGAATGGCCGTCTCGACGCCCTGGCTGCGCAGCATGCTGACGTAGGCGCTGGGCGCCGGTTCGGCTGCCGCGACCGGACCGGCGGCGACCGGCGGCGCCGTTTCCGTCGAGACGCAGGCCGCGTTGACCAGCGCCGAAGCGAGCGCCGCCAGCGTCAGGATGGCACGAAGCGGACGGGCAGCCGCAGCCATGGCGAATCGCAACCTCCAGATGAAATCCTTCCAAGGATATCTGGTGTCGGGTGCCCGCAAACAAGGGCTTTTATGAAGCAAATGTAGGGTCCGAACTCCGCCAGACCGGTCGCGCGCGGTCTTCTAATGCTGCCGCATGACCGAGGAGATCAGCGATGAACGATATGGACATCCAGGACTTCGTCACGCGGTTCGCCGCCGCCTGGGCGGACCGCGACGGCGAGGCCTTTCTGGCCCTGTGGCATCCCGACGGGGCGCTGCATTCGCCCCTGTACGACCGGCCGGTGGCCGGCAAGGAGCTGGGCCGGCTCACCGAGCTGGTCCGCGAGACGGCGCCCGACCATGTCTGGCAGCTGCTCGATTGGACGGCGCGCGGCGACGTCGTGATCGTCGAATGGCAGGCGACGCGCACGGCCGGCGGGCGGCGGATCGACTGGCGCGGCGTCGACAAGTTCCGGTTGCGCGACGGACGTATCGCGGAGGAGAGGGTCTACATGGACACGGCAGCCCTCAGGGCGGCGCGCAGCATGGTGTGGCCGGAGCCGCTGATCCGACTGGACTGAGTCAGAAGCATCCGCGGCCGGTGCATTTGCTGTGCAGCGCGTGAGGATGTGCGACGGCTTGGGGCGAGGCGTGTATGCTGGCGGGCCGTGAACCCTCCCGGACGAGAGATCGAGAATGATCAAACTGCAGCGCCTGGGCCACGTCCTCATCTCGGTGCGTGATCTCGAAAAGTCCAAGGACTTTTACACGCGCATCCTGGGATTCAAGGTCCTCGAGCAGGACCCCGAGCACGGCGGCCTCTTTCTGTCCATCGGCGGTCTCGGCAACACGCTCGACCTGTTCCAATGCACGAACCCGGACGCTGTCGCTGCGTCGGATGCCGAACTCGCCGGCAGGAACGGGCTTGGCGTCAGGCATATGGCCTTTGCGGTGGAAACCGAGGACGACCTCAGGGATGCGTACTTCGCCCTCCAGGCGGCGGGCGTCGCCATCGTGCGCGCGATCGACCATGTCAGCCAGAAGAGCATCTACTTCCACGATCCCGACAGGAATCTTCTCGAGATCGTCTGGGAACGGCCCGATGCGCTGGAAATTTTCGCCAAAGGGCGCGGAGACGAGGACAAGCCTCTCACCTTTTCCCGTTAGGCAGCGCACTCGATCGCTTCGACCGGCGCCGAAGCGACGGCGCGGCCGGGCGTCCTATGTTTCTCCCGCTATAACCAAGGAGAGAAACATGGCCGATCTTCATGCGATCCACGATGGTCTCGTCGTCACGGCCTTCTGGGAAGCCAAGCCCGGCGAGGTCGATTCCGTGGTCGAGATCCTGAAGCGCTTCCTGCCGCAGGCCCAGCGCGAGCCCGGCGTGAAGGCCTTCCAGATCCACCAGTCGCTGACCGAGCCGCAGAAGTTCTTCTTCTACGAGGTCTTCAAGGACGAGGCGGCGTTCGCCGAGCACCAGCAGTACGACCACTTCAAGACGCTGATCGCGGGCCAGGCGCTGCCCAAGCTCGCCAAGCGCGAGCGCACCCAGCATCGGTTCGTTTGATCCTTGTAGGGGGCGCGCTAAGGGAGTGGCGCGCCCCCAGCTACTCGGCTGTACTTGCTTCGCCGTTCACGGCGTCCGCGAATTTGCGCATCAGCCGGACGAGCTCCTTGATATCGTGGTCGTCCCACGTGGCAAAAATCTCGCGGCCGATCCGTTCGCGCGCTGCGTCCACGGCGTCGGTCATGGCCTTTCCTTTCGGCGTCACGACCGCCTCTCGAACGCGACGGTCGGCGGCGCCGGCCTGGCGTTCGACGAGACCAAGACTGTCCAGCTTTGCGACCTGGCGGCTCACGGTCGTGTAGTCGCGCCCGACGCGGTCAGCGAGATCCACGACCCCGATCGGACCGAGGCGCTCGATCATGACAAGCAGCGGAAACAATGCGCGGTCGAGCGATATCCCGGCTTCGCGAACCATCATCTCATCGCGCTGCGGACGGTTCATCATGCTGACGATGTCGATCAGCGCCCCGTGAAGCGTCCGGAGCTGTTTCGACACATGTGTATTTTGCACTCTTTTCCTTGACGTCATACCGTTCCCCTATTATGTGCATAATACACATATGGAGATGTCGGTGACAGAGGATTTCGCAGTCGATGTCCTGATCTGCGGCGCGGGTGCCGCCGGCCTCACCCTGGCGATCGATCTGGCAAGACGAGGCGTATCGTTCCGCCTGATCGAGAAGATGGACGCGCCGTTCGGCGGCTCGCGCGGCAAGGGCATCCAGCCGCGCACGCAGGAGGTGTTCGAGGATCTCGGCATCCTCGACCGGATCGTGGCCGCCGGCGGCCTTTATCCGCCCCAGCGGGAGTATCGGGCCGATGGAAGCTATGTGGAGTCGGACGTCATGGAGCATGCGGATCCGACGCCGGTCGAGCCCTATCACATCCCGCTGATGGTGCCGCAGTTCCTGACCGAAGGTGTGATGCGTGAGCGTCTCGCCGAATTGGGGCACAAGCCCGAGTACGGATGCGAACTGGCCGGGTTCGAGCAGAATGAAGCCGGGGTGACCGCGCGGCTCCTGGGCAGGCGCGGGGCGGACTCCATCTGCGTGCGCTATCTGGTGGGCGCCGATGGCGGCCGCAGCTTCGTGCGGAACGCCCTCGACGTCGGCTTTCCCGGCAAGACGCTCGGCGCCCGCGCCGTGGTCGCCGACGTGATCCTGACCGGCGTCGCGCGCGATGCCTGGCATCGGTTCAACGAGGGCGCGATGGCGGCGCAGATGTCGTTGTGCCCGCTTGCCGGCATGGAGATGTTCCAGTTGCAGGCGCCCATCCCCCTGGTGGGCGACATCGACCTGTCCGCCGAAGGGCTGACCAGGATGGTGGCGGCGCGCACCGGGCGCGACGACATCCAAATCCAGTCGGTATCTTGGGCGTCGGCGTACGGCATGAACGCGCGACTGGCCGATCGCTATCGCGTCGGCCGCGCCTTCCTGGTCGGGGACGCCGCGCACACCCATCCTCCGACGGGCGGTCAGGGTCTCAACACCAGTATCCAGGACGCCTACAATCTCGGCTGGAAGCTTGCGGCCGTCCTTGCCGGAGCGCCCGACGCACTGCTCGACACCTATCAGGAAGAGCGTCGCCCCATCGCGGCGGGCATGCTCGGTCTCGCCACCAAGCTCCTCGACGCCGCCAAGCGCGGCGTGATGCGGCGCGGCCGCGAAGTCCATCAGCTCGACCTCGGCTATCGGGACTCGTCCCTGGCGTTGGAGAGGCCCGCACGAGCGGTCGGTCTCCCTGCCGGAGACAGGGCTCCCGACGCACCGCTGCGCGGCGCAGCGGGTCAGGCGCGGCGGCTGTTCGACCTGTTCCGCGGATCGCACTGGACACTGCTCGGATATGAGGTCGGCCGCCACGCCATATCACCGCGCCCGAACCTGCATATCCATACGATCGGGACGCAGGCGGAGCTCGACGACGATGCCGGGCATTTCATGGCCGCCTATGCGCCATCGCCTGGCGACTGGTTCGTGATCCGACCCGACGGCTATATCGGCGCGATCATCGGTGCGTGCGAAGCTGGCATGATCGACAGCTATTTGGCGGATGTCGGAGTCGCGCCGCGGGTGTTTTAGCGCGGGGATAGTTACTCGGCCGCCACGCGTTGCGCCTTCCATGGCCCGACATCGAGCCAGGTGCTCTGGTAGGTCGCCCCTTCGCCCATGTCGGTGTAGCGGTCCGAGCACAGCATGTTGATGGTGCCCGACACCGCCTCGCTTGTGGGCCGCTGGCCCGGCACCAGCACGACGCCGGGCTGGATATCATCGTTCACCTGCAGCATCAGGCCGATCTCGCCGCGGTCGTTGAACAGCCGCACCTCGTCACCCTGCTTGAGGCCGCGTCTGCCGGCGTCCTGCGGATGCAGGATGCAGAACGGCTTGCCCTCGCGGCTGCGCAGGAAGCCCACGCCCGAGAAGGCGGTGTGGGCCTGGAAGTAGCCCGGCGCGGTCAGCAGCCGGAGCGGCCATTTGGCGGCTTCGGCGGCCTCGACGGGATCCTCGTTCCAGTCCGGCATCGGCGAGACGCCCTGCCGGGCGAGCTGCTCGGAGTAGAACTCGAGCTTGCCCGACGGCGTCTTGAAGGGCTGGCCGTCCCAGTCGTGCGCGATGTGGATCGGCTCGCCGGCGAACAGCTTCGTCGGATCGGCGGCGGCGGCCGGTCCCGTCGCGCCCTTGAACAGCTCGCGCGCGGCGTCCTGCGGCGACAAGGTGAAGATCGTGTCGCTCAATCCCATGCGCCGGGCGAGCGCCTGGGCCACGTCGAAGTTGGAGCGGGCTTCGCCCTGCGGCTTGGCCGCCTGCTGGCCCCACTGCATCCAGTAGGCGCCGTAGGCGCGATAGAGATCGTCGGTCTCGAGGTAGCTTGCCGCCGGCAGCACGATGTCGGCGTACTTCGCGGTGTCGGTCATGAACGGATCGTGCACCACGGTGAACAGGTCTTCGCGCGACAGCCCCTTCCGCACCTTGTGAACCTCGGGACAGGTCACCGCCGGATTGTTGGCCGAGATGTAGATCGCGCGGATCGGCGGCTCCTTCATGTTCAGAAGTTCTTCGCCGAGCCTGAGATGATTGACCTGGCGTGTGCTCGCAGGGCCCGACGGCTTGCGCACGGCGCCGTAGTTGAGGTCGCACGACGCCGCCGTCAGCAGCAGCGCGCCGCCGCCCTTCACGGCGTAATGGCCGCTGACGCCGGGCAGCAGCGCCACCGTGCGCAGCGCCTGGCCGCCATGGGTGAGGCGGGTCATGCCCTCGCCGAGGCGAATCAAAGCAGCCTTGGCCTTGCCGTACAGGGCCGCGAGCTTCTCGATGTCGGCCTCGGCAAGTCCGGTGATCTCGGCCGTGCGGGCCGGCGTGAATTTCGGCAGGATCTCGCGCTCGACCCTGTCGAAGCCCATCGTGTGCCGGGCGATGTAGGCGCGGTCGGCAAGCTTGTCGCGCACCAGGATGTGCATGAGGCCGAGCGCCAACGCGGCGTCGGTGCCGATGCGGATCGGCAAATACAGATCGGCCGCCTTGGCGCTGCGCGTGCGGCGCGGATCGATCACCACGATCGGCATGCCGCGCTGCTTCCGCTGCGCCTCGGCCAGCGCCCAGAAATGCACGTTGGTGGCGGCGAGGTCGGCGCCCCAGGAGATCACCAGGTCGGAATGCACGACCGATTCAGGATCGGCGCCGCCCACCGGGCCCAGCGTCATGTCCCAGGCCGTCTCGCAGCAGGTGTCGCACACCGTGCCGGCCTGCAGGCGCGAGGCGCCCAGCGCATGGAAGAGGCCGTTCACCAGGCCGCGGTTCATCAGGCCCTGATGGGCGGAGTAGGCGTAGCCCAGAAGGGCGAGGGGACCGCTTTCCTTGATGATCGCCTTCCACTTGGCGGCGATCTCGTCGAGCGCCTCGTCCCAGGTGATCGGCTTGAACTGTCCGGAGCCCTTGGGTCCGGTGCGCTTGAGCGGCGTGCCGACGCGCTCCGGCGAGTTGACCAGATCGGCGTCGCGGTTGACCTTGCCGCAGGCGAAGCCGGCCGTGTAGGGGTGATCGGGGTCGCCCTGCACGCGCACGACCTTGCCGCCTTCGACATGGGCGATGAGCGAGCACATGTCGGGATAATCGTG
>Ga0193726_1001166_pt1 | contig 21999 bp, 21 predicted proteins | sample H2c1metaG_FD_144928 | JGI IMG/M metagenome (GOLD analysis project Ga0193726, IMG submission 144928) | Soil microbial communities from a riparian zone of the East river system, Colorado, United States - H2c1 | ecosystem: Environmental > Terrestrial > Soil > Riparian zone | place: USA: East River...
GCGTCGATGTGCCGCTCCAGGAACTCACGCGACGGCGGATCCCGGTTGATGTCGATCTGTTCGACCTCGACCTTGGCTGTGTCCAGAAAACTTCTGGCATTCTTGCAGGTCGTTCACGTGGGTTTCGTATAGAACGTCGGTTTCGCCATCGGCATAGGATAATAGAAACGGCCGATGCTCACCATCAACGAGATCTTCTACTCGATTCAGGGCGAATCGACCCGCGCCGGGCGCGCCTGCGTCTTCGTCCGCCTGACGGCGTGCGATCTCCGCTGCACGTGGTGCGACACGCCGTATGCCTTCCACGAAGGCGCGAAACGCTCGGTGGACGATGTGGTGGCTGAGGTCGAGCGGCATCAGTGCGGCCTCGTCGAGATCACCGGCGGCGAGCCGCTCCTGCAGGAGGACGTGTATCCGCTGATGGATCGCCTGCTCGAGCGCGGCCTCACCGTGATGCTCGAAACCGGCGGCCATCGTCCGATCTCCCGCGTGCCGGCGGCGGTCGTCAAGATCGTCGACGTGAAGTGCCCGGGCAGCGGCGAAGCGGACAAGAACGACTGGGCGAATCTCGATCGGCTCGCGCCGCACGACGAGCTGAAGTTCGTCGTGACGGATCGGGCCGACTACGAGTTCGCGCGCGAACTGATCGCCCGGCACAACCTGCCCGCGCGCTGCGCGGCGATCCTGATCTCGCCGGTCCACGGCGTCCTGGATCCAAAGACGCTCTCCGAGTGGATGCTCGAGGATCGGCTGCCCGCGCGCCTGCAGCTCCAGCTGCACAAGTACATCTGGTCGCCATCGACCCGTGGGGTCTGACCACTGACCAATCAACCAGCTGGCCAGATGAAGGCCGTAGTTCTCCTCAGCGGCGGTCTCGATTCCTATACCGCGGCGGCAATCGCCAGGGCGGACGGCTTCGAGCTGTACGCGCTGACGGTGAGTTACGGCCAGCGCCACCTGCAGGAACTCGACGCGGCGCGGCGCGTCGCCCGCGCGCTCGGTGTCGCGCGGCATCTCGAGCTCTCCATCGACTTGCGCGCGATCGGCGGATCGTCGCTCACCGCGGACGTGGATATCCCGCGCGACCGCGACGTCGCGGCCGCATCCGGCATCCCGTCCACGTATGTGCCGGCGCGAAACACGATCTTCCTCTCCCTCGCGCTCGGTTGGGCCGAAGTCGTCGGCGCGAACGACATCGTCATCGGCGTCAACGCGCTCGACTACTCCGGGTATCCGGACTGCCGGCCAGAGTTCATTCAGGCCTTCGAGGCACTGGCCGCGCTGGCCACACGCGCCGGCGTCGAGGGCGCGCGCGTCCGCGTGCGCACGCCGCTCATCGAGCTGTCCAAGGCGGACATCATCCGCCGCGGCCTGGCCCTTGGTCTGGACTACGGCCTCACTCATAGCTGCTACGATCCGTCTCCGTCGGGGACGCTGTGCGGGCGCTGCGACAGCTGCCGCCTCCGAGCCAAAGGCTTTGCCGAGGCCGGGGCTGCGGATCCGCTTCTACGCTAGAATCGACGCACCCTTGCGGTTCCTTCATACCCAACCCATCCGCCGCAAGATCATCATCGCCTCGATGATCTTCCTTGTGCCGCTCGCCGCGGCCGTGGTGTGGTCCGCGATCCAGACGGTGCACGAGCGGGAAGCGGAGGTCGAGGCGCAGGCCGAGTCGATTGCGGCCACGTCTGCCGCCTATCTGAACCAGTATCTCGACGGCCTGAACTCGCTCGCGAAGGCTCTGTCGACGCACCCGGACGTGCGGGCGCTGCGCGAACCTGAATGCAATCGCCTGCTCGCCGACATGCTGAAGGATCAGCCGTTGCTGCTGAACGTTTTGCTGCTCGGGCCTGACGGCGTCATCCACGCCTCGGCGGTCCCGCTGAAGCTGCGCGACACCCTTCACCTCCAGGACCTGTTGAAAGTCGCGTCCACCGGCCGGCCCGTCGTGAGCGACTTGACGTTCGGGCGGACGAGCGGCAGGCCCAGCGTCGCGCTCGGATATCCCGTGCTCGACGTCGACGGAAAGATCTCGGGCGTCCTGGCGCTCGCGGTGAACCTGTCACGCCTCCAGGAGGTCTTTGCGAGTATTCCGCTGCCCCCCGGCTCAGTGATCACGCTGACCGACCGATCGGGCCGCGTACTGGCACGCAGCCTCGAGCCGGAACGGTTCATCGGCTCGAGGATCACGACGACGCCGGTCGAGCCGAAGAATGCGCCGGCGATGTCGAGAAGCGCGGGGCCCGACGGCGTGGAGCGCTTTTACGGCAATGCCGCCATCGACCGCGGACCCTGGCTGCTGAGCGTCGGCATCCCGCACAGCGTCGTCCTGGCGCGCGTGCGCGCCTTGTGGATCCGGAACGTGGCGCTGTTGTCGCTGCTGCTCGGCGGCACACTCGTCATCCTGGTCTGGTTCGGCGACGGACTTGCGAGACAGCTCAACCGGCTCCGCAGCGCGTCCGAGCGGATCGCCGGTGGCGACCTGACGCCGCCGATGCGCGGCCGCGCGTCGAGCCGCGAGTTCGAGCAGCTGCAGGACGCGTTCATCACGATGGCCGGCAATCTGCGCGACACGCGCGACGCGCTCGATCGCCAGGTCGAGCAGGAGCGCAAGATGCGCGAGATGCTGCAGTCGCTGCAGCGGCAGGTGGTGCGCCAGGAACGCTTGACCGCCGTCGGCTTGCTCGTCTCGGGCGTCGCCCACGAATTGAACAATCCGCTGCAGGCGATCCTCGGAACGCTCGAGCTCCTCGAACGCAGTCCGAACCTGACGCCGGAGGCGCTCGAGGAAGTTGCGTTCATCAAGACGCAGAGCGGACGCGCGCGGGACATCATCCGTAACCTGTCGCGCTTCAGCAGCCAGCAGTCGGGGCCGCCTGCGCCCGTCGATCTGCGCGAGGTCATCGACGAGATCGTGCAGCTCCGCAAACGGAACCTCGAAAACGCGTCGATCGTGCTGACCACCGAGTGCGCGGCCGCGCGCACGGTCTATGCGAATTTCACGGAGCTCGAACAGGTGATCCTGAACTTCGTGATCAACGCGCATCAGTCGATCGAGGAAGCGGAGCGCCCCAGGGGCCGTATCCTGATTCGCCTGCTCGATACCGGGAAGCGCGTCCGCGTCGAAGTGCAGGACGATGGGCCGGGCGTGAGTCCGGCTGACGAGGCGAAGCTGTTTCAGCCGTTCTTCACGACGAAGCCGGTCGGAAAGGGCACGGGGCTCGGCCTGTCGGTGAGCTACGGCATCATCGATTCGTACGGCGGCACGATCGGCCACGCCGGCAACGACTGGGGCGGCGCGACGTTCTTCTTCGAGCTGCCGGCGGCGCCAGCATCATGACGGAGCGTCTGTATTACACCGACCCGTACGCCAGCGAGTTCGACGGCGTCGTGGCGCGCGTGGAGACGCGCAACGGCCGGACCGTCGCCATCCTCGATCGCACCGCCTTCTATCCCACATCCGGCGGCCAGCCGTTCGACGTCGGCACGCTCGGCGGCGTGCGCGTCGTGGACGTCGAGGACAATGACGCCGGCGACGTGCTGCACTTCCTTGAAGGTGAAGGTGTGGGGGCCGAGCTTGCTCGGCCCGGGGCGGAGCAGGCTCCGCTCCTACACGTCGGCCAACGCGTGCACGGTCTCATCGACTGGTCCCGCCGCTTCGATCACATGCAGCAGCACTCCGGTCAACACGTGCTGTCGGCGGCGTTCGATCGTCTCTTCGGCGTGCGGACCGTGAGTTTCCATCTCGGCGCCGGGGTGTCCACGATTGATCTCGCCCGCGAGATGAGAGACGCCGAGATCGCGGCCGCTTCAGCCGAAGCCAATCGCATCGTCTGGGAGGACCGGCCGGTGACGATCCGGTTCGTTGATGCCAAAGAGGCGGAAGGGCTGAAGCTGCGCAAACCGTCGGCGCGCGAGGGCACGCTGCGGATCATCGAGGTCGAGGATTGCGACGTGTCGGCGTGCGGCGGCACGCATGTCGCCCGCACCGGCGCGGTCGGCATCATCGCGATCGCGTCGTGGGAGCGGTTCAAGGGCGGCCAGCGCCTGGAGTTTCTGTGCGGAGGCCGCGCGCTCGCCAGGTTCGGCGCCCAGCGCGGCGCCCTGGCGGCGGCCACAGCGCTGCTGTCGGTCGCCGCAGGCGAGGTGTCGGCGGCCATCGAGCGGCTGCTCGCGGAGGCCAAGGATCAGAAGCGAGCCGGAGCGGCGCTGCAGACCGAGCTTGCGCGCTACCGCGCCGGCGAGCTCGCTGCGTCGGCCGAAACGAGCGACAGCGGAAAGCTCGTGTTCCGCGCCGTCGATGCCGACGCCAACGGCTTGAAGTCGCTCGCGTCCGCCATCGTCGCCGATCCTGGCTTTGTCGTGGTGCTCGTTTCCAGCTCGACTCCTTCGCTCGTCGTCGTCGCGCGGTCGGTGGACCGCGGCGTCAAGTCGAACGATGTGCTCGGCGCGCTCACCGCGAAGTTCGGCGGCCGCGGCGGTGGGCGTCCAGAAATGGCGCAGGGCGGTGGACTGAACGGATCGGCGCAGGACATCCTCGCCGTTGCGCGCGCCGCGATCTAGGCGAGCGGCCGGCGGGCGTACCGCAGCGCAAAGATCCAGAAGGCCGGCCACCAGATCAGATCGTTGAACACGCACACCCAGCCGAAACGCCACGGGATCAATCCTGCAGCCGCGCTGTACAAGAACCCAATCGGACCGAATGTTTTTCCCGCCAGTCCCACCCAGATGAAGCCGCAGTAACGCTGAGGATCGCGCGCCAGCAGGTAGTAGCCGATCGCGTAGACGCCCACCATCATGCCGATGACCTGCACGAGCGGCAACGTCTCGGGCGCGAGGTGCAGGCCGGCGAGCGAGCCGAGATAGTGCGGAAACAGCAGGACGGCCGCGCCCCACACGGCGTTGTAGATCGCGGCGGCGTAGAACCAGATCTGGAAGCGCTTCATCGTCTGCTTCCCGCGATCAGATCGCGGACGCCGGACACGAACACGCCGGTGGCGAGCACCAGAAGCAGCCAGGCCGGGAAGCCGTGATAGCTCGGCCCGAAGCCGCTCGGCTCTTTTGACCAGACGATCATTTCCGGCACGAGGTAGGCGAGGAATGCGCCGTACACGATGCCCATGATCGCGTGCATCCCGCGTTCGCCGGCCGGCAGCTTCCGGATTTTGTCTTCCTCGATGAAGTCCCAGATCGTGATGCAGATTTCGAGCGCGAGAATCGCGAGAAGAATCCAGGCGAGCGGCCCGTTCCACGTGATGAATCCCAGACTGCCGATGATGATCGCGTACGCGAAATCCCGCGACGCGTGCAGGCGCAGCTCGACGCCCGTGTGGTCGCCGGCCGCCAGCTTCAATCGGTACTCGTGGTAATAGAGCGTGTCGAATGCACCGAGCGACGCTTGTACCAGCAGCAGCCAGATGGCGATTCTCACGTCTGCCTCATGCTTCCCGTATATCGGCACATCAGATGTCCGCGCCACGTGACGATCACCGTGACCTCCCAGCCTGAATCCGTCGGTGACACCGACGCCTCGACGCGTGGTGCGACGGCGCCAGGCAGCGGCAGTCCGGCGCATCGCATCGAGACTTGTCGATAGCGCAGCGAGCCATCTTCCGCGATCAGATCGAAGGCCACGGATCCGACGCCGTTCGTCTCGACGAGCCGGCGCCCCCTGGAGATCTGGCGGGTTTCGAGGCGCGCGAACCCGATCTGCCGCGTCCACACGAGATCGCCACTCTTCGCCGCGTGCACGCTGAGTTCAACCGGTTGGCCGGCCCCGGCGCCAGGAAGCTTCAGCAGCTGTGCCAGCAGCGGCGTCAGTGGATGGGTCCCGCGGTCGACGGTCATCGTGCCGTGCGCGCTCAGCGGCGCGAGATGCGCTCTCTGGACGTGGGGATGGAGAGACTCGAACGCCGATCCGAGGATCGCGCGATAGGGTGAGTCTTTCACTTCCTCTGAGTCTCTGTGGCGTTCCTTTTGAACTGCGCGAGTCTCACCACGATCTGATCCGTCGTCTGCTCGATGGCACTCGCGGGAATCTCGAAGTTGTTCGCGATGATCGAGAACACGAGCCGCTCGCCGTCGGCCGTCGTCACGAAACCCGACAGCGCCCGTGCGTTCGCAATGGAGCCTGTCTTCGCGTGCGCGTTGCCTTCGGCGGGAGTGCCCGCCATTCGCCGTGAGAGCGTCCCGTCCTTGCCGGCGATCGGCAGCGCCGCCTCGAATGCGTCGCGCAGTGTCGGGTCGCGATCGACGTGGGTGAGGATCGTCACGAGCGTCTGCGGCGTGACGTAGTTGTAGCGCGAGAGCCCCGACCCGTCGCGCATGACGACGCCGCCGTCCTCGACACCCCAGCCGCTCAGCGTCTCCCGCACCAGTCCGCGCCCGCCGATCGCCGTCCCCGGGCCGGCGCCATCTGCCGCACCGATGGTTTTCAGAAATGTTTCCGCGTACAGATTCTGGCTGACCTTCATCAACGTCGTCGCCAGCATCGTCAGCGGAGGCGAACGGTAGGAATACAGGATGGCCGCGCCGTCACGGGACGGCGGATCATTGATCTCGTCGATGTCCACCGCCGGGCCGTCGACGCCGATGCCGTGCGCGATCAGCGTGCTGCGCAGGACGTTGACGAAAAAACGCGTCGGGTTGTCCACCGACAGCGTGTGTCCGGAAGGCGTCGAATCCAGCGGCACCGTACCGCGCAGCTCGAGGTGCGAGCTGCCGGGCAGGCGGTACGCGTCGAACGCGGTCGCGCCGCCAGAAGCCGTTGTCTTCAGCCGGTTGTGGATCACGAGGCCGCTGCCGGGTGGATCGACGCTGACAATCGCCTCGTCGCCTGCCGCGAGGCCGGGCGTGACCGTGACGCGAACCGAGTTCTCGTTGAACTGCAGCGCGCCGATGCCCGCCGCGTAGCCATCGCTCAGGTCGTCCCACGTCCAGCCGGCACCCAGCGTTTCGTCCTCGAACCGGTCGTCGTCGCCGACGAGCCGCCCTTCGATGTGGCGGAGGCCGAGCGCCTTCAGGCTTTCCGCCCAGTCCTCGAACACCCGCGTCGCCGATCCCTCGCGGCTGCCGATGCTCGGATCGCCGAAGCCGACGACGATCAGATCGCCGTGAAGGACGCCGCCCTGAATCGGTCCGGCAGCGATGATCCGCGTCTCGTAGTGAAAGTCCCAGCCCAGGCGCGCCGCGGTCGCGGCCAGGGTGACGATCTTCATGTTCGACGCCGGCATCAACAGCGTCCTCGCGTGGACGCTGTAGAGCGCGTCGTCGTCCGGTTTTGCCAGCGATTTGACGAGCACACCCCACACGCTGTGGTCCAGCGCCGGAGCGGAGAGAATGGCGTCGATGTCGTGCTGGAGTTGCTGAACGGAAGAAAGCCTGGCGGTCGTGACGGGCCGGGGCGATGCGTGGCAGCCGGAAAGCAGAAGCGCGACGAGCAGGGCCGAGCAAGACGCTCGGGCCGAGCAAGCTCGGCCCCTACACCTAGTACCCCTACTTGGAGATCTCATCCAACGCCTTGACGACGTCGTCGAAGTCCGCGGACTCGATCTTGCCGGCGCCGGGCGTGCCCTGAAGCGACGCGAACGTGTCGCTGCCGCTCTTGCCAAAGCTGACGCGCTCTTCCTTCGTGCCGCTGCCCGCGGTGAACTTGACGAACACCGTCAGCGCCGGCGCGTCGAGGCCGTTCTTGGCTTTGGCATCCACGAACGACGTCGCGCGGATGTTGGCGAGCTTCGAGAGCACGCCATCCATCTTGTCCAGTTCGATGTCGGCCTTCGCGCCCTGGCGCCGCCACGTGTCCGGCTTGTCGCCCTGGGCCTTGATCCGGTCGAACGTCGCAGTCTGTCCGTTGCGCGTGAACTCGACGTGCATCGCGTCGAAGGCGCGGAACTCGAAGATGTCCTTGCGGCGGAAATCGTCTGCGCTTTTCTTCAGATCGTCGAGGATCGTCGGCTCGACCGTCATCACTGCCGGCTTCGACGCGTCGCGGACGTAGAGGCCGCCGTCCTCGCTCTTGCCGCCGACGGCCAGCGTCGCGCGCGCGCTGCCGACGTTGACGTTGACGCTCGCATCAGGCTTGTCGAGGCCGTACTTCTTCAGATCCGCGGCCGTCGGCTCAGCCGTGACGACCGACTTCATCTGCAGGCCTTCGAGCTTCGACAGCAGGCTCTCGACCGTGCTGAAATCCGCGCGCGCCTGCAGCGGTTTCATGATCGTCCAGTCCCCGCCCGCCTTGGCGAACTGCAGTTGCTTGCCGCCGGCCGTGACGTCGAAGCCGTCCACCTTCTCGCGGTCGAAGCGGAGCAGCGCCTTGTCGCGCAGATCGAAGGTGCTGCGATTGAATGGCGCTTCTTCTGACGCCGGAATCAGCAGAACCTTCGCGTCGTCGCTGCGCTTGACGAACAGATCGCCCGCAGGCGACTTCTCGCCGATCAGCAGATGGCGGTAGTCCTTGTCGCCAGGCGCCTTGAACGCGATGTCGATGCGCGGATTGTCGAGGCCGTACGATTTCAAATCCGTCGCCTTGTCGTCGACGACGCGCGTGACGTTGGTGGAGGCGAGGTTGCTCGTGATCGACGTGACGACGCCTTCGTCCGCCCGCGCCGAGACGGGCGTCAGGACCTGCCAGCCGCCGCCCGCCCTGTTGAGCGTCGTCATGTCGCCGGACGACGACTTCACTTTGAGGTTGTCGATCTTGTCGGCCTGCAGCGCCGCGAAGAGCTTCTCCTGCTTCGTGTCGATGTCGGTCGACTCAGGCTTCTTCCAGGTGACGAAATAGATGTACGCGCCCAGGCCACCGAGCACCACGATCAGGAGAATCGTCGACCGCAACCCGCGCATTTACCGCCTCCGCCACCAGCTGTAGAAGCCCGACCCGAAGATGGCGCCCGGGATGATCAGCAGCGCCAGCCACATGATATTGGTCTGCTGTGCCGACGTCATCGTCAGACGGCGATCGTCGGCTTCCTTCGGCCGGATCGAAATCAGGTTCTCCTGCTGCGACAGCCAGCCGACGATGTTCATGAACAGGTCGCGGTTGCCCTGAATCGACAGTGTCGCGTTCGCGGCGAAGTCCGAATCGCCGAACACCACGACCCGCGTTTCGGGCTTCGGCGCGTCGTCGCCGGGCTTGGGCGTGGCCGCCGTCGCCGGCGACGCGTTGACCGCACCGGCGATCGACACGGGGCCCTTCTTGTCGCCCTTGGATTCGTCGAGCGTCACCTGTCCGGTCGTCAGCAGCCCCTTGATGTCGGATTCCGCCCAGCTGCGCGGGCTCGTCTCGACGATCGTCTGCGCGCTGTGCCCGTTGACGCCGCCGTTGATCACGGTCACCGATCGCGCCAGCGGAAACGCCGTCAGCAGCGTGAACCGCTGCGTGATCGGATGCGACGGATAGCTCGCGGCGACGGGCACCGACGCGTCAGTCCCGATCAGCCGTCCCATGCCGCTCACGTCGACGACGATGTCGTTGCCGACGGCCATGTCCCAGTCGTGCGCGAGGGCGATCAGGTTCGTCATCGGCTGGCTGTCCGGCTTGTCCGGCGGGTCGATCTCGAGCAGCAGCTTGCCGGCCTTGTCGAGGTATTTCTTCAGCGCGTCGACTTCCGGCGGGAGGTAGTCCGTCTTCGGGCCCGCGATGACGACGACCGAGGCGTCGTCGGGAACGCTGCCGGCCTGCAGGAGCACGAGCTTGTCGACCGTGTAGTTCTCGTGGCTCAGCGCCTGGCTGATCGCGCTGTAGCCGTCGCGCTCGGACGAATTCGCGTCGTGCTCGCCGTGGCCCGAGGTGAAGTACACCTTCCTCGTCTGGCCGGTAATCACCTTGATGATCGCGTTGGTCAGGTCCTGCTCGCTGTTCGACGTGATGCGCTCGGTCCGTCCCTTGTAGTTGAAGACGACCGTGTTGTATTGCTGGATCTGGTTCTGCCGCGCGACCGCCGGCTTCTTGTCCGGATCGACGTACTCCGACTGGACTTTCTTCGACGCGTACTCATACTCGCGCAGCCGGTCGTGCCAGGCCTGCAGCTCCTCCGGCTTGTAGAAGACGAGCACCTGAAGCGGAGCGTCGAGCTTCGCCAGGACGTTGCGCGTCTGATCGGAGAGGCTGAACTGCTTGGCGACCGTCAGGTCCCAGCGCTTGTTCTGCTTCGCGCCGATGTAGTTGATCGCGATCAGGATGCCAAGCACCACGAGGACGCTTGTCGCCGCCAGGGTGCCGTAGCGCGCCTGACGCCGCGTGAACACCTTCGCGACCTCGCGCCACTGCCCGAGCGTGTACGCGAGGACGCAGACGAGGCCGGTCCACGCGAGGTAGTACGCGTATTGATCCTTGGCCGGCCATCCGAAGCGGATCGCCACCGCCACGAAAACGAGCGCCGTGCCGAGCCAGCCGACAAGACTGAGAATGCGATTCATCCGCGCCACCGCTCGCTATCGACCGACTTGGCGGTCAGGAACAGGCCAAAGGTAATGAAGCTGAGGTAGTAGATGATGTGCGTCGTGTCGATGACGCCCTTCGAGAAGTCGTCGAAGTGCTCGATGATCGACAGGTACGACGTCACCTTCTCGATCCCGGGCCAGAAGCTCCCGATCCAGTTGATCACCCAGAGGAACAGGAACGTCGCGAACGTCACCATCACGGCGACGATCTGATTCTTCGTCAGGCTCGAGATGAAGAGCCCGACCGAGATGAAGCAGCCGCCCATCAGCAGCAGGCCGAGATACGCGGAGAAGATCGGCTTCCACTCGGGCCGGCCGAAGAAGAACAGCAGCCCGAGGTGGATCATCGAGATGAGCAGCATCACTGCATACAGCGACATGGCGCCGATGAACTTGCCGAGGATGATCTGGAGGTCGGTGAGCGGCGAGGTCAGGAGCAGCTCGATCGTCCCGGACCGTTTTTCTTCGGAGTAGGTCCGCATCGTGATCATCGGCAGCACGAACAGCAGCAGGACCGTCATGTTCTGCAGCAGCAGCCGGATCATCCCCTGGTTCACGTTCACCGCCTGCGGCCCGAACTGGCTCATCTGCATGCTCTGCTGCACGAAGTAGTTCAGGATCGTCACGAAGAACCAGCCGTAGAGCAGCGCGAAGAAACCGAGGACGATGTACGCGATCGGCGAGGCGAAGTACGATCGCAGTTCCTTGTCGGCGATGGCGAGGACGTTACTCATGCGCGACCTCTCCCGCGGCCGCGGCCGCCGTCGATTCCGTGTCTTCAGTTGTCAGCGAGAGGAAGATTTCCTCGAGGCTCATGCGCGTCGGCCTCAGCTCCAGCAGGCCCCACCCGCTCGTCACGACCGCTTTCGCCAGCTCGCGGCGGATGTCGCTGCCGGGCTGCGCTTCCACTTCGTACCCGACCGCCGCGCCGCTGCGATCCGATTCGACAACGCGCGTGACGCCGCCGACCTTCGACAGGGCGGCCGCCGCGTTCGCGCCGGCCGCGTCCACCTGCACGTACATCGTCTTCGCGCCGCCGAGCTGCGCGACCAGGTTGTCCGGCGTGTCGATGGCCACCACGTGGCCCTTGTTGATGATGACGACGCGCTGGCAGGTCTGCGAGACCTCGGGGAGGATGTGCGTGCTCAGGATGATCGTGTGATCGCCGGCGAGCTCCTTGATCAGCTGCCGCGTCTCGATGATCTGCTTCGGGTCGAGGCCGGCGGTCGGCTCGTCGAGGATGAGGACGTCGGGGTTGTGGATGAGCGCCTGCGCGAGCCCGACGCGCTGCTTGTATCCCTTCGAGAGCTTGCCGCACTGCCGGTTCGCCATGTCGGCAATGCGCGTGCGTCCCATGACGTCCGAGACGCGCTTGCTGCGATCGGCCGGCGGCACGCCCTTGATCTTCGCGACGAACGCGAGGTATTCGATCACGCTCATGTCCGGATAGAGCGGCGGGGTTTCCGGCAGATAGCCCGTGCGGCGCTTCGCTTCGATCGGTTGATCGAAGACGTCGAATCCCGCGACGATGGCCTTGCCGTCCGTGGCCGGCATGTATCCCGTGAGGATCCGCATCGTCGTCGTCTTGCCGGCGCCGTTGGGGCCGAGGAAGCCGAGGATCTCGCCGCGCTCGACGCGGAAGCTGACGTCGTCAACTGCCGTTACGCGGCCGTAGCGTTTCGTGAGGTGCTGGACCTCGATCACTTAGAAACTCCTAATAAGACGGGTTAGGTGGGCGTCCACCGGGTGGCGCCAACCGAAAATGGTACCCCGAAGGGGCGGTTTGCGACAACATTACATGATTGATAGGACTGGAGGACCCATGGCCGTAGACGTTGGATCGAAGGCGCCGGACTTTACCCTCACAAATCAGGAGCGTCAGCCGGTGACGCTGAGCGGACTGCGCGGACGGCCGGTCGTGCTCGCGTTTTTCCCGGCGGCGTTCAGTTCGGTGTGCCAGAAAGAGCTGTGCACCTTCCGGGATTCCATGCAGGAACTAGGGAAGGCACACGCGCAGGTGTTCGGCATCAGCGTGGACACGTTTTTCGCGCTGAAGGCGTTTCACGACGCGCAGCACTTCACGTTTCCGCTGCTGAGCGACTTCAACAAGCAGGTGATTCGCGACTACGGCGTGTTCAACGAGGACATGATCGGGTTGAAGGGCATCGCGAAGCGCGCGGTGTTCGTGATCGACAAGGACGGCGTCGTGCGGCACCGGGAGGTGCTCGAGGACGCGCGGAACGAGCCGGATTATCAGGCCGTCTTCGCCGCCCTGGCGAAGTTATGAGTGTGTAGTGGCCGAGCTTGCTCGGCCTATGCTATTATGAACATATGAGCAAGTCCTCATATGTCAGGGGATCGGCCGCGTCGCTCAAGAAAGGGCTGCTCCCCGAGCGATCCGTCGCCGCGCTCGCCGACACCTTCAAGGTGCTCGGCGACGCGACGCGGGTCCGCATCCTCGACGCGCTGCTGCGCTCCGAGCTCTGCGTCCACGACATCGCGCGCCTGCTCGGCCTGAGCGAATCGGCCGTGTCCCATCAACTGCGCCTGCTGCGCGGCATGCGCGTCGTCCGCGCGCGCCGCGACGGCCGCCTCGTCTTCTACGCGCTCGACGACCAGCACATCGTCGGCCTGTTCGAGCAGGGCCTGGAGCACGTCCAGGAGCGCCAGCGGCCGTAAGAAAATGACCGCCCCCACCGCCACCTGCACCGTCTGCGAGCTCCACACCGAATCCACCTTCAAAGTGGAAGGGATGGACTGCCGCGAGGAAGTCGCGCTGCTCGAGCGCCGGTTCAAGAATCTGCCTGGTCTCGAGGACTTCTCCGCAGATCTGATGGGGCAGCGTCTCCACGTGAAGTACGACGCCGCGAAGCTGTCGGCGTCGACGATCGCCGACGCGGTGGCCGACGCCGGGATGCGCGCGTGGCTCGAGCACGAGGAGCCGATCGGCAGCGGACCAGAGCCGTGGTGGCGGCGCGCGCTCGTCTGGACGTCGGGCGCCACATTCGCCGCCGGGCTGATCGCGAGCGCGATCCTGTCCGCCGGCGAGGCGTCCTGGCTGCCGCGCTCGCTCTTCGCGATCGCGGTCGTCACCGGCGCGGCGCTCACGGTGCGCAAGGCGTGGACGGCACTCCGCGTCCGCTCGCTCGACATCAACGTCCTCATGACGATCGCCGCCACCGGCGCCCTCGCGCTCGGCCAGTGGTCCGAGGCCGCGGCCGTCGTCTTTCTCTTCGCGATCGCGCAGACGCTCGAGGCGCGCACGCTCGAGCGCGCGCGCAACGCGATCCGCGCGCTGATGAATCTCGCGCCCGCGACGGCGCTGGTCCGCGTGGATGCGCCCGGCGCGGCAGGCGAAAAAATGGACCGCCGGATCGCCATCGAGCTCGTCGAGCCCGGGACGCTGATCGTCGTACGCCCCGGAGAGAAGATTCCGGTGGACGGCGACGTCGAGGCGGGGGTGAGCGAGGTCAATCAGGCGCCGATCACCGGCGAGTCGCTGCCGGTGGACAAACGCCCGGGCGACGCCGTCTTCGCCGGCACGATCAACGGCCGCGGCGCGCTCGAAGTGCGCGTGACGCGCGACCGCCGTGATACGACGCTGGCGCGCATCACGCACCTCGTCGAGCGGGCGCAGTCCCAGCGCGCGCCGACGCAGACGATGGTGGAGCGGCTCGCGAAGATCTATACGCCTGCCGTCATCGCGCTCGCCGTGATGGTCGCGATCGTGCCGCCGCTGGCGCTCGGCGGCGTGGCGGGTGCGTCCGGCCTGTGGCACGTCTGGCTGTACCGCGCGCTCGTGCTGCTCGTCGTCGCGTGCCCCTGCGCGCTGGTCATCTCGACGCCGGTGTCGATCGTCGCGGCGCTCGCCGGCGCCGCGCGCAAGGGCGTCCTCATCAAGGGCGGCATTCATCTGGAGCGGATCGACGGCGTCCGCTGCGTCGCGTTCGACAAGACCGGCACGTTGACGTTCGGCACGCCTGAGGTCGTCAGCCTCGTCGCGCTCAACGGCCTCGCGCCGCGCGCGGTCCTCGCGCTGGCCGCCAGCATCGAGCACCGCTCCGAGCATCCGATCGCGCAGGCGATTCTGCAGTACGCCGCCGCCACGGGCGTCGACGCGCCACCGCGATCCGGCGTCGTCTCGCTGGCGGGCCGCGGCGCCGAAGGGCTCGTCGGATCCGCGCGCGTCGTCGTCGGCAACCACCGGCTGTTCGAGGAGCGCCAGTTCTGCTCGCCGGGCCTGCACGAAGCGCTGGAAGCGATTCACAACGGAGGGCGGACGGCGGTGCTCGTCGCGAAGGACGGCGAAGCGGTCGGCGCGATCGGGGTGGCGGATCGCGCGCGCGACGCGGCGCGCGACACGATGGATCGGCTGCGCCGGCAGGGTGCATCGCATCTGGTGATGCTGACGGGCGACAGCAGCGCGACCGCCAAGGCGATCGCCGCAGACCTCGGCGTGGACGAGGTCCTCGCTGAGCTGTTGCCCGAAGACAAGATGGCGGCGATTGAGGATCTGCGCCGCCGGTTCGGTCCCGTGGCGATGGTGGGCGACGGCGTCAACGACGCGCCCGCGCTGGCTGCCGCGGACGTCGGGATCGCGATGGGCGCCGCCGGGAGCGACGTCGCGCTCGAAACCGCGGACGTCGCGCTGATGGCGGACGATCTGCTGAAGATCCCCTACGCGTTCCGCCTGAGCCGAGCGACGATGCGGAACATCAGGGTCAACCTGGGCATTTCTCTCGTGATGAAAGCGGCGTTCGTGGTCGCCGCCGTGGCGGGAGTGGCGACGCTGTGGATGGCCGTGCTGGCCGACACCGGCGCGTCAGTGATCGTGATCGCCAACGCCCTCCGGCTTCTTCGCGCCGACTGACTTCGACAGCCACACCTTCGCCACGCGGATGCCGTCCAGCGCGTCCACGCGCATCTTCCGCCCCTCGACGTCGATGGCGTCGCCGAGGCGCGGACGCCGTCCCAGCCGACCGAGGACATAGCCGCCGATCGTCGTGTACGTCTCCTTGTCGATGTGCAGGTCGAATTGTTCGTTGGCGTCGCCGACCAGCGCCAGGCCGTCGATGATCGCGGATCCGTCGGCGAGCACGGTGATCCGCGCCGCGCCGCCGCCGAACGCCGACCCGAGGTCGCCGACGATACGCTCCATCAGCGACTCGAACGTGACGAGGCCGGCGGTGCCGCCGTACTCGTCGATGACGAGCGCCTCGCGCACGCCGCGCCGGCGCATCTCCGCCAGCAGATCGGCGGCGCCGAGCGTCTCCGGAACGGTCAGCGCCTCGCGCGTCAGCGCGCCCGCGGTCACCGGCCCCGCGCCGTCGCTCATCGCGCGGACCACGTCGGTCACGTGCAGCATCCCGATGATGTTGTCGAGGTCGTCGCGGTAGACGGGCAGGCGGGTGTGTTCGCCGCGTCCGATCTGGGCGAGCAATTCGTCACGCGGGGTGTCGGCCGGCACGGCGACGAGCTCGGTGCGCGGAATCATGACCTGACCCGCGGTCAGGTCCGCGAACGCGAAGACGCGGTGGAGCATCAGCTCCTCCTCCTCTTCGATCACGCCGGCTTCCTGGCTCGCCGAGACCAGCATCTTCAGCTCTTCCTCCGAGTGCACCATCGCGCGGCCGTCCGTGCCGTGCATGCCGAGCCCCTTGACGACGGCCTGCGCCGTGCCGTGCAGCAGGCGGATGAACGGCCAGAGGACCCGCCTGAAGACGTCGGTCGGCGCGACGACCCACAGCGCCGTGGCTTCCGCGCGCTCGAGCGCAATCCACTTCGGCACCAGCTCCCCGAAGACAATGTGAAACGCGGTGATGACGCTGAACGCGATCGTGACGGCGACGGTGTGCGCGGCGGCCTCCGCCAGGTGCGGCGGCAGCGATTCGAACGTCGGCTCCAGCAGCGTCGCGAGCGCCGGCTCGCCGATCCAGCCGAGCCCCAGGCTCGCCATCGTGATGCCGAGCTGCGTCGCGGCGATGTAGCGATCCGGCTCGGTCAGCGCCCTCCGCACGGCGCGCGCGCGGCGGTGGCCCTCGGCGACCAGCTGATCGATGCGGGTCCGCCGCACCGTGACGAGCGAGAACTCCGCCGCCACGAAAAAGCCGTTGGCCGCGACCAGCGCCAGCACGCCGGCTATCCGCCACAGAATGCCCGCCATCACATCACCCCTCGATTCAGTATCACGCCTTTCTGTTCGAGAAGAAGTGGGCGTCCACGAAGTGGTCGATGATGGTCTGGTTGGCGGGGTCGACCGTCTCGAACTGGACCCCCATGCCGACGCGGCGATCGCTCCACGCGATGCGGCCTTCGGCGTCGATGTCCTTCTTCGATCCGGGCATGCGGAAGCGGACCTTGATCTTCGCGCCCATCTCGAGCGGGCTCGTCGTGCGGATGGCGATGCCGCCGTGACTCAGATTCAGCGTCAGCGCGGCGGCGATCGTGTTGCCGAAGCGATACTGAATCGGAATCCCCAGCACCACGCGCGGGCTGCTGCGGCGGTTGAAATTGTCCGGAAAGAGGTGGGGCGCGAGCGACGGCAGGATGTGCTGCACGGCGCTGTATTCGTTGACGTAGCCGGCGACGCCGAGCGCGGCCAGCTCCCGCACTTCGTCCGCGTTCGCGATCGTCCCGCTGAAAATCAGGATCGGCAGCTTCCCGTCGTCCAGCTTGCGGATGGAGCGCACCAGCTCGACCCCCGGCGCGTGCGGCAGCCGCAGGTCGAGGACGATCAGATCGATCGTCCCGAGATCCGCGCGGACGCGCGCCAGCAGCTCCGCCGCGCTCTTGACGGCGATCGCCTTGTGACCGGCGTTCTCGAGCGCCGCCCGGAACCGGTCGCGGACGAATGCGGTGTCGTCCGCGACGACGACCGTCTTGCTGGTGACCGAGGTGCTGGCCATGTGAGATGCTATAATTCGAACCTTATCGCGATCGCGCCTGCCGGCCGGATTCTGGCACGTCACAGACCCAATTGCCAAACCGATCGGCGCGCGAAGGACGCGGCGTCCGGGGAAGGCCCCCGGATTGATCGAGGATCCCCATGGCCACCTGTCCCGAATGTGACGCCGACGTCGAAGTCGACGAGTTCGACGTCGACAAGGGCGACCAGCTCAGTTGCCCGGAATGCGGCTCCAATCTCGAGGTCACCGGCCTCTCGCCGATCGAGCTCGATATTGCGCCGGAGGATGAGGAAGACGACGACGACGACGACGCCGAAGACGACGACGCCCTCGGCGACGACGACGACGAAGACGAGGAAGACGACAAGGATGAGGATGTCGACGAATGAGTGAGGTGTCGGCGAAAGAGCTCGCGCTCGAATCGGTGCTCTCGTCGATGGGCTCGGTCATCGTCGCGTACAGCGGCGGCGTGGACAGCGCGTATCTCGCCTGCGTGGCCAACCGGACGCTGGGCAGCCGTGCCGTCGCGATCACCGCGGACAGCCCGAGCTATCCCGACCGGCATCGCCAGATCGCGATCGACATCGCGGCGCAGTTCCACCTGCAGCACGAGATCATTCACACGAGCGAGCTCGAGCGGCCTGAATACCGCGCCAACCCCGCGAACCGCTGTTACTACTGCAAGCACGAGCTGTACACGCACCTCTCGCGGATCGCCGCCGACCGGCAGGCGATCGTCGTGGACGGCAACAACGCGGACGATCGCGGCGACTACCGGCCGGGCCGGCAGGCCGCGCGCGAATTCGGCGTGCGGAGCCCGCTCGATGAAGTGGATCTGCGGAAGGACGAAATCCGCGAGCTGTCGCGGATCGCGGGTCTGCCGACGTGGGACGAGCCGGCGTCGGCGTGCCTCTCGTCGCGCATTCCGTATCACTCCGAAGTGACGGACGAGAAACTGCGGATGATCGAAGACGCGGAGTCCGTGCTGAGGGAGCTCGGCTTCCGTGTGTGCCGTGTCCGCCACCACGACGACCTCGCGCGCATCGAGCTCGGGCGTGCCGAGCTGGCGCGCGCGCTCGAACCCGAAGTCGGCGCGGCGATCGTGCGCCGGCTCAAGGCCATCGGCTACCGCCACGTCACGATCGACCTGCAGGGCTATCGCACCGGCAGCCTCAACGAGGGGCTGCTGCTGAGAGCCGTGTAATGCAAAATGCAAAATGCAAAATGCTGACGCGAATGTAGGCGAGCGCAGCCCGCATTCTGCATTCGGCATTCTGCATTTCACGCCAGTCCTCCTGCTGGCCGCGTTGTTCCTCGCCGCGCACCTCGCCTTCCTGCCCGCCTCGCTGGAAGACCTCGATTCGATCAACTTCGCGTTCGGCATCCAGCATTTCGACGTCGCGCATCATCACCCGCATCCGCCCGGCTATCCGCTGTTCATCCTGGCAGCGAAGACCGTCCGCGCCGCTGTGGGCTCGGAGGCGCACGCGCTGGCGGCGATCGCGGCGATCGCCGGTGCCCTCAGCGTGCTGGCGCTGGTGACACTGTTCCGGCGAATCGATCCGGCCCGCTGCGCGCCAGGCTCCGCGATCATCGCGACGCTGCTGGCGGTGACGGCGCCGTTGTACTGGTTCGCCGCGTCGCGGCCGCTGAGCGACATGGCCGGCCTGGCCGCCGCGCTCGGCGTGCAGGCGTTCACGCTCGCGGCGACGACGCCGGGCGCTTTGGCCGTGGCGGCGTTTCTTGCGGGCTTCGGAACCGGCCTGCGGTCGCAGGTTGCCTGGCTGACGGTCCCGCTGATCGTTCTGACGATCCTGCGACTGCGAAAAAGGGGTACGGCCCCTTTTTCGGCGGCGCTGTGGTCCGGCGTGGCGTTTCTGGTCGGGCTTCTCGCCTGGTTCATCCCGCTGATCGTCCTCAGCGGCGGATTGCGCACGTATTGGCACGCGCTGTTCGATCAGGGCGCCGAGGATCTGACCGGCATCAGCATGCTCTGGACGACGCCGACGCTGCATCAGCTCGTGTTGGCGCTCCAGCGGGAGTTCGTGGCGCCGTGGTCCATGCCGGTCGTGGCCGCCCTGGTCGCCGCGCTCGCGATCGCGGGCACTCTCCGGATGGCCCGCGCGTCGCGAGGACCGCTGCTGACGCTCACCGTCGCGTTCCTGCCGTACCTCGCGTTCGATCTGCTCTTCCAGGAGACCGTGACGACCCGCTACGCGTTGCCGATCGTGGTGCCGACCGCGTACCTGGCGATGCGGGGCCTGGCGGCGTCGGCCGATGCGGGTCCGCTGCGGCCGCTGACGGTCGTCGTGTCAGTTGCGCTGGCGTTGTTCAACGTGCAGGTGGCCGGCACGGCACTCGCGGGCTACTCAGCGGTGGCGGCGCCCGCGTTCAGGCTCCTCGGCGACATGCGCGACGCGAGCGCGGCAAGCGCCCTCCGCTCGCGCCCCGTGCTGGCGATGCATCGCCGCGAAACCATGGATCTGCGGGGGCCGAGCGCGTGGACGGGCGGCGATCTGCCGGGCTCGCCGCAGCGGCTGCCCGCGCTGCCGCAGCACGAATGGCTCGAGCTGGTGAAGTACTGGAACGGCGGCGGACGTGACGAGGTGTGGTTCGTCGCCGACCCGGCCAGGACCGACCTCGCGCTCCTCGATCGCGCATCCGCGCAGACGCAGGCGTACCGATGGCCCCTTCAGCGGCACGAGCTGATCGGCGGCGTGCGGCCCGACATCATGGACTGGCTGCGGATCCGCCAGCCCGGGTGGTATCTCGGAGAAGGCTGGGCGCTGACGCCGGAAACCGCCGGCGTGGCCGACGCTGACGGCCGCGGGCCGGATCGGGCGCCCATCGACGGGTGGATCCGGCGCCGGCACGAACCGATGACGCTGATGATCGGCGGCCGCAACCTGTCGTCGCCGGCCGCGCCCGCGCGGGTGACGATCGCGATCGATGGGCGCGCGATCGCCGAGCCTGATGTGGCGCCCGGATTTTTTCTGCGGATGATCGCGCTGCCGGCGGACGCGCTCGCCGGCTCCGGCGACTATGCCCATCTGACGATCGCCGCCGGCGCGCACATCGCGATCGAGCAGTTCGACGCGCAGTCCACGGACCACGTGATCTTCGGCTATGCCGACGGCTGGAATGAAGCGGAGTTTTCGGAAGCGCTCGGGTTGTGGCGGTGGACGACGGATCGCGCGGCGCTGCACGTCCACGCCGCCGGCCGGGCGCTGGAGCTCGCGCTGCGCGGCGAAGCGCCAATCGTGTCGCACTGGAGGCCGGCCCGCGTGCGGATCAGCGCGGGCGGCACGATCATCTTCGAGGACACGTTGTTGACGCGCTTCGATGTGTACGTCCGCATCCCGGCCGCGCTCGTATCCGGTGACGAGTCGACGATCACGATCGAAACCGATCGCACGAATGTTCCGGCAGAAGGCTTCCGGCGCTCGGCGGATCATCGTCGCCTCGGCCTGCGGGTCTTCGCGTGCGAGGTGAGGGCAATTCCGTGACGCACGCGTCACAGCGTAGGGGCCGAGCTTGCTCGGCCCGACTTTCGCGCAAGGCACAGCAATGAGCTTCCGACGGGGCTGTTGAAAGCGCGCAGCCAGAGGCTTTCGAGGTACAGCGCGGCGCTGAGCAGTGCGTTCACCGGTTCTGGCGGGACGCTGATTTCTTGCTGCGCGGCGTCCTCCGTCCGCAGGCCGCGCCACCGGTGAAACACGCGCGCGAGGAGCATCGGCGGGAAGAGCAGCAGGTTTGTATGCGTCAGCCTGACGACCTCGAAGCCGGAGTCCTCGACGACGCGTCGAAGACGCGCGCGATCGTACCGGCGGACTTCGTGGCTCAGTACCGAGTGATCGCCGCGCAGCACCTCCATCGCCGCCACGTTGATCAGCACGAAGCCGCCGGGCTTGGCGAGCCGGTACATTTCCGCGATCGCCGCTCGCTCGTCCGGCTCTTCGAGTGAGTACAGCACGTCGAACGACGTCACCAGATCGAAAGCGCCGGTGGCGAAGGGCGCGGCGGTCACGGACGCGCGAACGAGCCGTTTTCGGCCTGATTCGCGTCCCAGGTAAAGTCCAACCGCCGAGCGGTCGAAACCGTAAGAGACGCCGAAGCGGCTGAGCAGGTCCAGGTTCGCGCCGGTGCCGCACCCGCAGTCGACGATGCGGACGTCCGATCGCGTGCCGACCGCCTCGCGGATCAGCGGCTCGACGAACCAGCGGAAACCGCGGAACCAGAAGTGACGCGCTTCAGCACGCGCTGTCGCACGCAGCAGGTGGTCCACGGCGGGCATTGTATCTTTTTCGCGACAGGGCGCCGGCGGTTTGACACCCTGTGATCAACTTTGTAGGCTGCGATGATCGAGGAGAGTGATTTGATGACTCGTCTGCGACGACTCGTTTCTGTCCTGGCCGTTGGTTCCGCGATCGCGATCGCGGCCGCCGGCTGTCATAAGAAGGTTCCTGTGGCGCCGCCGGCTCCGCCGCCGACGCCCACGGCTCCGCAGCCGCCGCCGCCTCCGCCGCCGCCGCCCGCGCCGACGCCGGCGCCGCCGCCGCGCCCGCTGACCGACGAGGAAATCTTCTCGCGCAAGTCGCTCGACGAGCTGACGCGCGAGCTCAGCGACGTCTACTTCGATCTCGACAGGTCC
>Ga0193726_1001167_pt1 | contig 21993 bp, 16 predicted proteins | sample H2c1metaG_FD_144928 | JGI IMG/M metagenome (GOLD analysis project Ga0193726, IMG submission 144928) | Soil microbial communities from a riparian zone of the East river system, Colorado, United States - H2c1 | ecosystem: Environmental > Terrestrial > Soil > Riparian zone | place: USA: East River...
CTTGAGCGCGTCGATCGCCTTGCGGTCGTAGCCCAGGCTCGCCAGCACCTCGTCGGTGTGCTCGCCCAGGTCTGGCGTGGGCCTGAGCTCCTTGGGCTGCGGCGAGTCGGAGAGGTTGATCGGCTGGCCGACCACCTTGATGTCGCCGAGCTTGGGATGCTTAACCGAGCGGGCGATGCCGAGATGCTTGACCTGCGGCTCGGCGAAGGTCTGGTCGATGGTGTTGATCGGCCCGCACGGCACGCCTGCCTTGTTCAGGGCCTCGATCCAATGCGCCGACGGCCTGGTCTTGGTGACGGCAGCGATGCGCTCGTTGACCGCCTTGCGATTCTGCGAACGCAGGCCGGGCGTCGCGTGCTCCGGATGGTCCACGAGTTCGGGCGCGCCCATCGCCGTGGCGCAGCGCTTGAACATGCTGTCGCCCGACGCGGCGATATTGATGAAGCCGTCGCTGGTCGGGAAGACGCCGGTCGGTATGCCCGTGGGATGGTCGTTGCCGGCCTGCTTGGCGACCTCGCCCTTCATCAGCCAGCGCGACGCCTGGAAGTCGAGCATGAAGATCTGCGCCTCGATCAGCGAGGTATGGACCCACTGGCCCTTGCCGGTGCGCTCGCGATTGTAGAGCGCCAGGATCATGGCCTGGGCCAGCAGCAATCCCGAGGTCAGGTCGGCGATCGGGATGCCGACCCGCATCGGCCCGCGGCCGGGCTCGCCGGTGATCGACATCAGCCCACCCATGCCCTGGGCGATCTGGTCGACGCCGGGGCGCGCCGCATCGGGGCCGCTCTGGCCGAAGCCCGCGATCGAGCCGTAGACGATGCGCGGATTGATCTTGGCCACGGTGTCGTAGTCGACCTTGAGGCGATGCTTCACGTCGGAACGGTAGTTCTCGACGATGACGTCGGCCTTGGCCGCGAGCTTCATGAAGATCGCGTGGCCTTCCTTGCTCTTGAGGTTGAGCGTCATCGCCTTCTTGTTGCGATGCAGGTTCTGGAAGTCGAAGCCATGGCGGTGGCCGCCCATCGCATCGGTCTTGCCGTCGGAGGGCGGCTCGATCTTGATGACGTGCGCGCCCCAGTCGGCGAGCTGGCGCACGGCCGTCGGCCCGGCGCGATGCGCCGTGAGATCGAGGACGGAGATGTGGGAAAGGGGCAGGGTGGTCATGGGCGTTTCCTCTTCGCTGGGGGCGCGCCACTCCAGTGGCGCGATCTTCTTGTGGCCGAGCATGACGCGCGACTGGAGTCGCGCGCCCCCAGCGCTAACGTCCTTTGAAGGCAGGCTTCCTCTTTTCCATGAAGGCGCGGCGGCCTTCCTTGAAGTCTTCGCTGTCGAAGCAAGCTTCCGCCATCTTCTCCAGCTTCTTGTGGTCCTGCTTGGATTCGGGCTTGGCGATCTCGCGCGCCGAGGCCTTGGCGAGTGCAATGGTAAGCGGGGCGTTCTGCGCAATGGCGCCGGTGATCCCGTCCACCATGGCGTCGAGCTCGGCGTCGGCGGCCACGCCGTGGACCAGGCCGATGTCGTAGGCCTCCTTCGACGAATACTGCTTGGCGGTGAACAGGAACTCCATGGCGCGCGGCAGGCCCATGATGCGCGACATCCGCTCGATCCGCAGGAACCCGTAGCCCAGCCCGAGCTTGGCCGCCGGCACGCCGAAGCGGGCGCCCTCGTTGCAGTAGCGGAGGTCGCAGCAGGCGGCGAGGTTCATGCCGCCGCCGATGCAGTAGCCGGTGATCTTGGCGATGGTCGGCTTGGGGAAATTATAGAGCGATTCGTAGCCTTCCTTGGAGATCGCGTCGTAGCGCACCTGGGCCTCGGCATTGGCGCGTTCGCTCTCGAACTTGGAGATGTCGGCACCTGAGACGAAGGCCTTACCGCCGGCGCCGCTCACCACCACGCAGCGCACCTCGGGGTCCTTCTCGTAGTCCCGCAGGATGCCGACGAAGGCGTCCCACATGTCGAGCGACACGGCATTCAGCTTGGCCGGGTTGTTGAAGACGAGGTGCCCGACGGCGCCCTCGCGCCGGCCGTAGATCTTCTGTTCCTGCATGCCGTTCCTCCGATGAGGCCGCGAATATACATCATCATTGTCATATTGAGAGAAGCGAAGCATCTTGGGCCGGGCAGGGAGGACACATGGCCTCAGTGGAACTGAAGGGCCTTACCAAGCACTACGGCGATGCCGTCGCGGTCGACGGCGTTTCGCTGCGCGTCGAGCATGGCCAGCTGGTCTGCCTGCTGGGCCCCTCGGGCTGCGGCAAGACGACCACCTTGCGCCTGATCGCGGGCTTCATCGAGCCCTCGGCAGGCGAAATCGTGGTCGGCGGCAAGGTCCTGTCCTCGACGGCGCGCACGGTGCCGCCGGAAGGCCGCAACATGTCGATGATCTTCCAGAGCTACGCGCTGTGGCCGCACATGACCGTGGCCGAGAACGTGGCCTATGGCCTGAAGATCCGGAAGCTCGACAAGGCCACGATCGACGGCAAGCTGAAGGCGATCCTGTCGACGGCGCGGCTCGAGGCGCTGGCCGACCGTTATCCCGGTGAGCTGTCGGGCGGCCAGCAGCAAAGGGTGTCGCTCGCCCGCGCGCTGGTGGTCGAGCCGGAGACGCTGCTGCTCGACGAGCCGCTCAGCAACCTCGACGCCAATCTGCGCGAGGAGATGCGCTTCGAGATCCGCCGCCTGCACGATCGCTACCGCTACACCACGGTCTACGTGACTCACGACCAGTCCGAGGCCATGACGACGGCCGACCTGATCGCCGTCATGAATCACGGCAAGGTCGAGCAGCTCGCGCCGCCGGAGGAGATTTATAGCCATCCGCGCTCGGAATTCGTCGCCCGCTTCATCGGCGGCGCCAATATCCTGCGCGGTTCGGCACTCGATGAGGCGCGCGTCTCGGTCGCCGGCTCGACCTTGCGCACCACGGGCCGCACGCTCACAGCCGGCAAGCCGGTGGCGCTGTCGGTGCGCCAGCACGAGATCGCGATCGCCGCCGAGAAGCCGCAATCGACAACCGACAATCACCTTCACGCCGTCGTGACGCGGCAGGTCTTTCTCGGCTCGGCCCGCGACTATACCGTCGCGCTCGACGACAGGACCGAACTGCGCGTGACGGCGCCGCCCGGGCGCAACATCGCGCCGGGCGAACGGGTCTGGCTGCACCTGCCGGCGGAACAAGTCAGGGCATTGGCGGAGGAATGAAACGATGACCAGGAAACTGACGCGGCGCCACGTGCTCGCGGCTGCTGCCGCGACGACGACCGCGTCGTTTGTCACCGTGGCTCGCGGCGCACCGGCGGAGGCGCAGAAGATCACGCCTGAATTGATCGAGGCGGCCAAGAAGGAGGGCAAGGCCTCGTGGTACACCTCGGTCGACCTGCCGGTCGCCGAGAAGGTCGCCAAGGCCTTCGAGGCGGCCTATCCCGGCATCAGCATGAAGGTCGAGCGTTCGGGCGCCGAACGCATCTTCCAGCGCATCGGCCAAGAGTACCAGAGCAAGATCTACGTCTGCGACGTGGTGAACAGTTCCGACGCCGCGCATCTCATCATCTGGAAGCGCGCCAACATGCTGGCGTCGTTCCTGCCCGAGGACGTGGCGCAGCACTTCCCCAAGGAGCATTGGGATCCCGACGGCATGTACGCCTCGTGGCGGCTCACCCTTTCGCCGATCGCCTACAACACCAGCCTGGTGAAGGCGGAGGACGCGCCCAAGGGTTTCAACGACCTGCTCGATCCCAAATGGGTCGGCAAGATCGTCAAGGCTCATCCGGGCTACTCGGGCACCATCATGACCGCCACGCAGCAGCTCGCCCGCGACCTCGGCTGGGGCTATTTCGAGAAGCTCGCCAAGCAGAAGATCATGCAGGTCCAGTCGGCCGCCGATCCGCCCAAGAAACTGGCGCTGGGCGAGCGCGCGGTGATGGCCGACGGCGGCGAATACGTCATCACCGAGCTCAAGGCGCGCGGCGAGCCGGTCGAGGAGGTTTATGCCGTCGAGGGAACGCCGCTCATCACCGGCCCGTCGGCGGTGATGGCGCGCGCGGCCAACCCCAACGCGGCGCGGCTGTTCTACGCCTGGTCGATGACGGCTGCGGCGCAGCAGATGAATGTCGATGTCGGCGGCATGCGCTCGGCCCATCCGATGGTGAAGGAGCGGCCCGACCGCAAGAAGCTCAGCGAGGTCAAGACCCTGCGCGAGGACGCCGCCGCCGTCGCCGACCAGGCCGACGACATCAAGGCGCACTACACCAAGCTGTTCAAGGTGTGACCATGCGCCGACGCACGCTGATCACGGCGACTGTTTTGCTTCCTTTCGGCGCCCGCGTCGTCTCGGCCGCGCCGGCGCCCGAGGCGGCCACGCCGGCGCTGGTCGAGGCCGCGAAGAAGGAAGGCAAGGTCACCTACTACACGGCGATGGACCTTTCCGTCGCCGAGCCGATGGCCAAGGCCTTCGAGGCCAAGTATCCGGGCATCAAGGTCGCCGTCGAGCGCACCGGCGCCGAGCGGCTGTTCAACCGCATCGCCCAGGAAGAGGCGAGCAACATCCGCCGTTGCGACGTGGTCAACAGTTCGGATGCCGCCCACTTCATCGTCTGGAAGCGCCAGGACTGGCTGGCGCCCTACCTCACGGTCGAGATGGCCGAGAACGTGCCGGCCGACATGCGCGATCCCGACGGCACCTTCACCAACCAGCGCACGCATCTCAGCCCCATCGCCTACAATACGAGCCTGATCAAGCCCGAGGACGCGCCCAAGGGTTTCCTCGACCTGCTCGATCCCAAGTACACCGGCAAGCTGGTGAAGGGCCATCCCGGTTATTCCGGCACCATCATGACCTCCACGCAGCAGACGGCGCGCGAGCTGGGCTGGGGCTATTTCGAGAAGCTGGCCAAGCAGAAGGTGCTGCAGGTCCAGTCCGCCACCGAGCCGCCCAAGAAGATCGAGGCCGGCGAACGCGCCATCGCCGTCGACGGCAGCGATTATCTCTTCTGGATGGCCAAGGAGCGCGGCGCGCCGATCGAGGTCGTGCAACCGGTCGAGGGCACGCCGCAGATCTCCAATCCCATGGCGGTGTTCAAGTCGGCGCCCAATCCCAACGCCGCCCGGCTGCTGTTCGGCTGGATCATGTCGGCCGAGGGCCAGGGCTTCATCGTCGATCTGAGCGGCCAGTATCCGGCCAACAAGCTGGTCAAGGCCAAGGCCGGCCGGCCGCCGCTGGCCTCGATCAAGACCTGGCGCGAGGATCCCGCCGACGTCGAGAAGACGGCCGACGAGATCAAGGCCAAGTACCAGCGGATGTTCAAGGTATGACTAAACGTCCCTCGGCCTGCGGCCTCGGGATGACAGCGGGGTCGTGGTGACAACGTCGGTGTCATCCCGAGCGCAGCGAGGGACCTTTGTCCCATGGCGCCTGCCCGACCTCTCGCGCCCGGTCCTGATCGCCGTCGCCGCGCTCCTGGTGGTGATGATTGTTCTGCCGATGGGCTGGCTCGTGGTCTACAGCCTGTCGGACAAGGCGGGCAATGCCACGCTGGGCAACTTCGTCGCCCTGTTCACCGATCCGACCTTCGTCGATCCACTGATCACGACCCTCATCATCGCCTTCTCGACAAGCGCGATCTGCTGCGCCGTCGCCGCGCCGCTGGGCTGGCTGGTGGCGCGCACCGACATGCCGATCCGCCGTACGGTGCGTACCCTGGTGATGGCCTCGCTGGTGACGCCGCCCTTCGTCGGCGCGATCGCCTGGGAGATGCTGGCCGCGCCCAATTCGGGTCTTTTGAACCAGCTATGGCGCGCGCTCACCGGCATGCCGGTCGACGAGGCGCTTCTGGACATCTACAATCTGCCCGGCCTGATCTTCGTCATCGCCTGCTACACCTTTCCCTACGTCTTCATCCTGGTCGCCAACGCGCTCGACCGCATGCCCGGTGAGCTTGAGGACGCTTCTTCGATGCTGGGTGCGAAGACCTGGCAGACCGCGCGACGCATCACCGTGCCGCTTGCCCTGCCGACGCTGCTCGCGGGCGCCCTGATCGCCTTCCTTCAGGCGCTGAACCTGTTCGGCTCGCCCGCCATCCTCGCCATCCCTGCGGGCTTCCACACGCTCACCACCCGCATCTGGAGCCTGTTCCAGTTCCCGCCCAAGCCCGAGCTTGCCGCCGCGGCCTCGCTGCCGCTGCTTCTGCTCACCATCGTGCTGCTGCGCGCCCAGTCGCTGGCACTCGGCCGCCGCGGCTATGCCGTGCTGGGCGGCAAGTACGGCCAGCCGCGCCTCGTGCGGCTGGGCTGGTTGCGCTGGCCCGCCGCGGCGCTGGCGCTGCTGGTGCTCGCCATGCCGCTCTTCCTGCCCTACGCGGCGCTGTTCAACTCGGCATTTTCGCGCGTCGCCTCCAAGCTCGTGACCTTCGATACAATCACGCTCCACAACGTGCGCTTCACCTTCCTCGAGCTCAGCTCGACCATGCCCGCGCTCAAGAACACGTTCCTGCTGGCGACCGCTTCGGCGACCGTGGGCGCGCTGCTGGCGCTGCTGATCGCCTACATTGTGGCCCGCCGCGCCGTCCCCGGATACCGGCTGCTGGGCTTTCTCGCCACCGCGCCCATCCCATTCCCGGGCATCGTGCTGGGCGTCGGCCTGTTCCTGGCCTACACGCGTCCGCCGCTCACCCTCTACGGCACGCTGTGGATCCTGCTGATCGCCTTCGTCACCATCGAGCTGCCGGCCGCCTACCAACAGCTCTCCTCGGCGTTCCACGCGGTCCATCCCGAGCTCGAGGAGGCCGGCCGCATGCTGGGCGCCACGCGGCTGCGTACCCTGGCCGACATCACCGCGCCGCTGCTGCGCTCGGCGGTGATCGCCACCTGGTGCTTCGTCTTCGTCGCGGTGATCCGCGAGCTTTCCGCCGCCGTGATCCTGTTCACGTCGGAGACCAAGGTCCTGTCGGTCCTGATCTTCGATCTCAAGGAGAGCGGCGATGTTGGCGCCATTGCCGTGCTCAGCCTCGCCATGGTCGGCATCACCACGGTCGTGATCGTGATCGCCAACTGGGTCGGCGGCGGCCGCGATGCCGGTCGCCTGCATGCGCGCGCTGCCGGATAACGACTCGACCCGCGAAGCTCCCGTGCGATACGGTGGCGCAAGATGAGTGCCCTGTCGGACTGGTTGGACACCCATGGGCTCGGCGCGCTGCGCGTCATTCTCGAGGCGCAGCAGATCGACATCGACGTCCTGCCGGATCTCACGGAAGACGATCTCAAGGGCATCGGCATCGCGCTCGGCCCCCGACGCCGGCTGCTCAAGGCAATCGCCGGCACCTTCGTCGCGCCTCCGCTGCCGGCGCCCTCCGACGCCAACCCGGCCGTCGATTCCGCCGAGCGCCGCCAGTTGTCGGTATTGTTCGTCGACCTCGTCGGTTCGACGGCTCTCACCACGCAACGCGATCCCGAAGAGATGCGCCAGATCGTCAGGCGCTACCAGAATGCGGTTGCCGGCGAGGTCGCGCGCTTCGACGGCTATGTAGCGAAGTTCATGGGTGACGGCGTGCTGGCCTATTTCGGCTGGCCGAAGGCTCACGAAGACGAGGCTGAGCGGGCCGTTCGCGCCGCCATGGCCGCAGTCGCCGCCGTCGGAGAGTTGCAGACCGGCGATGGCGAGGCGCTGGCCGCGCGTGCCGGCATCGCAACCGGCCTGGTCGTGGTGGGAGGCCTGATCGGCCAGGGCGCCGCGCAGGAAGCCGACGTAATCGGCGCCACGCCCAACATCGCCGCTCGCCTGCAGGATCTGGCGCAGCCGGGTCAGGTCGTCATTGCCGACAGCACCCAGAAGTTTGTCCGGTCGTCCTTCGACCTCGCCTCCCTGGGGCTGCAGCCGTTGAAGGGGATTGAACTTCCGGTCGAGATTTTTGCCGTCCAGCGCGAGCGGTCCAGCGACAGCCGCTTCGAAGCGCGCGCCGGCCGGCACCTTCGCCCGATGGTGGGGCGCGACCAGGAGCTGGCGCTGCTGGGCGAACGCTGGGCGCAGGTGCGGAACGGCGAGGGCCAATGCCTCCTGCTGGTTGGCGAAGCCGGCATCGGCAAGTCGCGCGTCACGCGGGCGCTGCGCGACCTGGCCGGCGGATCCGACAGCGCCATCCTGCTCTTTCAATGCTCGCCCTATCACCTCGACAGCGCCTTGTGGCCGGTGATTCAACAGCTGACCGTTGCCCTGAAGCTTGCCGCCGAGGACTCGCCGGCAACTCGGCTCGACAAGATCGAAGGTTTTCTTCGCCGCCATGCAGCGCATATCGAGAGCGCCGTTCCTCTCGTCGCAAGTCTGCTCGGCGTGCCCTACGACAACCGATACGGTCCGCTCGATCTCTCGCCCCAGGCCCAGCGAAACCAGACTCTATCGGTCCTCGTCGAGCAGTTTCTCGGTGTCGCCCGGCGACGCCCCGTGCTGGTGGTGATGGAGGACATGCACTGGACCGATCCTTCGACCCTCGAATTCATCCACCTCGTGCTCGATCGGGTCGAGGGCAACCGCCTTCTCCTTTTGCTGACCAGCCGGCCGGACGGGCAGCCCGTTTTGGCGGGCCATCCGCAGGTGACGCGGGTCGTGCTCAACCGTCTGGGTCGCGCCGCCGTCGAGGCGATGACGGCCGCGATCGAAGGCAGTGCCAGCTTGCCGGAGGCCGTCCGTCGCGAGATCTTGAGCAGAACCGATGGCGTGCCGCTGTTCGTCGAGGAGTTGACGCGGGCGCTCGTGGAGCTGGCCGGGCAGTCTCCGGGCGGCATGATGGGTTCGGAGACGAGTCTCAGCGTGCCGGCGACGCTGCACGATTCGCTGATGGCCCGTCTCGATCGCCTGCCGGAGGTCAAGCGTGTCGCGCAGGTCGCCGCCTGCATCGGCCGTAACTTCGACTACCGCACGCTTGCCGCAGTTGCCGGAATGGATGACCGGGAGCTCAATCCGGCCCTCGACCGGCTGGTCGAGGCGGAACTCGTCTTCCGCCGGGGCCGGTCGCCGAACTTCGCCTATACATTCAAGCATGCGCTGGTGCGCGATGCCGCGGCCAACAGCCTGCTGCGCAGCGAGTTTCGCCGCATCAATGCCGGCATCGCTGCGGCGTTCGAGGCCTTCGAGGTCCAGCCGCCGCCGGAACTGATCGCCTGGCACGCCGAACTTGCCGGCCTCGATCGCAAGGCTGTCGACCACCTGTTGCTGGCGGGCCGTCGCGCCATCGAGCGCTACGCCAACCAGGAGGCGATCCATCACCTGGAACGGGCCCTGCATCTGATCGCCGCCTTGCCGGAGAAGCTCGAGCAAGCGGCCCTCGAACTCCGGGCGCTGGCGATGGCCGGCGTCCCGCGCATCGCCTTGCATGGCTATGCGTCGACGGAAGTCGAGGCGACCTACCGGCGAACCGTCGAGCTGGCCGAACGGACCGGCGACACGGCGCAGCTCTTCCAGGGGCTGCGCGGCCTCTGGAACTGCATCTATGACCGCGCCGATCTCGAGAATGCGCGCGAGATCGCCGAGCGGCTCTGCACGCTGGCGCTCGATCACCCGGAGGCGGAAGCGCGGGGGTTGGCCTATCGCGCGCTGGGGGCCGCCTGCCTCAGCCTCGGCCGGCTGCAAGAAGCCATCGCCGCCTTCGAGAAAGCCGTCGATGCCTGCGCCGGCCTGCCGGCCGATGCCGGTCTGCGCGAGCACGGTGAATCGCCCCTGATCATCGCCGGCATCTATGCCGGCTTCGCGCACACGATCGCCGGCGACTTCGATCGCGGCCAGGCCTTCATCGACCAGGCGCTTGCCGCTGTTCGGCGGCTTAAAAATCCGCTGTCCTTCGCCTTTGCCCATCACATCGCCGCGAACACCCAGTATTTGCTGGATGCGCCGGCGGAATGCGCCCGGCTTTCCGCCGAGTCCTCGCGCGCCGCCGAGCAACATCGCCTGGTCTTCTGGCTGGCCGTCGGCGACGTGATGGGCGGCTGGGCGGCGACACGCGTCGCCGGCACTGCGGCGGGCATCGAACGCATGCGCCGCGGGCTTCATGCCTGGCAGACGACCGGCGCCGAGCTGCACATTCCGACATGGCATGCAGCACTCGCCGATGGTCTGCTGACGACAGGTGCCGTCGATGAAGCGCGCGAGACGGTCGATCGCGCCCTCGCGCTCGCCGCGGAGCGCAAGGAGCGCTTTGCCGTTCCCGTGCTGTTGCGACTCCGGGGGCTGGTCGCGGATCGCCAGGGCGATGGCGAGGCGGCCCAGCGCTATCTCGAGCAGGCGATCATGCTGGCGCGCGAGCAGGGCGCGCGCCTGTACGAGTTGCTGGCGGCGCGGCAGCTGGCGTGGGTCTTGATGCGTGGCGGCAATCGCGAGGCGGCGCACCGGATCCTCGCCGAGGCATGCCGTGGACTCAAAGGCGGGACGGCGATCGCGTGCGTGACGGAGGCGCGCGAGCTGCTTTCGTCGTTGGCATAGCCGCGGCCACTGCCGATATGACTAGAGAGGCGGCATCGCAATGCGTGGTGACCGGTGTATGTCGCAGGACGTAAGGCCGGCCAGGTCGGACCGTGGCGTGATCGCGCCGTCGCGGCTCAGCGCGATCCAGCTTTGCGTGTCCTCGCGCGTGCGAAAATTCTCCGACAGGTATGGGCCATATGCGAGTCGCGCCAGCTTGGTCCAGGCCCCGTAGGTCGAGAACTTCGGGATGAGGACGTACGTGGCATCGGCGAAGATTTCATCCGCCGGCCGCACCGGCGCGCCCGGGCCGGACCACAGATTGTTGCCGTGAGCCGGCGGCCAGCCCAGCATGAAGGGGAAGGGATTCACCTGGTCGAGGACCACGACGCCGCCGTGACAATGGCGATCGTCGCCCAGCAAGGCAGCCGCCTCGACGATCGTCTCGACATATTCGGCGGGTGAGAGCTCGAAGCGCGGTTGCGCGGCGCGCGACCAATTGAGCAGCGCGGGTGCGAACCGGCCGTCGGCGAAGGCGGCGAGCAGGCCCGGCCGCTCGGCGGGTACGGCAAGGCCTTTTAGCTGCGTACGATCGACCACCTGCAGAAGCTGCTCGCGGCCAGCGTGCGCATGGTAGCCCGCCAGGCTGAGAGCGGAGGCGCCGATCGTGAACAGCGGAAAGACCATCAGCATCGGCAGGACCGGCACCGCCGGCCCGAAGCGCTCGCGGATCTGGTCGTACAACAGGAAGGCGATGACGATACCGACCGGCAGGCCATATGACTGATGGTTCTGCGACAGCACAAAGGCGCCGATCGCCAGGATGCCGGCGATGGCAAGCGGCACACGCAGTGGGGCGATGCCGCGCGCCCACATCCAGACCGCGACCACGAGGCCGGCGGCATAAGGCGCATAGCCTTCGGCGTTGGCAAAGAAGTTATTGAGGTGAAAGCTCAGGCTGTTGCGCACCGCGCCGGCGGCGGCCGCGTGCAGAATGTCGAGCAGATAGGGATGGTTCCACGGCGCCACGGCGTTGGCGACGATCAGACCGCCGATCGCCAACCAGGCCAGCAAGCGGGCGCGGATGTGCGGAGAGATCAGGATGGCGAGGCCCACGAAGGCGAGGCCGCCGGCGAAGTAGGTCACTTTGAGATAGAACAGCGCGACGAGCAGCAGGCCGGCGTTGGCGACGTCGATCCAGTCGCCGGCGACGCGGTCGCGCGGCGGCACGAACAGGATCAGCGCCAGGATGCTGAGCAGGCTCCAGCCATAGCGGTTGTACGACATGGCGAAGGAGTAGGCGTTCGGCTTGTCGCCGACGTTGGCCGGCATCAGCACGAGCAGGGTGACGAAGATCACGAACAGGGCGGCTGGTATAATCGGCAGGCGGCGCATCGTCGCGACAGACGCCGAGGCGAAGGCCACGGCGGCCACGATGGTGACGCCGACCAGGAAGGCGAAGGGCGTTGGCCCGACCAATCCAAAGCCGAGCACGGTCAGCAGGAAGTTGAGTTGGCCCACTGGTTCGTGGAAGTCGACATGCGCCACGTGGCCGTGCTGCAGCTGCCAGGCGCCGGAGAGATTGTAGACGAAGTCCCAGGTCATCTCGTGCGACAGGACGAGACCTGGGGAGATGAGCGCCCACAAGGCGACAAGCACCGGCACGCCCGCTAGCAGCGCGAGACTCACGGGCGATGCATGGAATTCCGATTGCGTCTCGGAGTCGGCCAACCCGCCTTCGGCAGGTAGCGCCATCGTTCGTTCCTCCCCCACCCAGAGCGGGGACCCTAGCCCACCGGTCAATGGCAGGATCGTGACAAAGCGAGGGCGTGGTCGGACGAAGATGAAGGCGGGCAGGCAGTCGAAGGAGAGCCGGCGTAGGTCGGCGCATCTTTCCATAAGCTATTGGAAAATATGGATGATCCAGAGATTATTGTGCTGGGGCTTGAAGCATAACTTACTGAACAGTAAGTTAGTTGTATGCCTTCGACCAAACAACGCCGTGCCCCGGCCCAACGTCCTGGCGAAATCATAGACGCCGCGCTCGCACTGTTCGTGGAGAAGGGATTCGCCGCCACGCGGCTCGACGACGTGGCCCTGCGCGCCGGCCTCTCGAAGGCCGCGATCTATCTTTATTTCGAGGACAAGACCGCGCTCTTCCAGGGCGTCGTGCGCCAGGCCGTCGCGGCCAATCTCGGCACCGTCGAGGCGATGCTGAAGGCCCATCGCGGGCCGGTGGCGGAGTTGCTGCCGCGCATCCTGGAGTTCATGGCGGGCCGCATCGACCAGAGCCCGATCGCCGCGGTGGCCAAGCTGGTGATCTCCGAATCGCGCGCCTTTCCCGAGATCGGCCGCTTCTACCTCAAGGAAGTGATCGGCCGCGGTCTGCCGCTGCTCGAGGGCCTGATCGTCCGCGGCATGGAACAAGGCGAGTTCCGGTCGGTCGATCCTGCGATGACCGTCCGCTCGATCGTCGGCGCCATGCTGCTGGCCGGCATCTGGCGCACCGTCTTCGAGCCCATCGGCGCCGACAAGCTCGATATCAAGGCGCTCGCCCGCCACCACGCCGACCTGATGTTGCACGCGTTGAAGCCCGACCCCGTGGGGACGTCATGAAACGCCTGCTCGCCCGTCTGCCCAAGCGCGCGATCTTCGTCGCCATCGCCGCCCTGCTCGCCACTCTGCTGGTGACGCGCGGGTCGTGGCAGCAACCGGTCCTGAGCATCCTCGGCATCGCGGGCGAGGGCGACCGCTATCTCGGTTACGTCGAGGGCGAGACCAGCCTGATGGCGCCGCCGGTCGCCGGCCAGCTCCTCGAGCGCCCGGTCGACCGCGGCGGCAGGGTCAAGAAGGGCGACCGGCTGTTCGTCATCGATCCCACGCTCGCCAAGGCCGAGGTGGCGCGAGCCGAGGCGGCGCTGGCCGAGTCCAAGGCACGGCACGAGAATCTTTTGACCGGCAAGCGGCCGGAGGAGCAGGACGTGGTGCGCGCCCAGCGCCGCGAGATCGAGGCGAGCCTGGCGATGGCCGAGACCGAGCTCAAGCGCCAGGCCGATCTGCTGCCGCGCGGCTTCACGACGCGCCAGGCCTACGACCAGGCCGAGAGCCAGGTCTTCCAGCTGCGCGCGCGGCTGGCGTCTCTCGCCGCCCAGGAGCGCGTGGGCGACCTTGCCGCGCGCCAGGCCGAGATCGCCGCCGCGGCGGCGATGATCGGCCAGAACGAAGCCAATCTCGACACGGCGAAGAAGCGGCTCGCCGACGTGATGCCGGCGGCGCCCGAGGACGCGCTGGTCGAGAACACGTTCTTCAATGTCGGCGAATGGGTGCCGGCGGCCACGCCGGTCGTGTCGCTGCTGCCGGCATCGCGCGTGAAGCTGCGGTTCTTCGTGCCCGAGGAGGACGTCTCGAAGGCGCGCATGGGCCGTCCCGTGAGCTTCACCTGCGACGGCTGCCCAGCCGATCTCAGGGCCAACGTCATCTACATTTCGCCGCGCGCGGAGTTCACGCCGCCGGTGATCTATTCGCAGAGCGCCCGGACCAAGCTGGTGTTCATGATCGAGGCGCGGCCCGAAGCGGCGCAGGTCGCGCTGGCGCCGGGCCTGCCGGTCACCGTGGCGCCTTTCGGTCCAGCGTCCGAGGAGGCAGGCTCATGACCCTCGCCATCGATGTCCATGACCTGGTGAAACGCTACGGCCCGCGCACCGTCGTCGATCGCCTGAGCCTGTCGATCGAGGAGGGCCGCATCTGCGGCTTCCTGGGACCCAACGGTTCGGGCAAGACCACGACCTTGCGCATGATCTGCAGCCTGCTCACGCCCGACGCGGGCGGCGGCACCTGCCTGGGCCACGATCTCGTGCGCGAGCGCGAGGCGATCAAGCGCCAGGCCGGCTACATGACGCAGCGCTTCGGCCTGTATGAAGACCTCACCATCCGCGAGAACCTCGAATTCGTCGGCCGCGTCTACGATCTCGACCGGGTGAAGGAGCGGGTCGACGCCTCGCTCGAGCGGCTGGGGCTGGCGACCCGACAGCGCCAGCTCGCCGGCGCGCTGTCGGGCGGCTGGAAGCAGCGTCTGGCGCTGGCTGCCTGCGTGCTGCACGAACCGCGCCTGCTGCTGCTCGACGAGCCCACCGCCGGCGTCGATCCCAAGGCGCGCCGCGCCTTCTGGGACGAGATCCATGCCTATGCCGCGCAGGGCATCACCGTGCTGGTCTCGACCCATTACATGGACGAGGCCGAGCGCTGTCACGAGATCGCCTATATCGCCTACGGCGAGCTGATGGCGCGCGGAACGGCCGCCGACGTCATCAGGCAATCCGGCCTCATCGCCTTCGTCGCCACCGGCCCGGGCGCCGACCGACTGGCGGCGAAGCTACGCGACGCGCCCGGCGTTACGGCCGCGGCGGCGTTCGGCACGACGCTCCATGTCTGCGGCCCCGATCGCCAGGCACTCCTCGAGGCCATCGCGCCGTGGCGCGCCGATCCTTCGATCAAATGGGAGGAGGCCGAACCGACACTAGAGGACATCTTCATCCATCTCATGGGAAAGGCGCACGACAATGCGCTCGATGGCTAAGTGCGGCTCGTGAAGCACCAACAACCTCATGCTGAGGAGCGAGCACAGCGAGCGTCTCGAAGGGTGGGCAACAAGCGCGGTGCCTGTTGCCCACCCTTCGAGACGCGGCCCTGCGGGCCGCTCCTCAGGGTGAGGTCTTGTGGTCGTTCGACGTTATCTCTTCGAAGCGGTGCCTGACCATGTGGTTGCGCGGCTTCTGGCGGCGGCTCGCGGCCATGATCTCCAAGGAAGTGCGGCAGCTTCGCCGCGACCGGCTGACCTTCGCCATGATGTTCGGCATGCCGATCCTGCAGCTCCTGCTGTTCGGCTATGCTATCGACACCGACCCGCATCATCTGCCGACCGCCGTGCTGGCGGCCGACCAGAGCCAGATCACGCGCACCATCCTCTCGGCGCTCAGCAACACCGGCTACATGCGATTCACCCATCGGCCCAACAGCGAGGCCGAGGCCAACGAGCTGTTGCAAAGCGGCGAGGTGCAGTTCGTCGTCACCATCCCGTCGGACTTCACGCGCCGGCTGGTGCGCGGTGAGCGCGCGCAGGTGCTGATCGACGCCGACGCCACCGATCCGATCGCCGCCGCCAATCCGCTGGCCGCGGCGGCGCCGGCGATCAGCCAGGCGTTGGCGCGCGACATGGTCGGGCCGCTGATCGGCCTGCGCGACAAGGCCGAGTCGGTCGATGTCGTGCTGCAGCGCCGCTATAACCCCGAGGGCAAGTCGCGGCTCAACATCGTGCCCGGCCTGCTGGCCGTGATCCTGACCAAGACCATGGTGATGATGACGGCGCTTGCCGTCACCCGCGAGCGCGAGCGTGGCACCATGGAGAACCTGTTGGCCATGCCGGTGCGGCCGATCGAGGTCATGATCGGCAAGATCGTGCCCTATATCGCCATCGGTGCGGTGCAGGTCGTGGTCATCCTGCTGGTCGCCTGGCTGCTGTTCGGCGTCGGCGTGCAGGGCAGCCTGGCGCTGTTCTGCCTCGGCACGGCGCTGTTCATCACCGCCAACCTGGCCATCGGCTTCACCATCTCCACCCTGACGCAGAACCAGCTGCAGGCCATGCAGGCCTCGTTCTTCCTGATGCTGCCCTCGATCCTGCTGTCGGGTTTCATGTTCCCGTTTCGCGGCATGCCGGTCTGGGCGCAATGGATCGGTGAGGTGCTGCCGGCCACGCACTTCATGAGGATCGTGCGCGGCGTGATGCTGAAAGGCGCAGGCCTCGGCAGCATCTCCGCCGAGCTCGCGGCGCTGCTGGCGATCCTGCTGATCGTGTCGACCCTGGCGATCAGTCGCTACAGGGTGACGCTGGATTGAGGGTCGGATCGAGGGGACGTCAGACGATCGCCGCGAAGAGGGCCAGCAGAACCACGGTACCGCCCACGCCGGCGAGCAGGGCGATCAGCGGCGCATTGCCGAGGAAGGCCAGCGCCAGGCAGGAAAGCACCAGCATGATGTGCAGGATGGCGAACAGCACCAGCTTGCTGAAGCTGTGAAACGTCTGCTCGTGTGCGCGCAATTCCTGGGAAGCGATCTGCGGATCGTGAAGGGTGTCGGCCATGGCGGCGTGCCTTTCAAAGGACAATCCACCGTCAAAAACGCGGTCGTCGGCAGGAGGTTGCGTCGGCCGTCGCGGGACGCGATACCATAAGGGGATGAAGATCATCGCCGCCTTTCTGATCGCCCTGCTCCTCATCGCGTCGCCTGCCGCCGCGCAGTCTTCGCTCGAGGCCGACATGCGCGAGGCTGCGGCCGCCTACGAGCGCAAGGACATGGCGACCGCGGCGCGGCTCTGGAAAATCTGGGCCGACAAGGGCAATGCCGAGGCGCGCACCCTGTTGGGCGCCATGTACTGGAGCGGCGAGGGCGTGCCCCGCGACCACAAGGAGGCGGCGGGGCTCTACCTGCTGGCGGCAAACCAGGGCTATGCCCGTGCCCAGAACGACATCGGCTTCATGCTGGGTTTCGAAGGCCCGCCGCCGCACGACGATGTCGAGGCCTACAAGTGGCTGACGCTCGCTACCCAGCGCTACACGGCGAAGAACCAGGACCGGCTCGACCAGGCGAAGAAGGACAAGGCCACCCTGGCCGCCCGTATGACCGCGGCGCAGCTCGCCGAGGCCGAGCGGCGGGCCAAGGCCTGGAAGCCCGGGCCGTAGCTGCGCCACAGTTACGCAGGGGGCCCTTAGTCGCCGGACAGGGCTGGCGTCCGCGGCGATTTTGGCGCTAAAAGGCTCGTTCTGCGAAAGCGCATCGCCTTAGTTGGGGTAGATTCGGGCATTGCGTTGAGAAAGCCGCTGTGGGGCGGCTCGAGGGTCGGGTGGGGTAACCTCCCGGTAGCGTGGGAACACCAAGATCGATACTGCCTTTGCGCGGCCTTGCCCAGCCGCGCCTAGGGATGAGGCGCGTCCGTAATCTGTCGGAAACACCCTTGGGGGCTCATGCAAAGGGCATCGCTCGCCGCGGCGTTCGCCGCTTTACTGTTCTTCAGCTCGATGTCGGCGGCCGTCGCCGCGGACAATGACAATGCGTCCTTGGAGGATGCCCGCCTCGCGGAGGCACGCCTGCTGGGCAGCGCCGACGAGGACGCGCGATATCTCGCCTGCCAGCCCTTCACGCGCCAGATCGCGGCGGGTGGCATCGTCGCCCAGTCGTTCGACGCATCGCTCGCAGAGGCCGGCGTGCCGGCGGCGGCGATGGTCGAGGCGCGGCGGGCTCTCGCCACGTCGATCGATCTCGGCCGCGACGTGGCTGCCGGCGATCAGTTCTATGTGCGTTATGAACAGGTGTTCACCGCGGATGGCACGCCGATCGGCGTGGGTCGCGTGCTGTGGGCGGAGCTTCGCACCAAGGCCAAGGGCACGATCGCCCTGCATCGCTTCCGTCCGCAGGGTGGGGTCGAGCGGCTCTGGCTGGCGAGCGCGGAGGCGGCGACGCCGCCGTCGATCCGTCTGCCACTCGACGCCGTGACCGTCTCGTCAGGGTTCGGGCTGCGCGCCGATCCGCTCGACAAGCCTTCGGGGCCAGCGGTGGCCATGGGGCCGCTGCCCGATCCGGCAAAGTCGGTCCCGGCAGCGTATGCCGAGGTCCCTGCCCCAGCGTCCGAAAAGCCGGTGGCGCCGCCGCCGGCGGAACCGGTAAAGCCCGCCCGCCGCCAGATGCACGGCGGATTCTTCCCCGGACAGCCCGGCTTCGGCGGCTTCTCGATGAATTCGCGTCACGCCCTCGACGGCACCGACCTTCAGCGCGTCGTCGCGGAGCGTGATGCCGAAGCCCGCCGCGCCGCTGCGGCGCGGGCTGCCGATGCGCCGTCCGACACGGCGGCAGAGACGCAACAGGCGGCCGTCGCCGCGCCCGCGCCCACGCCGCGCGTTGTGCGGCCGTTGTTCATGCATGACGGTGCCGATCTCGTCGCGCCGACCGGCACGCCCGTGTACGCCGCGTCCGACGGCGTCGTGATCGGTGCGGCGCCGAACGGCGGCTACGGCAACTGGATCCGGATCGACCACCAAGGGAAACTCTCGACGGTCTACGGACACCTCTCGAGTTTCGCGCCAGGCATTCAAGAAGGTGCGAGCGTCAGCCAGGGCGAGCTGATCGGCTTCGTCGGCAACACCGGCCGCTCGACCGGCGCACATCTGCACTTCGAGATTCTAAGCAATGGCAAGGCGGTCGATCCGCTGTCCTACCCGGAGCTCAAGCGCGCACAATTGCGCGGCGCCGATCTCGAGCGCTTCCGCAAGCAGATCAAGAACGCGCTCGCCGAGCGCGAGAGGGCGGTCACGCTGGCGTTCGGCGGCTTCTGACAGCCACACGCGCCACGCGAGAATCTCCTTCGGCATTTTCAGCCGAAACAGCGCATAACCCGTGCGCAAATCGCCCTGGCGGGCGTCTGACCAGGCTCTGGAAACCTCGGCCCTGACTGGGTTAGTATCCAACGTCACCGTTTTGTCACCCAGATCGTACTGGCCGCGGCGACGATACCGGCGTTACAGAAGGATTCATGAAGAGGGCCTCGCTCGCCGCGGCGTTCGCCGCTTCGCTATTCCTGGGTTCGGTGTCGGCTTGTATCGCCGCCGACGAGGCACGCGCTTCGGAGGAGCGCCTGCTGGGCAGCGCGGACGAGGCGGCTCAATTTGCAGCATACCAGCCCTTCACGCGCGAGATCGCGGCGAGCGGCGGCGTCTCCGTATCACTCGATGCATCGCTGGCGGGAGCGGGCGTGCCGGCGGCTACCATGCTCGAAGCGCGCCAGGCCCTGGCCAGCGTGCTCAACCTGGATCGCGACGTGCAGCCCAGCGATCGCTTTTACGTACGCTACGAGCAGACCTTCACCGCTGAAGGCGCGCCGATCGGCATAGGCCGGGTGCTGTGGGCCGAGCTGCGCACCAAGGCCAAGGGCACTATTGCCATCCATCGGTTCCGAACTCATGACAAGACCGAGCGCTTCTGGCTGGCGAATGGTCAGCAGGCGACGCCGCCCTCGATGCGCATGCCGCTCGAGATCATCTCCGTTTCGTCGGGCTTCGGACTGCGCGCCGATCCGTTCGACCAGCCGCCGCCGGTCGCGGTGTCCGGCAAGCCCGCGCCGATGGGCGGCCCCAAGCGCAGCGCGTCGTTGCCGCCCGGCCTGCCGACGGGCGGCGTGAGCGGCAACAGTCCGGCACTGACGGCCAACATGGCCACGCCGCTCGGCGCCGCGTTCGGCCTGGTACCCTATGGCAACTGGCAGGCAGCGCCGCGCGCGGTCCATGCGATGTTCATGCACGAGGGCGTCGATCTCGTGGCGCCGTTCGGCACGCTGGTCTATGCCGCGGCCGACGGCGTGGTGGTGGGCGCCGCGCCCAACGGCCGCTACGGCAACTGGATACGCATCGAGCACGGCGGCAAGCTTGCCACGGTCTACGGCCATCTCTCGGCTTTCGCGCCGGGCATCGAGCCGGGCGAGGCGGTGGTGCGCGGCGAGCTTATCGGCTTTGTCGGCAGCACCGGCCGCTCGACTGGCGCGCACCTGCACTTCGAGCTTCAGAGCGACGGCAAGCCGGTCAATCCGATCAATCATCCGGAGCTCAAGGCCGCGCCGCTGCGCGGGGCCGACCTCGATCGCTTCCGCAAGCAGGTTGCGCGTTCGCTCGAAGAGCGCGACCGCGAGGCCCGGGTCGCCGCTTCAATCGGACTCTGACGCACCGATCGCGAAGGCCTCTTCCGGCGCCAGCACCAGGCGGTTCTGGCCGACCAGCGCGAACCAGATGATGCCGAGCGTGAACCACACGCCGACCCAGGTCACGCCGGTGGCGAACATCGGGTCGACGAGCTGGAAGGCGAGCGTGATCGTGGCGATGACCAGGGTAACGATCGCGCCCAGGATGCCGAGCGGCGAACGGTAGGGACGCGCGAGGCGGGGCCGCCGCATCCGGAGCACGATGAAGCTCACGGCCTGCAGCAGATAGGACAGCATGGCGCCCGCCACCGCCATGTTGAGCAGCGTGCCCTGGATGGCGACGGCGCCTTTCTCGGCGCCCATGCCGAACCACAGCCCGAACATGATCGCGAGCGCCACCGCCGAGCCTGCCAGCAGGGCGACGTAGGGCGTCTTGTGGCGCGGATGGGTGATCGACAGAAAGCGCGGGAAGTAGCCGGCGCGCGACAGCGAATAGATCTGCCGCCCCTTGGCGAACAGGATGGTGTGGAAGGAGGCGATCAGCCCGATGCAGGCAACCAGCGCCAGCGTCTTGGCCAGGCCGTCGCCGAAAGTGGCGCGAAAGCCGTCGAGCAGCGGCTCGCCCGAGACGCCGAGCTTGAAGCTGCCGGGCGCGACCGAGGGATTGAGCCACAGGATCAGGCCGGCGGAGACGAAGAGGGTGAGAAGGCCCGCGATGATGCCGCGCGGTATGTCGCGGCTCGGGTCCATGGATTCCTCGGCGGCCAGCGGGAGCTGCTCGATGGCGAGGAACAGCCAGACCGCGAAGGGCAGGGCCGCGAACGCGCCCGTGATGCCGAACGGCAGCAGCGGCCCGTCGCCCTGGGGCAGCTCGATGGCGGTGCCGTCGGGGCCGGCGCCGATGTTGAGCGCAAAGCGCTTGAACTCGGCAACCGGCAACGCGGAGATCCAGAACACCGCGAGGCAGGCGAGCGCCGCCAGCGTAACGACCACGGTGACACGGAAGGACAGCTCGACGCCCCATACGTTCAGTCCGACGAACACGGCATAACCGGCGACCCAGTAGGCCGGCAGCCAAGCCGTCGGCGTGTCGAACACGGCGGCCAGATAGGTGGCGAGGAAGGAGACGACGACGGCGGGCGTCAGCACGTATTCGACGTTCTCGCACAAGCCGGTGATGAAGCCGCCCCATGGACCCATCGAGGCGCGGGCAAAGGAGTAGGCGCCGCCGGTGTGAGGCAGCGCCGCGCCCATCTCGGCGATGCAGAACACCAGGCCGAGATACATGACGGCGATCACTAGAGCGGCAAGCGCGAAACCGCCCCAGCCGCCGGCCAGCAGGCCGAGGTTCCAGCCCGAATAATGGCCCGAGATGACGGCGCCGACTCCCAGCGCCCACAGCGAGGCAACGCCAGCATAGCGGCGCAATCCTCGTTTGGCGAAATAGTCGGCGGAGACCTGGGTGTAGGAATTTTGCTCGTCAGGCATCGCGTAGCGATTAGTCTATAGTGTCGTGGTCGAGAAAGCGTGAGTATCTGAAAAAGTGGGGAGACGAGGTTGAGTGCTGTTATCGTCGGCTTGATCGCCTTTGGACTGATCCTGGCGAGCATCGCCGTCGGGTTGACGATGCGCCACTGGGTGCCGGAAGCTCATATCAGCGGCGATTCCAAGGAGGTGATCCGGCTGGCGACGGCGCTGATCGGCACCATGGCGGCGGTCGTGCTGGCGCTCCTGTTCGCCTCAACGCGGACCTCTTTCGAGGCGACCAACAGCAATGTCGGCCGAATGACGACAAGCGTCATCGAGCTCGATCATA
>Ga0193726_1001168_pt1 | contig 21979 bp, 19 predicted proteins | sample H2c1metaG_FD_144928 | JGI IMG/M metagenome (GOLD analysis project Ga0193726, IMG submission 144928) | Soil microbial communities from a riparian zone of the East river system, Colorado, United States - H2c1 | ecosystem: Environmental > Terrestrial > Soil > Riparian zone | place: USA: East River...
CTGCCGGCTCAGTGCTTACATTTGCTGAAATGAGTGCGGAAGAAAAAAACAGGTTTAGCCATCGTAGAAAGGCCACGGACAATTTGGCTGCCCATTTAAACGGGATCTATAAAAATTCAACTATTTGAGCACATTACGCAACCAAATTATACCTGAAAGCGACTTGATACAGGGATGCATTGATGGAGACAGGAGAATGCAGCAAGAACTGTACAACCGTTTTTCCCCAAGAATGTACGGCGTCTGCCTGCGATATGCCGGAAATTCAGAGGAGGCCGAGGACATCATGCAGGAGGGATTTATTAAGATATATAAAAAATTAAGCACCTATAGAAAGGAAGGAAGTTTTGAAGGATGGATACGAAGGATCTTTGTAAATACGGCTATAGAGCATTTTAGACGAAAAACTTACCAGCTACCCATAACCGAGCAGCATGAGAGTTCCCTGGATGGGAAATATTTATCTGTTTTGGATAACCTGGCTGTGAAAGATATTTTGAAATTGATACAGGAACTTTCGCCCGGCTACCGTACCGTGTTTAACTTATATGTGGTGGAAGGGTATACTCATAAAGAGATCAGTGATATGCTGGAAATCAGTGAAGGAACAAGCAAATCACAATTGTCAAGAGCAAAAGTGATCCTCCAGGATATGGTGAAAAAATTCCTTGGGGATCATAATAAGTAAGTGAAATGAGAGAAGAGTCCATAAATAAATTATATGATCTTCAAGCAGATCCGCCTGAGTCCCTGTGGAGCAAGATAAATGTTTCCCTGGATGAGGAAATGAATCCTGAATTTGCCAATAAGATTTATAACGCAGAAATGCCTCCTCCTGCAGGAACGTGGAATAAAATCATCGAAGCTTTGGACGTTACTACTCCCGATGAATACCAACGAAAACTTTATAGTATTGAGCTGGAGCCTCCTCCCGGGGCATGGAAAAATATCTCTTCTGCACTTGATGAAAAGCGAAGGATCCTACCATTTGTAAAGTATGCTGTTGCGGCTTCCCTGGTCGGCATTATGGCCTTTGGTGCATTTAAATTATTAAATCAAAAAACGTCCGATGTTCCTGGCGTTACCAAAGCAAAGCTTCCCCAGAAAAGCGATTCTGTGGATAATCAACCTGGAATTCAAAAAAACTCTTTCGCTGAAACAGATCCTTCACTAAGCAATAATCTGCCAAAAGAAGGAAAGTTCACCCAAAAGACAAATGACGAGGGTTTAGTAAGGTCTTCAAGGCAAACCGGTAAATATATTATTCAAACAGCTGTTCCATCCTTAGCGATCAGTTCGGCCTCCGCATGTGAATTTCAAGAGTCAAGTTTAAAAGGAGAAATTCCAGGCAACTGCTCCCTCGTATCTAATACAGATCCGTACCTTATGTTTATGAATCCTAACGGATACCTTGTAAGGATATCAAAAAAACTGGCAGAAACTTTAGGATGTTTTTATACCAATGGAAATTCCAAAGAATACAGGCAATGCCAGAAACAAATAAAGAAATGGGGAGAAAAGATTGCCCAGACCGCTACTACTACTTCTCCTGATAATTTCATGAACATCCTTGATGTTATCAAATCTGCACAGGATAATTAAGGCAATTAGTTGGCGAGGGGAAGTTCAATATGGAACGTCGTGCCTTCTCCCAGCCTTGTTTCAAACCAAATTTTGCCATGAGCCTGCTGGACTATGCTTTTGCACATGGCAAGGCCCAGGCCTGTTCCTGAAGATTTTGTTGTGAAATTCGGAGCGAATATTTTTGATTGCATCGAAGCAGGGATCCCTTGTCCATTATCTTTTACACTTACAATGATACTTCCATTCTCTCTTTGCTCGCTAAGGTTAATGACGCATCTTTCATTTTCATCGCAGGCTTCCACAGCATTTTGAAAAAGGTTGGTGAACAACCGGTTCATTTGTGTTTTATCCGCCCGCAGCATCACCTTATCCGGAAGAGCTTCCCAATTAATTTCCACAAGGCTTCGCTGGTATAATTCCTTGAGAGAGCCCAACACTTCATGCATGTCGAATAACTCTACCTGTGTATGTCCAATATTTGCAAATTGGGAAAAATCAAACGCAATTTTTGATAAATGGTCTATTTGTTCAACTAGTGTATTGGCAACCCTGGAAGTTAATTCCTTTACATCCTGTGAATTGGTTAAAATAGCCTTTTGAAGGTACTGGATGCTGAGTTTCATCGGGGTGAGTGGGTTTTTTATTTCATGTGCCACCTGCCGCGCCATTTCCCTCCACGCTCCTTCTCTTTCACTTCTTGCAAGTACCACTGCGCTTTCTCCCAACTTCGTCACCATCTTATTATATTCTTTTACCAGTTCGCCTATTTCATCATTCCTGCTCCATACTATTTCTTCATTCATTTTGCCCAGGTTTACTTCTTTCATTTTATCGCTAATAATAGAGAAGGAACGGGTAATACGATTGGTAATAAACAGGGCAATGACACCCGCTGTCAGGAGTATGAATGCATTCAGGATAATAATGGTCACAAGAAAATTTGAAATTTCCTGGTGCAATTCGAATTGTGAAAGAAAATAGGGAATGTTGATATAGGCATATTCCTGGCCGTCATCACTTCGTACGGGAGCATAGATACTGAGATAGGATAAATTGCTGATGTGTTCCTGCTGCACCCGCTCTACTTCACGTAACCGGCTTAAATGAAAAAAGGCTTCCGGGTTCATTTGCTTGCTCAACACACCCTTGTCATATATATTTTGTTGCGACGAAACTTTCAGGTTTCCATTCAGGTCATAAATATTCACGTCTACATTATGGATGTTGGCAACTTCATTAACTAATTTTTTTAATTCGATGTTCGTTCCCGGCTCATATATTTTTGTAACATCGTCAAAGATGCTATGATCGGCAATTCTTTTTTTCATTTCATTGACCATCACATTCATGGTGCGGCTTAACTTGTCAGCATTGTTCCGGTTGTATCTTGTAATGAAAAATGAGATGGTGGCGATCGCGATGATCAGGAATGATAGAACACTTATGAAAATGATTGTGCTGTGTACCTGGGTGCGGATATTGACCTGGAAAAAATTTCTGAGCTCTCTCCTGTCTATCCCTATCCTCAAAAGAAATGAAACGGTCTGAATAAATGTTACGAGGAAGAGGAAGGAACAAAAGATAAAAGAAAAAAGGGTAATTGCCTCGATCAGTGAATCTCCTTTTCGCGCCAATACGATTACTTTCCCGATGCTGTCCCTGTACCAAAGCTCATCAAAATCTTCATTCTTCTTTTTTTCCACTTCCTGTTTGGGCATTTGCTCATTGGTCAGGCTTGTGGCAAAAGGATACTTACTTGAAGACTCTACAAGGCTGCCATCTTTATAAATTGCGTACGAATAAATCGGGGATTCTTTCGGATCGTTTTCATTCGGCTCTTTGAAGAGGGTTGCTTCCAGCGCACTCGCAGTCGTAGTTTTGGGCGTCGACACGATAAACACGGCGCCCAGGACCATGCCCTGCCGATCCAGTACAAGCCTTTTTGTTATATAGGTAACCTTATTGTAGGATGCAACAAATGAATAAAGCCCCTCAACGTTTTCACTGGGTTTACTTTGCACCGAAATGATATTATTCAAAGCTTCATAAGAAATAGCATCTTCATTATACACGGGCGTGAAGGTGGTATCTTTAAAAACAAATAACCTGGTGTCATATTTATTTACATACCCTTTATAATTCACCGAAACGATACTATCACGAAAGGCCTGCCCATTTTCTTCATCATAAAATCGGGAAAAATTGGAGGCAAGAAACCTATTATCAAGGTCAGCAAGCGCAATACTCAATAACCGTTCATTCGATTCATCCTCCAGGCTCGCAAGATTTTCCGCCATTGTTTTGCGCGCGTTCCATTCTTTCACTTTATTTTCAGTAATAATTATCGCGGAAATGGAAACTGAAAAAATAAAGATCCAGAATATGATCCCGGCAATATTTATATGAAACCGGTTAATGACCAATCCTTGCTGGCTCACCAGCCAGGTATATCCTACAAGCCATACTAACACCGGAATATAAAATTGAATGGCAGGATCATTAAATCGAAACGTGAGATAGACGAGGCCTGTCAGCGCAATTCCGAAATAGATCAATGGTCTTCTTTTTTCAAATACAGGTAATATGAACCGGAACATGAGCTGGGTTAAGTAATAATAGCTCAGGGAAACGCTGGCCAGCACAATAAATCCAACCACACTGAATGTATCAAGGCTGAAAAAATCAGTAACATCAAACGATACATTTGAATTTACCACAAGGCTATTGATCACATTTGCCAGGAGAAAAGTGGAAAGCACAAGTATCAAGAGGGAAAAGGTTCCTATGATCCATTTCCATAGGGTTTGAAACCTCCGGAGCAGGTCCATTTTATTACCCAGCTTTGACCAGGTAAATACCGTGATCCACGAAAATAAAAGTGCATTAATCAACAGGTCACCCAGAGAGCGGTTTATTAAATTCGTTCCGTACACTGCCGGATCAAACAATTCAAATTGCCTGAATTCATAAACAGAAGGGAAGAAATAAATGCTTAGCCTGAACAGGACAAGGATGGTGATCAGGGTTGCCACCCCAAGCCATTCGCTGTTTTTTCTTCGTGCAACTGATTCAGCAAGCGAGTGAGCAAATACAAAAAAGAAACACAAGGCGATGAGCCGGAGCATCACAGTAACCGTATCATTGTATGGTATAGCACTCGAAGGTTTCCTGGAAACATAAAAAAGTGTATTGCCGGAAGATGATTTAATGGGATAGTTTGTCCTTTTATTACTGATCGTAATTCTTTTGTTCGCAGTTTTGCTATAGGCAAATTCATTATTTAGAAATTCACTCTCAATATAATATTTCGATTGAACCGGGATCAGGGCATAGGCCCAGAATTTGTTGCTCATGCCCCCAAGAGAAAAATGTTTTTTTCTTATTACATAATAACCATTGTCAAGCATTTTGAAATATTCACCATCCTGGAGATTGTAGCTTGACGCGGGAGGAACGATATCCTGGTTGTTCCAGAAAACGATTTGTTGTGCCCCAAAAAAAGATTCAGCAATTATATAAATCCCAAATCCTTTATTCTTAAGGTTCTTAAAATCATCAAGCGATTCCTTGTTCTTAATTAATTTTCGAAGCAGGGAAGAGTCACGGGTGAAATCTTCAAAATCAGATTCCTTATCCTGTATATAACGCGTTAAAGATTTTTTTTCGTGGGCAACAGCAGAAATATGAGTAACATAAGAGTTAAAGGCAAAAGACAGGGCAAATGTTCCTACTGCAAGTACCAGCAGGCTGTACCTGGAAAATAAAATATTTCGGAAGCCTTTTTTCAAGGATTTTTTTGGTGTTTAATGGTGTTCCAGATAGCGTCCATTTCTTCAAGAGACATTTCATCAAGCCTTTTACTTTGACTGAGGGCTTCGCTTTCCATTTTTGTAAACCTGCTGATGAATTTCTTATTGGTCCGTTCTAAGGCATTTTCAGCATCAATCTGCAAAAATCGTGCATAATTGATAAGGGAAAAAACCAGGTCACCGAATTCTTCCTCTATCTTTTCCTTCTCATTTTCAATGATTGCCGCATGCAACTCACCGATCTCCTCCTCCACTTTATCCCAAACCTGGTCCTTGTTTTCCCATTCAAACCCAACCTGCCTTGCTTTTTCCTGCAAACGCATTGCCTTTACCGTAGCTGGGAGCGAAACGGGAACACCACCCAGGACCGATTTCTTGCCTTCTTTTAATTTCAGGTTCTCCCAGTTCTTTTTAACATCTTCTTCATCTTTCACTATTACATCCCCATAAATATGCGGGTGCCTGGCGATCAGTTTTTCAGCGATGCCGTGAATCACGTCTTCCAGGGTAAATTCATTCTGCTCCGTTCCAATCTTCGAATAAAAAAGAATATGCAGCATTAAATCTCCCAATTCTTCCCTGATCCCCTGCCAGTCTTTATTTGTAAGGGCATCGGCCAGTTCATAAGTTTCCTCAATGGTCATGTGGCGCAATGTTTCTACAGTTTGCTTACGGTCCCAGGGACACTTCTCCCTTAGTTCATCCATAATATTCACTAACCTTAAAAATTCTTCAGCAACTTTATTTGACATACACTATATATTAAAGAAAGAGAATCCGGCAAACACCACAAACAAGATCCCAAGCATGATGATAAAAGAAATGTCGACAAGGAGAAATTTAAAAAAAGTTTTTATCCAGCCCTGTCCATAAAAATTCTTCAGAGCAAGAAATTCGTACACAAACAAACTAATCACAATGATATTAGAAAGGGAATCTAAAATTCCAGAGTTAAGGTCTTGATTCATTTTTGAGATGCTGAAGAGGATCAGCAAACCGATAAATAGAAATACATAGAGGTGGATACTAAAAATACCGTGGCTCACATAAAAAAATTGTTTTCTCCTGATGTAGAGAAGTTTCAGTATCAATGCCAAAACAGGAAGTGATACGAAGAGCATTTGGGGAAGCTTATGAATGACTGCATGTTTAATAGCATTCAGTATTTGCTGAGGGTCCTTATTGTATTTCTGATTTATTTCAATCTGCTTGTAGATTAATTGTCGGAGGAACCAGCCGTCCTTCTTTTTGCCGGATGCCAGGTCCCGTTGGTATGCTTCTTTGGTAGCATAGTTTTCTCCATTGATCTGGAAGCCCACTTGCACCGCGCTGTCCTTGTATTTTTGAAATTTGTCTCGTGTCATCGGGATAGCAGGCTTATGATCCTCTTTGTTGATATTGGCAGTAAATACCGCAAAAGTCGCCGAATCCATCCTGTCGATTTCAACCAGCGTTTTCCCATTCATCGTAGTTGAAATTTTCACGTCACTTTCCCCCAAATAGGAAAAGAAAATAAGGAAGAAGACGGCAGATGTAAAAACATAGAGCCGGACAGGGTTCAGGAAGCTGGCTCTCTTCCCCAGCATATATTGTTTTGAGAGAAACCCGGGGCGGAACAAAAGATCCTTTAAGGTGGTAAAGAACTTGCCATCGAAATGAGTAATATCATTGAAAAAATGAGAAACCAGGTGCCAAACTGTTTCCTTGGGGTGCAGGTTTTCCTGTCCGCAAACATGACAATAACGCCCTACAACTGTGGTCCCGCAATTCAGGCAGTCCTTTTCTTTACGTTCAGGAGCATGACTCACAATAAACTTTTGCTAAAAATAGGTACAAAAATACAAGCGGCTATTTCTTTTTCGTTAATGAACAATTCAATTATTTTTGATCATGCAAAGGAAATCTGTCTTCTTGAAAAACATCTATACCGTTATCTTTTTTGCCCTCAGCTCGCTATCCCTGCCTGCACAATATTATTACAAGGACATTATCGGCACACGGGATATCAATCAAACCATTCAACTTTATTTGAAAAACAAAGTAGTTTCAGTAGAAGCAACGGGATATGATAATGAGAATACGAAGAATAGTGATTTTTCAGAAACACATGACTTCCTGGCCGGGAGCAATCTCTTAAAAATCTCAACCCGGGAAAAAACGGATATCAGCAACGAATACTATCGATTTAACCCACAGGGCCTTTTACTATCCGTTTCCGATACTTCCTCTTCGGCTATATCTACCACAACGTACAACTATGACAATAAAAACAACCCCGTAACAATCACTAACGAGGTTAATGATGCTGCGGATAGCGTGTATGAAAACGAGGTGCACCAATGGTTTTACAACGCGGAAGGTAAACCGGAAAGAATGCTGCGGATCGTGAACAAAAACGATACAACTGATGTTCGTTTTTCGTTGGATGACAGGGGAAATGTAATTGAAGAGTTGCCTTTTATTAAAAAAATAAGCCGGGAAAAAACTTACTATTATTATGACAGTAAAAACAGGTTAACCGATGTTGTTCGGTTTAATATAAAAGCCGGGAGGTTGCTTCCTGATTATTTATTTGAATATTCAGAAAAAGACCAGGTTACCCAAAAAATAACAACGCTTTCTGCAGGTGATGTCGGGTATCTCATCTGGCGTTATGTGTATGATAGTAACGGTCTAAAAACTACTGAAGCCAGCTTTAACCGAAATAAAGAGCTTACCGGGAAAATTCAATACAGGTACAGTCTGGCGCAATGATCCGGAATATTTTTATTGGGCCGTCCATATTCTACTGACTGCATTATCACTTGTTTTTAAAGGTCAACTGCTCACTTTCAGCCGCTAATCATTACCTGAATGTTGAAGAAACGATACTTCCTTTAAAGTTGCGTGCGTGAAGAAATTTACCTTTAAATAAAAATGCCCGGCAACAATCCCTTATTGAGGAATTGGCAATCCGAATTGAAGGTTTTTCAAACGAACCTTTCCCTGCTGCGGAAAGAAATGAATGGAGATGCGATCCATGAATTGCGTGTTGCCATTAAAAAACTCCGGTCTTATTTTAAGTTGTATGTGGCACTTGTAAAAAAGAATGATGGCGGGCAGTTGCCCGGGAAAACAAGAGAGTTATTTACTGTCCTCGGGAAAAATAGAAACCTTGAGATGTGCAGGGAATTGGTTCTATCGTTTGGGGGAAAGAAAAACAAATCACTCCATTCATTATTATTATACCTGCAGCTGCTGCAGGATCAAACTAGCGAGTATTGCCAGGAGGCTATTAAAAATTTCAAGATAAAAGAGCTTAAAGAATTAACGGAAGAACTTGAAAATGATCTTGAAAAATCAGAACCGGGAGAAATTCTGAATGGGACAGGAGTAATGATCGCCTCATTGATGGAACATACCAGGGATAACATGGTATCATTCGGAGATCGCTCACATTTGATCCGAAAAGACCTCAAGGATATTTTCTATATGGATCGAATTTTTAAGGAAAACAAGGTTCTCAAAAGATCTCAATCGAAAGAAATAGACAGGATCCTGATCCATCTCGGAAATGTTCAGGACCATGAAGTAATGATTACGAACCTGGAGCACTTCAGAAAAACAATTATCTCAAAAGGAGATGTTGGCTATGAACTTATAAAAGAAATTGAACTAAAAGGAGAAAGAAAGAAAAGTTCTTTATTGGAAAAGGCTGCTACATTAATTGAAGCTCTACTTAAAGATTATAAAAAAACCGATGCTGAAGTTGAAGGAATATCTAAGTGATGTGGAATAGCGGAATTATTATTTTCTCATCCGCATTATTGAAACAGCAATTACTATTGCAAGGCAGATCCAAAAAAGGATATAGGCCCAGATAGGAGCTAATACAAGTAACCAATGCCAGTTAATTACACCGAGAATTTTCAATGCACAAAAAACTATCAATAACGCAATGATGAGCCTTTCAGATATGATGGCTATTGTAGCATTTCTGTCTAACAGTGGTTCTCCTTCATCGATGGCTAAAAACTTTCTCATAATTACTACATGAAATTAGACAAGCTTCTTGTTATCTTAAGAACCATTTTTCCACACTGTGGTAATATGTTTCAAGACCATGCATATCAAAATAAAATTATTTAAGATTTCTATTATAGATCAATCCGCTTCATTCAGTGATGGAGGAAAGATAGAAAAGAATCAGTTTGAGTGATATTGTTTTGACTGATGAAACACTAATTATTTTGTATTCTTTGATTACTTACTAAGGGCTTTCCCTTATCCTTAACCGTAAAAATAGTAGCTCGTAAAATCAGGATGATTTCATTGTGTTTCATCCTAGGCTTCTGATTTAAAATCGCAAGAACCGCATGTTTATAATTCAATTGCGTACTTGGGTATGAATTCTCTCTGAGTAATTTCAGCGTTACCAATTTCGGAGACCTTGTAGGCTTTAATGCCACCACCTATTGCAAGGCCTCTTCTTAGTTCATAAACGTATAATAATAAATTCCCTGTTTGTGGGAGTCTTAATGAATAGGGTTCAACAAGTCGCTTTACACCGTGATAAGTAATTTCTATACAAAGCCTATTCCGAGCTGCAAACCGAATATGATCCAAATAAATGGCTGATTGTCCGGGAAGAGATGGGGTATTTATTCTTCTTCCAATGCCGAGTCTCGACTGGGCTTGCCATTCAGGAAAATGAATTCGAGGTAGAATTTGCTCATTCACAGGTCGCTGAATTGTGGATAAAACAGTTTCCAAGTTAATTTCATCAATCCACCAGGATAAAGCTTCTCTCAAATCATTGTAAAAGCTCTCGACAGTTGGCAATACTTGCACTTGATGTCGCAATTGATTTTCCCAGTTAGCCTTTAATAAATCAAAATTTACGTTTGAAAATACCAGATCAACAGATGGTTCAGGAAGAAACTTAAACTCAAACTTTTTCTTTAAACAATTCTGTGCTTTTTTTACATCAATATCGGGTCGGAAGTTTCGGCTAATATTTACAACATCATAAATATCGCGCGCCCTTCCTTGGCGCTCAAACATCGCTCGTGTCTTCTCAGCTAGAATTTCGTTGATTGAATAGCATTTTATTTTTGTTGAGGGATCTGGGGCATCACTATATGCGTTAAATACATCTCGCATCACCGGAATATCTGAAATTATTTCATCGTTTGTAATGTCAAATTTGATTCTTTGTAAAGAATAAGCCGGGACGTTAAGAGGTCCATTATATGTCAGCCTTGCAATAAAGGTTTTCAGACCCTTTTTATTTATACTTTCCTCGACTTCGATTTCTCTGGCCTTTAGGTTAATTCCCACTGCATCATATACGACTGCGGCAACCTCATCTAATGCTCGCTTTATTTCTTCCTTTGTATATGCGGCGTTTGCGGGAACTGTGAAATCCAAATCTTCTGAAAATCGATATGTTTCGAAATAACACTTTTTTAAGCAAGTTCCTCCTTTAAATATCCAATCCGATAAGATAGGATGTTTAGAAATGCCATATAATAGCCAACCTAAAGCGTAATCTTTTTCTATCGTTGTTGGTACTAACTGAGCTGCTGTCGCAACTGATAATATTTCCGGCTTGGGAATCATAAAATATCTTCCAACGGGACATTGATTTTGATACCCCATTTTGTAATGATAGGCCCGCTTTTAGGTCCGTTTGGATCAAAGTTTATAATACCTGTATTGATTTTTTCTAAAAACGTACTGGACCATTGCGTTTGGTTCGGCATTGTTCTTTCGATAAGGAAGCCCAGTCTTTTAAATACGGCACCTTGATTTAACTTTTCAGCATATTTCCACAAGGTTTCTAAACTAGCGTCCTTTTTTTGGATATATGACTTAAAGATGCTTACTGAATGGAGGCCCCCGCCACCCATCAACGGGTCGTCCATTATATCAATGATCGTTTTGTGTATGTCTGCGATCTGAATAGATGTGTTATTAGACCAAATCTTATTTGTTCCAAAATTCCGTATCGAAGAAATCTGTTTTGTTCTAAAAACGAGACCCGCTATCTTATGAGTTTTTGTTCGTTGTTTATTCTCTGTATAAACAATAGTCGAATTAAAAATTTGCTCTGTTAAATCCCAGTGTTCAGCAGCCGTCCAACCTGATAAGTAACATGGCGAAAATAGCTCCATTGCAATGGACCACGGATCATCGGGAATAGGATTTGTTGAATCCGAACCCAAAGGAATAATGCGGTATATCCCAGCCCCTAGCCTTTGAAGCCACCCTTTTTTGGATAGCCTTGATAAAAGCAGATTTGCGTTTGATCTTTTGTAGCCGAACTCATTTTCCAAATTTTCCACACGAAAAATAGTTTTACCCCTCCGTGTCATCGTATCAATGATAGTTCGTTCCGTATGGCTAAGACCGCGCAATTCCAGATTAGATGTATTGCTCATAAAATATCTATTTCTGCAACTATATGCAGCTACAATATTACAATTATTATATCAAAAGTACAAATAATATCATATTTGGATACTAAATGCACTACTAATATATTAGGGTATGCTAATTATCACTATTTCTAAGAAATTGAAGATCAAGTGCATTTATAATATCGAGCTGTCTAATTTTTGAATTAGAAAGCTTCTAACCACAAGCTTGGTTGTTGGTACGCCTTAAACAAGGGTTGACAGCTTACCAACAAAAGGCTTAATCCTATCATACAACCCTGATTCTTCAAGAGTTTTTCGGCCATGTTGTACCTATATTATCCCAACAAAAAAGCCGATCGTAACAGATCGGCTAAAATAGTGCCCCGGAACGGAGTTGAACCGTTACGACCGTTGCGGGTCATCCCGATATTAATCGGGACGTGTTTACCAATTTCTGGCAACCAGCCATTTAAGATATTTTCTACTTTTTTGTTTCTTTAATCGAAGTTCTTCTCTCCTGGCTTCGATTTCAGTTGGAAATGATTTTGTTGCTTTAATAATATATGGTCTGCAATTACGGGTCGCTGTTACCATACCACTATTATGGCGTAAAAGTCGGGCGGCCATTTCAGAACAATAGCCGATATAATGCCGGTCGCATTTTTCGGAATAAAGTATATATACAAAGTACATAAAACAACAAAAGCGACCTTCGTCGCTTTGTGTGCCCCGGAACGGAGTTGAACCGTTACGACCGTTGCGGGTCATCCCGATATTAATCGGGACGTGTTTGCCAATTTCCGGCAACCAGCCACATAAAACAACAAAAGCGACCTTCGTCGCTTTGTGTGCCCCGGAACGGAGTTGAACCGTTACGACCGTTGCGGGTCACAGGATTTTAAGTCCTGCGTGTCTACCAGTTCCACCACCAGGGCAATAATACCTATTCAGAAGTTCAAAAAAAATCCTCCGCTTTGGGAGGAATCTACTGAGCGGAAGACCGGGCTCGAACCGGCCACCCCAACCTTGGCAAGGTTGTGCTCTACCAAATGAGCTACTTCCGCTTTTAAAAGCCGATACCGCACGCAGTAATCATATAAAGAACTAAAGGGTTGCAAAAATAGCAAATGAAATTTTCTCAAAAAAATTTAGCGAGTCTTATTTGTACTGAGGCGTGTACAAGGTATTTGCAGGAACCTCAACATCAGGCTTTCCGGTATATCTCTTTTCGTAAAGTTTATAGCAGCCGCCCAAAACCATCGCCAGAATACATGCTACCTGCAGGTAAAAAAGAAATGCGGATGAAGAAGTCCAGTTGTGTGTGAAATCCTGGTCCTGAACTTTCTTAAGTTCTTCCTGGTATTCCTGTTGTGGCTCGCCCTGATGATCCATGGTATGATTTTGAATGCAAAAATAAGGGTTCAAATGAAAAAATCTAAAAAGCGTTTTTGATCAGGTCCCCAAAATATTTCTTCTTTTTCACAAAATGGTTCCAGACAAGGTTATGATTGTACATCCCATACAAAGGAGCATTTCTTTTTTGGGGAAATACACTTCTCCCCTGCTTTAGCAAGATCCATTTTAGAAAAGCAAGATGAGCGCGTAAAATGGCAAGGAAATAACCTGCATCACCGATAAAAAGGCCTTTTATTGCAGAAACAGAATCCAGGAAAACCCTGAAAGGGATCTTCCACCATTTTTGCGTCCACGGAAGGTTTTTTGCCAGCATGATCTGGTTGTTCCTGAAATTCAAATAGGTCTTCATCGTGTTCCCACGGGGCAATGTGCCGCCTCCGACATGGTAGACCACAGATTGGGGGCAGCTGCTTAGTCTATATCCAGCCAATTGAATGCGCCAGCAAAGGTCAATTTCTTCCTGGTGAGCAAAAAAATATTCATCAAAGCCTTTTACTTCATGAAAAACCGACGACCTGATAAACATAGCTGCCCCACTTGCCCAAAAGATAAGCGAAGCTTTATCATATTGACCATGATCCTTTTCACAGACATCAAATATCCTTCCCATGGCAAAGGGGTACCCGTATTTATCGATCCAGCCCCCTGCAGCACCGGCATATTCAAACAGATCCTTATTAGCATAGGAAAGTACTTTCGGCTGGCATGCAGCAAGCGTGGTATCAGCTTCCATTAAGGATATCATTGGCTCCAACCAACCTTTATTTACCTCTACATCAGAATTTAAAAGCACGTAATAATCTGCAGAAACTTCTTTCAAGGCTTCATTATATCCTTTTGCGAAGCCATAATTCATAGCCAGGTGAATGATCCTTATTGAAGGATAGTTATTTTCCAGGAACAGGATCGAATCATCAGAAGAGCAATTATCGGCCACAATAATTTCATAGTTTGAATAATCGCTTGCCGCCACCGATGGCAAAAATTGTTCAAGATATTTCTTGCCGTTCCAATTCAGGATAACAATAGCAACGTTTGGCTGATGATTCAAAAAGGGAAATGTTTTTTCAAAAATAAGGATATAAAAGATTGCAGGACTTATCATGATGAGATTGACGATTTGTTTCGAATTTGATCTCTGTTATTTGTATTTTGCTTTATGTATTCGCAATTCCTGAGCTGGCGCACCTTTCTTGCTTTTGTGGCGATCCTGATCGTAACAGGAACCATTTTTTACTCGAAATACCTTGCAAATAAGATTGCGCTAAGAGAAAAACAAAAAGTGGAAGAATGGGTAGAAGCAAGCACTTCGATCATCAATCCTAACAATTCGGACACAAGGCTGCCCCTAAAAATCATCCAGGATAACGACGATATACCGATCATCTGGACCAATGAAAATGACAGTATCATTGATCATAAAAATCTTGATTCTCTTAAAGTGATCTCCGATAAGAATTATGTTCAGGAAAAACTCAGGACCCTCAAAGCGATCAACGATCCCATTACCTGGAAAGACCCTTTAGATTCAACCCGGATAAACAGGTATTATTATGGTCACACAAGGTTAATGAATGAAGTGCAGTATTATCCCCTGGTTCAATTATTCATTGTCAGCCTTTTTATTATTGTTACCATATTCGCGCTTCGGGGCAGGTATCGTGCCGTCCAAAACCAGGTATGGGCGGGCATGGCTAAAGAAACGGCCCATCAACTGGGGACTCCTGTATCCTCACTGGAAGGATGGGTGGAAATGCTGAAACAAAATACCGGGAATGAAAAAATAATACCTGAATTGGAAAAAGATGTAGACCGGCTAAGACTTGTTTCCGACAGGTTTGGAAAGATCGGGAGCAAGCCGCAACTGGAAGAAAGTAATATAATTACACAGATCAGCAATATGGTGGAATATATTCGCAAGCGTGCGAGCGACAAGGTAAATTTTAAAATAAACACTCATGGCGAGAAAGAGATCATTGCGAATATGTCTATCCCCCTTTTTGACTGGGTAATTGAAAATCTTTTAAAAAATGCGCTTGATGCTATGGAAGGCAAAGGCTCCATTACAGTAGACATCCGCGCTACTGCAGACGACATAAATATTGATGTCACCGACACCGGCAAAGGCATCAGCAAACAAAACATATCCCGCGTATTCAATCCTGGTTTTACAACAAAAAAACGTGGATGGGGCCTGGGGCTTAGCTTATCAAAAAGGATCATCAGTCAATACCACAAGGGCGAGATCTTCGTAAAATCTTCCGAGATCGGGAAAGGAACTACTTTCAGAATTGTTTTAAAGAAATAAACACCCCGCACCCGGCTCTCAAAAAGAACTTACTTATAAACCCACAAAAAAACCTGCCGTTAAAGCAGGTTTATAAAGTGCGGCAGAGGAGATTCGAACTCCCACAGTCTTTCGACCGCTACCACCTCAAAGTAGTGCGTCTACCAGTTTCGCCACCGCCGCAAGAGTTGCAAATTTAATTGATAACATAATACTAAGTGCGATTGGCAGGTCAATGTTGAATCCTCTCGTATTAAAAAAATAACTTGCCGGCATGCGCCCCGCATCTGCCACCTAAGCCAGGAGATTTATCGCGATAAACACAATAACAAAATCTATTGATTCCGCACTTCGCCGGGAGCTTTAAATGGCGTACCTTTGCCCGCCCGTTTCAGGGGCATGAACCTGGAAAATAAAAAAAGAAAAATATCCGGGCAGACTCAAAAATTTTAAGATGATCAGTGTAAAAAATGTAACCCTTTCTTTCGGTAAAAGAGTTTTGTTTGATGAAGTGAATTTGAATTTCATCAAAGGGAACTGTTATGGCGTGATCGGTGCCAATGGGGCAGGCAAATCTACTTTTCTAAAAATATTGAGCGGGGAAATAGAACCTAATAAAGGAACGATCGAAATTTCTCCCGGGGAAAGAATGGCCGTATTAAAACAGAATCAATTTGAGTTTGATGAAGATACGGTATTGAACACTGTGCTTAAGGGTCATGACAAATTGTGGAGCGTGATGCATGAAAGGGAAAAGATCTATTCAAAAGAAGATTTTACCGAAGAGGATGGAATGAAGGCGGCCGAAATCGAAGGCGAGTTTGGGGAAATGGGAGGTTATGAATCGGAAAGTAAAGCGGGTACTCTTTTGAATAACTTAGGGGTGGATGATTCTTTTCATCAAACACTGATGAAAGATATTCCCTCAAATTTAAAACTGCGCGTACTCCTGGCACAATCATTATTTGGAAATCCCGATATCCTGTTGCTGGATGAGCCAACAAATGGTTTGGATATTGAAACCATTAACTGGCTGGAGAATTTCCTGGCTGATTATGAAAATATAGTTTTGGTGGTGAGCCATGACCGGCATTTTCTTGATGGAGTTTGTACGCACGTCGCCGATGTTGACAAGCGAAAAATAAAAATATATACCGGCAATTATACTTTCTGGTACGAATCATCACAGTTGATGGCAAGACAGCTCGGGGATAAGAATAAGAAAACAGAAGATAAAAGGCAGGCGCTTATTGATTTCATTGCACGCTTCAGTGCCAATGCCTCAAAATCAAGACAAGCTACAGCAAGAAAAAAAGCATTGGAGAAACTGGTCATTGAAGACATTGAGCCAAGTAATCGCAAATACCCGGGAATTATTTTTACTTCGCAACGCGAAGTAGGAAATCAAATATTGAATGTAGAGAAGCTTACCAAATCTATTGACGGCCGTATGCTTTTCAAAAATGCTTCTTTTACAGTGAACAAAGGTGACAAGATCGCTTTTTACAGCAGGGATCCCCTGGCGATTACCAATTTTTTTGAAATTATTAATGGGGAGGCAAAGGCGAATAGCGGCAGTTTTGAATGGGGTACCACCATTACTACGGCATACCTTCCACAGGAAAATAGCAAGTTTTTTAATGAGAATCTTAGTTTGATGGATTGGCTGCGTCAATGGGTTCCTTCCTACATTACGGATGTGGACGAACCTTTCCTAAGAGGGTTTTTAGGCAAAATGTTATTCAGTGGTGATGATGTGATGAAGAAAACAAAAGTGCTCAGCGGAGGGGAAAAGGTCCGGTGCATGATCAGCCGGATGATGTTGCAAAATCCCAATTGTATCATCCTGGATCAACCTACTAACCATCTTGACCTGGAAAGTATTCAAAGTTTTAATGAGAGTTCCGTAAACTTCAAAGGCGTTGTGTTGCTATCTTCCCATGATCATACTTTTATGGAAACGGTGGCCAACCGGGTCATTGAATTAACGCCGAACGGTGTTATTGACAGGCTTATGGAGTTTGATGAATACATCCAGGATACCAGGGTGCACCAGTTGCGGGACGAGATGTACGGCCAGATGATTGCTGGGTAAATTATTTGAAAAGAAAATAATCAGGAAATAAAAAAGACGCATCAATCATGAGATGCGTCTTTATAATTTTATAACTGCATTTATTATTTCGAAACCATCTTGGCTACATCTGGAGGTGCAACAGGACCCGGTACCCGGTTACTAACAGCTGGGATTGATTTTAGATAAGCAAACACAGCCTTAAGATCTTCATCCGTTTTTTTACCAAACATATCCCACGGCATAGGAGGGAGAATCTGGCGGCCATTTCCCAAATGTTTACCCGTTTTCAAACTGTTAACAAACTGGGCTTCCGTCCATACTCCGATACCTGTTGCCGAGTCAGGTGTAAGGTTTGCGGCATAAGAAATTCCCCATGGACCTACAAAAGCAGTAATATCCGGGGCCATGCTGATCCAGTTTCCTGGTTGTAAGGCTTTCAGATCTATAGGTGGTAATGGTTCGGTTGCCGGATGGCCCGATAACAATTTTGTAGAATCAACTACTGGCCCCATTTGGGTCATTATCTTAGGTGAGTGACAATCATTGCAGGCACCTGTTGTAACAATATAATCACCCATTTTTACCATCTCATCCTGGGATTTGGGTTTTGGTTCGGCGCTCGCGGCCGCCTTGCTTTCATCGGAACTGTTACATCCTGTGCTATAAAAAGCAAACCCTGCAACAAGAAGAGCAGAAATTAAATAGCATGTTTTTCTCATAATAAATGTTATTTGGTTGGTTTATAAAAACACGATAAGCTACAATACTTATTTGGGCGGGAACGATATTAAAGGGAAAAAATAAAACAATTTTCCATCATCGCAAAATTATTTGCTTGTCAGATAGATCAAAAGACAAAGAAGAATTGTAAAAAGAAGCATCACTACAATTTTATATTTTTCCCACAAATGTTTTTTTTTGCGTTCTGATAAAAAATTTCTGATCCTTTGACCTGATTCTTCATCCCTGGCAAGTGTTTTCAGCCTATCTATTAAAGGTCTCATGTATTTTAAAGGCAACGGTTTCATTGCGTTTAAGACGATCGTGATGATCTGCCTGGTGATGCCCTCCTCTTTGAATTCTTTCAATTTCCCGATAGTGTCATCAGAGAGCAAGTCCGTTATATAAGCGGACAGGCCTTCTTTATTCATCCTATGCACATCGAGTGTTGAGACATATTTTTCTAATTCGATACACAGCTTTAATATGCTGACAGGAGTTACAGCTTCGCCTGTCCTTTTTTTACCGATGCTTTGGTTGTACCATCGTTCCTGCAGGTATGATTCTTTCCTGGCAGGATTAGTCAGCACTTCATAAGCTTCCTTAACATCATTAAAGCGGGCAGCAGCGTAAGGGTCGTTCACATTTTTATCCGGGTGATAGATCATAGCCATTCGGCGGAAGGCTTGTTTTATTTCCGGTACAGAAGCATGCGGAGGTAGTTCAAGAATGTTATAATAATCCTTTAACATAGAATATTACGAAGGTAGGAGCAAACGAAAATTGAAAAGAGAATGTTATTTACCAAAGAAAAATATGATCACCTGGCTGACAGCAAATCCCAGGGCAAAAAAGAAAATAGTAAGCACCAGGAGGTGCGAGACCACGAACCTATCGGATAGTTCTTTTGGCATAGCATAAAATTGTCTATACTGGCGGAGGATGGCCTTCATGACTATAAAATTAACATCTCAATTTCTAAAATCCAAGCATTCCAGCCTGAAATAGGGCATTTTTAATTTCTGCCAATTTTTCTTAAGGGAACCTTGACATAAGGAATTGTAAAAGCACCATAAGCGAATTAAGCTGGCAAGGTATTCGTTCATCTTAGGGTATGAATAATTTTTTACAAAAAACTAATAAATAATTACATGAAACGTATTTTAAAAATATGCAGTATGGTACTCATTGTAGTACTGTTAAATGCAGTCCGAAACCAGGCTTCGGCCCAGGAGGCGAGCGTTTCGTACCAGACTTTTTACGATGACCTGAGTCCTTACGGGCAATGGATCGATAACCCGGATTATGGTTATGTATGGCACCCTGATGTTAGTGATTTCCGCCCTTATAGCAGTGGCGGTCATTGGGTTTGGGCGGATGAATATGGCTGGATGTGGGCATCTGATTATGACTGGGGATGGGCTCCTTTCCACTATGGCCGTTGGGTATACGATGACCTTTACGGTTGGATGTGGGTCCCTGGTTATGAATGGTCCCCGGCATGGGTAGAATGGCGTACAGGTGGTGATTATTATGGTTGGGCTCCTCTCGGACCGGGTATTGAAGTAGGACTTAATTTTTCCATAGGACGTTACGCTGCGCCGTATAACTCATGGTGTTTTGTTCCAAGAAATTACATTCTATCGCCGAGGGTTTATGATTATTGTGTACCGCAAAGCAGGAATACGATCATTATTAATAACACCACTGTCATAAATAATTTCAGGCGCAGTAGAAATGTATTTGTTACGGGTCCTGAAAGAAATGACGTAGAGCGTTATACCGGCAGGGTCAATCCATTTGTTCTTCGTGAATCCCGGAATGCCGGCAGAACACAAATTGGTGGAAATACGGTCAGCGTTTTCAGACCACGGGTGCAAAAAAATGAAGACAGGCATTTTGCGCCAAAGAATTTTGAAAAATACAACAGGCAAAACGGAAATGCTTTCCAGCAAAGAAATGGGGATGTAGCAAATGGGAACGAACAAAGGAGAAATGGAAATGAAAGAAGGGAACAGCAAAATTCCCAACAGCGGAATAATAATGATAACTTATCTCAACGCCGTCAGCAGGATGCCAATAATCAAAATGAAGTGCGCCGCCAGCAGGAACAAAGAAATATTGGACAACAGCAACAAGAAAACCGGAATGCTTTTGAACGCCGTCAAAACGAAATGAGGCAACAAAATGAATCCAGGCAACATCAACAGCAGGGCAATAATGACCAGCAACGTAAAAACATGATGGAACAACGACAGAATGAAGTAAGGCAGCAACAACAGCAGAGCAACAACGATCAGCAGCGCAGAACTATGATGGAGCAAAGGCAAAATGAAGCAAAGCGACAACAACAACAGAACAATAATGATCAACAACGCCGGAACGCGTTTGAGCAGCGGCAGAATGAAGTAAAGCAACAACAGCAACAAAGGAATAATGGTGAGCAACATCAAAACGAAATGAGACAGCAGCAGCAGCAACAACAAAGGAATAATGCTGACCAAAGACAAAATCAAATGAGGCAACAGCAGGAGCAACAACAAAAAAATAACTCATTTCAGCAGAGACAGCAGCAACAAAACAACGGAAATAGAAACGGGAACGGAAGGGGCCATGACAAGCACGATTAAAAATTGCTTACTCTATATATATGCAAAAGACCTCAGTTTGAGGTTTTTTGCTTTTAGATCCAGTCTATTCCAGGCGGAAATGATAATCTCCCCTGTTCACAAATTAAAATACCTGTAACTTTAGTTGATTAAAAATTTGTTTATGAATAAGAAAGTTTTCATTCCCTTAATCGCTCTAATCTTTTTCGCCTGTAATAATTCCGGCGACAATTCAAAAACGGTCAGCGATAGTTCTGACAAAAAAATGAGTGCTGATACGACTCAAACCGTGCCTACTACCACAGCATCAATTCCCGATTTGCCTGCTGTGCCCGATGGCGCCAGGGTGCATTTCAAAAATTTGAAAGACAATGAATCCGTTTCATCACCATTAAAAGTTCAGATGTCGGTGGACAAAATGAAAGTGGATACGGCAGGGCCAGTAGTTGCAGGATCGGGTCACTATCACATTTTTATTGATGCTGAAGATTCACTGGCAAGTGGAACAATGGTTCCAAAAGATTCTACGCATTTGCATTATGGAAAAGGACAGACTGAAGCAACGGTGAACCTTACACCTGGTAAGCATAAACTTACACTCCAGTTTGCAGATGGCCTTCACCGTTCATATGGAAATAAGCTGGCAACCACGATTAATGTAAATGTGAAGAAGTAAACTCAAGCAACCCTTATAACATACCCGGCAATTTTACGCCTGATGATTTGATGTTGCTCATCAATCGCTCCTGGAAAGAAAGTTTCGAATCCTGGAAACCGTGTGATTTTGCCCAGACATTTACAAGGATGACATATCCATCCAATTCGAACCGTAACAATCCGACCCTGGGAGGAGGATCTTTTAAACAGTTTTCAAAAGATTCAACAGTGGCTAAAGTGATGCTTTTTATCTTATCATAATCAACACCATAATTAAATTTAATTTCAATATCCATTCTTCTTTTTCCTTCACGGCTAAGGTTAAAAATGATCTCATTTGAAAGCTTACTGTTAGGAACGATCACGGTTGTATTGCTAAAGGTTAGCACTACGGTATAAAATAGTTTAATAGAGGTTAC
>Ga0193726_1001169_pt1 | contig 21970 bp, 11 predicted proteins | sample H2c1metaG_FD_144928 | JGI IMG/M metagenome (GOLD analysis project Ga0193726, IMG submission 144928) | Soil microbial communities from a riparian zone of the East river system, Colorado, United States - H2c1 | ecosystem: Environmental > Terrestrial > Soil > Riparian zone | place: USA: East River...
ACCGTGACGGTCAGCGGCCTGGCGCCGCTGCTGGACACGACCTCCGCGCTGAAGCAGACCGAAATGACGCGGTCGACGCTCGACTCGCTGCCGACCGGCGTGGACCTCTGGTCCATCGCGCAGCTCGTGCCAAGCGTGCAGCAGACGACCCTCGACGTCGGCGGCCGCGCCGGTTTCGATCAGGGCCGCGTGTTCGTGCACGGCAGTCTCCAGACCGAAATGGGCTACTACTTCGACGGTCTGGACGTCACCTGCGCGCAGGAGTCGGCGGCGTGCGCATTCCCTGATTCGTTCTCCGCGCAGGAAATCAACTACCAGGCCGGCGAGGCGCCCGCGGAAAACGCGCGCGGCGGCGTCGTGATGAACCTGGTCACCAAGACCGGCACGAACAAATTCTCAGGCAGCGGCGCGTTCATCGGCGCGAACAACGCGATGGAAGGCAACAACACGGCGGATCCGGCGCTGCGGGCGCAACTGCTGGCCTCCGTGCCCGCCAAGGCGCTGGCCGCGAATCCGAACCTGGTGCCCGGCGCGTCCCTCAAGCGGATGTTCGACAGCTCGGCGACGCTCGGCGGTCCGATCGCCAAGGATCAGCTCTGGTTCTTCGGCTCCCTCCGCTACACGCAGCTGTATCGCTACCAGGTCGGCAGCTACAACGCGGACGGCACGCAGCTGCTCGACGACAACTCCCTGACCAACGTGATGGGCAAGATCTCGTGGTCGCCCTCGCACAACAGTCAGTTCCACAACTCGTACATGTTCAACCGGAAGAACCGGCCGCACCAGAACGGCGCCACGCGGACGCAGTTCTCCGACACGCGCGCGACGAACGTGAACGACTCGCGGAACCAGGTCGGCATCCATCGGTGGACGCAGGTCGTCTCGTCGAAGACGGTGCTCGACGTGGACGGTTCCTGGATTCTTCACCACAACGACAAGGCGCCGCAGCCCGACGTGCAGCCGGGCGACATTTCCCGGTTCGACTCGGTGACCAACACGATCACCGTGGCCTCGCCGACCTACAGCACGCCGACGCGCGGCTCGCGCTGGCAGGCGCAGGCCTCGCTGACTTACGTGGCCGGCGATCACGACCTGAAGGGCGGCTACCAGTTCAACCGGTCACGGCGCGGCACGTTCTTCACGGGCGTCCTGGACGGCAATTCCGGTATGCAGGCGATCTACGCCAACGGCGTGCCGACGTCCGTAAAGACGTTCAACGTGCCGAACGGGTCCACGTACTTCAACATGGACCACACGCTGTACCTTCAGGACAAGTGGCGAGTCACCCGCAGGCTGACCGCGAACATCGGCGTCCGCTTCGACCACGATTTCGAACGGATCAACGACGGGACCAGTCAGCTGTGCCAGCAGGCGACGCAGTTCATCGCGGCGGGCTGCTTCCCGGCGGTTTCGGGCGCGCCCAACTACAACTTCGTCTCGCCCCGGTTGTCGGCGATCTACGATCTGTTCGGCGACGGGCGGACGGCGCTGAAAGTCGTCGCGAACCGCTACGTCGTCAGCCAGATCGGGCAGAGCGACCTGCTGAACCCGATCAAGCTCGCGAACGACACGCGGCCGTGGACGGTCTGCAAGGCCGGCCAGACGACGGGGTGCGACGTCAACGGCGACCTCATTCCGCAGTTGAGTGAGCTCGGCGCGTCCACCGGTTTCCCACTGGGCGTGACGAACCGCATCGACCCGAACCTGAAGGTGCCGTACACGAACGAAGTCGCGGCGGAAATCGAACAGCAGCTCGGATCCGAGATGGTGATGTCGCTCGGCTATCACTACCGCGCGCGCCGGCAGTTGATCGGACAGACCAACGTGGCCGTTCCGGCGAGTGGTTACATTGCGCTGACGGTCACGGAGAAGACCAGCGGGCAGCAGGTGGTGGTGTACAACCAGGATCCGACCACCAAGGCCAAATTCGACACGCTCTACACGAACAACCCGCTGTACAACGATTCGTATCACGGCGTGGACCTCTCGGTGCAGAAGCGGATGTCGCACCACTGGATGCTTCTGGCGTCGCTCACGTTTGAAAAGACCGACGGCGACATCAACACGTCAGGCGCGGACGGCGGCAACATCGGCGACCTGAACAACCCGAACTTCACGTTCCGCCGCGGGCCGTTCGCCAACGACATTCCGTTCTTCGCGAAGATCAACGGCGCCTACGAGCTGCCGTGGGGCTTCCGGACGGCGGCGAACTTCCAGTACTACACCGGCACGCCGACGCTGACGACGGTGAACGTCACCTCGCAGACGGTGCCGCTCACGCAGACGAGCCAGGTCGTCGTCACCGAGCCGTTCGGCACGCACCGGCTGCCGAACATCAAGACGTTCGACTTCAACATCGCCAAGGCGTTCCGCTCGGGCGGGTTGAAACTCGAACCGCGGCTCGATGTGTTCAACGTGTTCAACCAGAACGCGATCACCTCGGAGACGACGCAGCTCGGGCCGTCCTACGGCGCCGCGCTCTCGCTCCTCGGTTCGCGACTCGTCAAGGCCGGCGTCAACATCAGCTGGTAACGTGTCGACCGGGCCGGGCGTCACGCAGGTGGCGCCCGGCTTGTTCTTTCCCAGAGGCTCCTCACAATGAAACTCCTCGAGCGCGTGGCCGTGGCCTGTCTGGCCATCGGCGGCATGGTCGTTCCGCCGCCCGCGCACGCACAGACGGGCGGCTCGTTCCATGTTGAAGAGGCATCCATCCGCGATATCCAGAGCGCGATTCGCGCCGGGCGGACGACGTGCGAACAGGTGGTGCAGGCGTACCTGGCGCGCGCGAAGGCGTACAACGGCGTCTGCACCGCGCTGCTGACGAAAGACGGCGCGCCGATTCCGCCGGCGACCGGGATGGTGCGCGCCGGAAGTCCGCTGACATATCCGACGAACACGGTGGCTGCCTCGACGGTGTTTCCCGATCTCGATCAGTACGCCGGCCTGCCGTTGGAATTCGGCCGGATGTACACGTCGATCTCGGATCCGGCCGTGCAGCTCCAGTACGGCATGCGCGTCGGCATTCCGGATGCGGGGCAGCTCAACGCGCTGGAGACACTGAACATCCGCGGCGAGCGTTCGGTGACGTGCAAGGGCGATTTCGATCGCGCGCCGTCCGCCGGCCCGATGCCAGCCGGCGCGCCGGCCCTGTGCGAGGCCTTTCGCAAACAGCCTGACGCGCTCGAGCGCGCGGCGGAGCTCGACAAACAGTACGGACGCAATCCGGATCTCGCGAAGCTGCCGATGTACTGTGCGGTGTTCTCGCTGAAGGACTGGTACGACGCGAAGGACATGCGCGGCACGGGCGGGAACGACGTGAACTTCGCGATGGACGTGCCGCGGCACGATTCGCCGAACATCGCGGCGCTTCGGAGCGCGGGCGCGATCATCTATGCGGTCGCATCGGCCAGCAACGTGACGGCCACCAACTTCAGCGATCCACCGCCGGCGGGTCCGGCCAGGTCGGCGCTGGCGCTTCCCGAGAACGGCCTGGCGTACTCGCCGTGGGGCGGGCAGCCGTGCAACCCGTACGACACGGCGCGCGTGCCGCGCGGGTCGAGCAGCGGCTCGGGCGTGTCGGTTGCCGCGAATCTCGCGACCTGCGCCATCTGCGAGCAGGGCTCGGCGTCGTGTAAAGGCCCCGCGTCGCGCAACAACATCGTCAATCTCCTGACGACGAAGGGGATCATGATGGACGGCGGGATCTTCAACGAGAACTCGGGGGACCGCGCAGGCATTCACTGCAAGTCGGTCGGCGACGCGGTGCTCGTGCTCGACGCCATCAAGGGCTATCAGCCGCGGGACATGTTCTCCGCGATCCCGAAGGGGCTCATCCCGAAGGAGCCGTACGTCAGTGTGCTCGTGCCGGACTCGGCGGTGAAAGACAAGCCGCTCAAGGGCGTCCGGATCGGCATCGCGCGCGAGTTCATGGTGAAGCACACAGCCAATGACGTCGCGATCAGCGATCAGATCAATCGCGAGATCAAGAGCGTGCTGCGCGACAAACTCGGTGCGGAGCTCATCGAATCCGTGGACCCGCTGTACCCCGACGACCCGGACGTGCCCAACATGAAGTACACGTTCCAGGACGCGATGGCCGAGGTCCTGCCGGTGAACGTGCCGCAGTTCTTCTTCCACAAGGGGCGCGACGGCTCGCTGGAGTACGCCGTGTCGGGCTGGGACGTCAGCAGCGTCGAGTACGACGTGGCGCTCTCACTGCGCAAGGCGCCGCTGTCGGAGAAGGTCAACCTGCGGAGCATCAGTCTTTCTCAACTGACGAATCCGAACATCCTCGTGCTCGTCAACAAGTACCTGGCGGATCGCGGCGACGCGCGCGTGAAGGACTGGGCGAGCTGGGTGGCGAACGCGAAGTTCAAGACCGATCGCGAGCGGGCGCAGGCCGAGAATCTCGTCGGCCAGCACGACCCGCGGCCGAACCGCGACGCGGTGAGCTATCTCGAGATGCAGTCGGTGATGCGGATGATCGTGCTCAAGGTGATGCGCGAGAACAGGATCGACGTCTTCGTGAATCCGGAGCAGACGACGCCGCAGTACCTGCTCGGGGGCGCACCGGAGCCGGAGATCCACAGCCGCGAAGCGAACAGCTGCTGCTCGCGCTTCACCGCGCTGCTCGGGAGTCCGGAAGCCGACGTGCCGGCGGGATACGTGACCACGACGTACGATCCGAAGTACGTGCTGAGCGCGGATAAGCGGTCGTACGGGCCGGTGACCGGCACGGTCGAGTCGAAGCTGCCGCATCCCATGCCGATCAGCCTGATGATCTGGGCCGGGCCCGGCAGCGACGCCGATGTGATCAGAATCGCGTCGGCGTACGAGGCGGCCACGCACCACCGGGTTCCGCCGCCGTCGTTCGGACCGGTGCCTAATAGCCGACGGCCCTGACGAGATCGAGGGCGTAGTCGGTGCCCTGATTGACGAAGAGGCCGAACGTCACGTCGCGCGTCGCCAGCGGCGGGATGTTGACGGACGCCGTGTAGGTCTGGCTGGTCCGCTTGCCGTTGACGCTGGTCGTGATCTCGGCGACGACCTGCGTGATCGTCACGTCCTTGTTCCCGTTGTAAATCCGTCCGCCGTAGCGACTGCCGTAGGTCAGTTCGGCCCTGCCTGTCAGCGCGGCCAGTTCCTGCGCGGTCAGATCGCGCGTCGCGCGCGGCGGCGGCGCGCTGGCCGGCGATGCCAGCGGGTTCCCTCTGGACGTCGGTTCGTTCCGTGTGAACTCGTCGAGATCGCGCGTGGCGGCGACGAGACGCGGATCCCCGGCCGCCTGGTAGCAGTCCTGCCGAAGCGTCAGAAAACTCTGCGTCCACGGCACGTGCGGCTCGAGCGCGCCGACGGCGTCGCGGCAGGCTCCGCCGAAGTTCGAGGCGCGCGTCATCTCCGCCCGCGTCGTCAGGCGCAGATCCTCGAGCGCGTCGAGCGCCAGCGGATGTGACAGGGCCTCGAGCATCCGCGGCGCGAGCGACGGATCGCGATCCGCGATCTGCTTCGCGATCTGAATCGCGCGCTCCTCGAAGCGCACCAGCGGCCAGGGATCGGTCTGCAGCCGCGTCAGCGTCGCTTCGAGGATCGTGGCCGCATCCGGCAGCCGGCCTTGCAGCAATCGCAGCGTGGCCAGCAGCGCGCCGGCCTCCGCAGGCTGATAGTCGCGCAGGCGGGCGATGTACCCCATCGCCGCGTTTTCGGCGCCCGCCGACACGCTGATGTCGGCGAGCATCGCCAGCTCGGTCGGATCGCGCGGCGGCTCCTGCTGCTGTTGCCACAGCTGGCGGGCGGCGTCACGGTTGTCGTGCTGGTAATACTGGACGAGCGCGGCCTGCCGCATCTGTTCGTTCGGCGGCCCGACGAAACGCGCGTCGGCGCTGCCCTGGGCCGCGTTGTAGCTCACGTAGGCCGTGTCGAGCTCCGGCCAGCGGACGGCGTCGCCGTCCTCGAGCGGCGGACGTGAGGATCCGTTGGCGAGCGATTCTTCTTTGATCTCGGTCACCGGGAAGAGCCGCCGGCCGACCGAGCGGCCAGACTCGAATTCCACGACGTTGCGATCGTCGGTGTTGACGGCGACGCCGGCCGCGCCGGTGATCGCGCGCGCGAACGAGTCGTTCGCGATGTAGTGCGCGAGCAGCCCCTGCATGTCCACGGCGCGCCACGTGTTGGCGAGCGCGGACTTGAACGGCTCCTCGCCAATCCGCTTCGCCAGATCGCCGGCGCGGTACCGATGCGGATGCTTCGAAGCGACGAGCACCAGGTCGTACCGATCGGTCTGCCACGTTTCGATTTGCGGGAACACGGTGCCGAGCGTCTTGTAGATCGTGCGCAGCGTCGGCGTGTCGATCTCGTAGCCCTGGACCCATTGCACGAACACGCCGTCATCGGTGAGCCGATCCGCGGCCGAGCGGTAGTACTCGAGCGTGAACAGGCTGGCGATGCCGGCGCGGAACGGGTTCGACGGCTGCGACGCGATGATGTCGTAGCGCTCCCTCGTCGTCTGCAGCATCTCGCGCGCGTCGCCGATGGTCAACGAAACCTTCGGGTTCTGCAGCACGTTCTGGTTCACCGGGCCGCACGCGCGTGCGACATCGACCACGAGAGGCTCGAGTTCGACGATGTCGACGCGTTGCATGGAGGGGACGTTGGCAAGCCAACCGGCCGAGCTGCCGGTGCCGAGACCGATGATCAGCGCCTGGCGCGCGTTCGGCGTCGCCAGCGCACCGAGCAGACCGAGCATCACGAGGTTTCCCGCGTCACCGCGCGCGCTGCCATCCGACTTGCCGTTGATGAACAGCGAGTAGCCGAGGCTCGCGCGGGTGAGCGCGACGCCGCTCTCGGTGCCGTCGCCTTCCCATACGAGCGTGCGCTTCTGAAGGTTGTTCCAGTCGCGGAACTGATTGACCGAGGTCAGCACGTCCTTCGGATCCGCCCGGAACGCGCCGATCCCGGTGTCGCGCCAGACCGCGGTCGGTCCCGTGGCGCCGACCAGGAAGATGGCGGCAATCGTCACCGCGATCTGCCAGGGAAGCGCGATGCGCTTGACGCTCGCGCCGTTCAGTCGATCGATGACAACCGCGGCGGCGCCGAGCACCAGCAGCGAGACGGCCACGAGTTGCCACGCGCCGGTCGCGGAGAGCCAGGGCAGCAGGCCGAAGCCGCCCGCGAGCGAGCCGAGAATCGCGCCCCCGGTGTTGGCCGCATACGCACGCCCCACCTGCGTGCCGACGTGGTCGCGCCCTCGACCGAAGAGTGCGATGAGCAACGGGAACTGATAGCCGGCGATGATCGCCGGCGGCAGCACGACGAGCGCGGTGACGAGCGTCCAGCAGGCGATCTGCGTCCCGAATCCCGCGACGCGCAGCGGCAGCAGGGCGAGCGTCAGGATCGCGACGCGATCGCCGAGTGCGAACGTTCCGGCGACCGCCGCGGCCTCGAGCAGGCACGTGGATCCAAACTCCGTCAGCGTGGCCGGCTGGTCGCCGGCGAAGAGCGCGTAGAGCAGTCCGCCGAGGCCGATGCCGGCGAGCGCCACGGCCAGCACGAGGCCGAACGTGAACACCGACCCGCTGAGCAGCGGCGCGAGCAATCGGTACCAGACGAGTTCCAGCAGGAAGAACGCAGCGCCGACGCCGCACGCCGCAGTCAAGACAAACGCCGCAGGCTCCCGCCTGGCGGCCGCGCGCTTCGCTCGCGGCTGGCTCTCGGCCGCGACGGCCACCTCGGCCGGCGACCATCGCTCGATGATCCACGCGAAGAGCGCGATCAGCAGATTCACGCTGGCCGCGACCCAGATCGTTGCTTGCGTCCCGAACGTCTCGAGCAGCCAGAACGTCGCGATCCCAGCGCCGACGACGGCGCCGAGGGTGTTGAGGGCGTAGAGTGCCGCGACGTCCTGGCGCCGGACGTCATTGTCGCGCGTCACCGCGCGCGTCGCCGCGGGCAGCGTGCCGCCCATCGCGATGGTCGGAAGCGCGAGGACGATCGTGCTGAGCGCAAGACGGCCGAGCGTGGCCGTCACGCCGCCCAGCGTTGCGGTACCGCCGGTCGCGAGATACAAGCTGCGGACGATCGCCAGGAGCAGCGGCGTCGCGGCAACCGAGATCGCGACGATCGCTTCGAGCTGCGCGTACAGAAGAAGCGGACGGCGATGGCGATCGGCGCGCGGCCCGATGAGGAGGCCGCCGAGTCCGAGGCCGCCGACGAAGATCGCCAGAACGGCGGCGGACGCCGCCGTGGACGTCCCGAAGATCAGACGGAACGCGCGGAACCAGGCGACCTGTTCGACGAGGGCGCAGCAGCCCGAACCGAACAACAGCGCCGCGATGATCCAGGCGCGCAATTTCACGTGAGCATGTTACTCAATTTTCTTGACTGCCCCGCGTCAGCCGGATACGGTTTCCGCCATGGAAATGACTCGCGCGAAACAGGCTCTCCAGGGCGTCATCGGCTTCGTCTGCGCCGTCGCAATGGCCGGTGTCCTGATGGGCGTCTGCAATCAGCCCGTGCGAGGACAGACTCGCGGATTTCACGTCGAGGAAGCGACGATCGCGGATCTGCATCGCGCGATTCAACAGGGACAGACGACGTGCAAGGACGTGGTGCAGGCGTATATCAGCCGCGCGAAAGCGTACAACGGCGTCTGTACACAACTTGTTACAAAGGACGGCGCGCCTGTCGCGCCCGCTGCCGGCGTCGTCCGGGCCGGCGCTCCGCTGACGTTTCCGACTGGTACGGTGCCGGTGTCCGGCGTCCTCCCGGATTTCGATCAGTACGCCGGGCTGCCGATCGAGTTCGGCCGGCTGGAACCGACCGTCTCCGATCCGAGCGTGCACGCGCAGCTCGGCATGCGGGTGGGGATGCCCGACGCGGGCCAGGTCAACGCGCTCACGACGATCAACATCCGCGGCGAGCGATCGGTGACGTGCAAGGGCATCTGCGATCTGCAGCCCGCGTCCGGTCCGCTGACGGCGTCGTGCCCGGCATCGTGCGACGCGTTCCGCAAACTGCCGGACGCGCTCGAGCGGGCGGCGGAGCTCGACAAGCAATTCGGCGCGAAGCCCGACTTGCAGAAGTTCCCGCTCTACTGCGTCACGTTCTCGATCAAGAACCGCTACGACGCGAAGGACATGCGCGCGACCGGCGGCAACGACGTCAACTTCGCGATGGACGCACCGAAGGTCGACTCGCCGATCGTCGCGGACCTTCGGGGGAAGGGCGCGATCATCTACGCGATCGCGTCCGCGTCGGCGGCGAGCCTCACCGAAGGTGGTCCCGAGAAGCCGAAGTCGACGATTCCCAACGGCAACTTCCAGGACGGCGCGTGGGCCGGGCAGCCGTGCAATCCGTACGACACCGAGCGCGTGCCGCGCGGATCGAGCAACGGCTCGGCGGTCTCGGTCGCGGCGAACCTCGCCGTGTGCTCGATCTGCGAACAGACGGCCGCGTCGTGCAAGGGACCCGCCTCGCGCAACAACGTTGTGAGCCTCCTCACGACGAAAGGGCTGATGAAGAACGACGGCGGGTGGGGCCACCAGGAGTCCGGCGACCGCGCCGGCGTGCACTGCCGGACCGTGGAGGACGCCGTCCGTGTGCTCGACAGCGTCAAGGGATACGAGTCGACCGACGAGTTCACTGCGATTCCGAAGACGCTGATCGCGAAGGAACCGTACGCGAGCTTTCTCGTCGCGAGCAAGGACGTCAACGCGAAGCCGCTGAAGGGCCTGCGCGTCGGCCTCGTGCGCGAATTCATGGTGAAGCACACCAAGAACGACGAGGCGATCAGCGATCAGATCGACAAGGAAATCAAGACCGTGCTGCGCGACAAGCTCGGCGCAGAGCTCGTGGAGTCCGTCGATCCGCTGTATCCCGACGATCCCGCCGTGCCGAACATGAAATACACGTTCCGCGACGCGCTCGCGCAGATCCTGGCGCACGACGCGCCCGAGTGGTTCTGGCTGACGACACCGTCGGGCCAGCCCGAGTTCGCGGTGCCCGGCTGGGACGTCAGGACGGAGGCGTACGCCGTCGCGCTCGCGCTGGGGCAGGCGCCGCTGTCCGACAAGGTGAATCTCCGCCGCGTCAGCAACGGCGGAGGACTGGGCGATCCGAAGAGCCCGTTCGTGATGGACAAGTATCTGCGCGAACGCGGTGACGCGAGGGTCAAGGACTGGGCGAGCTTCGTCGCGAACGCGAAGTTCAAGGACGAGGCGGTGCGGACCGGATCGGTGAACATGGCGAACGACCAGGATCCGCGCGCCGATCAGAACACCGTGAGCTATCTCAAGATGCAGAGCATCCTGCGGATGGTGGTGCTCAAGGTGATGTACGAGAACAACATCGACGTGTTCGTGAACCCCGAGCAGACGACCCCGCCGTACAAGCTCGGCGGCCCCGGCGAGCCGGCGATCAACAACCGGCCAACCGACAGCTGCTGCACGGCGTTCACCGCCTTGCTCGGCGGTCCGGAAATCGCCGTCCCGGCCGGCTACACGCGCATCGTCTACGAGCCGCGATACGTGTTGAGCCAGGACAAGAAGACGTACCGCACCGTGACCGGCACCGTGCCATCGCAGCTGCCGCATCCCATGCCGATCAGTCTGATGATCTGGTCGGGGCCCGGATCGGAAGCGGCGGTGATCAGGACGTCGTCTGCGTACGAGGGCGCGACGCATTATCGGGTGCCGCCCGCGGCATTCGGTCCCGTACCCAACCACAGAGGCGCAGAGACACAGAGGAAGTAAACCACAGAGGCGCGGAGGCACAGAGGAAACTAATCCAAAGAGCTCTGTGTCTTTGTGTCTCTGTGGTTATTCCCTTTGTGCCTCTGTGGTGTTATCGCGGAAGGTACTCGGGAGCCCGCTCTTCCCGAAAGACGATTAATCCGTCCAACACATCGTCCCACGTGGCCGTTGTGAAGGTGATCCCCAGCGGGCGAGCTTCAACTGATCCGAACTTCCGAAGCTGCTCGAGAGAGAGATAGACGGTATCGGCGTGCCGATTCGCGAACGAGCGCGCTTCGAGGGACGTCGCTGGCGCTGCGCCCAACCGTCGAATCGGCTGACCCGTGAAGGCATAGCTGCCGGCGTATGCAGAGAAGCCAAGAAAGAAGGCCCGGTCCTTGAAGTCGCGGCTTATGTAAGAGCCAAGCGGAACTTTGCGTTCGAACCCCCTGGCGCCGCTCAGATCCTTGGCCGCGTGTACCGTCGCCGCCCAGATAATCACCTTGCTGTGACCTGGCAAGCGAGATAGCAGCCACTGAAAATTCAGGTACATCGATCGATCCCGCCCGTTCCACGCCGCGTCTGGATCGGCGCTCCTCGTGAACTCCTCAGCGAGATTCCGAGCCAGGAACCTTTTGAGGCTGTCGATCATCGCCCGGTCTTCTTCGGCCCAAGGCGCCTTGGTGTCTCCCGGTTGTGAGAGGCGAGCTTCGATGCGATCCAGGCAGCCGACAATCCTGGCGTTCTCCGCCGGGCCGTAGGGAGCATCATCGGTGTATTGCCACAGCATGTACTTCTGCAGCGTGGCCAGGCACCGAGATTGCTCGTCGCTCTGTAGGTGCTGCACTAAATCGGATGGCATCTCCCGCTGCGCGTAGGTGCCCCGCCCGACCTGATCGTCGAGCCCGCCGAGCGTCACGCTGCCGGCTTTCATCTTCTCCCTGAGGAATGGAATCAGCGGCTGGACTTCCTTCGTCGCCCAAAGGCCGCCGATGGCGGCCGAAATCATCGAGTCCGATACGTCCTGGCCGGACTTCAGCTTCTTCTGGATGTTGATGTAATCGTATGTGCCGCTCTCGATGAAGAGCGCGTTGTACTGGCACTCGTCGATGAGCCGGCGAACGAGCTCGACCTTGAAGTCCAGCGTCTTTCCGAAACCGTGCACCGGCGATTCCCCGAGCAGCGCGACACTCTTGCCGCACAATGCATGCACGACCGCACCGGTGTCGTTGATTTCGGCTGCAGGGCCGGCGGATTGCCCCGCGGCCGGTACGAACGCCACTCCCATACAGATCGCCAAAGAGACGATCTGAAGCACCGAATCCGGCCTTCTGAAACTGACCTGAGGCATTTACTAGGTTGGTTCTATCGGGGTTTTCATCACCCGCAGGGCGCTGATGCGGCCGGGCGCCCGGTGGCGCGGCCGCGCGCGGGCGCGGTGTACTCGCGCCGTCCCTTGACCGTCAATCCGGATCCCGTCACTTTGACCTCGATGCGTGCGTCTTGCCGTCGGGTTCGGCCGTCTCGGGGCAGAAGCCCACGAGGTAGTACGCGCTGTTGTCGCGGACGATGTCCTTGAACTGGGTGTCGAAGTTCTCGCGATTGACGGCGGCGAAGCCGCCCGTCTGCGTGGCCAGCGCGCTCAGCACGCCCTGCACTCTCAGCTGACTGGTCTGAAGGCGCGACGCCAGCGGATCGTTCGATGAGTCGATGTCCACTGACTCGACATCGTCGTCGGTAAAGACCTGCGGAGTCCCACGCGGATCGATCGTGTATACGGCGACCTTGTCCCGCAGCGCGAGCCACACCGTATCCCGCATCGCCTCGATGATGTCGGAGCCTCGTGGAAATTTCCTGAAGTCTGCCGTGTCGTAGTCGGTGCCGTTGCTGAACAGCAAGATCGACGTCCGCCTGGTCGAGCGCGGCGGCGTCGATCGGACGATTCCCTGAATCGTCGCGAGGGTCATCAGCGCGTACTGCGCGCGCTCGTCGCTGTTGAGCGCACTGTCGGAAGCCCTCGCCTCGACCGCGCGGGCCGAGTATCCGTCGACGGCCGCGAGCAGCGCGGCGTGGTCCGTCGCCGCCAGGGAGTCTCTCCGCAGGCCGGTGCTGGTCTTGACGATCGACACGTCGTCTGCCGGATCCAGATTGTGCTGAATGAACTGCCGCGCCAGCCGGCGCACCGCGACGGTCGCGGACGTCGGGATCAGCAGATCGTCGAGCACTATCACGTAACGCCGCGAGCCGATCCTGGCGAGGTCGACGAGCTCGAGGATCGAGATCGGACGCGGATGCTTGTCCTCGAACACCTGAAAGTCGTTCTTCGTGAGGGTGCTGACGAACGCGCCCTGCTTGTTCGTCACCCTGACGTCGACTTCGACGTAGCTGGTCTCGCTCTTGAAGGTGGGCGGCGGGGCGGGTGTCTGCTGACTCGCGGCGACGACGCTGACGCCGGCCGCGGCCAGCGTCAGCGTGAGACCGGGATGATGCCGCATCACGCCGACATGTTACTTCGACGCGGTGGACATTGCGGCGGTCGGATGCAGGATCAGTTTCTGCACGCGCCAGTTCAGAATCTCGGCGACGTAGATTTCATTTTCGGACGGGCACGCGATCTCGTGGATCCATCCGAACTGCTTGGCCTGGTGGCCGGCCTTGCCCATCCAGCCGAGGACCTTGCCGTCGAGCGACAGCTTGTAGATGCGCCCCGGGAACGAGTCCGCGGCGTATAGATATTGAGTGGGGCCGGGCGTGATGCAGACGGCCCACGGCGCGCCGGGGGCGTTCGTCCACTGCGCGGCGCCAGGCACCGTCGGAATTTCGAGCGACAGCGGATTGCCCATCCACGGATGCGCGTCCGGTGGCACCGGCACGTCGATCTTGATCTCGCGGACGAACTTGTTCGTCTTCGAGTCGATGACCTGGATGCGGCGGTTGCCGCGGTCCGCGACGTAGACGTTGCCCCTGGCGTCGGCCGCGATGCTGTGCGGCGTGGCGAGCTCGCCGATCTTGGTGCGCCCCGGCTCGCCGATCGACGCGATCCAGTCGCCGTTCCTGTCGAACTTCGCGACGCGCGAGTTCACGTAGCCGTCGCTGATGTAGATGTTGCCCTCGGGATCCCACGTGATGTCGGTCGGCTGGCGGAACTGGCCGTTGACCGGCGGCAGCGGCGGCGTCACTTTCTCCCACGGCTGCGCGTTGTCGGACGCTTCCTTCTTCCGTCCGAAGACCATCGTCACGTGCCCTTCGGGGTTGAAGCGGACGATCATGTCCGATCCCTTGTCGACCGCCCAGAGGTTGTCGTCCTTGTCGAAGCGAATCGCGTGCGCGAACGACCAGGCGTAGAGGCCCTTGCCGATTTCGCGGACGTATTTGCCGGTCTGATCGAATTCGAAGATCTGCGAGGCGGTGGCCGCGTACGCCGGGCCCGTCGCGCTGTTCGAGCGCGTGTAGACGAAGATGTGGCCCTTCGAGTTGACGGCGACGCCGGACGCCTCGCCGAGATTCAGGTCCGGCGGCAGCTTCAGAAAGTTCGGGACGGAGTCGAACGGAATTTCCGGCACCGCCGTTTGCGCGAGCGGATGCCACGGCAGTGCGACGGCCGCGAGCACGATGGCTGCGGCCAGTGCGACGAGATGTTTTTTCACGGCGTTCTCCCAGCTCCCTGTCATCAAATGTCACGAACCAAATTCGTGGAGGCCGCTAGTATAACCGCGCGCGCGTACGGTTTTTTGTCTAGCTCGCGCGCACGCCATCCTGTATAAACGCGTTGTCTCTCCGGAGGATCCATGACCAGCACCAGCGCGATGCGAAGCCTCGGCCTGGCGGTGAGTGTGTCGCTCGCTGCCGCGAGTCCTGCGCTGGCGCAGCCGCAGAACCTCGAACAAACCGAGATCAAGATCAACAAGGTGACGGACAGTTTCTATTCGCTCGACGGATCGGGCGGCACCATCGGCGTGCTGACCGGTCCGGACGGCGTCCTGATGGTCGACAGCCAGTACGCGGCGCTCACCGGGAAGATCGTCGCGGCGATCAAGACGATCTCCGACGGCCGCATCCGGTTTCTCGTGGACACGCACGTCCACGGCGATCACACCGGCGGCAACGAGAACTTCGGCAGGCTCGGCGTGACAATCGTCGCGCGCGAGCCGCTGCGAAGCCGGCTGATGAAGCCGAATGCGGCTGCCAACGGCACTCCCGGCGTGCCGATGCCCGCCCCGGGACTGCCCGTCGTGACGTACGAAGGCACGATGACGTTCCATATCAACGGCGAGGCCGTGCAGCTGATCGCGGTGCCGGCCGCACATACCGACGGCGACACGATGGTCTGGTTTCCGAACAACGACGTCCTGATGATCGGCGATTTCTACCGATCGATTCAGTATCCGAACATCGATCGCGCCAACGGTGGATCCTTGAAGGGGATGCTCGACGGCCTCGATGCGGCGATCAAGATGGCCGGCCCGCGGACGAAGATCATTCCCGGCCACGGGCCGACGGTCGACAAGACGGCGCTCGTCGCGACCCGTGCGATGATCGCGGACGTCCGCGACAAGATTGCCGCGATGGTCGCGCGGGGCATGACGAGCGAACAGGTCGTCGCGGCAAAGCCGACCGCCGCGTATGACGCCAACGTCCAGATGCCGGGCACGACGGCCGACCGATTCGCCGGCCAGGTGTACGCAGAAGTGAAGGGCGCTCGAGGAGAACGATGAACGACATGCTGCTCTCGGTTCTGCTTTCACTGTCGCTCGGCGCTGGCACGCCAGCTGCCGTCACCGGCGTCGTCAAGGACTCGACCGGCGGCACTCTCTCGGGCGCGTCGGTCACCCTGCGCAACGCCGCCGGCGCCGAACAACGCACCGTGACGGGCCCCGACGGCCGCTTCACGTTCGACAACGCACCGGCGGAGGCCGCGACGTTGATCGTTCGCGCGGGCGGATTCGCGGTGAAGGAGCAGCCGATCTCGGGAGCGGAGGCGATTGAAGTCGTGCTGTCGCCCGCGAGCATCCTGGAAACCGTTACGGTGACGCCGACGCGCGCCGAGCAGCGGCTCGGCGACATTCCGGCCAGCGTGAACGTGATCGACGGCGAGGCGGTGCGATCGTCGCCCGCTGTGGTCGCGGACGATGTGCTGCGGCAGATTCCGACGTTCAGCCTCTTCACGCGCGCGAGCAGCCTGTCGTCGCATCCGACGTCGCAGGGCGTGTCGCTCCGCGGCATCGGCCCGAGCGGCGTGAGCCGGACGCTCGTCCTGGCGGACGGCGTGCCGCAGAACGATCCGTTCGGCGGGTGGGTCTACTGGACGCGCGTGCCGCTCGAGAGCGTCAGCCGGATCGAAGTCGTCGACGGCCCGAGCTCGAGCCTGTACGGCAATTACGCAATGGGCGGCGTCATCAACATCATGACGGCCCGCGCGGCGAAGCAGACCATCGAAGTGAAGCCGCAGTACGGCAACCGCAACAGCCCGAAGGTCGATTTCTTCGGCAGCGACGTCTGGAACAACCTCGGCGCCATCGTCGAGGGCAGCGTGTTCGATATGACCGGATTCCCGATCGTCGCGGCGGCCGAGCGCGGCTCGATCGACAACAACGCGGCGGTGAATTTCCGGAACGTGAACGTGAAGCTCGACTACACGCCGTCGAGCACCGTGAATACGTTCTTTCGGACGGGTTACTTCCACGAGAACCGGGACAACGGCAAGCTGAGCACGTTCGCGCCGGTCGTCGAGGAAGGGAACGACACCACGTGGAAGTTCGCCAACGGCGGCGCGCGCATCCAGTTGCCGGATTCGAGCGATCTGCAGGCGAGCCTGTTCACCAACTTCGAGACGTTCCACAGCAACTTTCTGGCAGTGCCCGCGACGACGATTCCGCGCAGCGTCGCGCGCGTCACGCTGAACCAGACGGTGCCGGCGAAGGACGTCGGCGGCATGGTGCAGTGGTCGCGCGCGTTCGGCAGCCAGCACTTCGTCACGGCCGGCACGGACTGGCATTGGGTGGATGGCGAAAGCCAGGAGGACGGCCTCGACGCGACGACCGGACTGAACGTCGTCCTGCATCGCGTGTCCGGCGGCACGCAGCGCAGCGCGGGCGTTTTCGTGCAGGACATCTTCACGCCGATGTCGCAGTTCACGCTGACCCTCGGGGTGCGCCTGGATCACTGGAGCAACGACAACGCGCATAACCTCGAGAACACGGTGGCGGCCGGCATCGTCGGCGCGCCGACGGTGAACAACAACCCGGCGCTCCCCGGACAGACGCAGACGGTGGCGACGCCGCGCGTCGCGGCGATGTATCACCTGACGGACCGGATCAATCTGTGGGGTGACGTCAACTCGGGATTCCGCGCGCCGACGCTCAACGAGCTCTATCGGCAGTTCAAGAAAGGGACGACGTCGACGCTCGCCAACTACGCGCTGGAACCCGAGAGGCTGGTGGGCGGGGAAGGCGGCGTGAATTTCGCCATCGCGCGCAACCTGACGGTCCGCGCGACGGTGTTCGACAATCACATCAGCAATCCGGTGACGAACGTGACGATCACGACCGCGGTGACGCCCGCGACGCTGCCGACCGCGACGGCGACGTGCATCCCGGGCCCGGCACAGATCTGCGTGCAGCGCCAGAACGTCGGCAGTACGGAGATCTTCGGCATCCAGGCCGACGTGGAGTACCGCATCGGCGACTGGCGCGTGACGGCGGGCTACCTGCACGACGATGCGTCGGTGACCGCGAATCCGACGAATACGGCGATCGTGGGCAACGTCCTGCCGGAAGTGCCGAAGAGCCGCGGCTCGGTGCAGGTGGCGTACGTGAATCCGAAGATCGGCACGTTCGCGTTCGACGTGCAGGGCGTCGCCGACCAGTTCGACGACGACCTGAACACGCCGTCGCGCGTGCTGCCGGGCTATGCGGTCGCGAACTTCACCGCGTCGCGGACGGTCGTCAAGAACGTGGACGCGTTCCTCGGCGTGCAGAACATGTTCGACCAGGTCTACAACGTCGCGACGCTGCCGACGACGATCGGATCGCCGCGCCTGCTGAACGTGGGCCTGCGGATCCGCTGGACCGGGCGCTAGCGCGTCAGCGTCCAGAGGACGGCGAGCGCGAGGCTGGCCCCGGCCAGCTGCAGCCACAGTTCGACGCGCTCCTGGAGGAAGAGCAGTCCGAAGGCCAGGAGCCCGCCGGCGAGCAGCAGGAAGCGCCAGTACAGCTCTTCGTTCTCCACCTGCAGCCCACGGGATCCCGCGCGCTTGCGCGTGGCGTCGATGATCGTGTTGGCGATCTGGCGATCGCTTTCGCGGTCCAACTCCAGATATTCACCCCCGCCGGCGTTCGCGATCGTCGTCAACGACGTGCGATCGAGCGACGCCCGCTGCGGCGGCTGAGGAGGGGAGAGGTCGTTCGGCTTGCGCGGCGGCTCCGGTATGAAGCCGCCCGCCGTCGTACCGACGCCGACGACCCACACCGGCACGTCGTGGGCGCGCGCGGTCTTGAGGGCGCGCGCGACCTCACCGCTCCACGCCTGACCGTCGGTGATCAGCACGAACGTCCGCGCGTTCGGCGACGGGCCGTGCAGCTCGACGTCGCGCTCGATCAGCCGCATGCCCCACGCCATTCCGAGCTCGATGTTCGTATCCCACGTCGTGTCGTCCTCGAGGCGGAACGGCGACTCCTGGGCGAGGTGATCGAGGAAGAAGAAAAAGGTGTTGGGATCCTTCGTGAGCCGGACCTGCGGCGCGGCGATGTGCGCGAACAGGGCGAGCGCCATGCGGTCGTCCTTCCAGGCGAGCGATTCCGCGAGTGTGCGCATGAACCGCATCGACCGCTTCCAGCGGTTGCCCGCCACGTCCTCGGTGCGCATCGACGCCGATCCGTCCTGGAGGACGACGAGGTCGATGCCGGCGGTGCGGACGAGGGACGTGGACGCGACCGGTCTGGCGAGCGCGAGCGTCGCGGATGCGACGGCGAGGATCACGCACAGCCAGAACGCGAGGCTGCCGAACAGAGGAAAGCGTTCGCGCACGGGCAGCCGCCGGTGCTGGCGAAACCGAATCGAATCGCGCCTGCGCGCGGCGAACTGCCAGACCCACGCGACGAGCAGCACGCCCGGTGCGATCAGCAGCCACAGGTATTCGGGCGCCGCGAACGTCATGCTAGTCACAAGTCCCAAGCCCCTAGTCCCCAGTCCTTAGCCCTAGCCCCTAGCCTTTTCTCACCTTAGCGCCGCCTTTGCCGGCGTCGGGGGCGCCCTTGCGCTCTTCGCCGGCCTTGGGGATCACCATCTTGAATTCATTGAAGTCGACCGTCGACGGTGGCGCTCCAGGCTTGCCGTGCAGCGTCGGTCCGCTCGGCAGATCCCGTTCGTCGGCCGGCGCCGCCGTCGTCGCGCGCGCGGCGGTGGCGCGCGGCGTTCCCTTGGCTTTCGCGGCCGCGTCGCGCGCGCGAATCGCGAACTCGTAGTTGTATGCCGCGTCCATCGCCCGCGCGTCGCACACTTGAAGCGCCGCATCGCAGCCCGCCGCCGGCGCCTTGAGCGCGTCCGCATACGCCTTGACGGCCGTGTCGAGCCGGCGAATGGATTCGTTCCGGTCGGCGGCCGTCTGGCTGACGCGGAAGGCGGCGTTCGCCGCAGTCAGCAGTCTGGCCGGATTGGTCTCAGTGATCGCGCCGCCCGCGTCGCGTGCCGGCTTGAGCGCTGCGTAATCGGCGCGCCAGTACGCGCTTGCCGCGCGCGCATCGCCGGCGTCGGCGACGGCCGGACGCGCGAGGAGCGCCACGCGGCCGTCGAGCGTGCGTTCGACCTCCGCGCCGTCAGCGTCAGCGTTCGTGTAGCGCAGCGTCGCGAGCTGCGTGCGCACATCGGCGAGGCGGCGCGTCGTCTGGCCGGCGGTCCACAGCGCGGCGCCCGCGAGGGCGGTGACGATCGCGGCGACGAGCGGTCCGGCAATCGATTTCATCGGCATCACTCCTAGGGAAACTTCCGGAAGTAGGGGACCGTCAGCTGGAGCGCGAGCGCGATTGTCCAGAACGCGCCCGCCATCACGACGAACGGTCCGAACTCAGGCCGGCGGTTGCTGTAGAGCGACACGTCGACGCGGCCCGAGGACCGCTGGTCGATGTCCTTGATGGCGGCGACCACCGCGGACTCGTCGTTCGCGGGATAGAACTTCCCGCCGGTGGCCTCGACGGCCGGCTTCCAGATCGCGTCCGGCAACACGTCGCCGAGCCCCTTGTTGAAGCTCGTGCGGATGAAGAACACCGGGATCTTCGCCTGCCGCGCGCCGGCGAGGATCTCGTTGACGCTCTTGCCGTGGATCATCACCTGCGTGTCCTGCCCGTCGCTGAAGATGACCATCACGTTGCCGGCGGCATCGAGGAAATCGAACGCCCGGAACAGCCCGACGCTCTCGTCGATCGCGAGCCCGATCGTCGTGCCCTGATCGGGAAACGTCATGTACTCGGTGACGTCGCCGATCAAGCCCAGGCTCAGCAGGATGTTGTCGTAGTCGTTCGTGAAGGGCGTGACGACGTACGCCTCGTCGCCGAATTCGACGAGGCCGATGAGATCGTGGTACTTGCCCCGCATGCGTTGGTGGACGAATGCCGTCGCCGCCGCGACGGTGGTGAAGAAGGCGCCTTCGTTCGGTGGATGCGCGTTCAGGTGCGCGGCCGGAAACCGCGCCATCATGCTCGACGAGGCGTCGATCATCAGCGCGATCCGGCGTCCGGGAAACGTCACCTCGCGCCTGGTCAGCGACGAGTAGGGATCCGCGAGCGCCAGCACGAAGAAGGGCAGGCCGGCGAGGAAGAGCAGCAGCGTGCCGTGCCGTCCGGCCGACGCCCACGAGCGGCCGCTCCAGGCGAGCACGGCGGGGAGCGCGACCTGCGTCCGTCCGGCCGTCCCGCGCATCATCGCTCGCACGATCAGGATCGCGCCGCAGAGGCCGATGAAGATGATCCCCGCGAGGATGGCGTCCGCGCGATGCGTGAACAGGAGGTCGGCGGCGCGGACGTTCCGCAACTCTGTCACCGCCCGCCGCAGGAGCGCGGGAACGCCCGCTATCGTGACCACACCCGCTATCGCGACCACACCTGCTATCGTGACCACGCGCGCGTGTCCACGGCCGCGCCGGCGCGCCAGGCGGCCAGCCGCTTCATGATCCAGGTGTGTCTGATCCGGACGTCGCGGAGCGCGACGACGCCGGCGGCCAGCGAGTCGTCGAGCGCGCGATCGTCGAGCTTCTCGTCGCGGCCGTATTGCGCGGCGGTCAGCGCTGCCAGCGCCTGGCCCAGTGACGCGAGTCGTTCGTCGTTGGCCACAGCCGGCGGCGTGATCGATGCGGACACGGCGATCCGTTTCGGACGCCAGCGTCCGACCTCGAGGATGAGGCGGCCGTCCTCAGCGAGACCTTCGGCGCCCGCCGGCATGATCCCGATGCGGCGCTCCAGCGCGAAGCCGGCGACGAGGCGCAGGGCCGCGAGCGCGCGCCCCGCGAGAGCCGGGGTCCACCCGGTGTCCTCCCGCAGCCGGCCGACGTCGGCGAACTCGCGTCCGACGCCGCGGAGGATCGCGGCGTCCGAGATCAGCCGCGCGTCGGCGGTCACCGGCGTCCGGAAGCGCGACACGATGCGCACCAGCGTGAGGATTGCGAGCAGCGCCGCGAGGGCGAACAACACGCCTCCGCCAACAAGGAAGAGATTCGCGCGGCTGATGCGCTGATCGAGATCGGCGAATGTGTCGGTCGCGCTGTCACGGATGTCGGACGCGTCGGCAGGCACCAGGGACAACACGCGCAGCGGCAGCGGCGGCATCAGGTACGCGTGATCGCGCCCCTGCAGTGACGTGTTCTGGCCAACCGCGCTCTGCACGCGATACGTCAGCTTGAGCGCCGGCAGGGCGACGTCCTTCCCGAACAGGTTTTCGGCGACGAGGCGGAGGCGGTATTCGTACTGGAAGAATCGCCGGTCGTTCGCGTGGAGGTCCGTGCCGTGCGAACCGCCGAGCACGTCGAACGGCGGGAGCTCGACGACGGGCGCCTCGAGGCGATCGCGGTCCACGACGACCGTCGCGTCCGCGGTTTCCAGCACGGCGCACGTCAGCACGACGCCGAACGGCTCGCCGACGCGGATCGCGGCCGCGTCCGTTCGCCACCAGCACTGCAGCGGATCGACGCGGACGGTCTGCGCGCCGGCGCTCGACGCGCCCGCGGCGGCGATCGCCAGGCCGATCAGCAACGATTTCAT
>Ga0193726_1001171_pt1 | contig 21930 bp, 20 predicted proteins | sample H2c1metaG_FD_144928 | JGI IMG/M metagenome (GOLD analysis project Ga0193726, IMG submission 144928) | Soil microbial communities from a riparian zone of the East river system, Colorado, United States - H2c1 | ecosystem: Environmental > Terrestrial > Soil > Riparian zone | place: USA: East River...
AGTCTGTACGCGGCTTGATCTCGGTGCGGTGAAACTGGTTGGCCCACAGCGTGCCGGAATAATCGACGTAGACGTCGATGTCATTGCTCGCCAGCGCGTCGAAGATCACGTTGGAGCCGAGGCCTTCGCGCGATGAGGCCGACAAGCCCGCCGCCCGCAGCCGCTGCGCGATCAATGCGGAAAGCACGTATTGCTCGGTAAAGGTTTTGGCGCCGACGATGGTAGTCGATTGCGAGCGCGCCATCGACGGCACCAGGGTCGCTGCCACCAGCGCCAGCACGCCCACGGCACCGATCGCTGCGCGAACACGGCTGCGCAGCCGGATCCCGGTCTCGACCAGCGCCAGCAGTTGATCGACCAGCAGCGCCAGCGCCGCGGCGGCAAAGCAGCCGAACAGCACGAACACCCAGTTCTGGGTTTGCAGGCCGGCGAAGATATAATTGCCGAGGCTGGTCTGCCCGATCGGCGTCGACAGTGTCGCGGTGCCGATCACCCACACCGCCGCGGTGCGGATGCCCGCCATCATCACCGGCAGCGCCAGCGGCAGTTCCACCATGAACAGCGACTGCCGCGGCGTCATGCCGACGCCCTGCGCGGCTTCGGTGATGGCGGGATCGACGCCTTGCAGACCGGTGATGGTGTTGCGCAGCACCGGCAGCATGGAATACAGCGCCAGCGCCAGCACCGCGGGGAGGAATCCGAACGCGGAAAAGCCGACGCCGAGCCAGTTCAGCGATAACGCCGCAAGCGCCAGCAGCAGCGGATAGAACAGCGCCAGCAGGGCCAGCCCCGGCACCGTCTGCACAATGCTGGCAAAACCGAGCAGCGCGCCGCGCAGCACCGGCCGGTTGCGCGCGATCAGCGCCAGCGGCAGGCTGATCAACAATCCCAGCGCCAGCGCCGTGACGCTGACCCGGACATGGTTGCCGAGATAATCCGGCAGATGGCCGAGCGCCTCGCTCCAGCGTGGATCGGACAACAGGCTCATGCCGCGCCATCCATATCTTTGGGCAGCAGCACTTGCAGCCGTTCGGCCTGCCGCCGCGGCGTGCCCAGCAGCTCGCCGACATAGGCGTCGTCGCTTTTGGCAAGTTCTGCCGGCGTACCTTCTGCCAACAGCCGCCCGGCGCGCATCACCGCGACGCGGTCGGCCAGCAGCACCGCTTCGGTCATGTCGTGGGTGATCATGATCGTGGTCAGCCCGAGCTTCTTGTGAAGTGCGCGATAATCGTCGCCGAGCGCGTCACGGGTTAAGGGATCGAGCGCGCCGAACGGCTCGTCCATCAGCACGATGCGCGGTTTTGCCGCCAGCGCCCGCGCGACGCCGACGCGCTGGCGCTGGCCGCCGGATAGTTCATGCGGGAAGCGCTCGCGGTGTTGCTTGCGATCGAGCCGCACCAAATCGAGCAACTCGTCCACGCGCGCGGCGATCTCTTCGGCCGGCGTGCCCAACAGTTTCGGCGTGATGCCGATATTGTCCGCCACGCTCATATGCGGAAACAGTCCGCCGCTCTGGAACACATAGCCGATGCGGCGGCGCAGCAGAATCGGGTTCGCAGCGCGCACATCCTCACCCTCGACCTTGATGCTGCCGCTGTCGGCGTCGATCAGCCGGTTGGTGAGCCGCAGCAACGTGGTCTTGCCGGAGCCGGAGCCACCGACGATGGCGAGGAATTCGCCTTGGTCGACGTCGAGCGAGACATCATCGACAGCCTTGACCCGGCCGCCGTCAAAGCTCTTGCCGACATGCGCGAAGGCGATCAGGGGGGCGTCGCTCATGCTGTGGGACTATCACAGGGCCTTCAAGCGACCAAGCGACGCGGGCGCTTGCCTATTGTCGCTATCAGTTGAATTGTCGCGGCGAGGGCGGTAATCCATCCGCCGAACAACGTCACATCGGGGAAACGCGTGCAGGCAAGTGAGGCCGCAACATCGACGGCGGTCGTGCTTGACGACGCGACGGTGGCATTCCGGCTGCCCGATGCGCGGGTCTACACCGCGGTGGAGAAGGCGCAGCTCGCGGTCGAGCATGGCGAGTTTGTCGCCATCGTCGGCCCGACCGGATGCGGAAAATCGACGCTGCTGAATATCGTGGCCGGGCTGCTTGCGCCGGCGTCGGGGTCTGTGCGCATTTTCGACCGGCCGCTGACGGGGCTTAATCGCGATGCCGGCTACCTGTTTCAGGCCGATGCGCTGTTTCCATGGAAGACGGCGATCGACAACGTCGCCATCGGGCTCGAGGTCAAGGGCGTGCCCCGTGCGCAAGCGCTCGAGCGCGCGCAGGCCTGGCTGACATCGGTCGGCCTCGGCGCCTTCGCCAACCGCTATCCGCACATGCTGTCGGGCGGCCAGCGCAAGCGCGTCGGGCTTGCGCAGGTCCTGATCCGCGATCCGAAGATCCTGCTGATGGACGAACCGTTCGGTCCGCTCGATGCCCAGACGAGGCAGATCATGGGCAATCTGCTGCTGCAATTGTGGACCGCGGACCGCAAGGCGGTACTGTTCGTCACCCACGACCTGGAAGAGGCGATCGCGCTGGCGGATCGTGTCGTCATTATGTCGGCGGGACCGAATTCGCGCATCATCGGCAACTGGCGCGTGCCGCTGCCGCGGCCACGCGATATTTTCGAAATAAGGCTGGAAAAAGAGTTTCATTCACTTCATCGCGAGATTTGGAGTGTTCTCAAGGATGAGGTGTTAAAGGGATACGCGCAATCTGCAGGTGCAGCCTGAGGGTGTGCGTAAATCAAACAACAAAGGGAGTAAAAACAATGGGTTTCACGAAATCAGTGACCTTGAGCGCAGCCGCCTTCGCGGCCTTTTGCCTGGCGCAACCCGCCGCTTATGCCGCGGAACCGTTCACGCTCTCTTCGTCGAGTTTCAAGGATGGCGAGCGGCTGGCGGTGAAAAATGCCGGCAATAACAAGACCAACCCGAATTGTGTCGGGGAAAATGTGTCGCCGCCGCTGGCCTGGGCCAACCCGCCCGACGGCACCAAAAGCTATGCGCTGATGATGTTCGATCCGGAGGGCCGCCCGCCCGGAGGTGTCAGCCACTGGGTGGCCTATGGCATTCCGGTTGCAGTGACCGGTTTCGCCGAAGGCGAAGTCTCGAAGCCGAGCGACAAATATGTCGGCGGCAAAAGCACCATGAGCCTGTCCAACTATTTCGGCCCCTGCACGCCGCCCGGCGCGCCGCATCATTACACTTTTACGCTGATTGCGACCGACCTCGAACCCGCGGCGCTCGCGGCCGGCATGACGCGCGATGAGGTGATCAAGGCGCTGGACGGCCACGCCAAGGGCGCTACCGGCCTGATCGGGACGTTCTCGAAGCCGTAATGCGAAACTGCTTCCACATGTCGTCCCGGCGAACGCCGGGACCCATACGCCGTGCCGTTGCGTTTCGGCACGGCGGCAGCTTTTTGCCACAAGCAACGTCAGGGGTTATGGGTCCCCGCTTTCGCGGGGACGACATGGGTGTTCCATGTCACGCGTGATGCTTCTCTTGCTACAGCTGCTCGTCGCCGTGGTCTTCCTCGGGCTGTGGCAGTTGCTCACCACCGTGCCGATCTTCGGACGCATGCTGCTGCCGCCGTTCTTCTTCTCCAATCCGGTCGACGTCGGCAGCCAGATCGTCGCCTGGTTCACCTCCGGCGTGATCTGGAAACATCTGTGGATCACGTTGCTGGAATCGATTCTGGCTTTCACGATCGGCTCGATCGCAGGCGTGCTGGTCGGCTTCTGGTTTGCGCGCCAGCCCCGGATCGCCGCGATATTCGACCCCTATGTGAAGATGGCCAACGCGCTGCCGCGCGTGGTTCTCGCGCCCATCTTCGCGCTGTGGCTGGGCTTGGGCATCTGGTCCAAGGTCGCGCTCGGCGTCACGCTGGTGTTCTTCATCGTGTTCTTCAACGTCTATCAGGGCGTCAAGGAGGTCTCCTCCACCGTGCTCGCCAATGGCCGCATGCTCGGCATGAGCGAAAAGCAGCTGATGCGGCACGTGTTCTGGCCCTCGGCGCTGTCCTGGATGTTTTCGTCGCTGCACACCTCGGTCGGCTTCGCCGTGGTCGGTGCGGTGGTCGGCGAATATCTCGGCTCCGCGGCCGGGCTCGGCTATCTGATCCAGCAGGCCGAAGGCATATTCGACGTCGCCGGCGTCTTCGCCGGCATGTTCGTGCTGTCGGCCTTTGTCATTCTGATCGACCTGCTGGTGACGGTTGTCGAACGGCGGCTGCTAGTGTGGCGGCCGGAGGCGGCTGAGGGGCGGGGGTAGGCTCCGTCATTCCGGGACACGCGTGTTCGCGTGGACCCGGAATCCAGAACAGGTAAAGATCGCTATGGGTCTGGATTCCGGGTTCGCGGGCTTTGCCCGCGCGCCGGAATGACGGCAAACCGTCAGTTCAGCATCTTGGTATCGTCGGGCGCCTGCGGCGGGGTCTTGATCGCGAGCGCCTTGAGTGTCCGTCCGTCCGGCTTGGTGCCGCCATGCGGGGTGCCCTTGGGAATGACGATCAGGTCGCCCGGCTTCACCTTCACTTCCTTGTCGCCGAGCCAGATCGTGCCGGTGCCGTCGAGAATGAACTGGATCTCGTTGGTGTTGGGATGCATGTGCTTGCCGACATTGCCGTCCTGCACCGAGATGGTAGCGCCATCGGCGGAGACGAACATCTTGGAGTGCATGCCTCCGGCATTGGCCGGGCCGAGCGCGTCGCCGTTCAGTTCCGTCGTGCTGATCACCTGCGCCATGATGTTCTCGGCGGCCAGCGCAGGGCGTAGCAGATGGGTGACGCCGCAGCCGGCGGCGAAGGCGGTCGCGACGGACAGGGCAAGGATCGTACGGTTCATGGACATTTCTCCCTCGGGTGATTTTTTATAGACCTCGATGCTATGTCGCCAAATTGCCGCTGGCTAGGCCTCCTTAAGGCGGCTTCTCAAGCGGGACGCGCTCGCTTATCGTGCGCCTAAATCAGGCAGTGTGGAGGAAACCATGAGGACGATTTTCGGCAGGCTTTTTGCGACGCTGCTGGCGTTGGTGCTGACCTCCGGTTTTGCCGCAGCGCAAACCAAGATCACCGTCGCGGTCGGCGGTGGCGCCTGCCTGTGCTATCTGCCGACGGTGCTGGCCAAGCAGCTCGGCGAATACGACAAGGCCGGCCTTGCCGTCGAACTGGTCGACCTGAAGGGCGGCTCGGATGCGCTCAAGGCCGTGCTCGGCGGCAGCGCTGACGTGGTCTCCGGCTATTTCGACCACTGCGTCAATCTCGCCGCCAAGAAGCAGGAGCTGCAGGCCTTCGTGGTCTACGACCGCTATCCCGGACTGGTGCTGGTGGTATCGCCCTCGCACAACGCGGAAATCAAATCGATCAAGGATCTGGCCGGTAAGAAAATCGGCGTCAGCGCGCCGGGCTCCTCGACCGATTTCTTTCTCAAATTCCTGTTGAAGAAAAACGGCGTCGATTCGACTGGCGTCGCCGTGATCGGCGTCGGCCTTGGTGCTACCGCGGTGGCGGCGATGGAGCAGGGCCAGATCGACGCAGCGGTCATGCTGGATCCGGCGGTGACCGTGCTGCAGGGCAGCCATCCCGACCTGCGCATCCTGAGCGACACCCGCACCGAAAAGGACAACAAGGCGGTGTTCGGCGGCGACTATCCCGGCGGTTCGCTCTACGCGACGACGGCGTGGGTGGCGTCACACGAGAAGGAAGTGCAGGCCCTGACCAATGCGATCGTGAACACGTTGAAATGGATTCACTCGCATACGCCGCAAGAGATCATGGATAAAATGCCCGCCGAGATGGTCGGTAAGGACAAGACGCTGTATCTCGCCGCACTCAAAAACACGATTCCGATGTATTCGGAAACCGGCCGTATGGACCCCAAGGGCGCCGACGCCGTGCTCGCGGTATTCAGCGAGAGCTCGCCTGAAGTTGCCAAGGCCAATATCGACGTCAGCAAAACCTACACCAACAAATATGTCGATCAGGCCAACAAGACGACGGGGATGAGTACGAAATAGCGCGCGGCCGATGCCGCTCGCCATTCATCGCGTCACGCAGCTTGATCTGAAATACGGGGCGTGGACGTGGCCGTTCGCGGTTGAGCGGCGCGCCGAGATCATGGCGCATTTCGCGCTGAAGCAGGGCGAGAAGCCAAAACTCTGGAACGGCCGCATCCTGCTGGCGCGCAATCCGTTTTTCAGCGAAGGCCGCTTCAGCGCCGATTATTTCGAGGCCGACTTCGCGAGCTTCCTCGCCTGGCGCGACTGGGGTTTTATCGACAAAAGCGTGTTCAACGGGTTTGGAATGGGTGCGCTGCACAGCAGCGACAGCGCCTTCGTGCTCGGCGAGATGGCCGGCCATACGGCGAATGCCGGAAAGATCTATTTTCCGGCTGGCACGCCCGATCTCGATGACCTCCGCGACGGCGCGGTCGATATCGCCGGCAGCGTCGCGCGCGAGACCGAAGAGGAAACCGGCCTGACCGCCGCGGACTATCGCGCCGCCGCGCATTGGGATTGCGTCGTCTCCGGTTCGCTGATCGCGATCATCAAAATCCTCGACGTGGCGATGCCGGGCGAGGCGTTGCGCGCGAGGATCGAAGCCGACCTCGCCAGGCACGCATTACCGGAACTGAGTGCGATCCATCTGGTGCGCGGGCCTGCCGATTTCACGCCGGCGATGCCGGGCTACGTCACCGCGTTCATCGAGGCGCATAGCGGCCGTTGATCTTCTCGAGCACCGGCATCAGGTGCTCGATAAAGGTTTGCGGATCTTCGCTCATCGGAAAATGCCCGAGGCCCTTCATGATGGTGACTTCGGCGCCGGGGATGCTGGCCGCAACCGCCAGAGTCTCCTCGGGCGTGCAGGAATAATCGTACTCGCCGGACAGCAGAAACAATGGGCAGCGCCTGGTATCGATCCGGCCGACCCGGTCGCGGATATCGCCGTCGATCTTGTAGAAATACAGATCGCCTTTAAAGACGCCGGGGCCGCCCTGCATATAGTGCCACAGCGTCTCCCAGCGCTCCTTCACCGGCGCCTTCGGGCCGACCAATCCCGACACGATGGCGGCACTGACCTCGCCGCCGTGGACGTCGGGCCGATGCAGGAAGTTCAGATCATAATAGGGATCGACATGCGCGCCGGCCTGCAAGCCGATGATGGCCCTGAATCGCTCGGGATGTTCCAGCGCCAGATGCAGCGCGATCCGCCCGCCGATCGAGCAGCCCATTACGATCGGCTGGTCGAGCTGCAGCGCGGTCATGATGTCGAGGATCATGGTGGTGTATTGCGCCGAGGTCAGTTGATATTCCTCGTCATGCCAGCCTGATGGCGGCGACGATTTGCCGTGCCACGGCATGTCGAACGCGATGACGCGATGGTTCGCGGTGATGCCGGGATGGTTCATCAACCCGCGATACTGCCGTCCGTCGGAGCCCGCCGTATGCAGGCACAAGAGCGGCGTGCCTTGGCCGGCCTCCTCGACATAGATGCGATGCGCGCGGCCGAACAGATCGAGATGCATGTACCGCCCGACGATGGGCTCGAAGGTCGCGCTCATGTTGCTGCTCCCGCGGGGCGCAGCTTTTCCAGGCTTTCCTTGAAATAGCGCAGGTTGGCCATGAAGACCTGGAGGTCGCCTTCAGCCTTGAGCACCCGGCGCTTGATCAGCGCCATCAGATCGTTCGAGCCGGGGCGGGGGTCCGCCGACCAGAATTTCTCCCATTCCTCCGGCGGCGCGCGCAGTGCGAACGTCCATGACGGCATCACGAACGGTCCCTGCGCGACCGACACGATGCGTCCCTCGACGATGCTGACCAGCCACTGCGCCGTGCCGATCTCGATCAGGAACATCGTCGTGAGAAATCGCCCGCGCCGCGTCAACGACGCGTCACTGTTCACTTTTTCTTTTAGCTGTTCAATCAAGCAAGCCTCCCTTTGACCGCATGATGAGCAGATTGGTTGCCGCGTCAATAGTACGGCTGCGTCTGTCGTCATTGCGAGGAGCGCAAGCGACGAAGCAATCCAGTTTTTCCTTGTAGTACTGGATTGCTTCGCTACGCTCGCAATGACGGAGCGTGCAACGTCAGCTGTGATCGACGTTCACTAAGCACGCTGCTCGCACGAACCATCCGGAGCGCCGCCTGCCATGAGCAAAAAGAAATCCTCACAGCCCCTGGCGGCTGAATTGAAGCCCTATGTGACGCCGTTCGGCTTCGACGGCTCGGGCGAGTTTCATCTCAAGTCGCACAAGACCAATGAGAAGGGCGGCCTCGACAAGGACAAAGGCGAAAAGATCATCGAGGCGAACCGCAAGCGCCTCGCCGATTTTCAGGCAAAGCTTTACGCGCAGGACAACTGGTCGCTGCTCTTGATCTTTCAGGGCATGGACGCGGCGGGCAAGGACAGCGCCATCAAGAGCGTGTTCGACGGCGTCAATCCGCAGGGCTGCCAGGTCTATTCGTTCAAGACGCCTTCAACGCTGGAGCTCGACCATGACTTCCTGTGGCGGACCACAGTCTGCCTGCCCGAGCGCGGCCGCATCGGCATCTTCAACCGCTCCTATTACGAAGAGGTGCTGGTGGTGCGGGTGCATCCGGAGATTCTCGCCAAGCAGAAAATCCCGCCTGCGCTTGTGAAGAAGACGATCTGGCGCGAACGCTTCGAGGATATTGCCGCGTTCGAGAAGCATCTGGCGCGTAACGGCACCGTGGTGCTGAAATTCTTTCTCAACGCCTCGAAGGAGGAACAGCGCCAGCGTTTTCTCGACCGGCTGAAAGAGCCCTCGAAGAACTGGAAGTTCTCGATGGCCGATGTCACCGAGCGCGCGCTGTGGGACAAGTACCAGGCGGCGTATCAGGACGTGATCCGCCACACCTCGACCGCGGCGGCGCCGTGGCATGTGGTGCCGGCGGACCATAAATGGTTCGCGCGGGTGGTGATCGGCTCGACCATCGTCAGCGCGCTGGACAAACTCGATCTGCATTTCCCGAAGGTGGACGCCGCCTCATTGCAGGAATTCAAGAAAGTGCGTGAGGCGCTGGAGAACGAGGGGAAGGGTGGGGCGGTGAAGAAGGTTGTGAAGAAAGTGTAGGGTGGGCAAGGTGCATCTGCGCCGTGCCCATCATAGTGAGGCTAACATTGGATAGATGGTGGGCACGCGGAGTTTATCATCGGGCGCGCATTCGCGCGACCCGTTGGCTTTGCCCACCCTACGGCCCGAAGCTGGAGAAACACCCGTGAACGTATCAAATACCGGAAAGCTTGCTATGGCCTGTTTCGCCTTGTCGGTGGCGTGCGCCGCGAGTGGAATCGCGCGCGCCGATCCTGTGGTGACGATCCATTCCCGCAACCATTCGATCCCGGCGATTCTCCTTGAGCCTGCCGGAACGCCGAAGGGCGCCGTCATTCTGTTCGCCGGCGGAAACGGCCGGATCGACATCCAGTCCGACGGGACGATCCGGTTTCTGCAGCAGAATTTCCTGGTGCGCGCCCGCGCACTGTTCGCCCGGGCCGGATACGCTACGCTGGTGCCGGACCTCGCGAAGGACATGAAGCAGGGCGATGCGGATGTCGTTGCCAACTATCGCGGGTCGCAGGACTACGCCGAGGATGTGGACCAGATGGTCCGCTATATGCGCAGCCGGGGCGTGCATAAGGTGTGGACGATCGGCACCAGCCGCGGCACGCTCTCGGTCGCCAACTATGTTGCGCGCACTTGGTCGCCTCGCGAACGTACGTCGCCGGACGGCCAGATCTATACATCAGGTTTCTGGAAGCTCAGCGACACGGGTTTTACGATCTGGAATCTCGCGAACCACGACGCGCGAAAGCTCAGACTGCCGACCCTGCTCGCCGTGCACGAGCAGGACGCATGCCCCGATACCAATCCCGCCGATCTTGATGCGTTTAATACATGGCTGAGCGGCGGCGGCGCCACGGTCTCGGTCATGACATTCACCGGCGGAAAGCGGCCGCAGTCCGGACCGTGCGATGCGCTCTCGCAACACGGTTTCTATGGCCTCGACGACGAGGTCGTGAAGCGGATGACGGGTTGGATCGGTCAGCATAACTGACTATCTTTTGGCGTTGCGGGACCCATCTAAACTCGTCTAGAACGGTGCCGGAGCGTGGGCTTGGCAACAAACCGTCAATGGTTTCGGCCGAGAATCCGGCTCCAAAGGGTTTGGCATGCTGATTCGCAGCGAAAATGTTGGAATTCCCGGGGGAGCGGCCCAAGCCGCCTGTCCCCGTGCGATTCCGGCTGCGTCGGTGCCCACCCTGCTTATCGGCGGGCTGCTGCTTCTTATCGGCCCCTGAGGGCCGTCTGGGCGGTTTGCGCCTGGGCACTCAGGGGTTGCGTGAGTTCACCAGAACCCTTCAGCGCACAAACAGCAGCGCACCATTACAAGGAATTATTCAATGACCACCGCAGCTAAGTCCGACAAGGACCGCGTCATCATATTCGACACCACCTTGCGCGACGGCGAACAGTGCCCGGGCGCGACCATGACCTTCGAGGAGAAGCTCGACATTGCCGAGATGCTCGACGACATGGGCGTCGATGTGATCGAGGCGGGTTTCCCGATCACCTCGGAAGGCGATTTCCAGGCGGTCAGCGAAATCGCACGGCGTTCCAAGAACGCCGTCATCGCCGGCCTGTCGCGCGCGAATCCGAAAGATATCGACCGCTGCGCCGAAGCTGTGAAGTTCGCCAGGCGCGGCCGCGTCCACACCGTGATCGCCACCTCCCCCCTGCATATGCGGGTGAAGTTGAACATGACGCCGGAGCAGGTGCTCGAACTGTCGATCGCCAACGTCACCCGCGCACGCAATCACGTCGACGATGTCGAGTGGTCGGCGGAAGACGGCACCCGCAGCGAAATGGATTATCTCTGCCGCATTGTCGAGGCCGTGATCAAGGCCGGCGCCACCACCGTCAATATTCCGGACACCGTCGGCTACACCGTGCCGGAGGAATACACCCACTTCATGCGTACCTTGATCGAACGGGTGCCGAATTCCGACAAGGCGATATTCTCGGTGCATTGCCACAACGACCTCGGCATGGCGGTGGCGAATTCGCTGGCCGGTATCGCCGGCGGCGCGCGGCAGATCGAATGCACCGTCAACGGTATCGGCGAGCGGGCAGGCAATGCCGCGCTCGAAGAAGTCGTGATGGCGATCAACGTCCGCAACGACGTCTTCCCGTGGTGGAACAAGATCGACACCACCATGCTGACGCGCGCGTCGAAGCTGGTCTCGGCGGCGACCTCGTTTCCGGTGCAGTACAACAAGGCGATCGTCGGCCGCAACGCCTTCGCCCATGAAAGCGGCATTCATCAGGACGGTGTGCTGAAGGATGCATCGACCTATGAGATCATGCGGCCGGAAACGGTCGGCCTGAAGCAGTCGTCGCTGGTGCTGGGCAAGCATTCCGGGCGTCATGCCTTCGTGCACAAGCTGGAGGAGATGGGCTATAAGCTCGGCGCCAACCAGCTGGAAGACGCGTTCGTGCGGATGAAGGCGCTCGCCGACCGCAAGAAGGACATCTACGACGAGGACATCGAGGCGCTGGTCGATCAGGAGATCGCCAACGCGCATGACCACATCAAGCTGGCGTCGCTCACGGTGATCGCCGGCACCCATGGTCCGCAGCGCGCCACCATGAAGCTCAATATCGGCGGCCAGATCAAAATCGAGGAAGCCGAAGGCAACGGCCCGGTCGATGCGGTGTTCAACTGCATCAAGCTGCTGGTGCCGCACGAGGCGAAGCTGGAACTGTATCAGGTCCACGCTGTCACCGAAGGCACCGACGCGCAGGCGGAAGTTTCGGTGCGGCTCGCTCACGAGGGCCGTTCGATGACGGCCAAGGCCTCGGACCCCGATACGCTAGTGGCGTCGGCGAAGGCCTATCTCGGCGCGCTCAACAAGATCGTTATGAAGCGGCAGCGCGATATGCCGGCCGCGGCCGCGGGCTGATTGCTTCAAAACGACGCAGCTATCTTAAGATGTCGAAAACGCAGCGCGCAGGCGCTGCGTTTTTGCATTGCAGCAAGCATCGCCTCGTAGCCCCTGCTAAAGGGGCAATAGCGTTTCGATCCGCTTCTCTGTATTGGTGCCGCTGGCATACAAGCAACCGGGAGCGCCATTGCTGCGCTCTCCTGCAAAAATTCAAGCGGAGGAAACATGCGCAAGTTGATTTTGGCTGCGGCATCGGTCGCGGCCATCGCTTTGATCGGACCGGCTTCGGCACAATCGCCCATCGTCATCAAATTCAGCCATGTGGTGGCTTCGAACACCCCGAAGGGCTTGGCCGCCGATAAGTTCAAGGAGCTTGCGGAAAAATACACCGAGGGCAAGGTGAAGGTCGAGGTCTACCCGAACTCGACGCTGTACAAGGACAAGGAAGAACTGGAAGCGCTGCAGCTCGGCGCCGTGCAGATGCTGGCGCCGTCGAACTCCAAGTTCGGCCCGATCGGCATCCGCGAGTTCGAGGTGTTCGATCTTCCCTATATCCTTCCCGATCTCGCCACCTTGCGCAAAGTCACCGACGGCCCGCTTGGCGAAAAATTGCTCAAGCTGCTCGCACCGAAGGGAATGACCGGTCTCGCTTATTGGGACAACGGCTTCAAGCAGATGACCGCCAATAAGAAGCTGATCACGCCCACCGACTACAGGAGCCTGAAGTTCCGCATCCAGTCGTCGAAGGTTCTTGAAGCCCAGTTCCGCTCGCTGGGTGCGATCCCGCAGGTGATGGCATTCGGTGAGGTGTACCAGGCGCTGCAGACCGGCGTGGTCGACGGCCAGGAAAACACCTGGTCGAATATCTACACCCAGAAAATGCATGAGGTTCAGAAATACGCAACTGTTACCAATCACGGCTATATCGGCTACGTCGTGGTCACCAACAAGAAGTTCTGGGACGGCTTGCCCGCAGACGTCCGCACCCAGCTCGAGAAGGCCATGAAGGAAGCCACTGCCTACGGCAACGGACAGTCGGCGAAGGAAACCGACGACGCGCTTGCGGAAATCAAGAAGGCCGGCAAGACCGAAATCATCACGTTGACGCCGGAGCAGGACACTGCGATGCGCAAGGCGATGGAACCGGTTTACAAGGATGTCGCGACCCGCGTCGGTCAACCGCTGATCGATGAGTTCGTCAAGGAGACCGGCGGAGCCAGCCACTAACGGAAGACAAGTGAGCTCTTGCTGATCGCAAGAGCTCACTTTTGTTTGGACGGCCGGGCGAGGGGACCGGCGCGTGATCGCCAAAAAAATGCAACGATGCGCCCGGGTGAGCAGCGGCGCGCGAGGGGGAGAGATGCTTCGTATCCTTGATCGGCTTGAGGAAATTCTGATTACCTCGCTGATGGCGGCCGCGACGATTCTGATTTTTATCTCCGTCGTGCACCGGTTCGGCACCACCGTGCCGTTTCTGTATCCCTATCTGATCGCCATTCACATTTCCTGGGCGCAGGAATTGTGCATCTACATGTTTATCTGGATGGCCAAGTTCGGCGCCGCCTATGGCGTGCGCACCGGCATCCATGTCGGCGTCGATGTTCTCATCAACCAGCTCAATCCGCGCTGGCAGAAGAAGGTCATTCTATTCGGCCTGCTCGGCGGCGCGCTGTTCACCGCCATCGTCGGCACCATGGGCGCGAAATTCGTCTACGAGCTGATGAGCACCGACCAGGTCTCTCCCGATCTCGAGATTCCAAGCTGGATCGTCTACGCCTGCATTCCGCTCGGCTCCTATCTGATGTGCTTCCGCTTCCTGCAGGTGTGCTGGACCTACTACAGGACCGGCGATCTGCCGCACCACGACGCGACGCATGTCGACGGCATCGAGGTTACCAGCGCGAAAGCGCCCATCGCGCTGGGAGAAGCGTGATGAGCGCCGCCCTTATCTTCGGACTGCTGTTTGCGCTGATGCTGACCGGCATGCCGATCTCGATTTCGCTCGGCCTCACCGTGCTCACCTTCCTGTTCACGATGACGCAGGTGCCGATCGAGAGCGTCGGGCTGAAGTTGTTTTCCGGCCTCGACAATTTCGGCATCATGGCGATTCCGTTTTTCATCCTGGCCGGCACCTTTCTCACCCGCGGCGGCGTCGCCCGCCGCATGATCAATTTCACGACGTCGATGGTCGGTCACTTTCCCGGCGGCCTCGGGCTCGCCGGCGTTGCGGCCTGCGCGATGTTCGCCGCGATTTCCGGGTCCAGCGTCGCCACCGTGGTTGCGATCGGCTCGATCATGATGCCGGCGATGGTCGAACACGGCTATCCGCGCCGGTTCGGCGTCGGCGTGATCTCGACCTCCGGCGCGCTCGGCATTCTGGTGCCGCCGTCGATCATTCTCGTGCTGTACGGCGTCTCCACCAACACCTCGATCGGCGCGCTGTTCATGGCCGGCATCGTGCCCGGGATCATGCTGGCCTCGATGCGCGCGGCGGTCACCTGGTTCATCGCCTGGCGCAGGGGCTACCCGCGGATGCCCAAGGCGACCTTGAAAGAGCAATGGACGGCGTTCCGCGAAAGCCTCTGGGGCCTGCTGCTGATCGTCATCGTGCTCGGCGGCATCTACGGCGGCATCTTCACGCCGACCGAGGCCGCCGCGGTGGCCGCGGTGTACGCCTTCTTCATCACCGTGTTCGTTTATAAGGAACTAAAGCTGCGCGAGGTGTCGAAGGTCCTGCTGCAGGCGGCGAGCATGAGCTCGATGCTGCTCTACATCATCACCAACGCGGTGCTGTTCTCGTTCCTGATGACGAGCGAGCAGATTCCGCAGGAAATGGCGGCATGGATCATCGACAAGAATTTCAGCATCTGGATGTTCCTGCTGGTGGTCAACATCATCCTGTTGCTGGCCGGCAACGTAATGGATCCGTCGTCGATCCTGCTGATCATGGCACCGATCCTGTTTCCGCTCGCGACCAAGATCGGCATTCATCCGGTGCATCTCGGCGTGCTGATGATCGTCAACACCGAAGTCGGGTTGTGCCACCCGCCGGTGGGCCTGAACCTCTATATCGCCAGCAGTATCGCCAAAATGGGCATCAGCGAGATCACCGTCGCGGTGCTGCCATGGCTGTGCGCGATGCTGGTCTTCCTGGGGCTGATCACCTACATCCCCGAAATCTCGCTGTGGCTGCCGCGGCTGCTCGGCATGATCTGAACGGCCGATGAACGGCGCCGAATTACAATTTGGTTAGAAGGGCCAGTCTGTCCAAGATGTAATTTGATTGCGCCGTCAAGCGCGCTCATCCTCTGGCAACCTTTTCAATGGAGGTTCGCATGAAGAAAGTTCTTCTCGCCGGCACCGCAGCGCTTGTCATCGCCGGCTCCACCGCCGTTTACGCCCAGCATCGTCCCTGGTTCCACGGCCACGTCCGCATGAACCCCGAGGACAGGGCGGCCTTCGCCGACGCGCGCATCGCCGCCGTCCATGCCGGGCTGAAGCTCAACGCCGACCAGGAAAAGCTCTGGCCGCCGGTCGAAACCGCGGTGAAGGAATTCGCCAAGCTCAGGATCGACCGCGCCAACGCCCGCATGAATGCCACGCGCGATGACAATCGCGACCAGCAGAAGCCCGACGACCCGGTAGCGCGGTTGCGCGATCGCGCCGAGTCCATGGGCGCCACGGCGGCTGCGATGAAGAAGATCGCCGACGCCGCCGATCCGCTGTACAAGACCCTCGACGACGGCCAGAAGCGCCGGCTTGCTATCCTCACCCACATGGAAGGCCGGTTCGGGCGCGAAGGCTGGCGCCATCGCGGCTTCGATCGCGATGACGGCGACCGGGATCGCGGTGGCGATCGCGGTTACGAGCGGGACCGCGGACCCGGACGCGATCGTGACGGGCGAGGCGGCCCCGAGCGGCTGTAACCGCGCAACGCGGTTATCCGAATGCTTGAAAAGCCGCCGGATTCCGGCGGCTTTTTCATATTGGGGTGTATGAAGCACCGCAGGGGAAAAGCGCCTGCAACTTGCTGGACATCACCGTTTCGCCTTGCTAAACGACGCCGTCCCGCACAAGGATTTCCGGACTGGTTCCGGGCGCATAGCTCAGTTGGTAGAGCAGATGACTCTTAATCATCGGGTCCCAGGTTCGAGCCCTGGTGCGCCCACCAAGCCGCGGAAAACAATCTACCCCGCGCGTGCGCGGAAATAGGGGCGCATTAAAGCGCCGGTTCACCATCCCGTTTCCGGGAAATGAAATTGAACGACGGCGTCTTGCCGAACAAGCCGACTTCTCAACCCGGGCACGCGCATTCGAGTCCGTATTCGATCCGGCAGCGTCGCCGTCCGTTCGTTGCGCCGGCAGCGCGGCATAGTTGAGGACGGCTTCGCCGGTGGTGGCGCCGGACATCGGGTCGCGGTGTTCGAGCGCATGCGGGAGTCTACGCGTTACCGCGCGCGCGACATCTCAACTGGGTTGGTTACCCTCCCAACGGAATATGGGGCTGCAAACCTTGGCTACCTCAATCGCAACACGATCGATCCCACGGTTGGGCTTCGCTTCCGGTTCTGAGAAACTTACAGGCGGAGATCAGTCATTCCCGACTTGCCGTGCTGCTGCCGCTTTACTCGCCAGGTAAGTCGGGACAAACTACCGATGCGGCAAATCGGGTGATTGGCGGTGCGAGCCAGCGGCTTGTGCTCCGTCGCTCTCGAACTGAAAGCGTCAGCTTGCCAGATTGGCCGAACGAAAAGTGACGACCCGATCGCGACGCCGGGACTACCGCATCTTCCTGACGAGGCGTGACATGCGGACCGAGCAGAACCAGGTGGAAGATAGTGCGACTTCGCCGACAATAGTCTTGTCGCGTGCTCTTCCACTCTTTGGCGCCGCCACCGCTATCGCAGTCTTCATTCTTGATACAATTACCCCCGAAGACAGCGCCGTCGCCGTGCTGTACGTGGGCGTTGTGCTGCTATGCGCCAGGTTTCTTCAGAGGCGTGGTGTTGTGCTCGCGTCGTTGGGATTGATGGCGCTGACGGTGCTAAGCTATTTGCTGTCGAAGCATGATAAGCCGCAAAGCATCGCCCTTTGGACCTGCCTTCTCAGCCTCGCGGCGATCGGCGTTACGGCTTTCCTCGTCGTGCAAAGCCAATCGACAGCAAGGGTGCTGCGCGAGCAGGCCGGACTGCTCGACCTCACCCACGACACAGTATTCGTGCGCGACATGAACGACGTCATCGTTTACTGGAATCGCGGCGCCGAGGAGCTGTACGGATGGAAAAAAGCGGAAACCGTCGGCAAGACCTCTCACCGGCTCATGCAGACGATATTCCCCAAGCCGCTCGAAGAGATCGTGGCAGAGTTGCTCCGCACTGGCCGCTGGGAAGGAGAACTCGTCCACACGAAGAAAGACGGCACGCAGGCAATCGTGGCGAGTCGGTGGTCTGTGCAGCGGGACGCCCGGGGCCGTCCGGTCGCCACCTTGGAGACCAATAACGACGTCACTGAGCGCAAGCAGGCCGAAGACGCCTTGCGGCGAAGCGATGCCTATTTGGCGGAAGCACAGAAATTAAGTCTCACGGGTAGTTTCGGCTGGAAGGTTTCCAGCGGAGAGCTCTTCTGGTCGGACGAGAGCTTCAGCATCTTTGGATACGACCGAACAACCAAGCCTTCACTGGAGCTGGTCATACAAAGAACTCATCCGACTGACATCGCCCGAGTTCGGCAACTGATCGACCGCGCGTCACGCGACGGCAAGGACTGGGAGGTCGAACATCAACTCCTGATGCCTGACGGCTCGATCAAGTCCGCGCACGTTGTGGCTCGCGCCATGACAGATGAATCGGGCGGGGTCGAGTTCGTGGGAGCGATCATGGATGTCTCCGCGGCCAAGCGGGCGGAACTGGAGTTGCGCCACGCACAGGCGGAACTCGCTCACATCTCGCGCGTCACGACTGTGGGCGAACTGACGGCCTCGATCGCCCACGAAGTCAACCAGCCCATCACCGGGGTGGTCACCAACGCCGAGGCCGCCTTGCGCTGGCTCGGGGCTGAACCGCCCAATCTGGACAAGGTCCGCGAGGTCCTCGGCCAAATCGTCAAGGATGGCATGCGGGCCGGCGATGTCATCCACCGAATCCGAGCCCTCATCAAGAAGGCGCCGCCACGCATGGCTCGGGTCGACGTCAATGAGGCCGTCCTCGACGTCACTACCCTGACCCGGAGTGAATTGCTGAGGCATGGCGTCTCGTTGCAGACCGCGCTCGCGACGGGCTTGCCGCTGATCGAAGGCGACCGCATCCAGTTGCAACAGGTGATCCTCAACTTGACCCTGAATGCGGTCGAAGCCATGAGCGGCGTCGACGAGGGCGCGCGGGAGATGCAGATCAGCACCGGGAGAGAGGCCTCGAACGGCGTGCTCGTCAGCGTGCGGGATTCCGGCCCGGGGCTGGACCCGCGGAGTGTGGACCGCCTGTTCGAGGCCTTCTACACGACCAAGTCCGACGGCCTGGGCATGGGCCTGGCGATCTGCCGTTCGATCATCGAGGCTCACGGGGGACGGCTATGGGCCACCGCGAATGAACCTCGGGGTGCCGTGTTTCAGTTCACGCTCCCCCTAGAACGGGATGAGACCATTCCCGGCTGAATGCCGGTAGTGTGGGCTTGCGGGCCCGGAGGGGCGAAAGGATCCGTTCTCGGCGGCGGCAGATATACGAATCGTGACGTCCGCGTTGGCTCAAAAGCGGGCTCCCCGTGAATGCCGGCTATTGGCGGATACTGTTGCAAAAGCCGAAAATCGAACGACCTCGAAAATCTCGCGAAGGTCGAATTTCATCTTTTGGCCGGTTGTTCACGCGAACGTTAAGCGATCTGTGCGTAGCGCAGCGGACGGGAGATGGAGCACAAGATCATCCAGCGCACAGGTGACGAAACTAAATGCTGGGTTCACCTCGCTATTTTTCTGCAGCATCGAGATCATCTAAAAAAGAATTTAATGGTCTCGGACGGATCGCGAAACCATAGCTGAATCGTGCCGGTCTGGTGTCGGCTCTACGCTCCGTGTTGGACTTAGCAATGCGTGGTCTGATTATTATGGTTGTTGTGCTGGTCGCTGTATCGGCGTTGAGGCACGGGTCCTACCGACCTTTGCCGACTGCTCCCGTGCCCGTAGTGAACGCGCCTTGACACTCTCTTACTGCGACCCACGCCGAACAACGGATAAGGGTTAGCGAGGTGCCTCGTTGTTCGCACATCATTGCGGCAGTTCGGGCGAGCGAAGCGCGAGGTTCCGGCTAAATTACTATTTAATTGAAAACCTCGAGAGCGGGAAAGATGTGTAGGTATCCGTTGGGCACGCGGTCAGACAGCATTGTCCGGTGCTTGCGGTTGAAAGCCACCCGACCAACGATCAACGAGGTCACCGATATGTTGCACAGAGCGTCGCCCACGATTCCCACGACCCTTTCGGAAAAAGCGGTTCATGACATTTCGCTAGCGTTGATACCGCTGCTCGCCGACGTGTTTGCGTTGTATCTCAAAACAAAGAACTTTCATTGGCATATGTCTGGCCCGCATTTCCGGGACTATCATTTGATGCTCGACGATCAAGGCGAGCAGATTTTCTCGATGACGGACGCCATTGCCGAGCGAGCACGGAAGCTGGGAGGCACGACCGTTCGCTCCATCGGGCAGATTTCGCGTTTTCAGCGCATCGTCGACAACGATGCTGAAACCGTTGAGCCGTTCGACATGATAGCCGAACTCCGGGACGATAATGCGGGACTGACGCAGACCATGCGCGAGGTGCATTCGCTATGTGACGAGGCAGGGGATGTGGCCACCGCAAGCCTGCTGGAGAACTGGATTGACGAATCCGAGAAGCGGACCTGGTTCCTGTTCGAATGCGGCCGGCGTGGCTAAGGCAGAGGCGCGAGACGAGCTGCAGGAGGCACCAATGAATGTCAGGAGTGACCGGCCAGCTACCAAGCGTCCAGTCAAGGATCAAGGAAAAGCACGTTCGGCGAAACCGAGGGTACAAGGTACGGAATGGGAACGTACAGATGAACGACTCGACGAAGCCCTCAGACACACCTTCCCGGCCAGTGACGCGCTATCTATTATTCAAACTGCTCGCAGCGACTGATTGCTTAACGTTCCGGACGGACGCGTGGTGACGAACCTGCTCATCGCGTATCATGGCAGAAACCCGAGCACAGATGAGGGCCCATCATGAAGATAGGAATAATTGGTGCGGGTGCGGTTGGCGCCGCATGTGCGATGGCGACCGTCATGAGAGGGTGCGCCAGCGAGCTGGTTCTCGTCAACCGGGGTCGCGATCGCGCAAAAGGGATGGCTACCGACATGGGCTACGGGGCTCCTCTCTCATCCACAACCAGGGTGACGGATGGTGACTATTCAGATCTGGCCGGCGCCGCGCTCGTCATGGTCACGGTCGGCGTCAACGAGAAGTCCGGCGGCGCGACGGATCGTAGCGATCCGGCGGGGCGCCTGCGCCTCCTGGACAAGAATGCCGAGGTTTATCGCCAGGTTATTCCGCAGATCAACGCGGCGGCGCCGGATGCAGTGCTGCTTGTCGTAACCGACCCTCCGGATCCGCTTGCCTGGCTGACGCGCGAACTCGTTCGCCACGATCGCGTTCTCAGCACCGGCACATTGCTCGACAGTCTGCGCTTTCGGGCGCATCTGGGGCGAAAACTCAAGGTAGCTCCCATTTCTATCGAAGCGCAGGTTCTCGGTGAACATGGAACGTCGCAGATCTTTCACTGGTCCGGCGCCCGCATGGGCGGCGTTCCGATCTCGGATGCGCTTGGGCAATGCGGCTTTGAGCATGACGACGACTTCCGCGCGGCAATCGAGAGTGAAGTACGTTATGCAAACATCACAATCATCGAAGGTATTGGAGCCAGCCAATACGGAATTGGAATGGTTTGCGCGCGGATCGCAGAAATCGTGCTGCGCGACGAACGCGCCGTGGTTCCGATCGGGGTCTATAATTCAAAACTTGGCGTAACGCTCTCGCTGCCCAGCATCGTTGGACGAAGCGGATGCTTCCAGATCTTTGACCCGCCCCTGTCGGATGACGAGCGTATCGGTCTGGAAAAATGTGTCGAAACATTACGCAAGGCCCAAGAGCGCGTGCGCTGACTATTCTGCCAGCGCGCCTCGATATTTGATCAGCTGCTTCGAGGCTGAATCCATTTGAACTAATCGCCCGCGAGCGAGATGTTCGACCGGGGCGCGCAGCCCTGGACGGAGGTTTAGACCGCATACGCGGCATGCAGAGTGTCAACTGCTGGCCGACCGGTATCCGCACTACATCCCGAAAGTTGGAGAGCTTTTCGAATGTCGATGGAAATAATTTCAGCGAATGGGCCGGTTGTGATCGATGATCTGCCGGCGGAACGCCAGAGATGGGCCGCCGTGGCCATCTTCACCGCGCTGGCGATGGCGTCGCTCGACACGGCGATCGCGAACATTGCTCTCCCGGCTATCGCAACCGATCTTCATGCCGGCCCGGCCGATGTCATCTGGGTGGTGAATGTCTACCAGATTGCCATGGTCGCAACGCTTTTGCCGCTGGCCGCGCTTGGCGAGGTCGTCGGTCACCGCCGGATTTATCTCGGAGGTCTTCTGCTGTTCACGCTGGCGTCGCTTTTCTGCGCATCTGCCTGGTCATTGCCTAGCCTGCTGACGGCGCGCCTGCTGCAGGGCCTCGGCGCCGGTGGCATCATGAGTGTGAATACTGCGCTGGTTCGCTTCGTTTATCCCGGGCGCTTGCAGGGCCTGGGTTTCGGACACAACGCCCTGGTGGTCGCGACCGCCTTCACGCTCGGTCCGACGATCGCGTCGGGCGTCCTCGCGATTGGACCGTGGACCTGGCTGTTTGCCCTCAACATTCCCTTCGGCGTCGTTGCGATTCTGGTCGGTCTGAAGACATTGCC
>Ga0193726_1001172_pt1 | contig 21929 bp, 23 predicted proteins | sample H2c1metaG_FD_144928 | JGI IMG/M metagenome (GOLD analysis project Ga0193726, IMG submission 144928) | Soil microbial communities from a riparian zone of the East river system, Colorado, United States - H2c1 | ecosystem: Environmental > Terrestrial > Soil > Riparian zone | place: USA: East River...
GGCCTCGAAATTGCCCAGCATTTTATTGAAAGACACCGCCGATCGCATCGAAATGGCCCAGCATTTCATTGAAAGATGCTGCCGATCGCATCGAAATGGCCCAGCATTTTCCTGAGAGATGCCGCCGATGGCCTCGAAATGGCCCAGCATTTTATTGGGGGACGCTGCCGATGGCATCGAAATGGCCCAGCATTTCATTGAGAGACGCTGCCGATGGCCTGGAAATGGCCCGGCATTTTATTGGGGGACGCCGCCGATGGCCTCGAAATGGCCCAGCATTTCATTGGGGGACGGTGCCAATGGTCTCGAAGCGGCTCAACATGTTATTGGTAAACGCTGCCGATGGCGTCGAAATGGCCCAGCATTTTATTGAGAGATGCCGGCGATGGCCTTAGAACGTCCCAGCATCGCTCAAAACAGGCGTCACCAATGGCACGGAATTGGCCCAGCGCCTGCCAAATGACATGCCGCTAATGGCCCAGATGGCCCAGAATCATTCCCAAAGGCCTCCAACTGGCCCAGCATGTATTGAAAGAGACGCTACCTATAGCATTGGGCATCAGGTTGGTCATTCGCCAGATGCTGCCGATGGGCATCTGATGGCCCAAAATCATTCCGAAGCAGTGCTACCAACGACATGCAGTTGGCCCACCACCAGATACTCCCGATGACCTCCTGATGGCCCAGAGTTGGCTCCAAGGGGTGCTATCAACTGCTTAGTTTCGGGGAAGCCCCTCTCTTTGGAGGTAATGCCGATGGCACAGAATTGGCCCAGCTCCTCTCGCCGCAGATGGCGGAGTTGGCTTCTTGTCGGTTGCTGCAGATGGCCCCCTGAAGCCCAAAATTGCTTTTAGGCGGTGCTACCAACAGCATGAGGGCCGCACACCGCTAGAGACTGCCGATAGCCTCCTGATGGCCTGCGGCCACCCAAAGGCAGCGCTACCGACGGCTTCGAATTGGCCCAGCTCCCGTCGAATGAAACGTGCAAATGCGTGAAAATTCTTCAAAACAAATACTGGCCGTACGCTGCGCCCCATTTCCACTGCAGTCTCATTGCCGCTCGAAGCTGATCTTACAAACCCTGATTTGACGTAAAAGCGCATGGAGGTTTTGATTATACTAGCGGATTACACCATGGCCTGGACCTCACCGTCCTCCAAGTCCTCAATCATCCTATCCATGACCTCGCTCAATTTCATCTCCGATTTATAAACTTGCGAAAGGTAGCGATGGACAAGTTGAAGCGTGGCTGCCTTCTCGCGTAAGATCGACGCAGGATCCTAGAAAAGCTGTGATCAGCAGCCATACCAGCATGCGAATGGCTCAGCAAACCAATTCACTCATGCTCTCGACTTCTCCAATTGCGCTAGGCTGATCTTTCTGCTTGCTGTTACTGGGAGATGGTGCTGGCTCTCCCCATACCCAAGCTGCATATACCAGGGTAAGATGCATATAAGAGGTAGCAATGTGAAACTCACCGCGTGCATTGGATGATCCGCTTAAGGGCTCTTCGGCAGACAGAGGCCGATGGGTGCCGATTTGAGAGGGTCCCTCTTCCTGTATAGGGAGGGCCCCAAAGTCTTCGGGGTGCAGCAGCGGCGATGGTGAGGGTGTCCCAAGCATACCGGAGTCGCGCTCTGGTTCCGGAGATGGGGAGGGTGTGGATCGCATGCCGAAGTCTCGCTTTGGCTCTTCGGCCGACAGAGGCCGGTGGGTGCCGATTTGAGAGGGTCCCTCTTCCTGTATAGGGAGGGCCCCAAAGTCTTCGGGGTGCAGCAGCGGCGATGGTGAGGGTGTCCCAAGCATACCGGAGTCGCGCTCTGGTTCCGGAGACGGGGAGGGTGCGGATCGCATGCCGAAGTCTCGCTTTGGCTCTGGAGACGAGGAGGGCGAGATCCGCATGCCGAAGTCTTGCTTTGGTGGAGACGGGGAGGATGTAATCCGCTTGCCGAAATCATCCCTCAGCTCCGGGGACGGGGAGAGTGTCCCCCGCATGCCGAAATCGTCTTTCGTCTCCGGGGACGGGGAGAGTGTCCCCCGCATGCCGAAATCGTCTTTCGTCTCCTGGGACGGGGGGGGCGGCTGGTGCATGCCGAAATCGCGCTTGGGTTCTGGGGACGAGGATGGCGTCTCGCGCATGCCGAAATCGCGCTTGTGTTCTGAGGACGGTGTCCCCCCCATTCCAAAGTCATTCCCTGACTCTGGTGACAGAGAGGGTGCGCCGCGTGTACCATACTCGTGTCGAGGCTCTATGAAAATGGGACATTTGTGTAGAAATCGTTTTCAGACCCGGTAGAGAATAAAGTATGCTTACCAGGTTCATCATCGGACGACCCTGGCAGGAAAAGTGGTTCCCTCATAGCCTTTGTTCCAGAAGCTCTCCAATCCGAGGAGACTGGTGAAAGCGTGCCGAAGGTGTGTTTTCTTTCGGGAGGGTGTGGAGAGTTCTCCCCTGGCAGCTCTGAAATGGCGACTGCTGGCTGCTGACCTTCGGGAAGAGGAAGATGTGACTCGGAGGTGAGGGGACCCGCCATGGTATATGGAGCACAATTGGGGAGCTTTGTAGAGGGTCTTTTGTGACGATGCGTTTGTAAGATGACGTGAGTTTGGTTTACCCGGCGCTAGTCGTACTTCAAATCGGGTAAGTTCAAAACTCGGCAAGCTCAGCTTTAACTCCAACACGTCACCTCCTGCTGAACCATTCTACCCTCTAAAATGTCAACCTTCCTTCAGATTGCATCCAGAGTCGAGGCCGCCGTAGAAGCCTACATTTCTGTTCGGGACTTTACGGACAAACAGGGGTGGACGACGATGTTTAAGAGGGAGAAGGTAAGCACTCATTTAAACGGCGTTTTGATCGCTCTACATTTCAAATAGAAAAACGCCATTCGTGAAGTTAGGCGGATGTGGGGCGAGAATAAGGGCGCTTGGTTTCCCCTGCACCCCACTTTGGTAGCGCTGTCAATAGTGCTAGACCGAGATGAGGATCTCAGCAGGATCAACGGGTCCCATCCAGATCGGCAGCAACATGAGTTCTACGACGCCAGTGCCGACTTTCCCCCCGATATTTCGGATTTGCTGCCGCCAAGTGCAGAACGCTGGTGGGAGCGCCTAGGTAAGCCACAATCTCTATGATTCCTCTACCACCCTACTTACAATCTTTAAACGAAAAGCCGAAGCTGCTCGCAAAGAGCACGCCGCTCAAAACAGCCCCCCCCCCCAGGCTCCTTCTCCTTTGCAGCGCAGGGTCAGGCTGCTTGTCTCAGAGCCGGAGGTCGAACCCGAGGAGGAGGAGGAGGGCGAAGATTCGCCTATGGTGGTAGATGAGGAGCATCAGGTAAGTGGCGCGGTTACTGACTTAGTTCTGATCGATTTCTGACGTTCGGAGGATTCTCAGAGCCGTGGGAGGCGAGGCCCGCGAGGGGTTCCCAACGCAGCTGCCGCTACTACGAGAAAGCGGAAGGTCTCATCGACAGCGCCATTGCGTGGGACTGCGAAGCGTCGCGCCCAGTCAAAACAGCGCCCAGATCCTGCTGGCCAAGGTTCAGGAAGGAGCGATCCCGGTCCTGTTGAGGAGGGTTCGGGAATCAATCCAATTCGGGCACGTCACCGCCCTCTCGATTGACTTGAAGCTAACAGGCGGTAGCAGTGCCAACGGTGCGCTAATGCATGCGTACCTTGCGTCGTTGGACCAAGGGGCCCATGCCAACGCTGCAAGCTCAATAAGCAGGGGTGCAGCCTGATGCCCCGGAACCCTGAGACCGGGAAAACCGATCGTCGCCCCCTTCCAAAAGCCGAAATCGAGCAGTTCCGTCGCAGCCAGGCGAAGGAACGGAAAGCGGAAGTCAAAAGGGGAAAACGACGCGCCCGTGGTTCCCCTGACAAAGCCGAATCAGAAGGCTCAGGGTTGTCCGCATCGCCCCTGGCTGGCCTTTCTGGCCTTGGAACATTGGCCTTGGATAGCGGCGGGTCAAGGTCATCTGCTGCCAACACCCCTGCCGATAGCCCTGCCATTTTTACCCAGCCACCTTTGCCCGAGCGTCCTTCCCCAGCTCCTCCCTCGGCACCCGAGATTCACGACGCCTCTAAACCTTCAGGTAAGTCTGCTTCCAAGTCCCCTTTGGCAGCTCCCGCTCAGTATTCGACAGGCGTCACCGTTGAGGTGGCAGGCACCTCGCCCGGGCCTGCACATCTGCAGGCCTCGCGTTCTCGCGGCGACGCATCGCCAGCGAGCGATGATGCAGGCACTGCCGCCAGGATTGCCAGGCTGGAGAGCCGGCTTAACGAAATAGAAAAATGGGCAGATAGGTTTGAGGGCAGGCTGAAGCTCCTGGAGTCGTAGTTTATGTCGCGTAGCATATGCAGCTTGTTTTCTTTTATCTCATTTCACACAAATTGCAGAGGGTTGAAACAAGTCAAACGATACTATGCAAGACAAACTAATTTCGAGTTGAACGAAAAGACAGCGTCGAATATGGGGTAATGCGAGGCTAAGCACCAATACAAACCAGCAGCCCAATTTGGGCCAATTATGAAGTAGGAAAAATGAACCAGGCACTTCAGCCCGCCCATTTGCGTAAGTTCTACCGGCGTGATCGCCTTCTAGCTGGCGTACGGGCAGCGCTGTCTGGAGCGTTCACCTCTTGGGGACAAAAGACTTGGCAATTACTTACCTCTCTTCGGCGGCCTTCGTTGTCGGACGTCGATCCCGATTTGACCGCCGCCTGTCAAAACCTGCGCCGCCTACTTGGCGGTCTACTTTCTGGCGCTTGCTTGGGGGAGAATCGGCAGCAGCAACCCCATTTTTTCTGCCCCTGCGACGACCGCCCCCTTGCATTTCTGGGTTAGCGCTCCGCGAGGTTGGCGGCAACTGTTGGCGCTCATGGGTTGGGCCACGTAAGCCTGGCGGTGGCTGTTGGTCTTCATCGGTAGCGCTAGGTGAGCCTGGCGGTAGCCGTTGGTCCTCATTGGTAGCGCTAGGTGAGCCCGGCTGTGATGGTTGGCGCTCATGGGAATCGCCTTCCGCCTGGAGGCACTCAACTTCAAGGCTCAATAAGCGGTCAAGACTGCTTACCTCGTCGTCAGGCGAGGGCTCCCTCCCAGCAGAGCCAGACCCACTTCGCCCACCGTCGGTAGATGCTCCGTCAGCTTGACCTGTTCGCGAGCCATCGGCGAGAGGGCGGTTGAGAGGGCGGGCCCGAACATGTGCGCGAAGGGGGCGAGTATGGGATGAACCTAGAGCGACGCCCCTGCCTGTTCGTTGTTGGGCATGTGCATCGGCAGCTGTGCAAGGCTGGGTAGCCCCTTGGCCATTGTTGGGAGAGTGAGATGAACGCTACAAGTTCGGAGAGGTTAGCGCCTGCTATCGCAATGCTTCAGGAGCGAGCCTACTTCGCTTGTATTCTTGGCAGCATTGCCCAAGCTTTGACCAGGATCAAGCTGACCAGCTGAACTATTGCTGCTGCCGTCCTCTTGCGATGCTTCATCCTCCCACGCCTGGCTGCTGTCATCGTCTTGCAGGTCCTCTTCTGATTCCTCGTCCGGCCCCGCATCGGTATTAGAATCATTTTCTTCTGAGGCATGCTTCTTCTGAATGGCCACGGCCTCCTTCCTGAAGCAGAACGGAACCTTACCGGCAGCTTGCCTCTGCGTCCAGTGGTCGAGTATGGCTTTGACATCATCTCTGCGGAGGTGATAGTATTGCTGGAGAGTTACCTCCTTGGGCAAATACTTGGGCTCAATGTAATCGTCTTGGGCTCTTTGCAGTTTTACCCAGGGGACTCTTCTCTTTCCTGCACCCGTGGAAATCTCTAAAATTTGGCTAAGTGACTAAATCGGCAGCAAGGATCGGCAGTTCACGAACGGTATACGTCGGTTATGAACTGGCCTATGAGCCGTTTCTTGTCGGTTAGTTCATAGCGGCCCATGTCTTCGTTACTTGGAAGTATCGGGTAACCGTCTGCGTTCCTCTTCAATTTGATTCGTATTTTTTCTTGCTTTCTTGGAGACTCATCCTTGCTGCCGTCTGTCAGTGTGGCCCCTAAAATGCTAGCGCATTAGTGCATTCTCCTTGAGGCAGAATAAGATTTCACCGAAGGACTCGGCGCTCCATTTTGAGAAATCCTCCACCATTTGGTACTGCCTCCAGTTGTTATGGCCGGCCTTGAAAGATGTCCCACCGTTTTGGTCATTGTAATCGAAGCTATTTGAGGTTGTGAGAAACGAATATGAGCAGAGCCTTATACCCACAGCGTTATTGAGGGATCTCCATCGCTGTCCATGAATGCTGCGAGAACGACAACGCGCATTCCAAACTGGTTATATGACGACGATGTAAACTCCTTGATAGCCCTGGGTCCGCGCTTGCTCATCATACTAGGGCAGAGAAATCAGCCAATTCTAATCTTTTAGAATCAATGCCACGCGCATACCGCTGCTGCATCCTCGGGGGCAGTTTTTTCTCCGACCATTCCTTTGCCATCGCCTTATACCTTTGGCGCTGATTTTCTGTTAGCTTCCGCTCAACCTGATTGCGAGCTCTATTGTAGCTGCGGAGGTAGAGTGTCGATCCCGGCGTGTTTTTCGAAAATTTATTTGCCAACTTGTGTATTTCTTTGCGGTGCATGTCGGTAACAACATCACGGTACGTCCATTTTCGGGTTTCGAATGCAGGTTTCTTCGATCTCCGCTTAGCTTTTCCATACAGATATTGACGAATAAGCTAGAGATATCTGAGAATAGCACCATTAAACTGAGAGTTCACGCACGTTTATCACGGCACCTCGATGGAACTCTACATCTTCTGTCCAGGTGCTCTTTATATGGTCGGCAGCCTCTCTGACTATTTTCTCCCTATGCTTCGGGTTGGCACCTCGGAACTTGGGGACGCGCCCATCCAACATGACGATATGATGGTCTGTCAACGCAATTTCTTGGCTAGATATGAATTGTGCTTTTAATAAAAGCGCTCAATAAGTAGATAGCATACGCACCTTTCGTCAACAATCCGACTTCGGTTTTGGCGGGCGGGTTTCTTCGTTACCGATTTGGTTTTTCCATAAAGGTGCTGGTGAATAAGCTAGATTATCTTAGCGAAGCCCAATGCTGCCGATGGTGCGCATACGGTGTTTATGGTGACTTCATCAAACGTGGCGCCTTGGGGGGAGGCGTTCTCGAAGCTTCTGAGAAAGTCTCGGGCAATTTTCTCCCGAGCTTTATATTCGGCAGCTCGGAACTCGTCGAGTCGTCGATTTAATGCGCTTATTTGCTCGTCTGTCAGCAGCGCTCTCCTGGGTAGGCTTGCATTTCATTCAATGAGAATGGGATTCAATGGGTGAGTAGCATACAGTACGCACCTAGTTCGGTCATCATCACCGTATAGGTCTAGATCTTCGGAAACAAGAGATTCGTAGCCTGAAGATAAAATGCTGCTGCCTGATGAATCGGATTCATATTCGGAAGCGCTATCTCTTGACCATGCGGGCCCATTAACGGAACCCTCCTTTCCCGTCCTGTTTCGGGTCGTCATCTTTGAATCTTTTGTAGTTGTGCGGGGAGGTCAGGGAAAAAAATTGTGTGCTGAAGGGGGGCCAACGCGATGAGAGCTGGGGGGTTTGTCCCTTTATTAGGCACTGGCTAGTCCCTTGGTAGCGGTAGCCAGTGTTTGTTGATCGGCAGCGTGAATTTGTTTATCGGCAGCTAAGCGGCCAGAGCACTTGCGCATTTGGGCGCCTTTTTTTGTTTCCACCAACCCCCTTGACGCCCAAAGAATGCAGACTAACCATATATCTCAAACGCCGTCGCTGATTCCTTTGAGTCTTTCGAATCTCTGCGCAAAATACCTCCGAGCCCGATTCCAAAACAAGCTAAACGCGCGCTCGTCTAGTGCCTCTGCGACACCAGCGCCTCACCACGTCATGCTTCTGGTAGCTCTAGCGGAGGAGCTGGACATGATCGCAACCACCCTTGTGGACGCATTTTTAAACCGCAGTGAGTGGAATAGGATGCATGTCCTAACCTGCTGACCATTTATCGGCAGCAATGTTGACTTGGGATGCCACGCGTTATGCGGACAAGCTGCCGAAAAAGCCTTTGAATTCAGGAACCAAGGCGTCAAATGACAAGGAAAACTCGCTAAAAGAGCAACATGTCCCACTGAATGGAGTTACGGCTTCAATGCCGTGCATTGTTGTTGACAGGGAGGGCATTATATTGACATGGTACCTTCCAGGAATCTTGACCGGCTCTAGACAGGTGGGTTTATTTATCCTATCCGATCGCAGCGGAATACCTGATGCTTCTTAGAATGCAATGCTGGCGGCACGAGAAAAGCTGCGCCCATTGCTAGATAAGACGCAAAGCGGCAACGCCGGCAAGTCTTGGCGCAATAAACATGAACATTTCTTCTCAGGAGACGGCCCTCGGGGTTCAGTAAATTTATCATCTGGATGGTTTGAACTTGGCCATGACGTGAGCGCTTTAGCGCGTTGTATTTATTTTTCGGCAGCTCATTCTGAATCAGGAAAAGTCGCAGGAATACCCGCGGGTTTCTGCGAACTTTAGATCGCAGGCTGCGTTGGACTGGCTAGATGCCATTTCAGAATCCAATGCAATTTTGAGCGCAATCCTGGCGGTAATTCACCCCAGTCTTTATGATGCGGGCTGGAAGACCATCAAGAAACTAAGAGATAATCCTGAGATAGACCCTCAGGATGTCCTTAGCCGATGGGCGTCCGTTTTCAGCGGCGTTTCCGTTATTTCTAACCGCATCACTCCACCACACCGGGACGGGGGCTCAAGATTCCATTGGTATGACATATTGGTCACATTAGGAAGGTACCGAGACTGTAACATGGAACTGCCGGGCCTTGAGATGTCTCTGGAGTATGGCCCTGGAACGGTGGTGGGTATATCAGGACAAATGCTAGAGCATGCAGTGCCCAGATTTGAAGGAGATAGAGTATGCCATGCATACTTTATGAGAGACAATGTGCATGAATGGGCAAAAGTTTCGGCGACCCATTGGATGTATACCAAATATTACGAGTAGCATAGAATGCGACGGGCCAGACAGAAACTTATTTGACGCAGCATCTTTAAGAACGAAATAGGGCGAAGCTTACGATGTTAAGGGCCCTGTATATGAACGTCTAAGCTGCCGAAATGCCCTAAACATTCGCGGCCTTGGTATCTCCCTTCAGCATGGCGCTGGAGGCATCGCGTTTTAGCCGAGCGAGAGACAGGGAAGACGAGCAACGAGATGGCTTCCCTTAACCGGGAGAGCATCGCATAATTTGTCATGGCGGCAGGAGCATTGGGAAAAATGCTGAAGCATGCAGCGCCCAGTTTTAAAAGAGGTCTAGTATAGGTGAACGTTCCAGTGAGCGATTGGATGTATTCCGAATATTGCAAGTAGCATAGGATGCGACCCAGGCCAGGCATGAAACCTTTTGGCGGGGGCATCTCCGAGCGAATTAAAACAATGCTCTGCAGACAATAAGGATCCTGCGCATAAACTCTGCTTCATATAAGCTGCCGAAACATTCCAAAAATTTTGGGGCGTTAATGACGGTAGATGTTCTGCCTTTTCCTCGTCACCAAGGGAATGGAATCTCATCATATAGCGACAGCATCCTGTTTTATTGAGAGTCCTCTCAACGTACTTTCTTTAGAGCAGCCAAACCTAAACGCCAAATAGCTAGCAAAAGATAGCAATGTAATGGGGCGCTCTCAAAATAAAAGGCCTACGTCTTTGGCGGCTTATCCAGCGGCGCAATGCTTTTCAAGAACAGCGCCCTCTTGTTTTTCGGTAGCTGAAAAACAATCTCCGGGCGGATTAAACGAGGCAATTCTCACTCAGTTAAACTAGATCGTCTGCTATGGTAATGGGGCATGCTCATGTCGCACTTCTGGGCATCATACGCCAAGCTTTTTGAGTTGGTTGAGCTACACAATGCGAGTCATGATGTTTGCTCTTTGTCTGGAGGAGCAGCGTCTATTTTGTCGCTATGATTATCTTGCCGAGACTTAGAGGCTTTGAGGTGGTGTTGTTGCGTTGCCTCAAACTGCATCATTGGCAGATCTAGCTAAAGGCCCTAAATCTGGAAGCTGCCGATGAAGAAGGCTGGCAACGGCCCTGAATTAATGGTAGACATTGTTGCCGAGTTCGCCGCGAGGGGGCGCTTGGCCTGCAAAAAAACATTGACGAACGCTTTCCTACCTCGCCAATGAACATAAAAAAAACACCTTATTACCAGAGGTAAGTGATCATTATAGCATCAATGCTTAGGCCCCCAGTTCACTCAGCTCTATGGCTAAACTTTAGAAACGAATCAAAGCTCCGAGCTTACCAGCGAGAATATGCTCGGCGGAAGCGAGCTCCAGGGCATCGGAAGGTCAGCAAAGCGGAGCGGCAGCTTCTGGAGGAACAGTATGTAAAAAAGCAGTCGCTCAGAGAAATGGATGGCCTATCGCACGCCCAGAGCGCCGCCCTTTCTCAGTGCGTTCTTTCCTCTCTGGCCATTTAGTTTTCACATAGACATCAAGGGCGTATACATGTGCACTTATTGTACGTTCACGAGCCGTGGATCCCAAACGCACTTCAAGCATGATTGATTATGAAGAAGAGGCTCGTCAGCACTTCGAGGGGTTGAAAAACAGTCTTCCGAAGCTATCTCCGCGTTGGTGGAAAAAGGACTTCAAGCACTATGTCGACAAATTTATTGAAGACCGTCTCATTGAGAAAGAATTTGTCGCTTCGGTGCCATGCGAAGACGAAGACGAAGAGGAGCAAGACCGCATCCTCCTCCATCGACTGCGGCGTTTGGTAGCTGGTGCCGTCCAAGAATGGGAGCTGGCGCAGCAACCAAAGCACGCTACTACATGTGCAAAGCTTGACGGCGCACTCATATGGCAAGGCAGAGGGTATGTGAGCTCAGTTCTGCATGCTATTTCCTCGCTCCAACCATCGGAGTCTTTGCAGAGTTAATTTGAGAAAGTTTCGCCAACTTTACGGCTGGTAATGCCAAAATCCTTTAACGAGTTCATATTTTTTCTGGCCCCTTGTTCTCTACAGTTAGCACAAATACTGTATATAACTAAGAAATGCATTGGTTTGTAAATGCTGAGCCACGGGTTGCTCATTAGGAGCTGCCGGTTCTATCGTATCAAAGCTGCTTACAGTGCCTTGCGCCGCATTAGGCCATCAGGCACTGCCCGTGTCGATCGGTCAATTTTTTCAACACAACGCTTCTCATCTCTCAAAAGCTCCCGAAAAACCCATCGGAGGCATCGCTTCTCATTATAACGAAGCGCAGAAAAACACTGCCTATAGCATTTTTCCATGCCGCGGAACCGTGACACTTTAAAAGTAGCGAAGCTCCGCCAGGCAAAAACAAAAGCCAAAGTGATAGATTGGGAGATTCGGGTGCACTCTCGAGGAATCAGAGATGTCCCAGTAGAAGTAAGTGACATGGCGAGTCAACACAAGCCAAGGAAAAGGGCTGGTAGATGGCCAAGAGCAGAGAACAATGATCCTTTGCAAGGGGAAACTGCTCCCCAGCCCATGGACGTTGATGAGACATTCTGGGTGGAGGAGCCGGACTTGCATACTAGTGAAAAAAGAGTAAGGCAGCCTGCATCCCCTTCCTCAGCGAACCTCATGTATCTCCCAGTCCCGGCCAAACTACATTGAAGAATTTACCCCCAAGATTGACTCTTACTTGCGCTGCCTCCTCGATTCTGAGGGCGTTCCAGCGACGACCGCGTGCCAGAGCTGCAAGTCTGCTCCATTCGAGTGGAGGTGCTCCGACTGCTTTCCTGCACCTGTACTCTGCAAGGAGTGCTGCAGAAAGTCACATCAGCTGCTTCCTTTTCATAGAGTTCAAAAATGGGCAGGAGAGTACTTCATGCCATCGTGGTTGCGGGAGGTTGGGGTGCGCATGCAATTTGGGCACTCTGGGAATCCATGCCCGAATAAAGCGGTGCGCCATGAAGCTTTTTATGCTCTAAATCCCGTTTGAAAATGCAGTTACAGATGGATTTTGACTATGAGGAAGAATCTGAGGGCAGTAGCGAAGACATTCTAGAGGATGAATATCCGGCGGTTGCCGACCAGGGTGCATTTCAACTTGACTTCGGCAGCTCAAAACCTGGGAAGAATAACACAGATGGCGACCCAGTAATCACCATAATCGATAGATCCGGCGTCCATGAAATTGGCGTCAGGTGGTGTTGCTGCTCCAATGCTCCCGAGCGCGATATACAGTTGATGGCGGCAGGGCTCTTTCCGGCCACCTTCCGAAACCCCAAGACAGCATTTACATTTCGTGCGCTAGAAGAGTTCCACCTGGACAATCTTGAGTGCAAGACAACCCCAAGCCAGTTCTTTAGCCGGCTAAGGAGGCTGACAAGCGACGAATTTCCAAATGCCGTGCCTGTGGGTCACGTCAGCATATTTGCCGATAGTAGATTGACCTGCTGGTATAGAATCGATATCGGGAGCTGCTAAGGGTCAGCAGACTGTGGAGGGCTCTCATTACTCGAAAGCGGTTTGGTTTTGGGTATGGTGAAAATGAAAATCCAAAACCTGGTTCGATGGCTATATTCTGTGCTTTGTGCGCACAGCCTGGAATCAACCTCCCTGAAGATTGGAGAGAGTACGAGAATAGGTGCGTCTATAGATATTGCTACCTGAAAGCTGCCGATAATTGGTTTCAGCAAAAACCTTTTTATGCGAGGCTTTATGATGGATGGCAACTTCCAAGCGGAGCATATGAAGATGAGGAACCCCGAAAATGACGCTCAGCTTTCTGATGGAACTGGATTTATGGTCAGCAAAAACCAATATGAGTCTCATCTGAAGACGGCAGTGGAGAGGCAGCAGGTCAACTCTATATCGTGTGTTTCGGCAGGCATTCGCTCACGCACTCGCAGAGATCAACGTGCCATGATCACCGCGCAGTAAACAACATAAACAAGCATAGCAGTCATCTTGAATCGACTGGGATTGGGGCCACAGCATGCATACATGGGGCCTTTGTGCCAGATTCCGTAGTTGATTTTCAAAAGGGCGAAGCGTGAGTTCCATATCTATCAGCATACCTGGCGGAATTGAGGCCCAAAAAGTCAGAGAAACATGGACTATTCCATATTCAAGGCCATTAACTTTAACATGGACGGCATAGAGGCGGCCCTCATATGCTACGATGTCATGTGTCAATGGAGCGTTCATATGGAGGACAGGGTGGCTGGCAGCAGGTATCTTAAGATCCCTGACGGCCTGGAGCTCAGATTAGGAATCGGTCTTTTCCATATCCATGGGCACCGGGATACCTGCCTTGCTAGGTATTCGCCCAGCTTCATTGAAGGTGGCCGACAAATAGACGGGGAAACGATTGAAACGCTTTGGGCTCCGCTAAATGAGATCTCTAGGAGCACAAGGGGAATGTCGACATCGCATCGCAAGGAGGTCATAGACGACCACATGAACGACTCAAATTGGAAGAAGCTAGTTGATTTGGGTAAGCTCCCACTCACAGGTACCGCATCAGAGCTCATAGAGATCACGCAGCCAATGCTGTATCTAAACGCTACCGCAGAGCGCTTTCTGGGGCAATGCTCAGTTCGGTAGCATTTGATAACATAGACGGATCGGCAAGCACAGATTCTGTCAGGATTTGGGCTGCAGAAGAGAAACATGCCAAAACGGAGCGCTTTAATGATGTCACTGCCATGGACATCTATGATATCAAGATGGAAAGGCGTGAGTTTGATCTTCCTACCTTAGTTTTGCCTGACAACTTGCTTCAGTCCCTTCTCGGGCACAAATACTTCTTGAATTGACAGAAAAGGAGATCGGCGTGTTGAGACATAAGGGACACGCTGCATGGCTTGCCAGCGGGTTGAAAATTCAAGAAATGCAGTATGGCTTCGGCAGCTTCCTCAGTAGGACTTCTGATTTTGACGTCAAGAAAATACGCAGGTTAACGGTTCAAGCACTGGTCAGGAAGATTGGGTCACATCCGACGCCGGATCAAAAAAGGGATATCGCCTTAAGGCGCTCAAGGCTCCAAGATAAGGTTGACGCATTTCAGAAGCAGGCAGGAAGCATGCTCAATGCTGCCGGAAACGATTCTGATGACTCCTGGGGCGATGACTGTGCAAGGGAAATATACACTGGCGCCGAATTCGACGGCGTTGGTGAAGATGATGACGATGGTGGGCACGATTCATCTGCCGAAGAACGCTATCAAACGCAATTTCCAAGAAACAGCCCTCCTGATGGCCGCATAAGTGCAGAGTATATCTCATTGCATCTCCCCTCGCATCTGGGACGCAGCTGGTGTGATATGAATGCTGCCGATGACCTGGCCAATGCAGAATTGCGCCTACGGGAGGGCCAACTCAATGACTCTTTGCATCACATTCGCATCGCCCTGGGCCACAAATCCTACCTGTTCAGAAACAACGTGCGTCCTGCACGTACGCAGAGACTAAAGACACGTGCCTGGGCAGAAGTACATGCCGTCGAGTCAACGGTTCAGCATCATGCTCGGGTCTATAATCGCGCGCGGCAGTCAATGATAGATCTTGGTGCCGACGCCTCTCTCCTTGATCGGTACAAAGCTCTAGAGCGCCAGGATTTGAGAATCGACACAGCCGTAATTGCACCTAATATGCGTGGGCAACGAAATAAATCACTGCCTTGGTTCTGGTCCATGGACATCCGGAGAGATGCTGACGTCGGAGCATGGATGAATGACTGTAGGCGAATTTCAGTTCGTGCGCGCTCTGATGGATGCTCAGCAAATAATTTATATGCAGTTTATCGAGTGCATTGGCTGAGGGCGAAAGCTCAAAAGACACGGTGGATCGAAGAGCTTCAGTGTCTCCAAGTTGAGATGGAGTCTGCCATCAAATTCTTTCAACATCAAGAGCAGTTTTGGCAAGAGAATCAAAAGCTCATGGAGCCCCGATCACAGCCAGGGCACGCTGCATGGGCAGCAAGACAAAGCGCCATGTGGCATTCGATGGCTATGCAAGCAGATTCCAGGTTTAATGATTTGCTTAAGAGCCACCCGCCTCCTGATTTTGCTAAAGTCATACGGCCTCATTCAAATGGATTGTCCCCCCTTTCTTAGATTCATTGCACTTATTGCAAGCTAGCCCTCGATATTTGTGTGGTTTAAGAGCATTATACTATTAATTCTGCAAAATTCTCGTATGAGCCCTCGACGAGAATGGACTGTTCCCTGCAATATGCTTTGAGCCTGAGTGGCCCATTGCGGCATGTGTGATCTTGCGCAAACTCTTGCATGGGCATGAATTCCAATTAAATTACATTGGCCATCAGCATGCATGGGCCAATAGAAGCCATGCGGAATCAATACCGACGGACCCACAGCGGCCCATAGTTTGTACGACATCTGCCGAACTACAGTCTCGCATGGGCCAATAGAAGTAGCGCAGAGTCATTGCCGACGGGCTTGCAGTGGCCCATAGTTGGGACGACGGCTGCCGAACTACGGTCCCGCATGGGCCATTGCATGCGCATGAGGCTTGGAAGACAGGCTACGGCGGGCCATAATTGTCATTGGGCTCGGCCCTTGTAGGACCTGCATAGCTTTCAGAAAGCGGGACAATTACAGAGAAAAACGCTTACATGGGCCCAAAACGTGAGCGGACTGCCCCTTGCCATTTGCCAATAAGCTGGAGCCAGCCTGCCATGCCCACCATAAGATTCCGGCTTATTTTCCAATCTAATCATATTGCCAATCAGTTAGCATGGGCCGATGGAGGCCATATAGAATCAATGTCCACGAGCTCGTAATGGCCCGAAACTGCCGAGTAGTAACTGCCTCGCTTGGGCCCGCTTTCTGCACCACGCTGCCTGGACTATACGCTTGTATATGCCCATCAAATTTACAATCTACCGCAATACAACGCCATCATGTTGGCCCATATAATTTGTGGCTAGCGGGATGGCTACCGAGAAAATGCTCGCGTGGGCGTATTATGCGAATGGACCACCCCTTGCCGATAAGCTGGGGCTGGCCAACTGCGGCCTGTAAGCACATGTAAGCTCTCGCATGAGCCTTAGGCCCCAATCAGCTTGGATGATTTTGATGATATGTATGCGTGGGCCCATAAGACTCTGTTTGCAATGCTGTCAATACGATTGCAATGGCCTAGAGCGGGCAGGTGAGTATGAGTATCGCCTAGTTTATCTTTGTTAAACTTTTATACTTACCGGTAGCTTTATTGTTCTTTTTTTTCTTATTGTCTTCGCTACCGACGATCGCTGCGGATCAGGCATGCTCGCTAGTTGTATAAGTAGCGTAACTTGTACGCCTTTGCGCCCAGTTCTTACTGACCGGTCTGCGTGCATAGGCAACGATTTACAGCCCTCTAATATAGTTCTTACTGACTGGTCTGCGTGCATAGCTGCCGACAGACCGCCCTTGCTTCGCTGCGCTTCAACACGCGCCAGCTCATGGGCCGCATTGGGGCGGAGCAGAGTGCGTTCAACGCTATTCAAGCATATGTAGGCAACTTTCCTTCATTAGCTAAACTCTACCTGGTAGCTTCAAACGCCTCCCCTTGGTAGCTCATATCTAACGTTCCCTGGCGCCACTGAGTATTTACAATGTGCTGCCGAAATGTCTCGAGAATTCCCCGATGCGTATCGCATATGGATTGCAGGTCCTTGACAGTCTTCTCAAGAATATCGCATCTGCTTTTCATGGCCTGGACGTCATTTTTGAGGCCTTCGACTAGGGTTATATTATCGCCTGCGCCTTTGGTGAGCAGCATATGTCATCAGCAAGTGCTGAACAGGAATTCCAGTGAACATACGCGGCTCTGCCTTCTGATCACTACCTTCTTGGGACGATTTGTCAGAGGGTGAAGGATTAGCATCCCGTGAACCCGCCTTCTGAGTCTGTTTCCCCTTGGGTTTGGGTATTACCCCCGCTAACTTTGGACCGCGAGTGTTTGGGAGAATACCTTGAGCACCGCCCGAAGAAGCGCGTCGACGCTTCTTCCCTTTGTTGCGTGTGCTCAGAGGTGTGCCGCCTATATGTGCTAAATTGTCTTTCAGGGCATGGAATGTTGCTGCCAGGTCGCCTTGAGTGGCATTGCCGTCCCCCCTTGGGTCATCTTGAGGGGCAGGCGCGTCGCATTCTCGGCAGCCAGCTACCGATGTGAGAGCGTAGCCATTTGATGGGAGGGGAGAGACAGACCATTTTGACCTGAGAAGTGCACTTGCAGTGGCGGCAATGTGCTGGGCGAGGTATAAAGTGGACTTCTCGACGCCCTTTCATCATTCTCTGAGATGGCGCTTATGTCTGGATTTGTTTCAGACGCATTGATCGTCGCAGCGAGGCTCAATAATAACGGATGGGCGCGAATGGCGCTGTTTGGGCTTCTTCTACAGGAATAAAAATAATTCATCGTTTTTCTCTAGATGAATCTGAGAACGGCGTATAGAAATGGATCGCAAGAATAAAGCGTGCCAGGTGATTTATAAACAAATTATTCCAATCTTCTTGGCTCCTAGAAATAGAATGCGTGCGGTATTCTTCTAGATCCTTTCTGACCATAGCCGCATAGTGATGGAGAATCTGTTCGTCCGGGGTCAAATCTTGAGCTCCTCCAGGGTTAAAATTCGACATGGCTAACGAGCAAGGCTGCAAGGGGAGCAGGCGGGTAACCCGGCATTTGTTCCGCAGCGATATAGGTCCCGGCATTTATTCGGCAGCGGTATAAGTCCCGGCAGATATTCCAGCAGCCGCTGTCGACCCCAGTAGGTTCATCGCGATCGGCAGGGCCCAAAGTGGCCATCGGCAGCTTATCTTTCCATTTCGGGAGGCTAGATTATGCCAACCCTTGCATGCGTGGGCATATTTACGTGTCTATGATGTCACTAGCAATGGCACATGCTCCGCCTGGGCACAGCTAGACTGAGTCCAGAGAGCCCAAGACGGAACCCGAGAAAGCCAGCCGGGCAGAGCCTGACGCCTGACAGCGCCGAGCTTAGTCAGCCGGAGAGACGCCCTGAGAAAGACCTCAGTAGAGGCTAGGCGCGGAGACGGAGCATAGAAGGCCCCGCTCAAGACAGAGCGTATCGGAGCCGAAGAGGTAGAGCGGGCATAGTCCGCGAGAGTGAGTAGAGCGCCGACTGCACATTGTCACCCCGTAGAGGAGTAATCGATATCATAAAAGATTGAAAAGAAATACAATTTAATCAAAGTATGTTAGGTAGACGTTTATAGGAGCAGGAGTGGCGTAAGTGTTAAGGGAGATTAAATGCCTCATAAGCCAAGCCTGACAAGTCATCGACCTGACTCCAAAGATATTCATCATCATCTTCTCTAGCGCTAGCGTTTTGGCTAGCGTTACCCATGGGTTTACTAGTGTCAGGGAGATCAAATGCCTCCAATTCGAAGCCTGACAAGTCATCGACCTGACTCCAAAGATATTCATCATCATCTTCTCTAGCGCTAGCGTTTTGGCTAGCGTTACCCATGGGTTTACTAGTGTCAGGGAGATCAAATGCCTCCAATTCGAAGCCTGACAAGTCTTCGACCTGACTCCAAAGATAGGAGTCGCATTCATCTTCTCTAACGCCAGCGTTATCGACGGGTTTCGTGTCAGCGCGTTTGGATGTGGGATGGTCTGTTTGGATGACGTCTTGTCGTGACGATCTCTTCCTTTTTTGGGTGATGGGTTTGGGATTGCCTTGTCGGTGACGTGGCGAGGGAGTGCGATCGTTGGAATCGCTTTGTATTCTAAAGGTCGGACGTCGGGGTCTTGTACTACGCCGAAGATGTGGTAGGGAGTCATGTTCGCCGAGTGTCTCGGAGTCGTCGGGTGACACTATGTAACAGTTTAACAGTCGTCGGTCGATTGCGGAGCGAAGCTAACCGTTCTTCACAGGACTGCCGGCGTGTTTTCCGGTGGGATATTGAGAAGATGAACTAGAAGACAGTAATTTTGAGGATGACATGGAGATTAGGAGAGAGCGGGGGAGCAGGCGAGTAACCTGGTATTTGCTCGGCAGGGGTATAGGTCCCAGCATTTATTCAGCAGCGGAATTTTCCAGCAGCCGCTGCCGACCCCAGTAGGTTCATCGCGATCGGCAGGGCCCAAAGTGGCCATCGGCAGCTTCTCTTTCCATTTTGAGAGGCTGGATTATTCCAATCCTTTCACCCATGCGCATATTTACGTGACTATGACGTCATGCTATAAAGGGCATCCGCAGATATCCGATCAACCGACATGCTGCTGTCTACAATGCAGGGAAGAGATCAAGATCCAGAAAGCAAATGCCGCTTCTCCGAGACAGATGACGATAAGTTCGAAGAGATGGTGCGCATACCTAAGCTAATTCCATTTCTATTGCCTTGATTGAATGCCCATAGATGCGCTCTGCTTTCAAGAGGGGGGTTGAGCTCCTCAGTGGGCCAAAATCAGACTCCGTCGGAAGCCAGGGGAAAGCTGTACAGAACCCCAGCGAATCTGCATCTGAGCATATGGAGGGCATCGGTGGGGTTCCAAAAAATGTCGCCCAAATAAAACCGGTCATTGACAAACTGATGCGCAAGGTGATTATGATCGCTATCTGACTAGTCTTAGCTAATACAACATAGGACCTTCCGAAGGGAGCTGATAAACAATGGATTATGAAAGCCAGAAGAAATATCCAATGGGCACGGGAGAATGTGTCAAATGATTTAGAGTTTTTGGGGAATCTCTTGACCGAATTGGAAGAGGTAGCTTCCGACGATCTTCGAGAGGTGTCCTTGATTGAGGAGACAAATAAAGCTTAATTTTACTTTTAGTTTGAATGCTACTGGTCTACTTTTCATGCGAACTGTCTAAATTGTCCAGAACATCGGCTTTCTCATCGCAGCGTTGAGATTCAAGCTCCATGGCCAATTTAATTCTTTCAATGCGGCTTTCAATCTCTTGACGCTGCCGCGACGCTTCTTTAAAATTCTTTATTGTCCTAGCGCGAAGCTCTGCGCCGGCTAGCCTCTGTACCTCTGGTTGATTAGAAGGCCTATATATAAAATAAGGCGCTCACCATGTCTAGGGCGCCCAGCAACCCTGCGACCAACTCCTTGCCAACATCAAATGGTTCGCTCAATTTCTCGCCTTCTGGAAGTTTCCACCACTCTGTGAAATTGAACTTCAGGCCGGCCAATATCATGCGCTTGGTTTGTGGCAGCAGGCTTTCCTCGGGTGCTGCATATGTTCCTGGGTTTTTGATGTCGGAGAAACTGTGAAAAGCGATCCTCACGGGCTCGGGTACATAAGGGGAGCTGCCGCTTGACGCCAGAAGGCCAATAATCCAAGCCGCAGCAAGCTAGGACCAATGCATAATTAACTGGGTTTCATATGCTAATTAGCACGGAGAAACGCTTACCACTTCATTGTGCAAGCTAACGATATAATTTGTATCCTTATCTGCAGATCGGATAAGAATGAAAGCAATTCTTTGGCCAAGGCAGGCAAGCGCATCGTCGAATATAGAGGCGCCTGCGTCGGATGACATGGCGTGCAATTGTTGGCGCTTGAAGCAGGAAGGGACACCCAACAGAAAGGCAATGCTTATAAGAAAAAAAAAATCAATCTGAAAGCGGCCGCGGAAAGACGCCGATAATCAAGCGTAGCTGCGCCATGTCAGTGGCTCCGGAGATTTCAATTGGCGCTGCCGGTATGCAGCAATTCTGATTTGTGTTCCGAACGCAAATGGGCTGCCCCTTAAAGACAAGCCCGGGATGACCTGTTGCTGCCTGTCCATGGGCCCAGAATGGCCAGAGCTGCCGAGCGACGGTCTTGCTTTGGCTTAATGAGGCAGCTTCCACTGAGCCAGAGCCGCGCTCGTCATATGCCACCGGCGCGGGTTATGTCAACCCAGATACAACAAGATGCAATAGGCCCGTCTGAGGAAATCGGCAACGCATCCGAAAACAATAATGGGCCCAGGTGAAGCCATCGTCGGAAGCCTTTTCAAATGAAATGGGCCCATCTGAGGGCATCGGCGGCACTTCTCAGAAAATATAATGGGCCCAAGCGAGGCCATCTTCAGAAGCTCCTGTGAATGCAACGGGCCCTTCTGAGGGCATCGGCGGTACTTCTCAGAAAAAATAATGGGCCGAAGCGAGGCCATCGCCAAAAGCTTCTGCAAACGCAATGGGCCCTTCTGAGGCATCGGCAGCGCCTCCCAAAACAATAATGGGCCCAAGCGAGGCCATCGTCAGAAGCTCCTGTAAGTGCAAAATGGGCCCTTCTGAGGGAATCGGCAGCGCCTCCCAAAACAATAATGGGCCTAAGTGAAGCTATTGTCGGAAGCATTTTCAAATGAAATGGGCCCATCTGAGGGCATCGGCGGCACTTCTCAGAAAATATAATGGGCCCAAGCGAGGCCATCGCCAGAAGCTCCTGTAAATGCGATGGGCCCTTCTGAGGGCATCGGCAGTGCCTCCCAAAACAATAATGGGCCCAAGCTAAGCCATCGTCGGAAGCCTTTTCAAATGAAATGGGCCCATCTGAGGGCATCGGCGGCACTTCTCAGAAAATATAATGGGCCCAAGCGAGGCCATCATCAGAAGCTCCTGTAAATGCAATGGGCCCTTCTGAGAACATCGGCGGCGCTTCTCAAAACAATAATGGGCCAAAGCAAGGCCATCGCCAGAAGCTCCTGTAAATGCAATAGGCCCTTCTGAGGGCATCGGCAGTGCCTCCCAAAACAATAATGGGCCCAAGTGAAGCCATCGTCGGAAGCCTTTTCAAATGAAACGGGCCCATCTGAGGGCATCGGCGGCACTTCTCAGAAAATATAATGGGCCCAAGCGAGGCCATCGTCAGAAGCTCCTGTAGATGCAATGGGCCCTTCTGAGGACATCGGTGGCGCTTCTCAGAAA
>Ga0193726_1001173_pt1 | contig 21897 bp, 14 predicted proteins | sample H2c1metaG_FD_144928 | JGI IMG/M metagenome (GOLD analysis project Ga0193726, IMG submission 144928) | Soil microbial communities from a riparian zone of the East river system, Colorado, United States - H2c1 | ecosystem: Environmental > Terrestrial > Soil > Riparian zone | place: USA: East River...
GAGCGCGCCAGACGAATCCTTCGTCTGGTCGCTGTCGCCAGTGCGTTGCTGTGGGCGGGCGCGGTGCTGTTCGCACTGCTGGCCACCACGGCTGCGCTCGGAGCGTTCGTCGCGCTTTCGTCCTCCCTTCAAACCGTTTTGCTGGCGCTGTCGGTCACGGCAATGCTCGCGACCCTCCTGCTGGTTGGATGGCGGACGCGTTTCGTTTGGTCATTCCAGCGGGTAGCGTTGTGGATCGAGGAGCACGTTCCGGAGTTGCGTTATGCCCTGGTCACCGCTGTTGATCCGAGCTACCGAGACCAGATCGGAACGCCGTTCGAGCGTGCCATTTCCCGGCTCGAGGCAAAGCCATACATCGGTGCGGCCGCGGCGCGCTTCATGATTCCGCCTGCCGTGGCGATGCTGTTGACCGGCATCGCATTCGTGTCGTTGCCGACCGGGTGGCAGCAGCGAGCACTCACGGGCGGCGCGTTCCATCCGGTCACGCCCGGCGCGATCATAATTGGGAATCGGCTTTCTCCTCTCACGGGATCGGTCGGCGCACCTGCGTACGCGCATCAGGCCACGCAATCGCTGGACGAGCCATCGACTATCTCAGGCCTTCGCGGCAGTCGTGTCATGCTCACCGGCGCGGGATCACCCGATGGGATTCAGGCAACACTCGGCGAGCGGTCCATTCCCATCGTAGCAGGCGGACACGGCTGGAGTCTTTCGTTCACGCTGTCCGACACACTTCCCAGCGCTCTCAAGCTCGTGGACCGCCAGTACAACAGGCTGATAGTCGTCGATCCGCGAGTGGACCGCGCACCCGGCGCGCGCTTGGTCCTGCCCGTGCGAGACACGACGCTTCGCTTCGTGACTGGATCGCTCGTGTTGTCGGCAAGGTTTACCGACGACATCGGTCTGTCGGTGGCGCGATTCGAATACATCGTTGCCCAGACGGGCGAAGACGATAAGTCGACAGCGCGCGCCGGAGTTCTGGGCACCAGGACCCTGGGCGGCACCAGTGGCGCGTTCGATCTCACGATTCCATTTGCTTCGCTCAAGCTCGTAGAGGGCGATCTGTTTTCCGTGCGCGCTGTGGTAACCGACAACAACACTCTCTACGGTCCGGGATACGGCTACTCGGAGACCCGCACCATCAGGATCGCCCGCAAGGAGGAATACGATTCTCTCGCGGTGAACAAGGCGCCGGCGTCGGCTGATACGGCGATGATCACGCTGCGGATGCTGATCATCGCCACCGAAAACCTCGACAAGGCGCGGCCCGCGATAGAGCGGAGCGCATTCGTCGATTCTTCGCGAAAGCTGGCGGGCCGCGCGGAGATCGTGAGGAGAAAGATTCAGGCAATCATCACGCAGCAAACCGGCGGCGGTGAGATAGCCCCCAATCCGTTGCTGACAGAAGCGTCGGACGCGATGTGGAACGCAACGCTCTCGCTCCAGATCGCTGCAACGCTCGAAGCCATTCCCCAACTGTGGGTCGCGTACAAGGCGCTGGAGAAGCTGCGCAACGAAAAGAGATACTATTTGCGCGGGCGCGTGCTTCCGGTGGTCGTCAACATTGAGAGGGTGCGGTTGACCGGCGCGGATACCGGCAAGGCCATGCCGCGGGGGAGCGTCAGGCCGGACGCGGAAATCGGAAGGTCACAGCTGAGGGAACGGTACTCAGAGGCAGTCCGCGAGCTACGATCCGATCCAGTCCATGCAGTCGAGCTGCTGACGCTGCTGCGTGTCGCAACTTTGCGCACCTATCCCGATGTCGCCCAGGCGCTGGGCGATGCCGTGACGGCGATTCGCGATGGCACCGACGCGACGATTCCGCTCCTGAGAGCGAGACGGGTGCTCGACAACTCCGCCGGTCCGATAGACACGATTCCGCGATGGAGCGGGGCGTGGTGAGAATTTCCACGTCGGTCGGCTCGCTAGCATCGAGCGAATTCGTCTTCGCGACCGCGATGTACGAATCGGGTGATTGGGAGAGCGCGCCTTCGATGCCCGCCAACCTGATCGACTCGATCGCAAGGTACACCGCGCTGCCGGTGGAGCCCACGGGCGTCAACGTCGGGCTCGGCACGGACGAGTTGTTCAACTACCCATTCGTGTGGCTGACCGGACATCTGCCGGTGCGCTTCACTGACCAGGAGCGAAGAAACCTGAAGCACTACGTCGAGCGCGGCGGATTCATCGTCGTCGACGATCACAACCACGACGTGGACGGAATCTTCCACAAGACGGCGCAAGAGGAGATCACCCGAACCTTCGGCCCGCTGAAAACCGTTCCCAAATCACACGAGATCTACCACTGCTTCTTCGAGTTCAAGGACGGACCTCCCGCTACCCAGCACGAGCTGAGCGGATGGGGGGACCAGCTGGTGCACAAGGAGCTGTTCGCCGTATTCGGGGCCGGCGATCGGATCGGACTTCTGTACAGCAGCAAGGACTACAGCTCCGAATGGAACTTCCATCCCGACACCAAGAACTTCATGGCGATCGACCCCACTCGCTTCGGCGTCAACCTGATCGTATATGCGCTCACCCGATAGCTCGACCTCCGTGCCGGACCTGGAGCTGGAGTCGCCCGTACGCGGCTCGTCGCTGCGCTCCGCCTTCGAGTGGACGGGTCGGGTGATCGCGATCCTTTCGCTCGCATTCCTCATCTGGCAGTCGATTCACGCGTTGCGAGCGAAGTTGTCGGAGCGCGTGACCGGCGCACAGCTGCGAAGCGCTCTCGCCCGCTGGAGCACGCGCGCATCCCCGGGCGCGATCCATGTAGTGCTCGACTCGGTACCGCAGCCAGAACTTCGCGACTGGCTTGCCGCGCTGCGAAAAGTGGGAACCGAGACGTCATGGGAGGGACCGAAGCTTGGAGCGACAGCATTGAACGTCGAGCCGGTGGTGGATCCCATGCATTCTGCCCGCATCTGGATTGCCGCTCCTTCGGCGAGCGGCCTCCTCGTTCGCGACGAGGTGGGCGCGATAGACAGCGCGCGTGTGCGCGCGAGCGGCAGCGTCCTCACGACTCCGCATGTGAGCGGCATAGTGACCGCCGCCGGCGGGAACGCAATCGCCGCCGCGAGGCTCCCCGATTCCGTCGTCGTCAAACCAGTCCTCCTAATTGGTATCGCGAGCTGGGAGGGAAAATTCGTACTGGCATCACTCGAGGAGCGTGGATGGACGGTAGATGCGCGGCTGGGAATAGGTCCGGGAAACGAGGTCGTGCAGGCGCGAGCGAAGGAAAGACCCGCCGCTGTCATCGATACCGCCCGCTACTCCGCTGTCATCGCGCTCGATTCCTCGGCGGCGCGATACGCGCGCTCGATCGGTGAATACGTTCGCGCGGGCGGCGGCTTTATAGCCGCCGGACCGGCCGCCGCACTCCCAGCGTTCGCCGGCCTGATGCCGGGAGCCACCCAGGCGCCGACGCTCGCCGGCTCCTTCGACATCGATTCCGCGAATCCGAGGCGGGCGCTGCAGCTGATGCCAATAGCCGCGCTCAAGCCGGGCGCGATTGCGCTCGAGATGCGTGACACCAGGACAGCCATCGCGGCACGGCGGATCGAGCGCGGACGCGTGTTGCAGGTCGGGTATCTGGATACCTGGCGCTGGCGCATGGGCGGCCTCGACGAGAATCCCTCGTCCGCTTACCGAAGCTGGTGGTCGGGGATGGTGAGCAGTGTCGCGTACGGCCCGCGCGTTCCGCGTCCGGCGGAATCCGGAGCCGTTTCGACGGAACCCACACCGCTGGCGAGTCTGGTTGGATCGCTTGGCGAGCCACGGCTGCGCCCCGACATCAATTCATCTCTGCTCGGCGATCCGCGCCTGCTGCCGGTGCTGTTCGCGATTCTAATGGCAGCGCTGTTTTTTGAGTGGGCCTCGCGACGCCTGCGGGGGCGACCGTGACTTAACCGCGTGCCACTCATGTTCGGCCCGGCCGACGATCAGCTCGATTTCGCCCGTTTCAATCGTATCTCATTTCGCCACGAACCCAATGGAGACTCTCATGCGCATGCGTACGCCCCTCATTTTCTGTGTTGCTTTCACTGTCGCTGGCTGTGCTTCCGCGGCGCAAAACGCCGGCGCTTCGGCCGACTCCAATGCAAACCTCATTACCGCTGAGCAAATCGCCCAGGTCCAGGCGCCGACGGCGTACGAAGTAGTCGACCGGTTGCATCGCCCCTGGTGGCGTGACCAATCTCCGGGAGCAGCGGGGAGTGTGGTCGTTTATTGGAGCAACAATCAGAAAATCGACGATGGAAGCAAGGACGCGCTGAGGCAGGTTCCCGCGAGTGATGTCCTGGTCCTGGAGCACCTGAAATCATCCGATGCGGTAGCGCGTTTCGGGATCGAGGCAAAAGGCGGAGCAATCGTCGTGACGCGCAGATAGCGAAACGACGCGCACTTGACAATCCGATACGCCACCTCTCTAGTTTGCAGCATGGAATTGTCGCGCTCGCAAATTGTGGAGAACCCGGAGTGGCTCGTTCGCATTCGAGCCGGGGACGAAGCGTCGTTCGAGGTTCTCTTTCGAACCTTCGCCCCCGGGCTCTGCGCGTTCGTCACCGGCTATGTCGGCAGCCGCGAGGTGGCGGAGGAAATCGTTCAGGATCTTTTCTTCGCCATCTGGCGTCGCCACAAGCAATTGACGATCGAGTCCTCGATCGCGAATTACCTGTACGCCGGTGCTCGGAACCGGGCCTTCGACTGGCTAAAGCGAGATCGCACCGCCCGGCACCATCGCGACGACGTGGTCGGAACGATCGACGAGCGCGACAACAGCGCCCTGGACGAAGGCGCGCTGATCACCATGCTCGATCTGCACGATTTTATCGGGCGCGTACCACCCCGGTGCAAGCTCATATTCACTCTGAGCAGGCAACAGGGAATGAGTTATTCGGAAGTCGCCACCTGGCTCGGGCTTTCGGTAAAGACGGTGGAGGCGCAGATCGGCCGCGCGCTGAAGGCGATCAGGGCGATGCAGGCCTCCTGTGAATAGAGGAGCAATGGCGTTGTAGGGGTTCGGGCAGGGTCATCCAGTCTAGATCGACATGGACGGTCTCGATTGGACAATCATAGCCAGATACCTGGACGACAGCTGCACGCCCGCTGAGCGCGACGCCGTAGAGCGGTGGGCATCGCAAAGTCCGGACAACCAGAAAGAGATCGATGCGCTGCGCCGTACCTGGACGCAGTCCGCGCTCCTTCCCTCGGGCCGCCGTATCGACGCGATGTATGCCAACCTGAGTGCACGCATGCGCGCGCCGGCCCTGAACGTCGTGAAGCCGGAGACACCCGAGCGCGCCGCGCGGAGAACCAGCGTCCCCGCAACTCGCCCTCTCTCGATCTCGCCCCCGCCTGCGGCGCCCCGCCCGGTGCGGTTTGCGCGCGCCGGCGCCATTGCCGCCACGATCGTCGTCGCGGCATCTCTGGCCGGCGGCTGGTATTTCACTGCGCGAGGGGGCTCCTCCACCGGCGCTTCGCCATTCGTGCGTGAATACGCAACGGAGCGTGGAGAGAAGGCGACCATTCAGCTCTCGGACGGCAGTCAGTTGACTCTGGCGGCGGCAAGTCGGGTCAGCATTCCTGCTGATTTCGGAAAGGCTTCGCGCGAAATAACTCTGGAAGGCGAAGCTTTTGTGGACGTCGCACACGATCCGACAAGACCGTTTCGGGTACGCATCAAGGATGCTATCGCCGAGGACATCGGCACGCGGTTCGACGTGAGATCTTATCCGCAGGATTCCTCCGTGGTGGTGGCAGTCGAGGAAGGCGCGGTGGCGCTCGGGCAAACTCCGGTGCGAGTCAAGGGAAGCGGTCGGACCGCCGTTCCCGAAGGAGTCGTGCTCCGCGAGGGCGATGTCGGTACGCTCTCACCCGATGGTCACGTCAAGACGACGACGGGTGCTCCCGGAATGTATTCCTCCTGGATGCACGGCAATCTGACTTTCGTTCGCTCGCCCCTCAGTGATGTCGCTGAGGCCATTGGGCGTTGGTATGACCTCGACGTTCGCGTCGACAGCCCGGCCCTCGCCGCCGAGAGGGTCACGGCGAGCTTCTCGGTGCAGTCGCCTGCGCAGATGGTACAAGCGCTGGCGCTGGCCGTGAACGCGCGCGTCGAAATGAACGGCCGCGTGGTGCGGCTGATCTCGAATCGGTGACAAGAGTGAAGAACACCTGGAGGCACGCCATGCGTTACGCCGTTGGTGCACTGTTCGGAATTCTGGCGATGGGGATTGCAGCTCCGGCTCACGTACACGCTCAGGATGCTGGTGCCGCGCAGGATGGACGCGGGCCCCGCTTCCTATACGCACGCACCAGCTCGAGCCAGCCGCAGGAAGTGGATGCATCGAGCGTCCCGCAGTTGCGCCGCCGCATATCGCTCAACTTCGAGCAATTGGAACGGAGGAAGGCGCTCGCCGAAGTGGCGAAAGTCGCGGGCCTCGAGTTCGTGTACTCCGACAACGTTCTGCCCGTTGATGGCAACGTACGCCTTGTCGCGGAAAGCATAACGGTGGCGGCGGCGCTGACTGAGGTGCTGCTGGATGCAGGTGTAGATGTAATTCTGTCGCCAACCGGAACCGTAGTGCTGGTGAAGCGGAACGCGCCGAAGCTGCCGCCGCCCACTGCCATCATCTCGGGTCGCGTCGTCGATTCAATCGGAAGGCAGGCAATCAGCGGCGCCCTGGTTGGCATCACCGGCACCAGCAAGCGCGTTCTTTCCGATGACCGGGGACGCTACTTGCTGAGCGGAATCGAAGCGGGTACCAGATCCGTTTATGCGCGGCGGCTCGGCTTCCGTTCGCAAAACGTGACGTTGACGTTGCGGGAAGGACAGGATACGACCGTCGACTTCGTCCTCGTCCCTACTCCGAGCATCCTGTCCGACGTCGTCACCACCGGATCAGGAGAGAGAGACCGGCTCGAAGTCGGCAACTCCATCGCCACGATCAAGGCCGACTCCATAGTCGCCAACAACTCGATCCAGAACCTGAGCGATCTGTTGGCGAATCGCGCTCCGGGACTGGAGGTCATCTCGGGCACCGGCGCGGTCGGCTCGCCCTCGCGCATCCGCATCCGCGGAATCAATAGCATCAACGCCAGCAACGACCCGATCATCCTCATCGACGGGATACGCATGGCAGCCAGCTACAGCACGTGCCGTGACGGCAACCTCGGGGGGTGCAATCAGCTCCCGTCCCGTATCGACGATATAGATCCGAGCATCATCGAATCGATCGACATTATGAAGGGGCCGGCGGCATCGGCATTGTGGGGCGCGGACGCGGCCAACGGCGTGATCGTGATCAAGACAAAACGCGGACAGGTGGGACCGACACGCTGGACGCTGCTCGCCGACCAGGGCTTCGCCTACGAGTCCACCGACTTCCGCGTCCCGACTCAGGGGCTCGGGCAGCCCGTGAACGGCGGAGCGATCCGGATGTGCTCTTTTCTCGATCAGGCCGCGGGGCTGTGCGTTCCAGTCGATTCCGTGCTTGGTGGTTTCAATCGCTACGATGATCCGAGAACCACCGGAGTGGCGACCGGCCGCACCAACGCGTTCAACGTGGACGTTTCGGGCGGCCTCTCGGCGATTCAATACTACCTGGCAGCGGGCTACAAGAGCATACTCGGGACATCGAAGCTTCCCGAGATCGATCAGAAGATCATCAGCCAAGGGCTGGGCACGTCGTTGCCGGACTGGATGAAGCGCCCGAATTCGCAGACGAATTCGCACTTCGATGGCCGGATGACCGGACAGCTGGGTGCGAAGGCGGACTACTCGATCGGCGCGAACTTCATCCAGCTCTTCCAGCGCAATGGCCCCGATCCAATCCAGCGCGGCTACACCGATCTGCGATCGGCGGCGGACACCTTCCGGGTCAGCAACGGATGGGATCAGGCGTACATCGAGCGGAAGCAGAATGTCTCGCGGTTCATCGGCGACCTCACGGGTCACTGGCGGCCGACGCCGTGGCTGACTGCGACCGGCACCGTCGGCCGCGATTATGCGTTTGCCAACGACAACGAGCTGCGCCGCCGCAACTGGTGCCTTGCCGTCGTTCCATGCACCGCGTCGGGCGACCTGCTGGGGCGGGTCGCCGTGGGCGAGACGCAGACATTCGTCCAGACCGCAAACATGGGGCTCACCCTCAATTTGCCGGTAGGCCGGTCGACCGTACTCCGTACCGCGATCGGAACGCAGTACTCGCAGACCAAGTTTCACGACTTCAACGGAACGGCGGCCGATCTTCCCGTGGGCCGAACCGACTTCAATTTCGCCGCCGGTGCCAAGACGGTGTTTGAATCGAGCGATGACCGCGCCACCTTCGGCACCTACATCGATCAATCTGTATCGCTGAGGGATCGCATCTTTCTGGGCGCGGCTGCCCGTCGTGACCTGGGCAGCGCGCTCGGCACCGCCGTCGCGCCGGTGTTCCCGAAGTGGAGTCTGTCGTGGCTTCTGTCGCAGGAACCATTCTTCCCATGGAAAGACCGCGGCGTAACGCTGCGGCTCCGCAGCGCCTTCGGACACGCCGGAGTCCAGCCGGCGAGCATCGCCAAGTTTCGCTCGTACAGCCAGCTGCAGCGGTTCGTAAACCCCGATGGCACTTTCGGGTCGAACTACGCAACCCTCGGTGGACTCGGGAACGCTGATCTTCGGCCGGAGCGGAGTGTCGAGCGCGAAGCCGGCTTTGAGCTGGGACTCTGGGACGAGCGCGTCTCGCTCGACTTCACCTCGTTTCACAAGTTCGCCGAGGACGCGATCATCAGTCGCCCGGTGGCTCCTTCCCTCGGGCTCAGCATCATCGCAACCCAGTCATACAACGTCGGCAACGTGCTGAACACGGGCACTGAGGCCACAGTCTCGGCGATTGTGATCGATCGCAACATGCTTCGGTGGAGCATGCGGGTGGGCTACGCCTCGCGTCGGAACAAGCTGGTGACGCTGGGCAAGAACATCCCGTTCTTCACCATCAGCGGTGCATTCCTCGAGACCCTCAAGTCCGACGACGCAATCGTCCGCGAGGGCTATCCGCTGTTCGGGCGGTGGGCCAAACCGATCATCGGATACTCCGATGTCAATGGCGACGGCATCATAACGTTCCCCGAGGTCAAGGTCGGCGACAGTCTCGTCTTCATCGGCGGCTCGGAGCCCAAGGCCGACATCGGCATCCGCCAGGATATCGGATTCTGGAACGACCGCATCCACATCGGAGCCGACCTCCAGTACATCATCGGGCAAACGCAGCTCAATAGCTACGCGGCTAGCACGAGGTTCTATACCCTCGACCGGTACCGCGCAACCGTTCCTCTCCGCACCCAGGCGTGCATCGCCGCGGCGGAGAATCAGTACGACTACTGTTATTTCGAGACGATCAACTATCTGCGGCTGCGCAACCTGTCGATCGGATACACCGCGCCGAATCGCATCGCCGCTCTTCTGCGCGCTCAGTCACTGGCGGTCTCGCTGCTTGCCTCCAATCTGGCCGTGTGGTCGAAGTACAACGGCGTCGACCCTGGACTCAACACCGAAAGTGCGGGTGGCAACCGGTTCATATCAGGACCGGCAATGCCCCAGCCACGAACGTGGACGATCCGCGGTCGGCTCACGTACTGATACGACACATGCCGAATCGCATCCGAAGAGAATCTGAGAGGAGCCCTCACTCATGACTAAAGTTTTCCGTTCTGGTCCGACGTATTTGACAGCCGCGATCGGTGCTTTTGTGCTGCTCGCGTGCTCCCCCTCGGATCTCGTGAACACGGACGCCCCGACCGGGTTCGGATCCATCGCCGATCCCGAGGCAATGAAGAACGAGACGGGCGCGCTCGACACGTACAAGGGCGCCATCAACAAATTCCGTGAGGCGACGACTGGCGGAAACACGTCCGCTTCGAGTTACGTGGTGATTTCCGGAATGCTTGGCGACGAGCTCAATGCGGGTCTGACGAACACCGCAACTTTCGGAGCGTTCACCAGAGCCACCGCCGTCGATGGGCGAAGCATGACCGCGACTGATATCGGCTCCATCGCCGGCGGATACGATAATGCGTGGCGTGAGCTGCACGGCGTGCGCATTCAGGCCATGAATGCGATGGGCGCGCTGCGGAAATACGCGCCGAAAGCTCCGAAAGACTACGTCGGACATCTATTCGCTCTTTGGGGGATGTCCGAAGTCATGCTCGCGAACTTCTTTTGCTCCGGAATCCCCCTCAGCACCGTCCAGTTCGAGGGCTCTTTCTCCTACGTCGCCGGATCGACCAGCCAGGAAGTGTACGAACACGCGATCGCCATGTTCGACAGCGCCGTCGCGAACGCACCGGACAGCGTCGAGATTCGCAATCTGGCAGCCGTCGGAAAGGGATGGGCTCTGTTGAGCCTGGGGCGCTTTGCCGAGGCGGCCGAGGCAGTCGCCGGTGTTCCCGATGGCTTCGTCTACAGGAATCTCCATTCAACGGCCAGCGCGAATTCCGTCGGAACCCCGAACTTTACTTTTTCCACGAGCGCGCCGACGCCGGGTGTGATGGGCACCGTTTCGGATCGCGAGGGGACCAACGGACTTCCGTACCGCTCGTCGAACGATCCGAGAACACGCTCCCCTGAGGCAAAACCACCAGCCCCGTTGAGTGGGGAGCTGGCGGTCTTCATCCCCGAGCGCTGGAACAAGCCGAAAGGCGGCAACACGTCGATCATCGTTGCAAGCGGCGTCGAGGCTCGGCTCATTCAAGCCGAGGCGGCCCTCAAAACGAACGATCCGTCGTGGCTCGCAATCCTCAACCGGCTCAGAACGGACGGGACAACCGCTGGTGACGGAAGCTACAATCCGGGAAGCGGAGCGATCCTCTTCACCAGCGTAGGGGGCACGCTTCCAGGTCTGGCCCCGCTGTCAGATCCGGGGACGCCGACGGCGAGCATCGACATGCTCTTTACCGAGCGCGCTTACTGGCTCTTTATGACCGGTCACAGGATGCCTGATATGCGGAGGCTCGTTCGCCAGTACGGGCGCAGCCAGGACCAGGTCTTCCCGATCGGTCCTTACCCGGCCGGACCTCTGGGCGGCTACGGCTCCGATGTGAACGCGCCTGCCCCTCCGCTGGAGGCAGCTTACAACCCGGAGTACTCCGGATGCTTCGATCGCCAGCCGTAAGGGAGAAGCTCACGCCATGAACGACGCCACTGTTTTGAGGAATCGAGCGATGAAACGAGGAACGTTGCTGCTTGCCTTCGCTCTGGCACCGGGCGGGCTGCTGCTTGCCTGCAAAGGCGGCGAGCGCGTGGCCGGCCTCCAGGAAAATCCACCCGCGCTGCTGTGGTCGATGGTGCTGAACGAAAATGCGATCACTCTGTCCACCGACAAGAGCCAACCGCAGTACTACACCTTTCAGCTGGCGGCGACGCCGACCACGTTCGATAGAACACCCATCACCGGTCTCGGGGTGCCGACGTTCGTGTCGACTGACACCAATTTCGTGAAGGTTGACGCGACCGGGCTCATCACCGCAAAAGCGGTCAGTCCCGTCGCTACGCCGGTGAGGATCATCGTGACGCTCTCGAGTCCGGAAGATCAGGTGACAGTGGCTGACACAGCGCGAGTTGCGGTTACCGCCACGGCCAAGCCACCCGCGACCTTCACCATCCAGCCGAATCGGAGCTCCTTTGGCATCGGCTACGACACGACGCTGCTCGCGCGCGCCAGCGATGCGGCAGGGGTGCCGATTACCGGACTGCGCGTCAAATACTTCGCCACGAACCCGTTTGTGCTCGCGGTGGACACCACGGGCGTAATCTCGCCCCGTAATCTCGGCAACGGGTCGATTGTCGCGAGGACCATGAGCTACGGCGTCTCGCTCCGTGACAGCATCGAGCTGACGATCACGGATCCGGTGGTATTCCAGGTGGATGTGCGCCAGCAGCTCACGCCAACCATCACGGGTTTTTTCGATCCCGCCGACATCACGATCAAGGCGGGGCAGGGAGTGGCGTGGAACGACGCTGAAGGCGCCTTTGTCAATGTCACATGGGACGATCCGACCAATGTAATGCCGAGTCCCGTTGGCGGGAGCGGAGGAAACATTCCCGATTTTTTCCGGGGAAAATTCATTCGCATGTTCCCGGTTGCTGGGACCTACCACTATCGGAACACCAGCGGAACCACGAGTGGGAACGTGATCGTTACGCCCTGACCGGCGCCGATCGCTAAGCTCCCGCGCATCGAGAGGTCATGACAAGCAGAAGAGATTTTCTCAAGATCGGCTCGGTCGTCGCCGCCCGGGTGGGACTGGGGCGCGCGACCCTCGCCGGCGGAATGCTGTATTCTCCGACGAGCGCAATCGATGCAACTCCGCGAGCAGGCGATCCCGAGCTGCGCGATCTTGCAATGCGCGCTCTCGACGCAGCGAAGAGCGCGGGCGCCGCCTACGCCGACGTTCGACTGACCGTTACGCGAACGCAGAGTTTTTTTTACGGCGGTCCTCCCAGCGACACCGAGACCATCGCGGTCGGAGTGCGAGCGCTGGTGGATGGATTCTGGGGATTTGCCGCTAGCCCGCTGTGGACGCCTGACGAGATGGCCCGTCTCGCCCGCGATGCCGTCGCGCAGGCAAAGGACAACGCCTGGCCCGGTACGTCGCGCGTCGATCTGGGACAGCTGCCACCCGCCGCCACCGGCACCTGGGTAACACCCGTCAAGCGCGATCCATTCGCGGTCGCCGTCGAGGAAAAACTCGATTTCATTCGATCCGTCCATGCCTTCGGATCGTCGTTCCGCGAAGCCGGCTGCAATTCGATAATCGTGTTCGAGCGGCAGGAGCGAACCTTCGCCTCGACCGATGGAAGCTTCATCACCCAGACCTTCTACAACTCCCTTGGCAACGGGTCTTATCTGGCGTTGAGCGTCAATGATCCGGTCACGCGCCGTTACGGATATCGCAACGCGCCGTTCGTGTCGCCCACGTCGGCGGGATACGAGGTCTTCGAGGACTCGGGGGTACTCGATCTGATCCCGCGGATGTACGAGGAATCGCGGCAGATGCTGACGGCTGAAGGAGTCGAGCCGCTCCGCTACGACGTGGTGTTCGATGGTCTCGCGATGGCGGGTATCGTCGACGAGACAATCGGGGCCGCTCTTGAAGTCGATCGCGCGCTTGGCCTCGAGGCAAATGCGGGAGGAACGAGCTATCTCGCTCCGGCCGAAAAAATCCTCGGTACGCAGATCGCTCCGTCGATGTTGACGGTGACTGGGAACCGATCGCAGCCACTAGGCGCCGCCACGGTCAAATGGGACGACGACGGCGTCGAGCCGGAACAATTCGCCCTCGTTACCGCCGGCCAGGTCGTCGACTACGCCACGAGCCGCGAGCACGTCGCCGCGCTGGCGCCGTGGTATCAATCGAAGGGAAAGCCGCTTCGCTCGCACGGATGCTCGAACTCCGGCAGCGCCATGAACATGCCGATCATCCATTCGCCGAACCTCGCCATGCAGCCCGCCGCGCAGAACACCTCGATCGACGACCTCATCGCCGGTGTCGACGATGGCTACGCAGTTTTCGGAGGGTCGCTGCACACCGATCAGCAAAAACTCACGGGCCAGGGTCGCGGTGAGCTCGTCTATCGAATCAAGAAGGGGAAGCGAGTCGGAACTGTCGATGGGATGGGATACGCTTTCCGCAGTCCCGACTTCTGGAAGAATCTCACTGGAATCGGCGGAGCGCAGACTGCCGTGATGCGCGGCATCACCGCGAACAAGGGCCAGCCGCTTCAGGAAACGGCTCATTCAGTGACCGCTGTCCCTGCGCGCTTCAGAAACGTTGCGGTGGTTGATCTCCGCGCCAAACCCGCGCAGGCCCGATGACGCGATACCTCACCGACACTCGTCGCGCTCGGGTCTCAGGCCGCGGGCCCAGGTCGCTCTTTGAAGAGCAGAATTCCCCACGCTACATGTCGAAGGAGGATTGCCAGCGCCTGTTCGAGCGCGTGCTCAAGCTGAGCGCCGGCGGCGGGACTACGACCGCCAGCATAGACAGCAGATGGACCGGGAACCTGCGCTGGGCGCGAAACAAGGTCACGACGGCCGGCGACACCCGCGACAACACCATCCGCATCACCCGCGAGATCAACGGCGCCCAGGCTACCATGGGCACGAACAAGTTCGACGATGCGTCTCTGAAGCTGGTGATCGAAGCGGCTGAGCGGATCATCATGTACAACTCGGAGCGACCGGACGCGCCGCTCCCTCCCCCGCGGCAGACGTATTTGCAGCCCAAGCTGTGGAGCGACGCGTCGTACAATCTCGATTCCCACTCGCGCTCAACCGTCGGGCAGGGGCTGGTCCGTCCGGCCGCCGACCAACAGCTGGTCTCTGCCGGCTACGTCCAGACGGACGCAATAACCCGCTGCAACCTCCATCCGCGCGGCATGGATGCATACTATCCCTCCACGCGCGCCGAATACTCCGTCACGGTCAGAAATCCAACCGGAACCGGCTCAGGGTGGGCCGGTGTCGACTACAACGATTGGGCAAAAATCGACGCCGCGGCGATTTCGGCAAAAGCGCTGCGGAAGTGCGTGGAGTCCGCCGATCCACGGGCTATTGAGCCCGGCCGGTACACCGTGATCCTGGAGCCGCAGGCCGTGCACGATCTGTTCGTGTCGGCGATCTACGCGCTCGATCGGAGATCGGCGGAGATGTTCACGACAGTGTACACGCTACGTCCCGGACAATCGAAGATCGGGCTCAAGATTCTCAGCGAAGACATCACGGTTACTACCGACCCGATGGATCCTGAGTGCGGCTACATCCCGTTCGAGGAGAACGGAATGCCGTACAAGGCGACGACGTGGATAGAGAAAGGCATTCTCAAGGAGCTCGCGTACGATCGCGGATACGCTCTCTCCCAGCTTGGGTACGGCGCCCCGCAACCGAATCCGAGAGCGTACCGCATGAGCGGCGGAACCACGAGCATAGATGAGATGATCGCCACGACCGAGCGCGGACTCCTCGTCACCCGTTTGAGCGGCACCAACGTGTTGGACGGACCATCTCTCTTGTCAACCGGAACTACGCGCGATGGCCTCTGGCTGATCGAGCGCGGAAAAATAAAATATCCGATCAAGAACATGAGATTCACGGATTCCCCCATGTTCGCATTCAGCAACGTACTCCAGATGGGCCTGCCAACCCGCGTCTTCGCCTACTACCCATCGGTGGTGCCGGCCATCAAGGTTCGCGATTTCAACTTCTCAATGCTGGCGGACGCCGTATGACGCGCCGCGCCGGTCATCGCTCTGCCAATCTCGTGGCCCGCGTGGCGGCTTTGCTGCTGCTCGCCGGCACAGTGGCGAAAGGACAGGGCGGAGTTCCCTCGCCCGATGGATTCGCGTACTACACCCCGGGCTCCTGTGTCTCGGCGTTCCAGCGCGGCGACTCCTTTTACTGGCGTGCGCGCCAGGACACGGCGCGATTCTCGGCGACGGCGGATACGATGCTGACCGCGTCGGCCGCGCTGGCGCGGGAGTGCGCCAAAAAATTCTCCGTCACTACGGTCGTGCCCCGCGACCTGATTTTGCTGGCCCGCGTTTACCTGGCCATGGGTGACGATGCCGCGGCGCGCACTGCGGTAGAGCGTCGGCTCGCCGCCGATGCGGCGAAGCCAGTCGCTGACCGCGCCACCACCCTCGCGGAAATAGTCGAAGCCTACGTCGGCGCTGCGCCGCCACGCATTGACGTCGCCCGCGGGTACCTGAAGCAGCTCGATGCGCTTCCGCAAGCCGAGGCAGCGCTGGGCCAGGTGCGCGGACACCGGAGACTCGCGCTCCACTTCTGGGTGCGCGGTGATGACGCCGGCCTGGTTCCCGAAGCCGAAGCATCCATCGCGGCGGCGAAACGGCTCAACACCCACGACCGTATCGAGTACCTCATGCTCATTGCCGGCATGTACAACTACATCGCGGAAGTGGAGGCAACGCGCACCGGAACTGCGGCGGCGCCCCGCGCGGTGATCGGCCGCGCCAGAGCAGATCTTGGGAAGCTGGAGGGAGCCGAAAAACTTCTCGCACAGTTCGATACGATTGCATCGATGTACGGTCAGAAAGGTGCCCGGCTGGTCGCATCGTACTGGCTGGGAACGCCGGGCGACACCGTCCGGCCAACACCAGGAAAGATCTCCGTCATAATGTTCAGTCCCGCGCGTGCCAACATTCCGGCGTTCCGCCGCCTGCAACAGGAGTCCGGCGGCAAAGTCGAGGTTTCTTTCGTCGGAAACACGGCTGGCTTCTTCAAGGACGAAGGGCCGTTGACGCCGGCGGCGGAGATTGAATATCTGAAGGGCTACTACTTCGATGAGCTGCACGCCACAGGTGTCATGGCGATGAACGAATCGCAGTTTCACCGAATGCCCGATGGCAGGAGAATGTCAGACATCAGCGCCAACGGCCGCGCCTACAGAACCTCAGCGGGAACGCTGGTGGTGGTGCTGGATAAGGAGGGGGTCATTCGACGCGTGATCGCGGACTTTTGGCACCCGTGGTACGAGAACCGCATCGCCGAGGCGGTGGCGAGGATTCAGTAGTGGTCAAGCGGCGATCAGAAGGTCCACGGTTTGACCGGGGGGAATCCAAGTTGGTGCGTTTCCCGTTTGACGTTTCGCGTTTGACGTAAAGCAAGCAAATGGTGTCGGAATCCCTTGCCCGACCGCGGTCCCGGCACAATGTTAAATCAAGGGAGGCTGACACAATGAATCACGCGCTTACTTCTGGAATCCTGGCTCTGGTGATTGGAGCCGGAGCACCCCAAGCCATGATCGATCCGCCTGACGCGGTGCGGCCGCGACTCGCGGCTCCGCAGTTGATCGTCGTGCACGATCCGGCACTCGACCACCCCGTACTGCTGAAGGATTGGGGTGAGAACGCTCGCCTGATGCATGGGCTCGTCCCATTCGAAAAAGCAGAAACGAGCCAATTCGTGCGCGGCCTCATGACACGCGGTGTTTCTGCGATCGACACGGCCGGACGGAAGAGTTTCGAGGTGGCGCTCTTCTGGGCCCCCGTCGCAACGCGGCTCACCGCCCGCGGGTTGCCAATGGAACAGTGGCCCGTTGGAGAGGCCGATCAGCACGCCCGCTTCTTCCCGGAGACAGGGCGGGATGCGGCGCTGTGGATCTTCGTCATTTCGCCGGCCGGTGCCATAGCACACGCGCGCAGATTTACGCCCGAGGCACTCTCGATCCTCTCGCGGAACGGCCTCCCCACGACGACGCGTTGAATATCGCGTTGATGGTGGCTGCCGCGAGCTCTTAAGGAATCGAGCGGTTCGTCCAAACGAGAACCACCGAGCACGAGATTTCGCCGAGCGCTCTGAACTCTGACGGCGCGGCCGAAGGACTGTAGGTCTCGATCCCTATCACTTGCTCGGGGGCCAGCCGGCTGTCCAGCTCACCCGGTCGATTCTCGCGGTAGCGGATGCCGTCGATCCAGAACGTCACGCAGTCGCTGGATCCACGTGTCCCCCGAATCGCATTGCCTGCCGCGCCCGGCTCGACTCGAAACCCTGACATCGTCTGAAACAAGTCGGAGAAGAACTGGGGCCTGTGGCGGGTGATCTCGTCGCCGAGTAGATAGTGTCCGTTCCCAATGCGCTTGCGGTCGAAGTAGCCGCCTTTTTCCAGTACTGCCTGTTCAGCCGGCTTCATCTTCGCCTCGACTCGCACTGCCTCGAGAGCCGGCGCTTCCTTCGTCAATCGCACTGAGATTTGGGCAGGCGATTTCGAGGTAAGGTTCACCGCGGCCCGCGCTGGTGCGTAGCCGACACGTCGCACGAAAACGTCCCGGGTGCCCGACGGAAGTCCCGTCAGACGGAAGCTCCCGTCGGCGCCGGTGCGTGTTGCGGATCGTCCGCCAGACACGGCCACGTCCGCATCGGTGACGGCTGCGCCCGTGGTGTCGGTAACGCGTCCGCTCAGAACCGCCGTTCCCGAGAGCGCGGTGTCCCCGGGTCGCGAGGGGAGCAGTCGGAGATCCTCGAATGCGACGAGCGCATCGACCAGCTCGACTTCGACTTCTCCAGTGCTGACGCCTCCGCGCTGCGCCTGAATCGTTCCCCTCGTGCCGGCCGGCACACCGCAAATCACGAAGCGTCCCGTCGAATCAGCGGATCCTTCGCGCAGTCGGGGAAAGCGGCGGACGCCGTTTTCCTTGCTCACGTCGACCTCCGTCCAGGCCAGCGACACGCGCGCGCCGGCGAGCGGCGCATCGGTGTCGGGATGCAGGACGTGCCCGATGATCGCTCCGGGTCCGAGCTCGGTCGCCGCAGCCGGGCACGTGCGCCGCACGAGTGTCGCCGCCGAGGGGGTCGCCAGCCTGATTACCCGGATGCTGTCCGCGCCAAGCCGAAGGAGCGGCGTTCCAATCGCAACGTCGAGAGTGTCGAGCAGCGGATGAAAGACCGCAACGCGGTACTCGCCCGCCGGTACGCCGTCGATCCTGAACAGCCCATCAGCGTCTGTGATCGCGAGGTAGGTCGTGCCATCGAGCTGGACCGTTGCGCCCTGCAAGCCTCCACCGTGAAGGCTATCGACCACAGCCCCGAGGAGCGTCGAAGGCTTGCCCGCGCCGGCGGGAATCGAAGTCCCTTGTGCATGGAGCGCGGAAGCGAGAGCCAGGTTCGCCACCGCCAGTCCAGCGCATCGCAATAAATCGAGCCGTCTCATCATGCATTCCTGGAGCATCTGAAAAAAAGGCCGCGCAGGGTACGCGGGCACCTTGGGCGTCTCATCTAAAGACGCTCTGACGCACCCTTTACCATACGTATGCATCGCCCAAAGCACTCGCCCGAATCCCGCAATTCCATTACGGCGGTACGATTGGCTGTCGCCGCCCTGACGTTCCTGACTGCCGTTCCGGCGCCAGCCCAGAACTCGAGTGCGCCCTCAGCGTCCTCGAGCGCGGGACCGATACCACTCGCATCGATCCTCCCGGTGGATCCCAGGCTTCGCATCGGCACCCTGCCAAACGGGCTTCGCTATTATATCCGCGTCAACCAGCAGCCCGCCAAGCGCGCGGAGCTCCGGCTCGTCGTCAATGCCGGCTCCGTCCTCGAGAGCGACAGCCAGCTCGGGCTCGCCCATTTTCTCGAGCACACCGCGTTCAACGGAACCACCCATTTCGCCGGCAACGATCTGGTCAGGTACCTGCAGTCGATCGGCGTGCGCTTCGGAGCCGACCTCAATGCGTACACCGCATTCGACGAGACGGTCTACATCCTTCCGGTGCCGACCGACACCGCCTCGATCGTGGAGAGCGCGTTCACGATCCTCGAAGACTGGGCGCACGGACAGATATTCGACTCTGCCGAAGTAGTGGCGGAGCGGGGAGTAGTGCACGAGGAATGGCGTGGACGCAACGGCGCCGGCAATCGCATGCTCGCGCAGTGGCTGCCGATTGCGTTCCAGAATTCGCTTTACGCCAAAAGGCTTCCGATCGGCACCGAGGCAAGCATCATGTCGGCCACTCCCGCTCGGCTCCGCCAATTCTATCGCGACTGGTATCGACCCGAGCTGATGGCGGTGATCGCCGTCGGAGATTTCGATCCCGCCGCGATCGAGGCGCAGATCACCCGACACTTCTCCGGCATTCCGCGGAACACCAGTGCTCCGCGCCGTGAGTCGGCGAGAGTGCCGGACAACGCCGAGCCACTTATCGCCATTGCCCGCGACAAGGAAGCGGTCGCCACCAACGTAAGTCTCATCTTCAAGCTTCCGCGCCCGTCGACTGTTTCCGTCGCCGACTATCGGCGCGACCTGGCCGGCCAGCTCTACCTGCAGATGCTCAACGCACGTCTAGGCGAGATCACCCAGCGTCCGGACGCGCCGTTCCTCACGGCGAGCGCGGCACGAAACGGCTTCCTTGCCCGGGATCTCAAGCCGTTCTCGCTCGACGCGCAGGTCAAGGAGGGTGGAGTCGAGGCGGGAATCGAAGCGCTCCTCATCGAAGCGCGGCGCGTGGACAAGATGGGATTCCTGCAATCGGAGCTCGATCGCGCGCGCACCAGTCTCCTGCGCGCCTACGAGCACGCTTATATCGAGCGCGACAAGACACTGTCCTCGTCGCTCGCCGGCGAGTACATCCGCAATTATCTCGAGGCCGAGCCGGTTCCGGGAATCGAGTACGAGTATCGACTCGCGCAGCAGCTGCTGCCGACGATTGCGCTTGCGGACGTGAACGGTCTTGCCGCGAGCTGGATTACCGATACCAATCGCGTGGTTGTCGTGCAGGCGCCCGATAAGCCCGGCTCTCCGCTGCCCGCCGCGAAGGACATCGCGGCGGCATTCGCCCGGGTCGAACGGGGCTCGATAGCGGCGTATAGCGAGAGCGTCTCCGACGACGCCTTGATCGATCCAATGCCCACTGCAGGGAAGATTGTCGGCGCGCGCACCATCGCCGGTGCCGGCGTCACCGAGTGGAAGCTTTCCAACGGCGCCAGGGTGTTGATCAAACCCACCGATTTCAAGGCGGACGAGATTCTGATGACCGCGTACAGCCCTGGCGGGTTGTCGCAGGCTTCCAACTCGGATTTCATGTCGGCCGCCCTGGCTTCCCAGGTCGTCTCACTCGGCGGGTTGGGCAAGTTCAATCGCGTCGAGCTGGGCAAGAAGATGGCGGGCAAGGCGATATCACTCGGCGCATCCATCACCGAGACGACCGAGGGATTCAATGGTGGAGCATCGCCGCGGGATCTCGAGACGCTGCTCCAGCTGATGTATCTCAACTTCACGGCGCCCCGGCTCGACACCGGCGCCTTCTCCGCGTTCCGCAACAGGGCGATGCCCTCGATAGCGAACCGCGGCTCCTCGCCGGACGAAGTGTTCAAGGACACCATCCAGGTGACGATGGCGCAGCACGATCCACGCGCGCGGCCGATCACGCCGGCGACCTTCGCCGAGGTCGATCCCCAGCGCTCGCTCAGCTTTTTCAGGAGCAGGTTCGGGGACGCCGGAGATTTTACCTTTGTGTTCGTCGGCAATGTCGACACCACTGCGCTCAGGCCGTTGGTCGAGCGGTATCTGGCGTCGCTGTCGAGCACGGGGCGAGTAGAGAGCGTGAAAGTCACCGGTCGCGGACCGCCGAGCGGTGTCACGCAGCGGACCGTCAGGAAAGGAATCGAGTCGAAAGCGGGAACGCTGATCGCCTTCCTTGGTCCGTGCACCTACTCACCCCAGACACGATTCGAGATCCGCGCGCTCGCCGACGTTCTCCAGCTGAAGCTCGTGGACGAGCTGAGGGAAAAGCTCGGCGGAACGTACAGCCCGAGCGTTCGGGCAAGCTGCAGTCGCGTTCCACGCGCTGAGTACGCGATCCAGGTAGAGTTCGGATCTTCGCCGGAGAGCGTGGAGACGCTCAGCAAGGCCACGCTCGCGGTGGTCGATGCTCTCAAGACGATCGGGCCGTCGCTGGCGGACGTCGAGAAGGTCAAGGAGCAGCAGATCCGCGAGCGGCAAACCAATCTCCGCCAAAACGCTTACTGGCTGGGCAACATCAGCGGCCGCGATCAAGCGGGCGAGGATCTCGCGGGTCTGCTGGCGCCGTACGACGAAATGGTGAGGATGCTGACAGCCGCGCAGATAAAAGCAGCGGCGATCCGTTACCTGAATACGAGCAATTACGCGCGGTTCGTGCTGCTCCCCGAGACGAAATAACCCACCGGCCTCGTCATGAGTCGTTGGAAAATCTCGCGGATAGTCAGCCGCACCCTTATAGCGTCCGTGACGACGGGTCTGCTCGCCGCGCCGTTAACGGGACAACAAGGCACTACTCCAAAGTACGACACGACAACTCATTCCATGCCCGGAATGGATTCGCACTCGTCGATGCCGGACACCATGGGCGGAATGCGTCGAGCTTCG
>Ga0193726_1001174_pt1 | contig 21880 bp, 20 predicted proteins | sample H2c1metaG_FD_144928 | JGI IMG/M metagenome (GOLD analysis project Ga0193726, IMG submission 144928) | Soil microbial communities from a riparian zone of the East river system, Colorado, United States - H2c1 | ecosystem: Environmental > Terrestrial > Soil > Riparian zone | place: USA: East River...
TCCGGCTTTGCAGAGGAAAGTTCTGGGGCTCCTGGGCATCGACGCGCAGTCCGCGCAGCTACGGTTTGGCTTTTTGCTCGACGCGCTGAGCGCGGGCGCGCCGCCGCACGGCGGCATTGCGCTCGGAATGGACAGGATCGCGATGATGCTCGCCGGAGCGTCGTCGCTGCGCGATGTGATTGCTTTTCCGAAAACCACTGCGGCACGGGCGCTGTTCGAGAACGCGCCCACGACCGTTCCACCCGAAGACCTGAGGGATCTCCATCTTCAGACCATGACGAGCTGACGTGAGCGAAGAGACAACGATACAGCGCCTCTCGACAGAAGGCGCAGACATGCTGACGCTGGCCGGCGTCAACGACGAAAACCTGATCGAGCTGGCGCGCCAGACCGGGGCCAAGATCGCGCTCCGCGGCGAGACCCTGGCAGTCAGCGGCAACCCCGACTCAGTCGCGCGGGCAATTCCCATCGCCCAGCGCATGATCGACACCGCGAAGCAACAGATGCCGATGACCGCGGACGACGTGCTCCGTATGAGCATCGAGGCGCCCCGCGACGGCAACGGAAACGGCGTCGATAACGAGACGCGCATTGTTCTACCCGGCGTCCGGAAGATCATTCAGGCCAAGACGGCCGGGCAGGCCGAGTACATGAAGTTGATGGCGGAGAACGACATTGTCATCGGCATTGGACCGGCCGGAACCGGCAAGACGTACCTCGCAGTTGCCGCGGCCGTCGACGCGCTCGCGCGCAAGCGCGTTCGTCGCATCGTACTCGCACGTCCCGCCGTCGAAGCCGGGGAGAGCCTCGGGTTCCTTCCCGGCGACATGCAGCAGAAGGTCGATCCCTATCTGCGGCCGCTCTACGACGCGCTCGAGGACATGATGCCGCACGAGCGTGTGCTAAAGTCTCTCGAGACGCGCACCATCGAGATCGCGCCACTAGCGTACATGCGCGGACGAACGCTGGCTGATGCATTCGTCATTCTGGACGAAGCCCAGAACGCGACGACCGCGCAGATGAAGATGTTCCTCACGCGCCTCGGCGTTAACTCGAAGGCGGTGATCACCGGCGACAAGACGCAGATCGACTTGCCCAAGAGGGAAGACTCGGGGCTGGTTCAGATCGAGCGCATATTGCCGGGCATCGAAGGCATTGGTTTCTACTATCTCACCGATGCCGATGTCGTTCGTCACCGGCTGGTGCGCGAGATCATCAAGGCGTACGCAGAGGATTCGGGCGTCTGATCGAACGCGCGCGGAGCTGACCGAATGAAGAGGCCTCCGCGCGGGCTCGCGATAGACATTTCCTCGAGCGTGCGGCGTCTGAGCGTTTCGCGCGCGAGAATCAGAGAGGCTGCAATAGCAACGCTGAAAGCCGAGCGCGCAAAGGATGCCATGTTATCGATCACCTTCGTCGGCCGAGCCACAATGTCTCAGCTGAATCATCGCTACCTCGGGCACCATGGTCCGACCGACGTGATATCGTTCGGCCTCGGTCGTGCCGGAAAGCGCGGCGCTGTAGTCGGTGACGTCTACATCTGCGCTGAGGTCGCCCGCGAAAACGCCCGCACTCAGGGGATCTCAACCGGAGAGGAGCTGCTGCGCCTCGTGGTTCACGGAACGCTTCACGTCATGGGCAACGATCATCCAACGGGCACTGGACGGACGACTTCGCCCATGTGGCGAAGGCAGGAGAGGATTCTTGCGCGCGTCGTCTAGCCGCGCGCTCGAAGATTTCAACGCCGGGAAACCGGCAGCTCTCGCGCGCGTGGTGAGCATTGTCGAGAACCATCGCGACGGGTTCGAGGAGATACTCAGCGAGCTGCATCCGCGCACGGGGCGAGCGAGACGCATCGGTCTGACGGGACCACCCGGCGCGGGAAAGAGCACGATCACAGCCTTGCTCGTGAAGCGGTTTCGCGAAGCCGATCTCAGAGTTGGAGTGATCGCCGTGGATCCGACGTCTCCATTCACCGGCGGAGCCCTGCTCGGCGATCGTGTGCGCATGGAGAGCGTCGCGCTCGATCCCGGCGTATTCATTCGCTCGATGGCCACGCGCGGTTCGCTCGGCGGACTTGCCGCGGCAACCCGCGAAGTGGCGGACGTTCTCGACGCGTTCGGTTTCGATCGATTGCTGATCGAAACGGTCGGCGTGGGCCAATCGGAGCTGGATGTCGCCCGGACGGCCGACACGACTGCGTTGATTCTCGTTCCGGAATCCGGCGACTCCATCCAGACGCTCAAGGCGGGAGTGATGGAAGTCGCCGATGTTTTCGTCGTGAACAAAGCCGACCGGCCCGGCGCCGACCGTTTGCGCAACGACGTCGAGTTGATGCTGGGCCTCCGGAAAGGCGTTTCCTTCGGCAATATGCCGGCGCACCACGGAATCGACCTCAAGCGGATGAACCCCGCCCGCGCGGCGCGCGAAGCGGCGGCCGCGGCGAATCCCGTCGAGTGGACGCCGCCCGTGTTGAGCGCCGTTGCGACGAAGGAAGAGGGAATCACCGAGCTCGTCGGGGCGCTCGACCGTCACTTCGCTTATCTTCAACAGAGCGGCAAACTCAGCGCGCGCAGGCGCGAAAGGTTGCGGGAGCGCGTGATGGATATCGTGGAACAGAAGGTTCGCGTGCGCCTGTGGAAGGATACCGCGACGATGAGTCGGCTCGAGTTGCAGCTCCCATCGGTTGAAGAGGGACGCGTCACCCCGTTCGCGGTTGCCGACCAGCTGTTGCGACAGAGCGCTGAGCTCGTAAGTGGAGAAGAGGATTAATGACGAAACTGAAAAGCCCCAGCTCCAAAGGCGCCGCTGACAACGAACTGATCGCGACTATCGAGGAACAGAGCGCCGAGCTGCGCCTGCTCCGGAAGGAAGTCGCCGAGTGGCGGAAGAAGTACGAGAAGGGTGAGCTGCGGGACATCGCCTTCACGAATTCAGAAAAAGAAGTCCGGCCGATCTACTCGCCCCTGGATTCCGCTGAGACGAGTGCCGAAGCGCTCGGAATGCCGGGTTTTTATCCGTACACGAGGGGCGTTCATCCGACTGGTTACCGCGGCCGCTTGTGGACCATGCGACAGTTCGCCGGTTTCGGAAGCGCGCGCGATACGAACGAGCGATACAAGTTCCTGCTCGCGCAGGGACAGACCGGACTTTCGGTCGCGTTCGATTTCCCGACCCTGATGGGCTACGACTCCGATCATCCGAGGTCCGAGGGCGAAGTCGGCAAGTGCGGCGTCGCGATCTCGAGCCTCGCCGACATGGAGACGCTCTTCGACGGAATTCCGCTGGATCAGGTCTCGACGTCGATGACGATCAACGGGCCAGCCGTCATTCTCTACTGCTTCTACATCGCCGCGGCCGAAAAGCAGGGTGTCGATTCGAAGAAACTTCGTGGCACCATCCAGAATGACATCCTCAAGGAGTACATGGCGCAGCACGCGTGGGTCTATCCCATCGAGCCAGCGCTCAGGCTCATCGTCGATTGCTTCGAGTGGTCGGCCGAGCACGTACCACAGTGGAATACGATCTCGATCTCGGGCTATCACATTCGGGAAGCCGGCGCGACGGCGGCGCAGGAATTGGCTTTCACGCTGGCAGATGGATTCACCTATGTCGAGCGCGGGATCGCCCGCGGCCTCGACGTAGATACGTTTGCGCCGCGCCTTTCGTTCTTCTGGGACATCCACAACGATTTCTTCGAGGAAATCGCCAAGCTTCGCGCCGCGCGCCGCATCTGGGCCCGTCACATGAAGGATCGGTACGGAGCAAAAGATCCGCGCTCCCTCATGATGCGGTTTCACTCGCAGACCGCGGGCGTGACGCTGACGGCCCAGCAGCCGATGAACAACATCGTCCGCGTTGCCTACCAGGCGATGGCCGCCGCACTCGGTGGGACGCAGTCTCTTCATACGAACTCGATGGATGAAACGCTCGCGCTGCCAACCGAAGAGTCGGTGCAGGTGGCGCTTCGGACCCAGCAGATTCTCGCGTACGAGACTGGAGTTCCGAACGTCATAGATCCGCTCGGCGGATCTTACTACGTCGAAACGCTCACCACAGAGCTGGAGCGCGAAGCCGAGCAACTGTTCGAGCAAATCGCGGAGGTCGGCGGCGTCGTCCGGGGGCTCGAGACCGGCTGGCTGCAGCGGAAGATCAATGAGTCCGCGGCTCGTCAGCAGTGGGAAATCGAGCAGCATCGTCGCGTCATCGTCGGCGTGAACGAGTTCGTGACGGACGGGCCGGCGCTCGAGATCGAGCTTCTGAAGATCGCCGAGGCGACGGAACGGGAGCAGGGCGAGCGGATGGCGAAGATGCGCGCAACCCGCGACAGCGCGCTCGTCGAGAAGAGGCTAAGCGCGCTGCGCGAGGCGGCCGGCACGTCGAAGAACCTGATGCCCTACATCCTCGACTGCGCCCGCGCCTATTGCACGCTCTACGAGATCCGCGCCGCGATGGAGACCGTGTTTGGCGCCTATCGCGAGCCAGTATTCTTCTGAGAAAGTCGAGCGAGTGGTGGGAGTCAGCCTTCGACGCCCACTATCTCCTGGAGTACGGCCTGCTGTTCACGCCCGAGCGCGATCGCCAGGAAACGGCGCGCCTCGTGGATCTGCTCGGACTTCCCGTTGAATCGCGCGTTCTCGACGTTCCGTGCGGGCAGGGACGGCACGCCCACCTGCTGGCTGAAGCCGGATACGATGTGGACGGCCTCGACTACTCGAGCGAGTTGCTCGCGGTTGCCCGAAAGCGCGGGACCAGCACGAGGCTCCGTTACACTCGCGGCGACATGCGGAAGATGCCGGCCCGCTGGAGCCGGCGATTCGATGCCGTGCTGAACTTGTTCACTTCGTTTGGCTTCTTCCGCCATCCGGCGGAGGATGCGCGTGTCGTTCTGGAGTTTGCGCGGGTTCTCAAGCCGGGCGGCGTGCTCGTCTGGCACGGCGGCAACAGGGACGGAGTGATGGCGCGTTTTCTGGAGCGCGACTGGTGGACGTCGAACAAAACGCTGTTCGCGCAGGAGCGGGAGTTCGATCCGCTCTCCGGGGTGTTGACGGTTCGCTCGACCTGGAAACGCGGCACGAAGGCCGGAGATCGCGAGCACCGGATCAGACTCTACACGCCCACGCGATTGTCCGAGCTGTTCGCCGAGGCGGGCCTGGTCGTCGAGCAGGCCTTCGACGGATTCAACGATCGGCCGCTCTCGAGAACGTCTTCAGAAATGCTCCTCGTCGCCCGCAAGGAGTAAACGCCGATTGCCGCTCCCGCTCCGCTGCCGCTAACTTTGACATCTCAATGAGACCAATTCGAGTTCTCGTCGCCAAGCCTGGTCTGGACGGTCATGACCGCGGCGCCAAGGTTGTCGCCGCGGCGCTTCGCGATGCCGGGATGGAAGTCATCTACACTGGACTGCACCAGACGCCGGAGATGATTGCGACCGCGGCGATCCAGGAGGATGTCGACGTCATCGGCCTCTCGATACTGAGTGGGGCTCATATGACGCTCATTCCTCGTGTCCAGGAGCTCGTTCAAGCCCAGGGCCGCGACGACATCCTCATCACCGGCGGCGGCATCATCCCCAAGGAAGACGTCGAGATTCTCGAGCGCCGCGGAATCGGGCGACTATTTGGACCGGGCACCCCAACCACTGAGTTGATCGCGTACATCAAGGAGTGGTTCGCCACGCGCGAAAAGCAGGAAGCCTAGTGGGCAATCGGCTGCGCGAGCTGAGCGACGAGGTCAGGGCGCTCGAGGCAAAGATCCGCGAGGCGGGCGGAGCGAAACGGCTGGAGAAGCTGCACCAACAGGGAAAGCTCTCGGCGCGCGAACGCGTGGAGTTACTGCGCGACAAGGGCTCGAGCATGCTGGAGATCGGCCTCCTCGTAGCCTACGACCAGTACGACGGCCAGGCTCCCGCGGCTGGCGTCGTGACCGCGATTGTCAGAGTGCAGGGGCGCCCGACAGTCGTTGTCGCCAACGATGCGACGGTGAAGGCAGGCTCGTGGTGGCCCGAGACGATCAAGAAGATCCTCCGCGCCCAGGAGATCGCGATGCGGTGCCGCATCCCGATCGTATACCTCGTCGATTCCGCGGGGGTGAATCTGCCGTATCAGGGTGGCGTCTTCCCAGGACAATACGGAGCGGCGCGCATTTTCTACTACAACTCGATCATGCGGCGCTACCTGCACATCCCGCAGATCGCGGCGGTGATGGGTCAGTGTATTGCGGGCGGCGCGTACCTTCCCGCGCTCTCCGACGTGATCCTGATGGTGAAGGGGACATCCTTCATGGGACTCGGCGGTCCGAACCTGGTGAAGGGTGCGACGGGGCAGGTCGTCGATTCGGAAACCCTGGGTGGGGCCAAGACCCACACTGAGATCTCCGGCGTCGCCCACTACGCGGTGGACAACGATGAGGCGTGCATCGCCAAGATCCGCGACCTGATTGACCGCCTGCCGACTTCGACGCGCGACGTCGCGCTCATGCCGAGGGGAACCGCGGACGACGAGCAGCGCGCAGGCAAAGCACGTGGCGCGAGCGGCACGAAGGCGAGAGCGTCGGACGCGAAGGCGGGGAAGGAAGATGACTTGTACAATTTGCTTCCCGTCGATCACCGCATGTCGTACGACATGCACGCCGTGCTCCGCGCGATTCTCGACAGCGGGGAGATCGACGAATTCCAGGAAGGCATCGCGAAGGAAATGATCTGCGGCGATGCCCGAATCGATGGAATCAATCTTGGCGTCATCGCGAACCAGCGTGGCCTGATCAAGGGCCGCGAGGGGGAGAAGCCGAGGTTCGGCGGCATTGTTTATACCGAGAGCGCAGAGAAAGTCGCCTACTTCATCGACCGTTGCGACCGGCTGGGGATTCCACTTCTGTTCGTGCAGGACGTCTCTGGCTTCATGGTCGGCACCGAGGCGGAGCACGAAGGGATCGTCCGCGCCGGCGCGCGCTTCGTCGAAGCGATGGCAACCGCGCGCGTGCCCAAGATCGTTCTCACCGTGAATCACGCGTCGGGCGCCGGATACTACGCAATGGCGGGACAGGGATTCGATCCCGACTTCATCCTGAGCTGGCCGACCGGGCGCATGGCGGTCATGGAAGGTGAATCGGCGATTCAGGCTGTGCACGGGCCCGCGCTTGAAGCGGCGAAGAAAAAAGGAGGCGCTCTCGAGGCGGACGTCGCAAAATCTGTCGACGAGATGCGCGCCGACTACGAGCACCAACTCGATGCGCGACACGCGGCGGCGCGAGGATTCGTCGACGCGATAGTCTATCCCGAGAACACCCGCGAGATGCTGAGCCTGGCACTCCGCGCCTCGCTGCACAATCCGGGACCACACCTGGGCGCCTTCGTACTTCCACCGCATCTCTCGGAGGAGAGCAGTTGAAGGAGATCGTCCGCGTCGCCGCAGGCCAGGGATTCTGGGGCGATGACCTCGACGCACCGCGCCGACAGGTGGAGGGCGGCCAGGTTGACTACCTGATGCTCGACTACCTCGCTGAAGTCACGATGTCGATACTTCAGAAGCAGAAGGAGCGCGATCCCTCTCTTGGGTACGCGCGCGACTTTGTCGGCGCGATGGAGAGCGTTCTTCCCGCCGTGGTCGAGCGTGGCGTCAAGGTTGTCGCCAACGCCGGCGGAGTGAATCCACCCGCATGTGCCGCCGCGGTCAAGGCAGTCGCCGAGAAAAGCGGTGCGAAGGGCAAGTTTCGGATTGGAGTCGTATCCGGCGACGATTTGCTTGGCCGCCTCGACCAGCTCATCGCCGCGGGTCACGCTCTCGCGAACATGGAAACGGGAGAACCTCTCTCGACTGTGAGGGATCGCGTCCTTTCCGCCAACGCGTACCTCGGTTCCGAGCCAATCGTCGAAGCCCTCGGCAAAGGCGCGAACGTCGTCATCACCGGACGCTCGACCGACACCGCGCTGACCATGGCCCCTCTTCGCCACGAATTTGGCTGGGGTGCGGAAAGCTGGGATGAACTTGCGGCGGGGATTGTGGCAGGTCACATCATCGAGTGCGGCGCGCAATGTTCAGGTGGCAACTGCCTCTACGATTGGCGATCGATTCCCGACCTGGCGAATGTCGGATATCCATTCGTCGAGGCCAAACGCGACGGGACCTTCGTCGTGACAAAGCATCCGAACACGGGCGGACGGGTCTCGGTCCAAACCGTCAGCGAGCAGCTGGTTTACGAGATGGGTGATCCACACTCTTACATCACGCCCGACGTGATCGCGGACTTCACCACGATCAAGCTCGCCCGCGACGGCGATGACCGTGTGCTCGTCTCGGGAATCAAGGGAAAGCCGCCGACCGACAAGCTCAAGGTCTCGATCGCTTACCGTGCCGGCTTCAAGGCAGTCGGCACTCTCGTTTACGCCTGGCCCGACGCTCTCGAGAAGGCGCAGCTGGCGGACAAGATTCTGCGCGAGCGGCTGGAGAGGCTTGGCCTGCGCTTCGAGCGTATTCTTACCGAATTCGTCGGAGCCAACGCGACGCATGGGCATCTCGCCGGCGACCAGCGCAACGCGCCCGAGGTACAGCTGCGCTTCGGAGTCCGCGGCCCCGATCGCGCCGCCGTGGAACGATTCACGCGAGAGATTGCACCTCTCGTTCTCAACGGACCACCGAGCGTCACCGGATTCGCGGGGGGCCGGCCAAAGGTGGAAGAAATCGTGGCATACTGGCCCGCGCTGATCGACAAGACCGTTGTGAAGACCAAAGTGGATATCGTCCAATGAAAGTGCGTCTCGTCGACATCGCGCACGCTCGCTCGGGCGACAAGGGCGACACCGCCAACGTCGGCGTGATCGCGTTGCAGGCTCGCTGGTACAGCGTGCTGAAAGAATTCGTCACGCAAAAAGGGGTGGCCGACCACTTTCGCGGCATGATCGATGGCAAGGTCGACCGATTCGAGCTTCCGAATCTCAACGCGCTCAACTTTCTGCTGCACGGAGCGCTGGACGGCGGCGGAACGCTGTCGCTCAAGACCGACGCGCAGGGCAAGGTTTATTCGACGGCGCTTCTCCGCATGGTGATCGACGTGCCAGACACCGAGGCAAGGCGGCTCGAGCTGCCGGCGGCGAAATGAAGCTTCGCCCGGCAGTAGAGTGTTCGCGATGAAGAATGTCCGAATGACCGCTGACGGGGCGATTGGCAGGATCACGCTCGCGCGTCCCGACAAGAAGAACGCGCTCGATCGTGTCATGGCCGACGAGCTGGCTGAGGCGCTGTTCGCCCTCAGCGAATCTCAGGTGCGAGTAGTTGCGATTGACGGAGAGGGTCCCGATTTCTGCGCCGGAGCCGATCTCGCCGCGCTCGAAGACATGCTCGACGCTCCGCGACAGGCACAGCTCGACGATGCCCAAGCGCTCGGGCACGTCTTTCACACCATTCGTCGGATGGAGAAGCCGGTAGTCGCTCTGGTCAGAGGGCGCGCTTATGCCGGCGGCGCTGGTCTGGCAACCGCGTGCGACGTTGTGCTCGCACACGAGGATGCCCGGTTTGCGTACCCGGAAATCACCATTGGTTTCGTTCCCGCGATGGTAATGACCTTGCTTCGCCGATCAGTTGGGGAGAAGCACGCCTTCGATCTCGTCAGCACCGGCCGCATCATGAAGGCGGAGGAGGCGCGATCGATCGGTCTTGTGTCACGCGTGTTCCCGGGAGCGGAATTCAACGAGGCCTCTGAGGGCGTACTCAAGCAGCTGGCCGACGCGCCTCCCAGCGCAATGGCGGCGACGAAGACGCTCTTCTACAAGCTCGACACGCTCAGCTTCATCGACGGCATCTCGGCCGGCATCGTCGCAAACGCCGACGCGCGAGCGACGCCTGCCTTCCGCGAGGGCGTCAAACGATTCACCAATCGCAACAAGGAAGGCAAGTGACTCCATTCACGATTGCCAAGCTTGCACTGATGCTGATCGCCGCGATTCTACTCGGGTGGGGGCTAAGGACCGATGACGCGGCGCTGCGCTGGGCCGGAATCGGATTCTTGTTCATCGCGCTGATCCTTCGCTTCATCAAGATCCCGCGCCGATTCCAGTGACGCCCGCGCGCCCGACCACGGTCATGACGGTGACCCCTCCGCTCCCGACCACGATCGTCTACGCGCCGCGACTCTCAAGGAAACTGGGCGTTGATCTGGTGCTGGCGAGCGAGACCTTCCAATACGCCGGCAGCTTCAAGTTTCGCGCTGCCTACAACGTCGCATCCAACGTCAAGCAGGATCACATCATCACCGCCTCGTCCGGGAATTTCGGCCAGGCAATCGCGTACGCCTGCTCGCTGTTCAACAAGAGATGCACCGTCGTGATGCCGGCGACCGCGCCGAAGGTAAAAGTCGACGCCGTTCGAGAGTACGGCGCCGAGGTGGATCTCGTCGACGTGACGAAGAAGGGAAGACTCGAGCGGCTCGCCGAGCTCGCCAGGAAATATCCCGAGGCATACGTCGCGAGCCCATACGACGATCCCTTGGTGATCGAGGGGAACGCCAGCTTGGCGGACGAGCTTTTCGCGCTCGGGCTCGATCTCGATTTCATCGTCGCGCCGATCGGCGGCGGAGGCCTCACCGCGGGACTTGTCAAAGCAGTGAAGCGAAGCGGAAGCAAGACGCAGGTTTTGGCCGCGGAACCGCTCGTTGCGAACGACGCCGCCGAGTCGTTTCGTGCCGGCCGCCTCGTGTCGCGGCCGGACGAGGGGTCTACTATCGCTGACGGCGCCGCCGTGCTTCAGCTGGGCGATAACAATTGGGAGATCCTGAGCCAAGGTCTCGCTGGGGTCATCGAGGTCACGGAAGGCGTGCGGCTCCTCTTCGCCCTCGCGAATCTGAAAGCGGAGCCGACCGGCGCTCTTGCTCTCGGTGCTGTGCTCGCCGAGCCAGATCGATTCAAGGACAAGCGCGTCTGCTGCATAATCAGCGGTGGAAATGCGGATCCCGCGCTTTACGCCAAGCTCGTCGAAGGCATTTGAGACACAACAGTTACGCTCGCGTTCTGACGACACGCTGCTCGCGCCTGGGTCGCTAGCTTTCTCTTGATGGCGAAGCCGACAATCGAAGACGCGCGCGCCGTCCTCAAGAGCGCGTTTGGCTACGACAACTTCCGGCCCGGCCAGGAGGCCGCTGTGTCCGCCGTCCTCGCGGGCCGCGACACGGTCGTCGTCTTGCCGACCGGCGGCGGCAAATCGCTCTGCTTTCAGGTACCCGCGCTGGTCATGCCGGGGCTCACCGTCGTCGTCTCCCCCCTGATCTCCCTGATGAAAGATCAGGTCGACGCCCTTACGGCCAAAGGCTTGCCGGCCGCGTTCATCAACAGCACTCTGACTTCCGGGCAGGTCTCGGATCGCCTCGCGCGCGCCGATCGCGGCGAGCTCAAGCTTCTTTACGTCGCACCCGAGCGCTTCGACTACGGCCGCACAGCCGAGCGGTTGCGGAAGGCCGGTGTTTCGCTGCTGGCGATCGACGAAGCCCATTGCATCAGCCAGTGGGGACACGATTTCCGCCCCAGCTACCTCCGCGTCAAGAAAGTGCACGAGGCCCTCGGCTCGCCGACGACGATCGCGCTGACGGCGACAGCGACGCCCGAAGTCCGCCGCGACATCGCGCGCGAGCTGGCGCTCAAGAATCCCGAGACGATCATCACCGGATTCGACCGCCCGAACCTGACGTACTTCGTCGTCCCGACGAAGAACGATGCCGAGAAGGAGAAGCAGATCGTCGAGATCCTGCGCAAGTACGACGGACTCGCGGTGATTTACGCGTCGACCCGGAAAGCAGTGGATCACCTCACGACGGTGCTCGAGCGCGCGAAGATTCGCGCGGCCGGCTATCACGCGGGCCTGGATGACAGCAGGCGGCGCGAGGTGCAGGACGCATTCATGACGGAGAAGATCCGCGCGATCGTCGCGACGAACGCATTCGGAATGGGAATCGACAAGCCCAATGTCCGCCTCGTCATTCACTACGCGATGCCCGGCACGCTGGAGGCGTACTACCAGGAAGCCGGTCGCGCCGGACGCGACGGCCTCCACTCCGATGTGTTTCTCCTGCACGCGTTCCCCGATCGCTTTACGCACGAGTTTTTCATCAAGGGCTCATATCCGGAGCGCCTGGTGGTCGAGAAGACCTACGAAGCGCTCAGAAAACTTTCCGACGATCAGGGTTTTGTGAGTGCTGACGCTGAGGATCTCGCTCGCACGATCAAGCCCAAGCCCAACAGCCGCGAGGTCGAGGGCGCAATCAGAATACTGACGCGCCCGGCGGTGGTCACGCTGAGCAACGGCGACCAGGCGCGCGTTCACGTGCGGCTGTTGGCCACGCCGGAGCGAATCAAGCGCGAACTGACCGGCGAGAGCAACAGCGAGCTCGGACTGCTTCGCGCACTCTGGCGCGGCGTTGGAGCTGCTCTCCACACAGGTGCGGTCGTCGACCTCGACGGATTGCCGCCGGGTCTGGGCGGCTCCGCTGCTGCAACACCATTGCTCGACGCGCTGCAGGACAGGCAGTTCCTCGTCTGGGAGCGGCTTGGGAATGGTCTCTACGTCGCCGATCGGAAAGCGCCGCTCTCGAAGTTTAAGATCGACTGGGCCGGCATCGATCGCCGGCGAGCGGCGGACCTCTCCAAGCTCCAGGCCGTGCAGAAGTACGCGTATACGAAGGAATGCCGGCGCGGCTTCGTGCTGCGCTACTTCGGCGATCCGGCCGCAAAAGCGAAGTGCGCGGGCTGCGACAACTGCCTCGGCGTCACCGCGGTTGCCACCGTTGACGACGAAGCGCCACGCCGGGTGCGGCGAGACAAGAACAGCAGACGTGGAAACTCCCGGAATGCCGACACGCGTCGTCCGGCCGACGTCGCCGACGACTTGGCACTCGGCGTTGCAGATGAGCGACTGCTCGGCGCGCTCAGGTCCGTTCGAAGTACGATCGCCCGCGAGGAACAAGTGCCCGCGTATATTGTATTCTCTGATCGTACCCTCGCCGAGCTCGCGGTGAGGCGCCCCCGGTCGTTGACAGCCTTTCAGGATGTACGGGGAGTCGGCCCAATGAAGCTCGAGCGGTACGGCAAGCGCTTTCTCGACGCAATTTCAAAAGCTGACGACATTGAGGCGGCGTGACATGTCACGGCGCCAACCTTTGACTACGACGTAAATGAGATCAGGAATCCGACTTCCGTTCGCGCTTCTTTCCGGCACCGCAACTTTCGCCTTTGCCTTCGCCGTTTCGCCCGCAGTCATACTCGCGCAGCAGCCCGGTGTCACGCTCGCGCAGCAGCCGGCGACCGCAGGCGTCTCGTCCTTGCCGTTCGATCCCGCGGTTACCGTCGGGACCCTCTCCAATGGGATGCGCTACTACATCCGCGCGAATCACAAGCCTGAGAAGCGCGCCGAGCTGCGACTCGTGGTGAACGTGGGTTCGGTGCTCGAGGACGAGGACCAGCGCGGTCTCGCGCACATGGTCGAGCACATGGCGTTCAGAGGCACGAAGCAGTTCGCGGGGAACCAGATCTCGAGCTACCTCGAGTCCGTCGGAATGCGCTACGGTCCGGACATCAACGCGTATACGAGCTTCGACGAGACCGTGTACATGATCACCATTCCGACGGACACGGCCGCGATCGTCGAAAAGGGATTTCAGATCCTGTCGGAGTGGGCGCACAACGTGGCGTTCGAGCCCGCGCAGATCGAGAAGGAGCGGCCCGTCGTGATCGAGGAGTGGCGCTTGGGGCAGGGCGCAGAGAACCGGATGCAGAACAAGTGGTTCCCGGTTCTTTTCACGGGATCGAAGTACGGCGAGCGCATCCCGATCGGATTGAAGTCGGTTCTGGAGACCTACAAGCCGGCTACTCTTCGCCGTTTCTACGACACCTGGTATCGACCCGATCTGATGGCAGTCGTCGCGGTTGGCGACTTCGACAAGCAGCAGATCGAGGGCCTCATCAGGCGCTACCTCGGCGCGATTCCGCGGGCGTCGGCACCGAAGCCCCGCCCGATCTTCCCGGTTCCTCCCCACGAAAACACGCTGATCTCCGTCAACAGCGACAGGGAAGCCACTCGGTCTGTCATCCGGCTGCTCTACAAGCAACCGAAGCGCTTCAACACAACCACGGCGAGCTACAGGCAGCAGTTGGTCGAAGGGCTCTTTGGCTCGATGTTCAACGACCGCTTCGGGGAGATTACGCAGAAGCCCAACCCGCCCTTCATAAATGCCTATGCAGCCGAAGGCGATCTGGTTCGATCGGCGGAGACGTTCTCGCTCACGGCCATCGTCGCGGACAATGGAATTCAGCGCGGACTCAATGCGCTCCTCATCGAGGGCGATCGCGTGAAGCGATTCGGGTTCCTTCAGTCCGAGCTCGATCGGGCCCGAAAGGATCTCCAGCGCGGAATCGAACAGGCGTACGCCGAGCGCGACAAGACCAACTCGAATGTGTATGCCGGGTCCTATGTCTCGGCATTTCTGCAGAACGAGCCTTCAACGAGCATCCAGTATGACCTCGATGCGGTCACTCGCTTCCTTCCGGGAATCACGCTTGCCGAAGTAAACAAGCTCGCCGGCGAGTGGATGACCGACAGGAACCGCGTTCTGGCCACGACGTCACCCGAAAAGCCGGGCATCATTAATCCAGCTAACGGAGAGCTGCTGCTCGCGTTCAACGCGGTCAAGGGCGCGGAGATCACGGCGTTCGCCGAGACCGCGCCATCTCTCCAACTGGTGGAAGCGGAACCATCGGGCGGCACGGTCGTGTCGGAGCGGCAGATCAAGGAAGTCGGAGTCACCGAGTGGAAGCTCTCGAACGGCGTCCGCGTCCTGCTCAAGCCGACTGATTTCAACGCCGATCAGATCACGTTCACGTCCTACAGTCCTGGAGGCGCGTCCCTTCTTTCAGACGCGTCGTACATTGCCGCGAGCGCCGGCGACCTGATTCCTTCCACGAGCGGCGTCGGCAAGTTCACCGTCATCGATCTTCAGAAGTTTCTCGCTGGAAAGCAGGTCAGCGTTTATCCATCGATCGATGACCTGAGCGAAGGCGTTTCGGGAAGTGCATCCCAGCGCGACGTCGACACGATGCTTCAACTCGTCTACCTCTACTTCACCCAGCCGAGACTCGACACTACGCTGGTCAACACATTCCTCGGGCGTTACAAGGGCGTGCTGGCCAATCGCAGCGCCAGTCCCGAGGCGGCGTTCAGCGACACCTTGCAGGTGACGATGTCGCAGCACTCGGTGCGCGAGCAACCCGTCTCAGCCGAAATCATCGACAAGATCGATGCCGTGAAGTCGTTCGATTTCTACAAGGCGAGATTCGCGGACGCGAGCGGCTTCACCTTTGTCTTCGTCGGAAACTTCAAGCCCAATTCGATCAAGCCGCTGATTGCAAAATGGCTCGGCGCGCTCCCTTCGACGGGGAAAAAAGAAACGTGGCGGGATACGGGTATTCGTCCTCCCACCGGCGTCGTGCAGCGCGTGGTCAAGAAAGGAGCCGAGCAGAAGGCACGGACGGCGCTCATTTTCACCGGCCCTTTCGAGTACGGCAGACAAAACCGATACTACCTGAGCGCTCTCGCCGAGCTGCTCAACATCAAGTTGCGCGAAGCCCTGCGTGAAAACCTTGGTGGCACCTATGGTGTGGCCGTGAGCCCAGGCGCGTCGCGAGACCCGTTGCCATCGTACTCGTTCACCATCGGCTTCGGCTCGGCGCCGGAGCGACTCGAGGCGCTCACCGCCGCGGCCCTCGCGCAGATCGACAGCGTGAAGCGGTTCGGAACGACGCCGGAATATCTGGCCAAGGTCAAGGAAGCCGCGTTGCGCTCCCGGGAAACGGCGATCAAGCAGAATGGGTACTGGATCTCCCAGATTGCGGCCTTCGATCAGAGCGGTTGGCCACTGGCCGAGATTCCTGACGGCGACAAGCTCATCTCCGCTCTCACCGCTGACGACTTGAAGCGGGCCGCCGTGAAGTATCTCCGGACCGATAATTACGTTCGTGTCTCGCTCTACCCCGAAAACTTTTCCGGCGCTGAGGTCCGGTAGAGCGGCCAATGGAAGACTCGCTCTACTTCACTGAGCAGCACCTCGCGGTCCGCAATATGGTCCGCGAGTTCGCGCGGGGCGAGGTCGCCCCGGTCGCCGCGGAACTCGACGCCAAAGCCGAGTTCCCCTGGGCGAACGTCAAGAAAATGGGCGAGCTGGGACTGCTTGGCATTCCGTGGCCGGAAGATCTGGGCGGGGCAGGGCTCGATCTCCTCAGCTACATGATCGTGATCAACGAGATGGCAAAGATTGATGCCTCCCATGCGATTACCATTTCCGCGCACACCACGCTCGGCACTTCACCAATCGTCAATTTCGGAACCGCGGCGCAGAAGAAGCGATACGTGCCTCTGCTTGCTACCGGAAAAGTTCTCGGCGGCTTCGGCCTCACGGAGCCGAGCGCCGGAAGCGACGCTGCGGGCACGCGCTCGACCGCGGTGCGCAAAGGGTCGCACTATGTTCTGAACGGCAGCAAGATCTTCATCACACACGGCGGAGTTGGCGAGATCTTTGTCGTGACGGCCGTCACCGAGCCAGGCGCGGGCACGAAGGGCATCAGTGCTTTTCTCGTGACGAAGCAGACGACCGATCTCGACAAGACGAAAACGCTGGGCATCGGCCACGATGATTCGATTCCTTCGATGGCGGGATTCAGCTCCGGGAAAAAGGAAGACAAGCTCGGATGGCGCGCGTCGGACACGCGGTCGTTGGTTTTCGAGGACGTCGAAGTGCCGGCCGAGAATCTCCTTGGCGAGGAGGGAGAAGGGTTCAACAACTTCATGCGGACGCTCGACTCTGGCCGCGTCGGGATCGCGGCGCTATCGCTTGGCATCGCAGAGGGTGCGTTCGAGCAATCGCTTCGGTACTCGACGCTGCGCAAGCAGTTCGGCCAGCCGATCTCCAGCTTCCAGGGAATCCAGTTCCAGCTCGCAGACATCGCGACCGAGATCGAGGCCGGCAAGCACCTGATGTTCCACGCCGCCTGGATGGCGCAGAACAAGCAGCCGTTCAGCAAGGCGGCCGCGATCGCCAAGCTCTATTGCTCGGAGCTGGCGATGCGCACGACCATCAAGGCAATACAGATTCACGGCGGCTACGGATACACCAAGGAGTATCCGGTCGAGCGCATGTTCCGCGACGCAAAAATCTGCGAGATAGGCGAGGGCACCTCCGAGATTCAGCGGCTCGTCATCGCGCGAAACCTCTTGAAGGAGCTGGCCGATTGACCTATTCCGAGCTGGCCAAGCGTCTGAGACTTCCACTCGGCTTCATTCTCGGCATCATATATCTCGTTTTCGCCCAGCCCACGCCGTTGACGCTGGCGGTCGGCGGGTTCATCGCGTTCATCGGCGTGATCGTTCGCGGCTGGGCCTCCGGCCATATTTCCAAGAACGAGCGGCTCGCCACCAGCGGCCCCTACGCACACACCAGGAATCCTCTCTACTTCGGCAGCTTTCTGATCGCGGCGGGCTTCGCAATCGCCTGGCACTGGGCTCTTCTTCTGTTGGTGGTAGCCTTGTTCGTGCTCATCTACGCGCCGACGATGGAGCGTGAGCGAACCAACATCGCGAGCAGGTTCCCCGAAGAGTACGAGGCATACGCCGCCAACGTTCCGCACTTCGTACCGAGACCGACGCCATGGAAGGCGACGCATCCCGATGAGAGCGAGGGGTTCAGCCTGGCGCTCTACATGAAGCACGGGGAGTGGAAGGCGGGCCTGACCTATCTCCTCGTCATGGGGTGGCTCATCTATAGGACAATGGCGGCCGCGACGGTCGTGGGTTTGACCATGAGCGTGACCAGAATCTGACTCGACCGTCCCATGAATGACTCGTACCGGATCGTCGAAGAACACAAAGCCGGGCGCGTAAGTTGTTGTCGCTGTTGCGGAAACAAGCAGTTGGTCGGTAGATTGACTCAGTGAATGTTGCTCCTCGTTGCATGGGGCACTCGCGCGACTCGCGGGTCCCGGACACATGGATCGAGGGGTGCTGATGTGAGACCAAAAGGAACTCATAACGCGGCCCTGTAGCACGACCGCGCGGACTTTTTTGAACCGTCCTCCCTTTCTCGCCGAGTCGCCGAGAGATGGGATGAGACGGCCACAATGAAAAGAGAAATCCTCATAAACGCGGCTCCGCGCGAAACGCGGATCGCGATTCTGGAGGACGGAAAGCTCGTTGAGCTTGCTGCCGATCGTCCAGACAACCGACGCATGGTCGGTGACATCTATTTGGGCCGGGTTGACGCTGTACTCCCCGGAATTCAGGCCGCCTTCGTCGATATTGGCACAGAGAAGAGCGCCTTCCTCCACGCCTCCGATCTCGTCAGGCAAACCGCCGATGAAGCGGAAGACGACGACGAGGATGACGACGACGACGACGACGAAAGAGAAGAGCCGGTCGAGAAGAAGAACGGCAACACCCACCATAACAACGGCCGCCGGGCGAAAGCCCCTCTCATCCAGGAAGCCCTGAAGCGCGGCCAGGAGATTCTGGTTCAGATCTCCAAGGAGCCGATCTCTACCAAGGGTCCGAGGGTCACGGCCCAGATTTCCCTCGCCGGCCGGTTCCTGGTTTATATCCCGGATTCGGCGAAAGTGGGCGTCAGCAGGAAGATCGGACAGGCCGCGGAGCGGGCTCGACTCAAGGAACAGGTCCAGAGCATCCTTCCCGACAAATCGGGTGGCGTGATCGTCCGCACCGTGAGCGAAGACGTGACGCCCGAAATGCTGAAGCGCGAGCTGGACAGCCTCATGTCGCAGTGGAAGAAGATCAAGCGGAAGATGCACTTCCAGAAAGCGCCGTCTCTCGTCAATCGTGAGAGCGGTCTGACACGCGGCCTGGTTCGCGACATCTTCAGCGACAAAGTGGACAGCCTCGCCGTCGACTCCAAGCAGGTCTACAACGAGATCGTCGGCTACCTCAAGGACATCGCGCCCGAGCTGATCGAGCGAGTGAAACTCCACGAGTCGCAGGTCCCGCTGTTTGATACCGCGGGTATTGAATCGGAAATTCGGGACATTTTCAAGCGCCGCTGCGACCTGCCGTCGGGCGGCTATCTCATCATCGAGCCGACCGAGGCGCTCGTCTCCGTTGACGTGAACTCGGGCCGCTACACGGGCAAGAAGGATCCGGAGAAGACGGTTCTCCGCACCAACATGGAAGCGGCGCAGGAAGTCGCTCGCCAGCTGCGGCTGCGCGACGTCGGCGGAATCATCGTCTGCGATTTCATCGACATGGAGACCAAGGGGAACCGCGACCGCGTCCTACAGGAACTCCGTCAGCATCTTTCGCGGGACCGCGCGCGCACCAAGGCGTTCGCCGTCAGTGACCTTGGTCTGATCGAGATGACGCGCCAGCGCGTGCGCCAGAGCCACTATCAGTCATCGACGGAAGCCTGCCCGACGTGCAGCGGAACGGGACGCGTGCTGACGCCCGAGACAATCGTGCGGCGGATGGAGCGCTCCGTGAAGCGGATGGCGGTCGAGGGCCGGCGCGATAACCTGCTGGTCAAGCTCCACCCGGACGTCGCGATGTACGTCCTCGAGCAGGAGCGCGACCTCGCGCAGAAGCTCCAGAAGGCCGCGAACTTCTCGCTCGAGTTCAGGGATGATCCGCTGCTCAAGCCAGACGAATTCAAGCTCGTCGTCAAGGCGCAGGGCAGGGACGTGACGCAGCAATACGCTATAGCCTGAGTCCGCTTTGCTGAACGCCCGTTCAGTTGCAGCCTCAGGGTTGACCCGTTCCCGGCGCTCCGCTATTTTCCAAGGCTGCACCGTACGCTAACAGCAACGTTATCCATGACTTACGCAATCATCCGCACCGGCGGCAAGCAGTTCCGCGCCGAGGCCGGAAAGACAATCAGAATCCCGACGCTGGTCGGTGATGCCGGATCGAAGGTCACCTTCGATGACGTCATCCTCGGCTCCGACGGCGACAAGACCCACATCGGCGCTCCCGGTCTCAAGGGTGCGCACGTGACGGCCGAGATCGTCAAGCACGGACTCGACGACAAGATCGTCGTGTTCAAGGCGAAGCGCCGCAAGAACTACGCGAAAAAGCAGGGCCATCGGCAGAAGTTCACCGAGGTCCGCATCAAGGACATCGCCTTCGGCAAGAAGAGCGGGGGAGAGAAGTAATGGCTCACAAGAAAGGCGTAGGCTCATCGCGCAACGGACGCGACAGCAATCCGCAGTACCGCGGCGTCAAGAAGTTTGGCGGTGAGAAGGTCGTCGCCGGCAACATCATCGTTCGCCAGTGCGGCACCAAGTGGCACCCGGGTCGCAACGTCGGCCTCGGAACCGATTTCACGATCTACTCGCTGATCGACGGCGTCGTGAAGTTCGAGCACAAGAGCCGCACCCGCTACAAGGTCAGCGTCTATCCCGAAGTCGAGACGAGCGCAGCCTAGTATCCAAGTGGGTTTTGGCTCTGTGCGTCTGTACCAGTAACCGAGTTCGTGCAGCCGCCTCTGAGCGTCTTGCAAAAACTGAAAGCCCCGCGAGGGGCTTTTTTGTTGCCCCCGGTTAAGCCTGCCTCGGTTTCCTTATCATCCGAGAGGTTTTCATTGCCATCAGGCAGCCGGCACGCCATACTGAAATGAAACGTCTGCTCCCCGTTCTGCGTACGATCCAGTGTAGCAACCCATTTCTGCGAGACGACAATGGCACTACTTGATAGACTGAAACAGGAGCTCGACCGCGCCGGCAAAGTGGCGCAGGACGCGTTCGACGACGGCAAGACCAGACTGGAGGCGTTCCGCACCCGGCAGCTGGCGGACAAGGCCGCGCAGGCGCTCGGGTACGCCGTCTTCCGCTCGAAAAAGGGTGGAGCGGAACTCGATGCGGCGACCTACGATCGCCTCAAGGCGACGCTCGATACGCACGATAGCGAAGCCGCCAAGCTGGAAGCCGAGATCGAGCTGCGGCGACAGCAGGGGTCGACCACCAGTAGCTCCGCGAGCAGCGGCTCGGGCGACAGTTACCCAGGCACGCCGACCTAGCAAGCCTCAACTCCAACGCAGGCAGCACCCCAATGAAAAGGCGGGAGTCTACTGGCGCCTCCCGCCTCTTTTCAATGCGAAGCCAATAGTTAACCGGTCCTACTGCGGCGGCGTATTATGAGTGCCCGGTAAAGTCCGGTACCGCTCGATCAGCTGATCCTGCCGCGTCTTCTCATTGTACTCGCGTCCGCGCACGAACACGTGCTCGGCGCGGGTCGTGAACTCGAACGGGTCCCCGCTCCAGATAACGACATTGGCTTCGAGCCCCGGCCTCAGCGAGCCGACTCGATCCGCCGCACCGAAGAATTCGGCGGGCGCGAGCGTCACCGCGCGTAGCGCGTCGTCCCACGTCATTCCGTACGAGACCGCATTGCCCGCTTCCACCTTCAGGTTGCGGACGTTGAATGCCTCCTCGTCGCCGCCCCCATTTCCAATCAGGGCTACCTGCACTCCGGCTTTGCGCAACAGGCCGGCGTTTTCCTGACGCGCCCCGAGGGTCGCAAAATTATCAGGGATGTTGTTCATCGCGCCGGTGAGAACCGGAATTCGCGCCGCCGCAATCCTGTCGGCCATCATCCAGGCTTCCGCGGCGTTGCTGATAATGAGCTTGATGTTGTAGTCGCGTGCGAGTCGCATCGCGGCGTCGATGTCCGAGACGCGGTTGACCGAAACGAGCAGCGGCAGCCTGCCCTCAATCACCGGGATCAACGCCTGCAGGTCGAGACGGCTCGCGGCAAACGGTCGCGTTTCGGCACGATCGAACGCGTCGCGATGCGTCTGGAAGAATTTCGTGTCCTCGAGCAACTCGCGAAGCTTCCCAATCACTTCTCCGCGCGAAGCG